>Ga0209253_10001751_pt1 | contig 19134 bp, 12 predicted proteins | sample FrelakmetBRP12BR_FD_187145 | JGI IMG/M metagenome (GOLD analysis project Ga0209253, IMG submission 187145) | Freshwater lake sediment microbial communities from the University of Notre Dame, USA, for methane emissions studies - BRP12 BR (SPAdes)... | ecosystem: Environmental > Aquatic >... | reverse complement strand
TACTGAAAAAAGATCTTTCACCACAAAGGTCACTAAGTACACAACGGATTTTAATATGAAAAGCTTTTCCCTTTGTGTCCTTCGTGTCCGTCGTGGTAAACAGTTTTTGCAGTGGACTCATATGTGCTCCAGTGACAAACTTAGCCAGATCCTACACATGCTTTCTTATATATCCAGATTCCGTACCGCCTTGGCGTGCGTCTGGATGAAACGCTTGCGCGGATCGACCGCGTCGCCCATCAACATATCGAAGGTGCGATCGGCTTCGGCGGCGTCATCCACTGTCACCAGCAGCAGGGTGCGGTTGACCGGGTTCATGGTGGTCTCCCACAACTGGGTCGGGTTCATTTCACCCAGACCCTTGTAGCGGCTCAGGCTGACCTTGTCAAGGCTGGCGCCCAGGCTTTTAAGCAGCTTGTCCTTTTCGGCATCATTATAGGCATAATGGACCTGATTCTTGTAGACCAGGCGGTAGAGCGGCGGCTGGGCGATATAGAGATGACCTTCATCGATCAGGGAGGGCATGTAGCGGAAGAAGAAGGTCAGCAGAAGCGTGCGGATATGGCTGCCGTCCACATCGGCATCCGTCATGATGATGATGCGCCCATACCGCAGACCTGCCAGGTCGAAGTTATCGCCAATGCCGGTGCCAAGGGCCGAGATAAGCGCCCTAACTTCGTTATTACCAAGGATCTTGTCCAGGCGGGCGCGCTCGGTATTCAGGATCTTACCGCGCAGAGGCAGGATGGCCTGGAAATGGCGGTCGCGGCCCTGCTTGGCCGAGCCACCGGCCGAGTCGCCTTCCACAATGTAAAGCTCGGTTTTGGTGGCGTCCCGCCCGGAGCAATCCGCCAGTTTGCCGGGCAGGGTCAGGCTTTCCAGGGCGGATTTTCGGATAACCAGGTCGCGCGCCTTGCGGGCGGCATCCCGGGCGCGCGCCGAGGTGAGACATTTGGCTATGATGGCCTTGGCGGCCTGAGGGTTCTCCTCCAGGAAGCTCCCGAAGGCCTCACCCAGCACCTGCGTGACATAGGTCTGCACTTCGGGGTTCATCAATTTCACCTTGGTCTGACTCTCGAACTGCGGGTCGGGGTGCTTGATGCTGATAATGGCAGTCAGCCCTTCACGGGTATCGTCGCCGGCAAAATTCGGGTCGGCTTCCTTAAGCAGCCCATTCTTGCGGGCATAGTCGTTGACAACGCGCGTCAGGGAGGAGCGCATGCCGGTGAGATGTGTGCCGCCATCCACCGTGTTAATGGTGTTGGCAAAGGAATAGACTGACTCGGTATAGGCATCCGTATACTGCACGGCGCATTCAATGCCGATGCCCTCGATATCCTTTTCGACATAAACCACCGGGTGCAAAATCTCCCGGTTGCGATTGAGATAGCGGACAAAAGAAGTGATGCCACCCTCAAAGTAAAAGGTCAACTCGCGCTGGCTGCGCTCGTCAAGGAAGTAGATGGTGGTGCCGCGCGTGACGAAAGCCATCTCGCGGAAACGCTGGATGAGCGTGTCGAAGCGGAATTCCAGGGCCTCCGTGAAAATGAGCGGATCAAATTTGAAGGTGGTCTTGGTACCGGTATCGCCGGGCTTTTTGACCTTCCCAACCACTTTAACCGGTTCCTGCGGATGGCCGCGCACGTAGCGCTGGAAATAAAGCTGACCGTCGCGTTTGACCTCCACCTCGCACCATTCGGAAAGCGCATTCACCGCCGAGACGCCGACACCGTGCAGCCCGCCCGAGACCTTATAGCCGCCGCCGCCGAACTTACCGCCGGCATGCAATTTTGTCATTACCACTTCCAGGGCGGATTTCTTCTCGGTCGGGTGCATGTCCACCGGGATGCCGCGCCCGTTATCAATGACGGTGACGGACGAATCGGGATGGATGATGATCTCGATGCGCGAGCAGACTCCCGCCAGGGCTTCATCAATCGAGTTGTCCACCACTTCGTAAACGAGGTGGTGCAGGGCTTTAATGTCGGTGCCGCCCACATACATGCCCGGGCGGCGCCGGACGGCCTCCAGTCCTTCCAGAACCTGGATATCTTTTGCGTCATAACTGCCGTTGGTTACCATAAATTCCTCTAATTACACCTTGGCCGAGGTCGTCCGTTTCTGCAGCTGCTCGAAAACGACCGCCAGCCAGGTGTTGATATCACGATAGTAAATGAAACTGGCGGCCAGCAAGGCGGTCGAGACGAATGCATGTCCGGCGATGCCCACCAGCAGCCACCACGAATTATCCGAAGGGGTATTCCATAAAAAGTTCAAACCCGTATTAATCAGCACGAACAACAGCAGGAACAAACCGGTGTTGGGCAGGGTAAACCGCACCATGCGCAAGCTGCCCAGGATGGACCGGAAAGCATCCAATTGCAGGGTGAAAATGCCATGCACCGAGAAGAAGATCGGTATCGTCAACCATACCAGCAGCAAAGCACCCGCAAAAAACATGATCTGGCCCAGCAGCGGGCTGAAGAAAGCGATCACGGATACCAGCAGAAAGGCTGGCAACCCCAAAACGCATATTACGCCCAGCCAGATCAGTGAAAGGTATACCGTCTGCTTTATGGATTTCCAAAGCGAGCGCGGCATTGGTTTGAAAACCACACCGGAGATCCAATGGTAGTAGAGCGCGCCAACCAGCCAACCAAGCAGTGCCAGAAGCAAAACCCATCCAACCACGCCAAGGAATGAACCAGCATCCAGGCTGACCGGGACACCCAGCGGGGTCTGCCCGGGATTTTGAAGACTCAAAAGACTGGTGGCCCCCACCGGGAAAGTGCGCAAGATAATGAACAAGTTGAACTGGTTAATGAAAACCGTCCAGGCTTTCTGGACCGTAGCCAGATCCGGTAAATTGGATGGGAAAGCCTTTGACAATGAAGGCATCTGATCAATGAACGGCTGGAAAAAGCTCTGCATGCGCAGGTGCGGACCAAACCACAGGAACAGATCGAGCAAAATGGGAGGCAGGATGACCACGATATTGTTGGCAATAGAATCGAAGCCCCGCAGCAGGGTGGAGATCAATCCAGGGGGTGGAGGGAGCTTCTGTGGTTCAGTTTCCATAGGAATTGATTTTACCACACGGGCGATTTCGCACAGATGTTCTTGATCGAGGGGAGCGGATAATCCCCAACTGGACAAGAGTATTCCTTTCAGGTATTATTACTTGCTTTTGGTCATTGTTTATCGCTAAATTATAAAGATTGGTAAGGATGTACCGGGGCAGGTGCAAAGATGGCAATGCAGACGCCTAAGGCCTGCCTGTAGCCCGCATGGCTCTTCTTATATAAATTCCGCTGGTTGGATAATGAACCTGCCGAGGAGGCTTTAATTGCATGGACTCGATTGAGCAACTTCTCAAAGAACTGACCGAAGCCCATGGCGTGCCCGGATACGAATTTCCCATCCGTGCCACCGTGCGTAATTTCATGCAGCCATTTGGGAAGCTTTCCCAGGATAAGGTTGGCAGCGTCATTTGCGAAAAAATGGGCAGCGCCGAAGCGCCGAGGGTGATGTTGGCCGGGCACATGGACGAGATCGGATTCATGGTCAAACAGATCACCAAGGAAGGTTTCATCAGATTCCTGCCGCTGGGCGGCTGGTTTGACCAGGTGTTGCTCGGGCAACGCGTGCTGATCAAGACGGTCAAAGGGGATGTAGCCGGTGTAATCGGGGCCAAACCACCGCACTTGTTGACCTCTGAGGAACGTGAAAAGGTAGTCCTGCGCAAGGATATGTATATCGATATCGGTGCGTCCAGCGAGACCGAGTTACAGGAGGCCGGCGTGCAATTGGGGGACCCGGTTGTGCCGCGCGCTGATTTTCAAATCCTGGCGAATGGCAAGACCTACCTGTCCAAGGGTTTTGATGACCGGGTTGGCGTGGCCTTGATGATCTCGGCCCTGGAGATCCTGAAAGATCGTTCGCACCCGAATACTGTCTTTGCCACCGCAACGGTCATGGAAGAAGTCGGACTGCGCGGGGCCACTACAAGTGTCGAGCTCGTGAGGCCGGATGTGGCGATCATCCTGGAATCCGACATCGCCGGGGACGTTCCGGGAATTAAACCCGAAGAATCTTCCATCAAGCTGGGGGGTGGGCCTTCGGTCGTTATTTATGACGCGCGCATGATCCCAAACTTGAAACTGCGCGACCTTTTGCTGGAGATTGGCCGGGAGATCGGGGTGAATCTGCAGTTGTCCTCGATCGAAGGCGGGGCAACCGATGGCAGCGCGATCCATCTTTACAAGACGGGTGTCCCAACGGTGGTACTTTGCGTACCGGCGCGGCATATCCACTCTCACAGCTCGATCATCCATCGCAGCGACTATGATGATGCAGTGAAAATCTTGGTAGAATTAATCACCCGCCTGGATCAGAAGCAGGTGGAAGCGCTGACGGCTTAGCTTCCCTCGGAGACAAAATGTCAGATCTCATTAATCAGATTACGAAAGATTTGCATAAGAAGATCGAAGCCTTCGAACCGAAGGTTGGTATTGCTGACACCGGTAAGGTGCTGGAGGCGGGTGATGGGATTGCCCGTGCCACCGGTCTCGCCAATGTCAAGAGCCAGGAACTGGTTCAATTCGCCAATGGTGTCATGGGCATAGCCTTTAACCTGGAGAAGGATGCGGTTGGCATCATCATCATGGGCGATTACTCCGCAATCGCCGAAGGGATGGAAGTGCGCGCCACCGGCCGCATTGCATCGGTACCGGTCGGCGACGGATTGATCGGGCGCGTCGTCAATGCGTTGGGTGAACCAGTGGATGGCAAGGGAACGATCAAGTTCACGGATTACCGTCCGATAGAACGCATTGCAGCCGGCGTGGTCGAACGCCAGGATGTGGATACCCCGGTCCAGACCGGCATCAAGGCGATCGATTCGATGATTCCGATCGGGCGCGGCCAGCGGGAGCTCATCATTGGCGACCGCCAGACCGGCAAGACAGCCATAGCAATCGATACGATCCTTAACCAAAAAGGCAAGGAGCTGATCTGCATTTACGTTGCCATCGGGCAAAAGAAGGCCGCGGTGGCCCGGACGGTCAGCCTGCTGGAACAGCACGGTGCGATGGCCCATACCATTGTTGTGGTGGCGGCGGCGGATGAGTCGGCATCGTTGCAGTACATCGCCCCGTATGCCGGCTGCGCGATTGGCGAAGAGTTCATGGAAACCGGGCGGGATGCGCTGGTCATCTATGATGACCTCTCCAAGCATGCCTGGGCTTATCGCCAGGTCTCCCTGCTCCTGCGCCGGCCGCCGGGACGTGAAGCCTACCCGGGTGACATCTTCTACCTGCACTCACGCCTGCTGGAGCGCGCCTCCCGCCTGGCGAACAAATATATAATCGTTAGAAAGGATTTCAAGAACGATCTGGCTGTTGAAAAAGACTCCATCGATGGCAAAGTCTTCTCCGGCCCAATGGCCAAACACGATGCCGATGGTACCTGCCAGGCGCTGCCAAACCCCAGGGATTGCAAAGTGTTGAAACTGGCAGGCTCGGGCGGCTCATTGACAGCACTGCCAATCATTGAGACCCTGCTGGGGGATGTCTCGGCCTACATTCCGACCAACGTCATCTCCATCACGGATGGCCAGATTTACCTGGTCAACAACCTGTTCAACGCAGGCATCCGCCCGGCAGTCGATGTGGGTATCTCCGTCTCACGCGTGGGCGGCGCCGCCCAGACCAGGGCCATGAAACAAGTCGCCGGTAAATTGCGCATCGATATGGCCACCTATCGCGAACTGGCGGCATTTGCCTTGATGAGCTCCGACCTGGATAAATCCACCCAGGCGCAATTGACGCGCGGCCAGCGCATGCAGGAAATCCTGAAGCAACCGCAGTATGAACCCATGCCGCTGGAGAACCAGGTCATGGTCATCTACGCCGGGACGAACGGTTTTGCCGATAATGTGCCGGTGGAGCGCATGCAGAAATGGGAGAGTGAGCTGATCCGCAACCTGACAACCAGTTACCCGGGACTCGGCAAAGATATTGCCGAAAAGAAACAGATCACCCCCGAGACCGAAAAGAAGCTGCGGGAAGCGCTGGATGCATTCAAGAACACCTGGCAGTAATCTACAGAGTACTGCGTAAAAAACCGAACAAAAATTCTGTTATTTTCGAGAACTTCGGTACAGGAAAATTCGTTTCTTTATGCAAGAAGCAGTAGAAATACGGGAATAATATGCCCTCAGCCCGAGAAATGCGGCTGCGAATCCGCAGCGTAAAGAACATCTCGCAGGTGACACGCGCCCTGGAGGCGGTCAGTGCCAGCAAAGTCCGCAAGGCAGTCGCGGCGGTCACCGCGACACGCGCCTACGCCACCAAAGCCTGGCAGGTGCTGACGCACATTGCCGACCAGCCGGGACGGACTATCCTGCATCCGCTCCTGGCGCGCCGGCCGGAAGTTCATTACGTGCTGGCAGTGGTGATCAGCGGCGACCGCGGCCTGGCAGGTGCGTACAACACCAATATCATCCGTTTCGTGACCCAGCGTTTTGACCATTTCGAGGTTCCAGTACGCTATATTGCGATTGGGCGCAAAGGGCGTGATTTGCTTCTACGGCGTCGGAAGCAGGTTATTGCAGAGTTCACCAATCTTCCGGCTGCACCTTCCTTCGCGGATGTTTCAGCCATCGGCCGGGTAGCGGTGGAAGAATTCCTCAAAGGTGAGATTGATGAGGTTTATCTGGTTTACACTGACTTTATTAACATGGTCAGGCAGGAGCCAGTGATCAAAAAACTGCTTCCGCTGGAAGTTGGCGAGGCGGCGGAACGGGTGCAAGACTTTGCACACCAACGTTTGACTGCCGCATATATATATGAGCCGGCTGAAGAGGAACTTTTAGATGAAATCATCCCGCGCTTCACGGCTTTGCAGGTCTACCAGGCCATTCTGGAAAGCCTGGCTTCGGAGCATGCTGCCCGCATGGTTGCCATGAGCAATGCCACCGAAAATGCGATTGAATTGGTGTCTTACCTGCAATTGCAATATAACAAGGCCCGCCAACAGACAATCACAAATGATCTCCTGGATATTGCTGGCGGAGCAGAAGCGTTGGCCAAATCCATGCTGCAGACATAAATTTTGGAGGTAATGTATGGCGAAAGCGACCGGCCGTGTGATCCAAATTCAAGGAAGCGTTGTGGATGTGGAGTTCCCCGAAGGCGAACTCCCGGATGTGTTTGAAGCCCTCGAAATTCCGCGCGAAACTGGCGGATCGCTGGTTTTGGAGGTGGAAAAGCACTTGGGTCAGAACCGGGTGCGCTGCGTCTCGATGGATACGACGGATGGATTGCAGCGCGGTTTGCCGGCGGCGGCCACCGGCTCCCCGATCATGGTGCCGGTGGGGCCCATGACTCTGGGGCGCATCTTTAACGTTCTGGGGCTGCCGGTGGATCATAAGGGCCCGGTGGAAGTAGATGAGCGTTATCCCATTCATCGCCCGGCGCCGCTTTTTTCCGAGCAATCCACCCGCACTGAGATCTTCGAAACCGGCATCAAGGTGATCGATTTGATCGCACCTTTCACAAAAGGCGGCAAGACCGGCATCTTTGGTGGAGCAGGCGTGGGCAAGACGATCGTCATCCAGGAACTCATCCGCTCCGTCGCCACTGTGCACCAGGGCAATTCGGTCTTTGCAGGAGTGGGTGAGCGCAGCCGTGAAGGCACGCAACTGTATCGCGAAATGCTTGAATCGGGTGTCATGAAAGATACTGTCATGGTTTTCGGCCAGATGAACGAGCCGCCCGGAGTGCGTTTGCGCGTGGCGCTGACAGCGCTTTCAATGGCCGAGTACTTCCGCGACCAGGGCCGGGATGTCCTGCTCTTCATTGATAATATCTTCCGCTTTACCATGTCCGGTTCGGAAGTATCGGCGCTGCTGGGGCGCATGCCCTCCGCAGTGGGTTACCAGCCAACCCTGGCGACAGAGATGGGCGAATTACAGGAACGCATCACCTCCACCCGGCATGGCTCGATCACTTCCATGCAGGCCGTCTATGTCCCGGCTGACGACTATTCGGATCCTGCACCGGTTGCCACATTTACCCACCTGGATGCCACGATCGCATTGGAACGTTCCATTGCCGAAAAGGGCATATATCCGGCTGTGGATCCACTTGCCTCCACCAGCCGCATCCTTGACCCGAATATCGTCGGAGTGGATCACTACGACACTGCCCGGGAATGCCAGCGCATTCTCCAGCGTTACAAGGACCTGCAGGATATCATCGCCATCCTCGGTATTGATGAACTGAGCGAGGACGATAAACTGGTCGTTTCGCGTGCCCGCAAGATCGAGCGGTTCTTCTCCCAGCCGTTCTTCGTGGCGGAGGTTTTCACAGGAACAGTTGGGAAATATGTGCCTATCAAAGAGACCGTGCGTGGTTTCCGCGAAATCCTGGATGGAAAATGCGACGATCTGCCTGAACAGGCGTTTATGATGGCTGGCACGATTGATAATGTGCGCGAAAAGGCAGAGATACTTGCCAAGAATGCTTAAGTGTCAATAAGGATCAGGATCATGCCCATCCGCTGTGAAATCATCTCTCAAGACCGCATTGTTTTCCAGGGACCTGCTGATATCGTGGTGCTGCCTGGTACGGATGGAGAAATGGGCATTCTGCCACATCATGCGCCTCTCCTGACAACCTTGAAATACGGTATTATAAAGGTCCGTTCGCAAGGACAGGAGAACATATTCACCGTCTCGGGTGGGATTGCCGAGATCCAACCGGATATCATAACCGTCCTGGCAGACGCAGCAGAGAACGTTGAAGAAATTGATGTTGCCCGGGCCGAAGCTGCCCGCAAGCACGCCGAAGAAAGCCTGGCAAAAGGCATTCCGGCAGACTCAGAAGGCTATTTGAGAATGGAAGCCGCCCTGCGAAAGTCCCATCTGCGACTGGATGCCGTCAGGCGTTACCGGCATGGACCTGCCAAGCCGGCCCGGATCCGCGAGGAATCGAGTTAAAATGCCAGCCTTTTCAAAAAATTTGGGCATAGATCTTGGTACCATGCACACCCGTATTGCCGATGCCGGGGGCGTTCTGGTGGACGAGCCCACGGTGGTCGCCATTGTCATCGAAGAGCAAAAAATGGTCGAATTCGGCAAGGCGGCGCGCGACATGTCAGGCCGCGTGCAATCAGAGATAATTGAGGTGGCGCATCCTCTGCAGAACGGCGTGGTGGCAGATTACGAAATCACCGAAGCACTGCTGCGCTACCTGCTCCAGCATGTCAGCGGGCCGATGCGTTTCTTCCGCCCGCGCGTGATGATCAGCGTGCCTTATGGTGTCACCAGCGTGGAATCGCGCGCCGTGCATGAAGCTGTGCTCCAGGCCGGCAGCCGTGAAGCTTACCTGATCCAGCAACCTCTGGCGGCGGCAATCGGTGTGGACCTTCCAATCGCCTCCCCTTCCGGGAACATGGTCATCCTGCTGGGCGGCGGAACTTCACAGGTGGCCGTCATTTCGATGTATGGCATCGTAGCTGCCGAGACAATGCGCGCCGGAGGCCTCCAGCTTGACGAAGCCATCGTCACGTATGTGCGAAAAAAATACGGAGTCATCATCGGCCCGGCCACGGCAGAGCAGCTGAAGATCCGCATCGGCGCAGCTGTTCCGCAGGATAAGGAAGACAGCCTGGAAGTGCAAGGACAGGACCAGATCAGTGGCCTGCCGCGCCCGGCCACCCTTACCACAGGCGAAGTAGTGGAGGCGCTCCAGGAGCCGTTGAAGCACGTCATCGAGACCTCCCGGCGTGTCCTCGAGAAGACCCCACCTGAATTGGTTTCCGATATCATTGACCGGGGCGTGGCATTATGCGGCGGTGGGGCGATGTTACGTGGGATCGATAAACTGCTGACGAAAGCGCTTGGCATCCCGGCTTATCTTGTGGATAACCCAACCAGCGGTGTTGTGGAAGGGGCGGTCAAGGGGCTGGGCATGTACACGATCCTGAAACGCAACCTGCCGCCGGTTTAAGGAATTGGCCGGGCTTGTCCCGGTCTTTTTTTAACCCGTCTAAAGAGAGTTTTCATGGCAGACCCCCATTTTCCCAAGGAATTCCCATCCAGGGTACCTGGCTTGGGCGCACCAAAACGCTATTTCCCGGTCAGGAACACATACCGGACCGGCGCTTTGATCATCTCCCTGATGCTCCTGGCTGCTGCAATGCTGGTTTTCCTGTATGGGCTCTATGTCACCTTTCTGGCTTACCAGAAGCACGGCCCGGCCACGATAGATGACAAGCTGATCGTACCCATGCTGGTCGCTTTTGCCATGCTGGTGCCCGGGGTGGCAACCGGCTGGATGGCATACAGAAACTGGAGCAAGGGTGTGGCCGTTTATGAGGGCGGCATCGCCGTTCGTGATCGCAATGGCATCCGGACCTGGCACTGGGAGGAGATCGTTTCGCTGACAGCCGCTGTCACCCGTCGCCATTTCATTGGGATAGATACCGGTACAAGACATGTTTACAAGCTGTACACCCGCCAGAATCAGCGCTTCATGCTCAGGGATATCTACACCAATGTGGAAGAACTGGCAAAAGCCATCCAGGATGGCATTTTCCCAAGCCTGTATGAGCAGTCAGCACGGCAATACAATCGCGGGCAGAAGCTTATTTTGGGGCCGGTGGCGATCAGCAAGAGCGGGATTCAGATCGGGAAGAGAACATTTCCCTGGAGTGAGATCGAGCAGGTTTCGATCCAGCGGGGGATTCTAAAGGTCGCCAAAAGAGACGGCGGTTGGTTTGGCAGGGCCAGTGCATCCGCCTCTGCCATCCCCAACCTGAACGTTCTGCTGAATATTATCAACCAGGTTGTAGGCATTAAAGTTGGCTAACAGCCAGAGGCTGGAACGAAAAACGACGGGCGGCTCATAAAGGCCTTCCCGTCGCTTTGCTATAGCCCCGGAACAGAATCCGGGTATGCGCTTGACCATAAATATCTACAGTAGACCTCTTGCATAAGTGCGACGCACTTCGGTGGAATGGTAACGAGAAGTCACAAGAATGGCTATTTTGGCTGCAACCATGCTTTTAGCAAGAAAAAAAGTGCGTCGCACATCCTGGCCAGAAGACTTTTACAAGAGGTCTATTACTTAGTCCGGCGGCGCAGGAAGAATTTCGTTATCTCCTCGGAAACTGCTGGAACGACAGCCAGGCTAAGAACCAAAATCCATTCGCGCAGGCTCATGAAATGTGTGTTGAAAATCCCTTGCAGGAAGGGTACCGTGCACACCAGCATGAGCAGGACAATGGATACCCCAACTGCATACTGCATATACTTGTTTGAGAAGATGCCGATGCGGAAGAGCGAGGCTTTCTCTGATCGAACCGTATAAGCACGCAACAGTTCACACAACGAAAGGGTCATGAACGCCATGGTCTCGGCAGTGCGGAGATTGTCCAGATTAACGGAATGCCAGTCGAAGTGTAGAAGGAAAGCCAGTGGGTTGGTGCCCTGAGGCACAGCATACCCTAGCACATTAAGTTCCCAAAAAAGGCCGAGAATAAAAGCTGTCAGCACTGCGGTGGTCTGGGTGATGGTTTGGATGACGATCCCCAGGCGCATGGACTTGTTGATGATGGGTTCATTCTTCGGGCGCGGCGGCTGGGACATGATATCCGGATCGCCCCGCTCCATCGCCAATGCAAGCGCAGGTGCTCCATCGGTGATCAGGTTCAGCCAGAGCAACTGGATGACCGTCAGCGGGGAGGGCAGACCAGCCAGGGTTGCCAGAAAGATGACCATGATCTCGGCTACGTTGGAAGAGAGCAGGAAGAAGACAAACTTGCGGATGTTGTTATAGATGATCCGTCCCTGCTCCACGGCGGAAACAATGCTGGCATAGTTATCGTCGGTCAATACCATGTCGGCGGTTTCCTTGGCCACATCCGTGCCGGTGATACCCATGGCCACCCCAATATTGGCCCGCTTGATGGCGGGGGCATCATTGACGCCGTCGCCGGTCATGGCAACCACTTCATCGTTGGCCTGCAGGGCGTCCACAATACGCAGCTTATGTTCAGGAGATACCCGGGCGAAGACATCCACCTGCTCGATCTCGTCCTTCAGGATGTCATCGCTCATCAGGTCCAAGTCCGCCCCGGTCAGGATCTTGTGACCGGGCCGCAAAAGCCCGATCTCCCGGGCGACCGCCTGGGCGGTATTTGGATAGTCACCAGTGATCATGATGGTGCGGATGCCAGCCTGGGCGGCCTTCTGCAAGGCGGGCTTGACTTCCTCACGGGGTGGATCGATCATCCCGACCAAGCCAACAAAGACCAGGTCTTTTTCCAACTCACCCACTGGAACGGTCTCAGCTTTGGGAGCCTCCCTGACCACCCGGTAGGCCAGCCCCAGCACGCGCAAGGCATCCTTGGTCATACCATCGTTGGCATCCCGGATGCGCTGGCGGGTGGCATCGTTCATCAGCTCGATCTTATCAGCCATCGTCTGATAGGACGTGCACAAGCCCAGGATCAGGTCAGGCGCACCTTTGACGGCGATCACATCCCAACCCGTCAGTTTGCCATCTTTGAAAGGAGAAACGTCCGTTGGGCTGGGCTGCCGGATGTCATGAACGGTGACCATGCGTTTGCGCTCCGAGTCGAAGGGCACTTCCCCTTCGCGCGGGTAGGCGCTGTGCAATTCCACATGGTAGGCATCCGCCTTGGCAGCCGCGATCAACAGCGAGCCTTCCGTCGGGTCGCCCACGATCCGGTAGGCTTGATCATCCCCTTCAACCGCCTCAAGCTGGGCATCATTATTAAGCGCGCCCACCCAGAGAACAGTCCCGACACCTGGATAATCCTTCAAATCAACCGGTTTGCCTTCCACCTGAAATTCCCCCTGCCGGGAATATCCAGAACCTGTTACCTTTATAAAATGCCCGTCCACCCAAATGCGTGTAACAGTCATCTCGTTCTGTGTGAGGGTGCCGGTCTTGTCTGAGCAGATGACAGTGGCGGAGCCGAGCGTCTCCACAGATGAAAGCCGGCGGATCAGGGCATGCCGGCGGATCATCTCCTGCATGCCCAGGGCGAGCGTGATGGTCACCACCGCCGGCAATCCCTCCGGCACGGCGGCGATCGCCAGACCGACAGCCAGCATGAATACATCCACGATTTGTTTCTTGGCAGCCTTCAAATAAGCCAGGAGTCCGCCACCCGAGGCGGTCAAAATGGACAGGTCTGTGCCGCGCAATACTGCCACGATAAAAACAAGACCACAGACCGCCAGTGCAGCTATTCCGAGAGTTTTGCCGAGCTGGTCCAGGCGTTTTTGTAACGGGGTCACTTCCTGGTCCACGCCTTCAAGCATCCGGGCGATCAGTCCGAGCTGCGTACGCATGCCGGTACTGACAACTACCCCTTGCCCGCGTCCGTAGGTCACCAAGGTTCCCATGAAGGCGGTATTTTTACGATCGCCCAACGGGATATCCTTTTCCAATTTTCTGGCGGCGTTCTTCCGGGCCGGTTGTGATTCGCCGGTCAGCGCGGCCTCATCGATCTGCAGATTGACTGCTTCGAGCAGGCGCACATCCGCCGGGATATGATTGCCAGCCTCCAGGAAGACGATGTCACCTGGCACCAGGTCGCGCGATGAAACTGTTATATTATGGCCATCCCGCATTACGCGTGCCTCCGGCGCGGCCAACTTTTTCAAGGCAGCCAGGGCTTCCTCGGCGCGCTGTTCCTGAATGATCCCCAGGATGGCATTCAGAATAACGATTGCCATAATGGCTGAGGCATCGATCCACTCACCGAGCAGAGCGGAAATTATCGCCGCCACGATGAGGAGTATGACAATAAAATTATTGAACTGTTCCCATAGAAGTTTCAAGAAGCCCGGACGGGGCGCCTCCGTCAACTGGTTGAGACCATAGTGGGCTTGCCGGTCAGCTACTTCTGCGCTGGTCAGCCCACCTTCGCGGACCTTGAGATGCTCAATTACTTCTTCGGTTGACAGTGCATGCCAACTCTCGCTTTGAGGCGGTACAGGAGTTTCGTCTTCCCGTAGAACCGGTTTTTTCATAATTGAATGCTTCTCCAACGTTGATTTTTGGGTAACTCAGGCTTTCTCGATCTCGATGCGTGTACCAGGCGGGCGGAAGTAGATCAGCGGATAGAGGCGCGAAGCGCCTCCACCCGCAAGGATGAGTGCCAGGATGTCATTCATGCCAGATATGGTAGATTCTCCTAAATCCAACGAGATGGCCAGGATATGCTACACCCTATTTTAACCCATCTGGAGAAACTTATCAGACAAGCGCAGGGCTAGACCCGGTTTAAAGGGAACGCTTCGATGGTCTCGTACTTCAAGTACAGGTCCATCAGGCGCTGGCTCCAACCCAGCCATATCCAAAAATCTTCGTAGAACGGTGGGTGGGAATTCGCGCATGAGATTTTCTCGTCCTTCGCCCGGTAGGACGGGGGATGCAGCCCCGCGTAGCCGCTGACTGTTCCGCCTGTGACCACCTGCCCCAGTCTGATTGGGATACCCTGACGTTGTCGAAGTGGGGCGACGCGGATTCGATAAACTCGATTTACGGAATATTCTTGATAAGTAGATTATCAAACTCCACGGTAACAGATTGGTCTTGTTTGTACAAGCCAAGCCACAGGCTCATGCTTCCGGTTTCGTTGATGGTTGTATCTGTGAATGCACCAATTTCATCACCATTTAAATAAATGGTGAAAGCTGAATCTTTCGCTTGAATGGCAAATGTGTTTGGTATCCCTTTTTCCAGTTTCGCTGTTCCCATATCCCCCGATAGAACTTTTTTGAGACTTTCATAATCTGCACTTGGCCATACCTCAACATCATAGGTCCTGTCATTGTAAAACAAAAATGCAACGCGTTTCCCATTGACACCATTAACTTCTCGTAAAGTAAATTCAAGAACAAGATCTCCAGTTGTTGCGGTGGTATCAAGGATGGTCACCTCAATGTTGAAAAGAAAATCCTTGCCCGAGAAATTGGGAATCGATGAAATCGCGAAGAAATACTCCTGTTTGGATGTGAGTGTCTGGCGGTATTTCCCATCAATGATCTGCATACTCACTTCACCGGTTGGGTCGGAAAATGTTCCTGTGTCCCACTCATTGGCGTTCGAGTCGAAGGTATCCTCGAATAAAATGGCAGTGCCGGCAGAAGTTGTGGGGCTGGCTTGTGCAGTAATGGTTGAAGTTGCCGCCGGCGTTGGAATTATTGCGGGGATTGTTATCGTCGGAAGCACTGGAGTAAATGTAGGGAAGGGAGTTGCCAGGATTTGGGCAGCCGGGTGTTTCAAAAACAGGCTGAAGGTTGCCCATCCGAGCAGGCTGAGCAGGATCACACCGATCGGTGCCAACCAGAACCAGCGCGATATCCGGCCTTTGTTGGAAGCCAGTTTTGTTGAGGAACGTGGCGACAGCCCGGATTTCGTCTGGTCTGCAAGTATTGCCGGTTCTTTGGATGGAACCAGCACCTTCACGCGATTAACCAACTCTTGAATTTGTTCCTGCGTGGGAGGGTTGATGGCATCCATCCAGTGCGTGCGCGCCAGGTAGTATAGCTTGCCCGGTTCCGGTTCAACGTTCCCGATCTTGAAGGGGATGATGACAAGCTTGCTGTTCGCTGCCAGGAAGAGTTCGCGGCTGACTTCCTCTGAAGAATTCGAGTAAGCCGAGAATACCAACACCATGACACTACTCTGGGAGATCCCCCGGGTAATTGCGGTAGGCCAGTCTTCTCCTGGAGCAATATCGCGAGGCGCTATCCAGCAGCGAACGCCAGCGGCTTCGAGATTTGCACAGATTGCGTCTGCAATGGCCTTATCCTTGCCTGAATGTGAAATAAAAACATCGTGTGCCATTCAATCTCCTCCAGACTCAGTCTGACATGTTGACCAGCCCCGAATGATTATACCAGTCGTAATATCAGCCTTGGAGCACATCCCGGGGCATGTAGACGCGCCGCCTTTGCCGGATCGATGCTCGACTTTTGAATAATATTGGTGGATGAGTTGAATGGAGAGGGATGTTCCCCCCGGCCGGATGGATGCTTTTATTGAACCTTTACTTCGGTTTTTATGCAAAACCCGTTATTTTTACTTCATATCCCTTGCATCTGTTACAACCTGATAATCCACCCCCAGCGCTTCCCGGAAATGCCGTTCGCCGCAGCAGATCTTGCGGTCTTCGTCAGGATGCCAGTCATCTGGATTGAGAGAACCTTTTGTCTCACGAACCAGGTAGAGCAGCTCCTCGCCGGTCGGCTTTCCAAATTCATCGCGCGGCTCCAGAACAACAGCCCAGTCGGGGTTGTACTCGCCAACGGGCGTTGGGACGGTGAACCAGCCTGGTAGTTTTACATATAGCTTCACATCCTGGCGCTGCTCAAGTCCTTCCACGAAGGCTTTTTCGATCTCGGATTCATACATCACGTGGTCGTAGACCGAGTGCTCAGATGGAACAAGGTTATCGGACCAGCCGGGGATGTCTTCGAACTGGGTCATCTCGTACCACTGATTGATTTTCTCATACTGGATGCCGTTCACTAATTGATCGACCAGTTTGTTTTTGACAATATGCGCTGCCACACAGGCAAATTCGAACGGATTCTTGAGCGCCGCCGCCTGGATTTTTGGGCTGGCTTGCTTGAAGATTTCCAACAAAGTGCGGCGGGTCAGACGAACGGGCGGGGAGGTGCGCTCCAGTAAGGAAGAAAGCACATCGACCAGGTTGGGGAAGGGCTGCACTTCCGGTGTGTAGGGTGTGCCACGTTCGGCCACCTGGACCGCCACGAACGCCTCGCCTTCGGTCTCCACTTTCGCTTTACGGATTTCCACGTGCGGCGGGCGGATCTCGGCCCGGTTCAACCCTTCCAGCACATCGGCGATCAGTTGGGGTGTGTCGATGCGCACGGCGTAGCGGGTCTTGTGCTTGATGCGTTCCCAGAGCTGCTTGAATTCCGGCTTGAGCAGGTATTCCTTGCGCAAGCGGGCCACACCGCGCCCACGCGCATTGGCCGGCCGCGGCGGCAAGCCTTCACGGCCGAACTCGCTTTCGATTTCGCTCTGATATTGAGAGACATAGTGCTCGTAACTCTCGTTGGCGACCACCGTCAGAACGTTAACGTGCTCGTCGCGTACCCGATCGCCGTCCTGGTTGACGGCCAGGCGTACGCCGCGGCCGATCTCCTGGCGCTTCTTGACTTCGGAAGTGGTCTGGTTGAGAGTGCAGATCTGGAAGACGTTGGGATTGTCCCAGCCTTCGCGCAAGGCGGAATGGGAAAAGATGAAGCAGGTCGGTTCGTCGAAGGAGAGCAGGCGCTCCTTGTCTTTCATGATCAGATCGTAGGTCTCGCGGTCCTTCTCGGATTCGCCGGTCTTGCTGTCCTCGTAGATGACCTGGCCATCCCTAGTACGTCGGGCGGCAAAATAGGCGGCCTGGACGCTTACGAGAGACACATCTTTCCAGTCTGGGAAAGCAATATGCAATTCAAGAAAAGCACGCTCGAACAGACGGCGGATCAGGCCATCCGCCAGGGCGTAGTTGTCCACCCGATCGATGAAGAACAACGAGAGCACCTTGATGCCGAACTCGCGCAGGTGGGTCTGCTTGCGGAAGTGTTCGCCCAGGGTGTAGCGGATCTGCGCGTCGAAGATGGCGGCCTTGTCCGCGCCGCGCGCTTCGCCCAGGCTGAGGCTGGTCCCATCTGTGAAAAGGACGGTGCCGGCCCCGGCATCCATCTCTTCGACCACGAAGGCGGCATATTCAGGACGGTTGGCTTTGGCTTCCAGGCTCTCGCCCGGGCGGACGGTCACGACCTGTTCCTTGATAGTTCCACCTTTCATCAACTTATGGACAGCGATGCGGGCGGTGAGGGTTTTCTTCTCGCTGCGCACTTCGTCCAGACGTAGGAAGGCCTGGTTCTCATCGGCTTCCTTTTCGACACCAGCCACTTCGATGCGCTTGACCAGTCCCTGGCGATAGGCTTCGGCGGGCGTCAGGCGATAGATCAAGTTGTAGGGGTTGCGGTGGGTGGCCGAGTAGCGCAGCGCAAAGAGCGGGTCGAGGGCGGCCAGCGCCCGGATGCGCAGCTCGCTTTCCATATTCTGCGGTTCGTCCAGGATCAAGATGGGACGCGCCGCCTGTACCAGGTGGATGGGAGTTTCGCCCTGCAGCCGGTCGGTGGTCTGGCGGATGACGTTCGAAGCCTTATTGAACGAGTCGATCGTCATGACCATGATCTCGACCCCGTCCGAGAGGGCGAACTGGCGCACCTGGCTCAGGGCTGCCGAGTCGTAGACATAGTAGCGGCAGGGGACGTTGTCGTACAGGCCGCGCAGGTGGGTTTCGGTGATCTGCAGCGTCTTGAGCACGCCCTCACGGATGGCGACCGAAGGCACAACCACAATATATTTGCGCAGTCCATAGCGACGCTGCAGTTCGAGGGCCGTGCGCAGGTAAACGTAGGTTTTACCGGTGCCGGTTTCCATCTCGATCGAGAAGTTTGCGAAATGGACGGATTTACGACCTTCCGCTGTCTCGATCTCGGACTCGATCACCTGCAGGGCCTCATCCTGCGGCAGCCGGTTGGCTTCCTGGACCTGGCGCAAGTTACGGGTTAAATCGGATTCATCCAGGTCAAGGCGGTTGGGGATGGTGCCAAACCCGGCCTCGTGTAGACGCAGTTCATGAACTGCGTCTACACGAGGTTGCCCTTCGAGCAGACTGGCGACCGCTTCGATGGCCTGTAATTGAAATTCCTGGTTGGCGTCGAATTTAAATTGCATGACTACCAGTTCTCTTCGTCAGTGTTCCAGGAAGCGGGATTGGAATGGATATATTGACGGATGGCATTGTAAGCCTGATCATTGCGAACGATGCGCTCGTAGTAATTCCGTTGCCAGATTGGAACACCGGAACTATTGAGAAGAATGTTGATCCGTTTCGAAGAATTCATCTTGAGATAACCCATTACCATAGGAATTAGCATTCGGCGGCGGGCCAGGCGATAGGATTCTTTATCCCGTAGCGGCAATTCATCCCGTAGCGGCAATTCATCCCGTAGCGGCAATTCATCCCGTAGCGGCAATTCATCCCGTAGCG
>Ga0209253_10001750_pt1 | contig 19137 bp, 17 predicted proteins | sample FrelakmetBRP12BR_FD_187145 | JGI IMG/M metagenome (GOLD analysis project Ga0209253, IMG submission 187145) | Freshwater lake sediment microbial communities from the University of Notre Dame, USA, for methane emissions studies - BRP12 BR (SPAdes)... | ecosystem: Environmental > Aquatic >... | reverse complement strand
CGTCCGCTGCGGGCGTGAACTCGCTGGCGGCGAGCTTGGGCGTCTTACGCGCCCACCGGCGGGGACCCCAGAGTCGGTTTCAAGGGCCGACCTGGCCTCGCGTCCCGCGCACCCTGCCGCACCGAGGTTTGTTTGCTCCCTCTTTTCATCCTTTCAGGCAGCCTAAGCCCGGGTTTCCGACAATTTATTGAGCGAGGTCATGATCGATGCAGATCGACGGCGGAGAGGGGCGCATCCGCGAGAAGACCCCGTCTCGTCTGGCGTCCCGCCCCCGCGCCAAGGCGGGCCTGCGAGGGCTGCGGACTGGTCTCGAGCGAGCCGCGAAGCCTCTGCCGCCGCCGCTCGCAGATCGGCCGCTCCATCGCCACGGACGCGAGTAGAATCGCGAGCGTTCCCGCCCCATCATCATGGCCCAAAACGTCGCCGCTCTTGCGAGCGACCCGCAGCTCGTCTCGCTGCGCGTGCCGCCGCATTCGATCGAAGCCGAGCAGTCGGTGCTCGGAGGCCTGTTGCTCGACAATACCGCCTGGGAGCGGATCGCCGACATCGTCGCCGTCGAGGATTTTTACCGCGACGATCACCGGCGCATCTTCCGCCATATCGGGAAGCTGATCGACGCGTCACGGCCCGCCGACGTCGTGACGGTGGCGGAGTCGCTGGAGTCGAGCGAGGACAAGGACAAGGCGGGCGGCATCGCGTACCTCGGCCAGCTCGCCCAGAACACGCCGTCGGCACACAACATCCGGCGCTATGCCGAGATCGTGCGCGAGCGCGCGATCATGCGCCGCCTGGTGATGGTCGGCAACGAGATCGCCGACAGCGCGTTCAGTCCCGCAGGCAAGGACGTGGCGCAGCTTCTCGACGAGGCCGAGTCGCGCGTCTTCGAGATCGCCGAGGCGGGCGCGCGCGGCCGCAGCGGGTTCGTCGCCATCCAGCCGCTTCTTGCGCAGGTGATGGAGCGCATCGACACGCTCTACCACCGCGACAATCCATCGGATGTCACCGGCGTGCCGACCGGCTTCCACGATCTCGACGAGATGACCTCGGGCCTGCAGGAGGGCGATCTCATCATCGTCGCCGGACGTCCGAGCATGGGCAAGACGGCCTTGGCGCTCAACATGGCCGAGCACGTCGCGGTTGAGAACCGGCTCCCGGTCGCGGTGTTCAGCATGGAGATGTCGGGACCGCAGCTCGCGACCCGTCTCCTTGGTTCGGTCGGCCGGCTCGACCAGCACAAGCTTCGCACCGCGCGGCTGTCCGACGACGACTGGAACCGTCTGACGAACGCGGTCGAGAAGCTCCACGACGCGCCGATCCACATCGACGAGACGCCCGGGCTGAACGCGCTCGAGCTCCGCGCGCGGGCACGCAGGTTGCACCGGCAATACGGCAAGCTCGGCCTCGTGGTGGTCGACTACCTGCAGCTCATGAGTGCGACCAGCGTCGGGGAGAACCGTGCGACCGAGATCTCCGAGATCTCGCGCTCGATGAAAGCGCTCGCCAAGGAGCTGCGCGTGCCGGTGATCGCGTTGTCGCAGCTCAATCGCTCGCTCGAGCAGCGTCCGAGCAAACGGCCGGTGATGTCGGACCTGAGGGAGTCGGGCGCAATCGAGCAGGATGCGGACCTCATCCTCTTTATCTATCGCGACGAGGTCTACAACCCGGACTCCGCCGACAAGGGCAAGGCGGAGATCATCATCGGCAAGCAGCGTAACGGGCCCATCGGGACGGTGAACCTGACCTTCCTGGGGCAGCACACGCGCTTCGAGAACTACGCGTCCTCCGGGCGGTTCTGAAGGCCCTTCAACCGCCGCGGCATTGGCACAGACAACGATTCGACGCAGAGGCAAAACGCGGTTGCTGGCCTCCACAAGCTGCGAGAGGGCGGCGGACGCAGGGCGGAACGCGGCCATCGCCCCGCTTCTGTCAACTTTCGTCCTCCGCGGCGGCGCGCCGTGCGACGCGTGTATGCTTGTCTCACTGTTCGATTGCGGAACCTTCCGCGGGCCTCGCGACCACGAGGCAACGCGGTTGCAGTCGACGTGAGTTACCTCCTGGATTTGCTTCGGCGCGGCGACCACCGCGCCGTTCTTTTTTTGTGCGCCATCGCGTGCCGCGGCGCAGGCAGGCTACAGCACCTCCGCCGCGTGATCCGCCAGCCGTGACCGCTCGCCCCGCTGCAGCGTGACGTGGCCCGAGTGCGCCCAGCCTTTCATCCGATCGACGACGTAGGTGAGTCCCGAGCTGCCCTCGGTGAGATACGGCGTGTCGATCTGCGCGATATTGCCCAGGCACACGACCTTGGTGCCGGGGCCCGCGCGGGTGATGAGCGTCTTCATCTGCTTCGGCGTGAGGTTCTGCGCCTCGTCGATGATCAGGAATTTCTTGATGAAGGTGCGCCCGCGCATGAAGTTGAGCGACTTCACCTTGATGCGCGAGCGGATGAGGTCGCGCGTTGCCGCGCGACCCCAGTCGCCGCCTTCGTCGTCGCTGGCCTGCAGCACGTCGAGGTTGTCCTCGAGGGCGCCCATCCATGGGGTCATCTTTTCTTCCTCGGTCCCGGGCAGGAAGCCGATGTCCTCGCCGAGCGGCACCGTGACGCGGGTGATGATGATCTCGCTGTAGAGCTTGTCCTCGAGGGTCTGCGTGAGCCCGGCGGCGAGCGTGAGCAGCGTCTTGCCGCTGCCGGCCTGACCGAGGAGCGTCACGAAGTCGATCTCGGGGTTCATCAGCAGGTTGAGCGCGAAGTTCTGCTCACGGTTTCGCGCGGTGACGCCCCACACGCTGTTGCGCGAGTGCGCGTAGTCGCGGATCGTCTCGAGCACGGCCGTGCGGCCGGCCTGTTCGCGCACGCTGGCGTGCAACGGGCGCTCGCCCTCCTGGTAGACGAACTCGTTGACGAGCAGCTGTTGGCAAAGCGGGCCCTTGATGCGATAGAACGCGTGGCCTTCCTTTTTCCACGACTCCACATCCTTGCCGTGCGTGTCCCAGAAGTCGGCCGGCAGCTCGCGCACGCCGGTGTAGAGGATGTCGGTGTCCTCCAGCACCTTGTCGTTGAAGTAGTCCTCGGCGGCGAGCCCGAGCGCATGCGCCTTGATGCGCATGTTGATGTCTTTCGACACCAGGATCACCTGCCGCTCGCGACGCTGCTTCGCGAGATGCATGACGACGGCGATGATCTGGTTGTCGGCCTTGCCCATCGGCAGGGTGGGAGGCGTCTCACCCGAGAGCGCCTCGGTCTGCAGGAACAGGCGCCCGGTTGCCGCGTCGGCGGGGAAGCGCTTGAGCGAGATCCCGGATCGAATCTTGTCGGTCGCCTTCGAAACGATCTCATCGAGGTAGCGGCTCGCCTGGCGGGCGTTCCGCGCCACCTCGGAGACGCCTTTCTTGTTCGCGTCGAGCTCTTCGAGCGTCATGATCGGCAGGAAGACGTCGTGCTCCTCGAACCGGAACAGGCTCGTGGGGTCGTGCATCAGCACGTTGGTATCGAGCACGAAGAGCTTGGTGGCGACGGCGGGCCGGGGCTTCACTTCGCGCCGGCGGGGGGAGGACATCGGGGAGGAGGGCGAATGCGGGGTGTCGTCGGGCGGGTCAGAGGGTCTTAACGAAATCGAGTACCTCCTGGGCATGATTCGGAACCTTCACACCGCGCCACTCCCTCGCGATGCGACGATCCTTGTCGAGAACGAAGGTCGAGCGCTCGATGCCCCGCACCTGTTTCCCGTACATGTTCTTCATCTTGATCACGCCGAACTGCGCGCAGGCCTTCTCGTCTTCGTCGGAAAGGAGCTCGAAGGGCAGGCCGAGCTTGGCTTTGAAGTTTTCGTGCGACTTGAGGCTGTCGCGGGAGATCCCGTAGATGTCCGCGCCGACCTCGCGGAACGCATCATGCAGGTCCCGGAACTGCTCGCCCTCGGTCGTGCAGCCGGGCGTGTTGTCCTTGGGGTAGAAGTAAAGGACGAGGGTGTTGGCCTTCGCCTTGGAGAGCTGGAACGTTGTGCCGCCGGTGGAAGGGAGAGAAAAATCCTCGACTGCCTGACTGGCCATGATCTCTTTCGCGGATCCGATACTCAGGATCCATTGTTCTCAAAAACTGCGAAATTCGCAAGCACGGGTCGTGGCGTGGTTTTTTTCCTCCTCGCCACGGAGACGAACGGACGCCAAAGACGGCACGGCACACTTCGCGGCGGCGCACGGCGTGGAGGGGCGCGGCGTGACACGGATCGTTCGTGGCTTCGCGCCGTCGCGAGTGAAATCACTCGCCGAAGAACCGAGCGAGCGCGGCCCCGACTTCGTCGGGCCGCTCCTCGGGCAGATAGTGCCCGCAATCGACCGGCGCGCCCTGGACGCGCCCGCCGGCATACGCCGCCCAGTCGGCAAGCGGGTCGAAGCAGCGCTCGATCACGCCATGCGCGCCCCACAGCGCGAGCAGCGGACACGCGATCTTCCGCCAGCCGCGATCGGCCCGATCGTGCTCGAGGTCGATCGAGGCCGCGGCGCGATAGTCTTCGCACGTCGCGTGTATCGTCGCCGGATCGCGGAAGTGCTCCAGGTAGTGTTCGAATGCGCCGTCTCCGAACGGCCCCAGGCCGGCGAAGCGCCCGCCCATGTGATGCCGGAGAAACGCCTCCGTGTCGCCGGCGATGAGTCGTTCGGGGAACGGCTCGGGCTGGATCAGGAAGAACCAGTGATAGTAGGCCTGTGCGAATTCCCGCGTGGTGCGCTCGTACATCTCGAGCGTCGGCACGATGTCCAGGACGGCGAGGCGCTCGACGCGCTCCGGATGATCGAGCGCGAGGCGATGCGCGACGCGCCCGCCGCGATCGTGCCCGGCGACCGCGAAACGCTCGAAACCGAGCTCGCGCATCAGTGCGACCAAGTCCGTGGCCATGGTGCGTTTCGAATAGTTCGAGTGATCGGCGAGGCCGTGCGGCTTGTCGCTCGCGCCGTAGCCGCGAAGGTCCGGTGCGACCACGGTGAAACGCTCGGCAAGGCGCGGCGCGATCTTGCGCCAGATGAAGTGGGTTTGCGGATAACCGTGCAGCAAGAGGACCGGCGGTCCGTTGCCGCCGTGCCGGACGTGGATCGTCACCTCGGGCACCGCGACACGCGCCGTGGCGAAGCCTGGGAAGGCGTCGCTCGCGCTCATGCGAGAAAGGTGCTTCCCTGCACGGCGGGCATCGCGTCGCGGGTCTCGTTCACCACCTCGACGAGGCAATGCCGGGGGAGGCCGCGCACCGTGATGCCTTCGAGCAGCGTGCGCAGCGCCACGATCTCGTAGCCCTGCGCGAGCCAGCCGTCGAGCAGACGCGCGAACTCGGGCGCGAGTTTCTGCCCCTCGAGCTCCGCAGAGGCTGCGAACGTGTGCTCGCGCGGATCGGCCGCCGTCATCGCGAGCAGCCGCTCGACTGCGGCCTCGACGCTCAACTCGGCCATGACGAGCTCGTCGAGTGTCGGCAGCGTGGTGGGTAGCTGCGGGCATGCCACCAGCTCCGCGCGGTGCACGGGCACGAACGCGGCCTCGCCGCGGCTGTCCGCGCCGTAATCGAAGCCCAGCCGCTGGGTGAGCCGGAAGGCGTGCACGTTCATCACCCAATCCGGGGCTGCGTGCGCGCGGGGCGGCTCGCCGAACACCCTTTCGAACGCGCGCGCGGCGCGGCGCATGGTGCGCTCTGTCCACTTGCCGTCGGCGCGCGGGGCCTTCGCCGTCCATTCAACGCCGGACCATGCGCGCAAGCCGACCTCGAACCCCGCATCGCGTGCGGCGCGCATCGACTTCGCAGCGAGCCACGCGAGCCGCGGACCGGGCCACAGCACGCCGTGGAAAAGCCCGAGCCGGCCGAAGCGCTCGAGTGGATCGGCAACGGCGAGCGCGCTCGGGGAGAGCTGGCGCTTCAGTTGCTTTGCGCGGCGCCCGCTCCGGTCGGGTCCGAAGTCGAAGAAGAAGGTCGCACCGGCACTGCGCTCGCGCAGAAGGTCGACGAGGCGGGGCACGCCGACACGCATCCCGCGCAGCGACTCGGCAGCAATGCGCAGCGCGAGCCGCTTCGGCGTCTCCTCGGGTTCGGTCATCAGCTTTTCGCCACGACAGCCACGCCGAGGATGATCAAGCCGATCCCGCCGAGGCGCATCGGCGTGAGCGACTCGCCGAGGAGCCACCACGCCGCAACCGCGGTCAAGGCGTAGCCGAGCGAGACCATCGGGTAGGCGACGCTCACTTCGACGCGCGAGAGCGCCACGATCCACAGCGCGAGGCTCATCACGTAACACGAGATCCCGCCGAGTATCGCGGGCTGCAAGGCGAGCTTGAGCCCGATCGGCAGGACGTTCCCGGCGGATAGATCGAAATGCCCGACTGCGGTCACCCCCGCCTTGAGCAAGAGCTGGCCCGCCGATCCGAGGAGGACCGCCACCAGAATCAAGGCCAGGCTGATCCCGGTCATTCCGGAAGCCTCGCCGACTGCGCAGCTTCGATGACGAGCGCGGCCGCCACCCTGCGTCCCTCGCCGGCAAGGATGTTGAAAGTCCGGCACGCGGCATAGACGTCCATGACCTCCAGTCCCATCCCGGCCGCCGCAAACGAACGCATGACTTCAGGACGTGGAAAGCGCAGGCGCTCGCCGGTGCCGAGGAGCACGAGTTCGAGGTCCATGCCGACGAGCGGGGCGAGATCCTCGGGCTCGATGGACGCCGGGCCCGCGGGCTGCCAATCGGTCAACAGCCGGTCGGGCAGGACGACGAGGCTCGCCGCGTGGCGAATCCCGTTCACGAGGACGAAACCGGGGCCATAACCGGTGATGGTGTTTTGGCCCGCGACACCGGCGAGATGCAGCTTCAAGTGTGCGCTTGTGCAGAGAAACCCGAATTGCCGTGGGGGCTTAGGTTCGATAGGATACTAGTTTTTCCCAGCGCCGCAGCTTTCGCGCCCGCGACGCCGCGACCGGAAACCACGACCCCTGCCATGAAAGAGTTTCCCCGCATCGCGCGGCTGCCGCCTTACGTCTTCAACGTCACCGGCGAGCTCAAGATGGCGGCGCGCCGGCGGGGCGAAGACATCATCGATCTTTCGATGGGGAACCCCGACGGGCCGACGCCGCCGCACATTGTCGAGAAGCTGGTCGAGTCGGTGCGGCGGCCGGACACCCACGGCTACTCGGTCTCCAAAGGCATCCCGCGCCTGCGGCGCGCGATCTGCACCTGGTACGAGCGCCGCTACGGCGTCGAACTGGATCCCGACGCCGAGGCGATCGTCACCATCGGCTCGAAGGAAGGCATTGCGCATCTCGCGCTTGCCACGCTGGATCGCGGCGATGTCGTGCTGGTACCCAATCCGAGCTACCCCATCCACATCTATGGGCCGGTGATCGCCGGCGCCGACATCCGGCATGTGCGCAACACGCCGGACGTGGACTTCTTCGCCGAGCTCGAGCGCGCGATCCGCGAGTCGTTCCCGAAGCCGAAGATGCTGATCATCAATTTCCCCGGGAATCCGACGGCGCAGTGCGTCGAACCCGAGTTTTTCGAGCGCATCGTCGCTCTCGCGAAGGAGCACGACATCCTCGTCGTGCACGACCTCGCCTACGCCGACATCACCTTCGACGGCTACCGGGCGCCTTCGATCATGCAGGTGCATGGCGCGCGCGACGTAGCGGTCGAGTTCTTCACCATGTCGAAGAGCTACAACATGGCCGGTTGGCGCATCGGCTTCATGGTCGGCAACGCCGACCTCGTCGCCGCGCTTGCTCGCATCAAGAGCTACCACGACTACGGCACGTTCACGCCGATGCAGGTGGCATCGATCGTCGCGCTCGAGGGCCCCCAGGCGTGTGTCGAGGAGATTCGCCTCACCTACCAGAAGCGCCGCGACGTCATGGTGAAGGGGCTCCGCGACGCGGGCTGGATGGTTGCCAACCCGAAGGCCTCGATGTACGTATGGGCCGAAATCCCGGAGCCCTACCGAGCGATGGGCTCGCTCGAGTTCGCGAAGAAGCTTCTTGCCGATGCGAAGCTCGCCGCCTCACCCGGGATCGGATTCGGCGAATACGGCGACACCCACGTCCGGTTTGCCCTGATCGAAAACGAGAATCGCATCCGCCAGGCGATCCGCGGCATCAAGGACATGTTCCGCCGCGACGACCTGCTCGCGCAGGCGGCCTGAGCCATGAACGCCCCCGCGTTTACCCGTCGAGTGCTCAAGCCCGTTCGCAAATCCGCCAAGCTCGCGAATGTCTGCTACGACATCCGCGGGCCCGTGCTCGCGCGCGCAAAGCAGATGGAGGAGGAAGGGCAACGCATCATCAAGCTCAATATCGGCAACCTCGCGCCGTTCGGATTCGATGCGCCGGACGAGGTTCGCCACGACGTGATCGTCAATCTGCCCAATGCCTCGGGCTACTCGGACTCCCGGGGGTTGTTCGCGGCGCGCAAGGCGATCATGCAATACGCGCAGGAGAAGCAGGTCGCGGGCGTGCAGCTCGACGACATCATCATCGGCAACGGGGTGTCGGAGCTGATCGTGATGGCGATGCAGGGGCTGCTCGACAGTGGCGACGAGGTCCTGATCCCGGCGCCTGACTATCCCCTCTGGACCGCGGCCGTCAGCCTCGCTGGCGGTACCCCTCGCCACTATCTTTGCGACGAGGGCGCAGGCTGGCTGCCCGATCTCGACGACATGCGTGCGAAGATCACGGAGCGCACGCGCGCGATCGTCGTCATCAACCCCAACAACCCGACCGGAGCGCTCTATCCGACCAGCCTGCTCGCCGAGATCGTGGAGATCGCGCGCCGGCATCAGCTCATCGTTTTCGCCGACGAGATCTACGACAAGACGCTGTACGACGGCGAGACCCACACCTCGATCGCAGCGCTCGCGGAGGACGTCCTGTTCCTCACGTTCAACGGGCTGTCGAAGAACTATCGGGCGTGCGGCTATCGCACCGGGTGGATGGTGATCTCCGGCGAGCGCCATCACGCCGGCGACTACATCGAGGGGCTCAACATCCTCGCGTCGATGCGCCTGTGCGCCAACGTTCCCGGGCAGTACGCGGTGCAGACGGCTCTGGGCGGCTATCAAAGCATCCGCGACCTCGTCGCACCCGGCGGGCGACTCTGCCGGCAGCGCGACGTCGCGCAGGAACTCATCACCCAGATCCCGGGCGTGAGCTGCGTCAAGCCCAAGGCCGCGCTCTATCTCTTTCCGCGTCTCGATCCGCGCGTGTACCCGATCGCGGACGACCAGGCGTTCATCCTCGAACTCCTCGAGGAGGAGAAGGTGCTCGTGGTGCAGGGGTCAGGGTTCAACTGGCCAGAGCCCGACCACCTGCGAATCGTGTTCCTGCCCAATGCCGACGACCTGCACGAGGCGATCGGCCGCATTGCGCACTTCCTCGACGGCTATCGGCGCCGCCACGCGTGAGGGCGCGGCAACGCAGCACGCGCCGGACGTGGCGCGCGCGACAGGGCGCTTCCTAGACACTTCCCAAGCACCATGACCAACGGCATGAAACCGATCAACGTCGGCCTGCTCGGCATCGGCACCGTCGGCGGCGGCACCTGGACCGTGCTCGAACGCAATCGCGAAGAGATCCGCCGCCGTGCGGGTCGCGAGATCCACATCGCCGTCGTTGCGGACAAGAACGTCGACAAGGCAAAGCAAATCACGGGCGGCCGTGCGCACGTGACGGCGGACGCAAACGAAGTCGTATCGGATCCCGGGATCGATATCGTCATCGAGCTGATCGGCGGTTACGGCGTCGCCAAGGAGCTCATGCTGAAGGCGATCGCCCACGGCAAGCACATCGTGACCGCGAACAAGGCGCTCCTCGCGCTGCATGGCAACGAGATCTTCGAGGCCGCCCGCGCGAAGGGCGTGATGGTGGCGTTCGAGGCCGCGGTGGCGGGCGGGATTCCAATCATCAAGGCGGTGCGCGAGGGCCTCACGGCGAACCGCATCGAGTGGATCGCCGGCATCATCAACGGCACGTCGAACTTCATCCTCTCGGAGATGCGCGACAAGGGGCTGCCCTTCGACGTGGTGCTCAAGGAGGCGCAGGCGCGCGGCTACGCGGAGGCCGACCCGACCTTCGACATCGAAGGCATCGACGCCGCGCACAAGCTCACCATCCTCTCGGCGCTGGCGTTCGGCGTCCCGATGCAGTTCGACAAGGCCTATACCGAAGGCATCTCCAAGCTCACCCAGGAGGACATCCGTTACGCGGAGAGCCTCGGCTACCGCATCAAGCTCCTTGGCATCGCGAAGCACGTGCCCGAGGGGATCGAGCTGCGGGTGCATCCGACGTTGATTCCGGCGCGACGGCTGATCGCCAACGTCGAAGGCGTGATGAACGCGATCCTCGTCAAGGGCGACGCCGTGGGTCCGACGCTCTATTACGGCGCAGGTGCAGGCGCCGAGCCGACGGCGAGCGCGGTGGTCGCGGATCTCGTGGACGTCACCCGCCTGCACACGGCCGATCCGGGGCATCGCGTGCCGCATCTCGCGTTCCAGCCCGACCGGCTGTCGACCACGCCGATCCTGCCCATGGCGGAGATCGTCACGTCGTACTACCTGCGTATGCGCGTGCTCGACCGTCCGGGCGTGCTCGCCGACATCACGCGGATCCTCGCCGACCGGTCGATCTCGATCGAGGCGATGATTCAGCGCGAGCCCTCCGAGGGCGAGGACCAGGTCGACATCATCCTGCTCACCCACGAGACGCGTGAGAAGCACGTGAACGACGCCATCGCCGCGATCGAGGCATTGCCGGTCGTGAAGGCGAAGGTCACGCGGATCCGGATGGAGACGCTGGAAAGAACCTAGCTAAAGAGGAGATCGCCGTACAGCGGCGATCGCTCAGAGATCCGAAGTGCAATACGTTTCCACCCGCGGCAACGCCGCCCCGCAGCGCTTCACGGAGATCCTGCTCGAGGGCCTCGCACCCGACGGCGGGCTCTTCCTGCCCGAGGCCTACCCCGGCTTCTCCGGTGCCGAGCTCGCCGCACTCCGTCCGATGGGCTACCGCGATCTTGCGTACGCGGTGCTGTCGCGCTTCCTGGACGACCTGCCCGCCGCCGATCTGAGGACTCTTGTGGAGCGAACCTATACCAAGGCGGTTTTCGGTAGCGACGAAATTGCGCCGCTCAAAACGCTTGCGCCGGGCCTGCACATCCTCGGACTTTCCAACGGACCGACGCTCGCCTTCAAGGACATGGCGATGCAGCTCCTCGGCAACCTGTTCGAGTACGTGCTCGCCAAGCGGGGGGAGGCGCTGAACATCCTTGGGGCAACGTCGGGCGACACGGGCTCGTCGGCTGAGCACGCGATGCGCGGCAAGAAGGGCGTGCGCGTGTTCATGCTGTCGCCGCACGGGCGGATGAGCCCGTTCCAGACCGCGCAGATGTTCTCGCTTCAGGACGCGAACATCTTCAACCTGGCCGTGCGCGGCGTGTTCGACGACTGCCAGGACGTCGTGAAAGCGGTATCGAACGACCTCGCTTTCAAAGCGCGGCACCACATCGGGACCGTGAACTCGATCAACTGGGCGCGCGTCGCAGCGCAGGTCGTCTACTACTTCAAGGGTTACTTCGCGGCGACGCGGTCGAACGGCGAGCGCGTGGACTTCGCGGTGCCGTCGGGGAACTTTGGCAACATCTACGCCGGGCACATCGCCCGCGAGCTCGGGCTGCCGATCGGCCGACTCATTCTCGCCACGAATGAGAACGACGTGCTCGACGAGTTTTTCCGCACGGGCCGCTACCGTCCGCGTCGCGCTGCCGAAGTGCATCAGACCTCGAGCCCATCGATGGACATCTCCAAGGCCTCGAACTTCGAGCGCTACGTATTCGACATCGTCGGCCGCGATGGCGCGACAGTGCGCGAGCTGTGGGCAAAGATCGAGGGCGAGGGCGGCTTCGACCTCGCTGGCACGCCGCATCTCGCGCGCGTTGCCGCGAGCGGGTTCGTGTCGGGCTCGAGCACGCACGCGAACCGCCTCGACACGATCCGCCGCGTCGAGCGCGAGTACGGCGTCGTCATCGACCCGCACACCGCGGACGGGATCAAGGTCGGCCTGGAGCACCGCCAACCGAACGTCCCGCTGATCTGCCTCGAAACGGCGCTACCGGTGAAATTCGCTGCAACGATTCGCGAGGCGCTCGGCCGCGAGCCGGAACGGCCGGCGGGCTTCGAGACGCTCGAGTCGTTGCCGCAGCGCTTTGTCGTGATCGACCCCGACGCCGACACCGTAAAGCGCTACATCGCGGCGCATACGGGTGCGTAACGGCGCCCTGCACGTGCTGGCTCACACGTGCACTGGCACTGTGCGCCGGGCGGCGTTGCGAGACGCTCGCAGAGGGCATCGATTGGCGCGAGCGCCGATTCCTGTGGCGCCCGCGCTCTCTGCCCCCCGCGGGTCACATGTGCGCGCCGCCGTTGACGTTGATCTGCTGGCCGGTGACGTAGTCTCCATCGGCGACCAGGTAGATCACCGCCTTGGCGATCTCCTCCGGATGCGCGAATCGCGCCACCGGAATCTTGGACTTGATCTGGGCTTGGATCGCATGGGGCACCGAGGCGAACATGTCGGTTTCCGTGTAACCCGGCGCAACGGTGTTGACCGTGATCCCGTACCTGGCCAGTTCCACGGCAGCGGTTCGGGTGAAGGCGATGATTCCGCCCTTGCTGGCACTATAGTTGGCCTGCCCCATCGCGCCGACCTGACCGTTCATCGAGCTGATGTTGATGATCCGGCCGTAACTCTGCGAGGACATGATCGGGATCGCCGCGGAGGTGCAGAAGAAACACCCGTTCAGGTTGGTCTGAATCACGTCCACCCACTGCTCGTCGGTCATCCTCGGGAGCAGGGCGTCGCGGGTGATGCCGGCGTTGTTCACGAGCACGTCGAGGTGCCCGAAACGGGCCGCCACGTCCTTGACCATCGCGCGCGCCTCTTTTGGATTGCCGAGGTTCGCCTTGACGAGAATGCACGTGCCGCCCAGCTTCTCGACCTCATGCACGACTTCCTGGGCCTTGGCGTCGTTGGTGGCGTAGTTCACAGCAACTTTCGCGCCCTCGCGGGCGAGTTCTATCGCGATCGCCCGGCCGATCCCGCGCGATGCGCCGGTCACCAGCGCCGTCTTGCCTTCCACCCGTCCCATCACTTATCTCCTCTTGGTTAGTTGCGAACGGTTCGCACGCTGCAGGCGTGCATTACACGAAAACGTCATCAACCGTGCTCGAAAATCGCGGCGATGCCCTGGCCGCCGCCGATGCACATCGTCACCAGCGCGCGCTTGCCACCGGTGCGATTCAACTCGTAAAGCGCCTTGACGACCAGGATCGTGCCGGTCGCGCCGATGGGGTGGCCGAGGGAGATGCCGCTGCCGTTCGGGTTGGTGCGGTCCATCGGCAACTTCAGTTCCCGGCAAACGGCGAGTGCCTGGGCCGCGAACGCCTCGTTCACTTCGAACACATCGATGTCGTCGAGCTTGAACCCGGTTTTTTCGAGCAGCTTCGTCACCGCCGGCACCGGCCCCATGCCCATGTATTTCGGGTCGACGCCCGCATAGCTGTACGCTATGAGACGGCCCATCGGCTTCAGTCCGCGTTTCTCGGCGGTCTCGCGGTCCGCCAAAACAACGGCCGCTGCCGCGTCATTGATGCTGGAGGCGTTGCCCGCCGTCACCGTGCCCGCCTTATCGAAGGCAGGCTTCAGCTTGGCGAGCTTCTCGGCCGTTGCTTCGGGACGCACGGTCTCGTCCACCTCGAACGGAATCTTGTCCCGCTTGACCTGGATTTCCACGGGCACGATCTGTGCCCTGAAGTAGCCGTGGTCGATCGCGAGCTGCGCCCGATGGTGGCTTTCGGCGGCCAGCGCGTCCTGGTCTTCACGCGAGATTCCATACTTCTTGGCGACATTCTCGGCGGTGACGCCCATGTGAACATCATCGAACGGGTCGCTCAGCGCGCCGACCATCATGTCGACCATCTTGGTGTCGTTCATGCGGGCGCCCCAGCGCAGCGCGGGCGCCAGATAGGGGCTGCGGCTCATGTTTTCGGCCCCGCCCGCCACGGTGACGTCGGCGTCACCGAGCATGATCGTCTGGGCGGCGGTGATGATCGCCTGCAGGCCGCTGCCACAGAGACGGTTCAGCGTCAATGCCGGCGTTTCGTGCGGCAGACCGCCTTGAATGGCCGCCACTCGCGCCAAATAGTGATCGTGCGCATCGGTGTGAATGATGTTGCCGAACACGGCATGACCGACGTCGGCCGGTTTCACCCCGGAACGCCTGACCGCCTCGCGCACGCACTTTGCCGCCAATTCGCTCGGCGGGATGTCCTTCAGGCTGCCTGCATAACCGCCGATCGCCGTCCGAACACCGCTTAGAACCACAACCTCACGCGTCATCACAATCCTCCTCTACTGGGACACGAGACAAGGTAATTAGGGACGTGAACCGTATCACGCCTCGCCGGAGGGCTCAATCCGGGTTTCGGGGGTGACCCGCAGAAAAAGGGCAGGATCGAATTGAACCCGCCCCATCCCAGCGCACCAAGACGTTGGTGAGAAGCTCCCCCGCGAGAGGCCATCCGGCTCACTGCCGCGCCTCGACATAGGGCAAGCCTTCGATCTCGAAAAGCGCAGCCGCGTCGGGGTCGACCTTGACCCGGACCCAGCCGACCTGCGGTGAGCCATACACCTCGAGCCGGGTCAGGTTCGAAACCCGCTCTCCCGACGCCGAATCGGTGAGCGGGCGGTCGACGCGGAAGAGATGCGTGTCGCCATGCACGAGCAGCACGGGCTTGGCGAAGCGCAGCGCTTGCGTGGCGAGCACGCCCCGGAATTCGGCAAAGCCATCCGGACGCCCTGGCCGGCGCCGCTTTCCGTCGAGCACCGCGTTTCCCTGCATGAAGACGGCGACGCCGCGCACGTGGTCGCGGCGGGCGAGGCCGAAGCACTCGTCGAGCCACGCGTTCACGGCGTCGCTCCGGCGCCGGTGCTCCGCGTCCCCATCGGCCGAGTAGCCGAGGTTGTTGTTGCTGCCGGGGACATTCACGCCGACGTAGAGCACGTCCCCGAATCGCCAGCGCAGGTTCTCGCGGTACTCGGCAAAGCGCGGATCGGATGACTGGCGCTCGACGCGCATCGGCCGCGCGCCGAGGCTCGCGTCGCCGTCATGAAACAGAACGCGGAACCGTTCGAGCCGCTCGAGTGCGTCGAATTGCCCCGCTGCCGCGGTGACGCAGTCCACCCAGTCGTTGTCGCCCGGCAGCACCACGATCGGGGACTGCGATCGTGCAAAGAGCGCGCGCCGCTCATCGAAAAGCGCATTCGTGCACCGCGTCCAACTCGCTTTGATGTCGCCGACGTGCACGACGAAAGCGAGCCGCTCGCCGTTCATTTCATCGATCATACGTCCGACCAGCGCCTCCTCGCCGGGGAGATAGGGCGTATCGCCGAAGACGCCGAACGCATAGCGCCTGTCCGCGGCGCGCGCGACGCTGGAGAGGAGCGCGAGCGCTACGAGCCAAGCCATCATGCCCAGCGCGCGTGACGCATTCATAGCTTGCGCAGCCGGTAGACGAGCGCGAGCGCCTCGCGCGGGCTGAGCTCGTCGGGATCGATGGACTCGAGCAGATCCAGCGCCGGATGGCGCGCCGGCTCGGGTGCAGGCGGCGCGACGAACAGGTCCGGCTGGCCTTCGCGTGTCACGCTCTGCTGCTCGAGCTCGGCGAGCCGCCTTCGCGCGGCGCGGATCACGGCCGGCGGCACGCCCGCGAGCGCCGCCACCTGCAGGCCATAGCTCTGGCTCGCCGGTCCTTCCTCGAGCGCGTGCAGGAAGACGATGGTGTCCTTGTGCTCGACGGCGTCGAGGTGCACGTTCGCGACCTCACGGTACTCCTGCGCGAGGCGCGTCAGCTCGAAGTAATGCGTGGCAAAAAGCGTGAACGAACGATTCCTCTCGACCAGCTGCCGCGCGATCGCCCACGCGAGCGCAAGGCCGTCGAAGGTCGAGGTGCCGCGGCCGACTTCGTCCATCAGCACCAGGCTCGCTTCGGTCGCGTTGTGCAAGATGTTTGCGCTCTCGGTCATCTCGACCATGAACGTGGAACGACCGCCTGCCAGATCGTCGGTCGCGCCGATGCGCGTGAAGATCTGGTCGATCGGTCCGAAGCGCGCGCGCCGCGCCGGAACGAAGCTGCCGATGTGCGCGAGGATCGCGATCAGTGCGACCTGCCGCATGTAGGTGGACTTGCCCCCCATGTTCGGGCCCGTGACGAGCAGCAGCCGCCGGGTCGGCGTGAGGCGCGCGTCGTTGGCGATGAACTGCTCGATCTCGCCTTCGACCACCGGATGGCGGCCGGCCTCGATCTCGATGCCGGGCTCGGCGCCGACGGTTGGGCGGGCCCAGCCGCGCTCGATCGCAATCGCGGCGAAAGCGGCGAGCGCGTCGAGCTCCGACACCGCTCTTGCGATTTGCTGGAGGTCGTGCACGTGCGCGCCGAGCGCGACGAGCAGCGCGTCGTAGAGCGACTTTTCGAGCGCAAGCGCGCGCTCCTGCGCGGAGAGCGCCTTGTCCTCGAACACCTTCAGCTCGGGGATGATGTAGCGCTCGGCGTTCTTAAGGGTCTGGCGCCGGCGATAGTCTGCCGGGATCTTTTCCGCATGGGCGTTCGTGACTTCGATGTAGAAGCCATGAACGCGGTTGTACTCCACGCGCAGGTTGGGGATGCCGGTGCGCTCGCGTTCACGCACTTCGAGCGCGACGAGAAACGCCCCGGCGTTGGATCGGAGCGCGCGCAGCTCGTCGAGCTCGGCGTCGTAGCCTGCGGCGATCACACCGCCCTCGCGCACCAGGGCTGCCGGCTCGGGCGCGATCGCGCGCGCCAGGAGCTCGAGCGCCGTGTGGGGAACGGCAAGTCGCGAAGACAGTGCAGCGAGGAGCGACGATGCCGACACTTCCAGCCCCTCGGCGACGCCCGGCATGGCTCTGAGGCTTGCGCGCAGGCTTGCGAGGTCGCGCGGGCGGGCGCTCGCGAGCGCCACCCGCGCAGCGATACGCTCTATGTCGGCGAGCTGCCCAAGCGCGGTGCGGAGCCGTTCGAGTCGCGCTGCATCGGCCAAGAGCGCTTCGACCGCATCGTGCCGCGCCGTCACCGCGGCAGCGTCGCGCAGGGGATGATGAAGCCACTGGCGCAGGCGCCGGCTTCCCATCGCCGTCGCGCAGCGGTCGACGACCGAGAAGAGCGTGGGCGCCGGGGTGCCGCGCAGCGTCTCGGTGAGCTCGAGGTTGCGCCGCGTCGCAGGGTCCATGCGCAGGTACGTTCCGGGGCGCTCGGCGGTCGGCGGTGCGAGGTGCACGAGGGACTGGCCCTGCGTACGCTGCGCGTAGCCGAGCAGGGCGCCAGCCGCCGCGAGGGCGAGCGGCAGGTCATCGACGCCGAATCCCGAAAGATCGCGAGTGGCAAACTGCTTTGCGAGCGCGACGCGCGCGGCGTCCGGATCGAAGTGCCAGTCCGGAAGACGCGTGCGTGCGCCGGCCTCCCCGAGAAGCGCCCTGTCCGCGCCGTCGGCGACGAGGACCTCCGCCGGCCGGATGCGCTGCAACTCACCCGCAACGCCGTGGAGGCCTGTCTCGGCGACTTTGAACTCGCCGCTCGCGAGTGAAAGCCACGCGATGCCGGCTTCGTGTTTGCCAAGCGCGACCGCGGCGAGCACGTTTTCCGCCTTGTCGTCGAGGAGCGCCGCATCGGTCAGCGTCCCCGGGGTGACGATGCGCGTGACCGCGCGTTCCACCGGGCCTTTGGATGCCCCGACTTCACCGACCTGCTCGCAGATCGCGACCGACTCGCCGAGCTTCACGAGCTTCGCGAGGTACTGCTCCGCCGAGTGCCAGGGCACGCCGGCCATCTTGATCGCCGCACCTGCGGACGCGCCGCGGGTGGTCAGCGTGATGTCGAGCAAGCGCGCCGCCTTTTCCGCATCCTCGTAGAAGAGCTCGTAGAAGTCGCCCATGCGGTAGAAGAGCAAGACGTCGGGGTGCTGCGCCTTGAGGGCGAGGTACTGCTGCATCATCGGCGTATGGTTGCTGAAACCGGGGTCGTTCAAGCTCGTCTCGTCTTTGGCAAAACCGCGCGTAACCACTTGTGCGAGTGGCGCTTATTCCAGATTTCGATGTCCGCTGAGTGACCGGACTCGACCAGTCTTGCCCAGCCTTGTCAGTCGATTTGGTGTAGGTGGCGGTATAGGTCTACGCTGCAATCGCAATGAGGAAACCGCCACCACTGCTTACACCGCGAATTATCGCCGACCTGCGTGCAGGAGAGGAGTGCGGCGACCCTGATCACCCCGGGCTGCGAGTACGCCGCACGAACGCTGCGCTGGCCCTGGTGCTGTTCACCGGTTGCCGCTCGGGGGAAGTGGTGGCGGCGCTGCGGCTCGACATCGACCTGGAGCGCGCGGCGAGCCGCACGACGTTATGCTTTCCCGGCAAGCGATCGACCTGCTGATGGTTCGCCGCTCCCTACACGAGGTCTTCGTGTTTCCGTCACCGATGGACGGACATCACGTAGCCCAGAAAGCCCTCGGGCTTGCGCAAAACGAGGCGCGCAAGGCGAAGGAGGGCAAACTGTGCTCCGATCCGATCGAGATCCCTTGGATGGTTCATGATCTGCGTCGCACCGTGGCAACAGGACTGGCGAAGCTCGGCTGCCCGCGCGTGGTGCAGGACCGCGTCCTCAATCACGTCGATAGTTCAGTGAGCGCGATCTACGACCGGCATCGCTACGACGCCGAGGCGCGCGGTGGCTGCAGAAGTGGGCCGATTACCTCGACGCGCTGACCGTGAGAAACGTGGTGCCGCTGCGCGCGGCGTGACTCACCGCGGTCGCGGTAGAGGCTCCTTGGCCTGCTGCCTGGCGAGTTCCGCGACGAAGCCCGCAAAGGGCGCGATGTTCGCGTAGGAACTCGCCTGCTCCAGCGCCTCCATGTACTCGTTGCGCCGCTCGACCGGAATGACGGTCCAAACATGGCCGGCGGGAACGAGCATCAAATTCATGAGGAATCTCGCCAGCCGACCATTTCCGTCCATGTACGGGTGGATATAGACGAAGAGGAAATGCCCCAGGACCGCGCGTACCTG
>Ga0209253_10001749_pt1 | contig 19139 bp, 16 predicted proteins | sample FrelakmetBRP12BR_FD_187145 | JGI IMG/M metagenome (GOLD analysis project Ga0209253, IMG submission 187145) | Freshwater lake sediment microbial communities from the University of Notre Dame, USA, for methane emissions studies - BRP12 BR (SPAdes)... | ecosystem: Environmental > Aquatic >... | reverse complement strand
CGTTACAGAATTCGCTGGCTCGGCGCTCCCATCGGGGAGGAGGCGAAAACCTTTGTGGAAGCGGTTCTCATGGCGGGGAATCGGTCGAGCGGCCTGAGCCAGGAGTCCCTGAAGGTGCTTAAGAAGATCACTTCGCCGAGAGCGATCAAGGTCTTTGTAAGCCCCTCCTGTCCCTACTGCCCCCAGCAAGCGGTGAACGCGCTTAAAGCGGCCGTTGAAAAACCGGACTCCTTATCCCTCGAACTCATTGACATCCAGGCAAATCCTGACCTGGCCGACCAGTACTCCGCTCAAAGCGTGCCTCAGACCTATGCCAATGAGGTCCTGGTCGCCCAGGGCGCCCAGACTGAGGAACTGTTCATGCTTTCCCTCGACAAGATGGAGCAGCAGACGGTTTTCATCCCTGAAAGCGACGCCCAGGAAGTCGAGGCAGACCTTGTGATCATTGGCGGGGGCCCGGCCGGCCTTACGGCCGGCATTTACGGCGCGCGCAGCGGGCTGCGTTCCGTGGTCATTGAACGGGGAGTCCTGGGAGGTCAGGTCGCCACAACCCCTGTCGTAGAGAATTACCCTGGTCTCACCCAGGTCGGAGGAAAGACCCTTGTGGACCTCATGGCGACCCATGCTCTGCAGTATGCAAACATCTTCCAGGGCGAAGAAGTGATGGACATCCGGCCTGGAGATCCTATCACCGTTCTGACCAGCAGAAGGCGATTTCTGGCCAAGGCGGTTCTGCTCGCCACCGGCGCCAGCTACAGTCATCTCGGAGCTCCCGGGGAATCGCGCCTCTCCGGCCACGGAGTGAGTTACTGCAGCACCTGCGACGGGCCTCTGTTCAAGGGGAGGAAGGTCATCATTGTGGGCGGAGGAAACAGCGCGGTCACCGAAGCTCTGCACCTTCACAACATCGGCGTGCGGGTGACCATGGTTCACCGCAGGGACACGCTCAGAGCGCAGGAGCATCTGACCAAGAACCTCTCTGTCAACAAGATCCCTGTCCTCTTTGACACGGAAGTCAAAGAGATTCGGGGCAAGGATCGGGTTGAAGAAGTGCTTCTTTACAACCTTCAGACAAAAGAAACGAAAACCATGAAGGTGGATGGCGTCTTTATCGCCATCGGGTACACCCCTGCAGTGGAACTCGCCAAGAAACTGGGTATAGAGCTCACGCCCGAAGGATATATCAAACGCGATTCACGACACCGGACCAACATTCCGGGCATTTACTCGGCCGGCGATGTGGAAGGAGGGTACAAGCAAATCGTCACGGCCACAGGTCAGGGTGCGGAAGCGGCCCTCGCCATCTTTGAGGATCTCGTCAATCCTTACTGGAAATCCAAGAAAGCAGCCGCCTAGCATCCCAACCCGCGACTTATTAGCAATTTGCGGAGATGTATTCGAGCGCCAGCCGGGGCGGTGCGGTCTCTTTAGAGCCGCGCAGGTCCCGTAAGCAGTGGGCAGTAAGCACTAGGCAGTAATCTTGTGTGCGTACTCCTTACTGCATACTGCCTACTTCATACTGCTTACTCATGGCGGTGCGGCCCAAGGCCTGGAGGGAGTGACAGGGCCGATCTCAGAAAAGTTCATCTTCCCACGGTGTTGAATCTTTCCTGCGCCTTGTAAAAATGATTTTGTACTGATCTTCAAAGCCTTCGAAGCAAACCCGGCACTCTCCCTGCTCTTTCTGGTCTTCCGCTCCTGCGCAGATGTCGCACTCCTGTCCCTTTGCAAGGGGCTCGAGATGCACGTCAAAGCCTGACTCCATGTAAAGGTCAGCGGCTTCACTCAAGCGCGGTTCGTTTGCAACGAACTGCTTGACCCATCCTTCTTTCTCAAGTTGTTCTACTCTCGATTTGCTCTCCTTAGCCATAAGAGAGCTCCTCTCTGATAAGACCTACGGTTTTCCCAGAAAGATGTCTCACGATCTCATTGCCGGTGGATTGCATAAGGGGAGAAAAATACCTCAGCCGGATAGAAATCCTTTCGCCGGTCAAACCCTCGGATTCGATCCCGCCCATTTCTGCCAAGTGCATCCCGGGACTTCCCTCCAGAAATTTACACACTGCTTCTCTCAGGACAACCCCTTCGGCGCTATTCAGAAACCGGTCTCTCTCCTTCATCACTACGGTCAAGTCGAACCGTGAAAAATCAGGGACTCCGAACTCCATATCCGCCGAAGCCGTGCCGCCCCCCCATTCTTCCCATGCTTCGCACAGGTGCTGAAAGATTGGAGGGCTAAGGGTGAGCAGGACCACTTCACCTCTCAAATGCTCTTCGAAAAGAGAAAACCAAGCCTCCATCACCTTGTTCGTGCCGGCCTCAGTGAGAATGGGGGACGCGTCAAACCCAGGCAGATCGGCCAAAGGGCCAGGAGGTTCTCCCTCCTCCTCGATAGCACCCTTGAGCGGGGAATCTTGTTCCTTCAACCTTCTCAGCAGCTCTTCCGCCTCCTGCCCCCCCTCTTCGATTTCCTGGGCCAGGTGGAGGTAAAGATGCCATTTCAAAGTGTGTTGTCTTCGGGCCCGGGGCTGCCTCTCCTCGTGGCGCAGCTCACCTCTAATCTCCCAAGTAGCCTCTTCGCCGTGCAACTTCTGCTCTTTGAAAGCCAGAAAGGCATCGAATCCTTTGTCATGGTTCGTCCTCACCCATCCCCGGTACTCGGCAAGAAGCCTCCTGAAATCTCCCGATGGTTTGAGGTTCTCGGGCGGATAAAGAAGCTGGACCGCACCGCTATCCGGAAGAGGCACAGGCTGATCCGTAAACCAGGGCCGGCCGATTTTGACCGACCCAAAAAAAGAAAGAATGGCCTTGAGTTTTTTCTCAGGGACGCTCGAATGGGGACAAAGGATTGCAGCTAGATCAGTCATTTTTCCAATGAACGCCTGCATTCCAGCGTTCTAAGGCCGCCGATTTTTCTGGACTCCCGGCCAGGAATTCTATAGCACCTGCATGGAAGATAATCAAAAAAATAGTGTAACTGCTCAGGTGTCTTTACCTTCGGTCTTCGGCCTTCAGCCTAAACACCTGAGCAGTTACCTTTTACCTTGACTATCAACCCTGATTGGACTACAAGGATACGTTCAACCTATGTAAATGATTGGATAATACCTTTCACAACAGGAGTGAATTCATCTTTCGAATGATGGAAAAAACAACGGGAGTTCTTGAAGACAGGAAAAAGAAGACCGAATCCCTCAAGGCAATGGGGGTCGGGCTCTACCCGGCAGGTTTCAGATGTAATCTAACGATTTCCGAGGCGATTGACCGTTTCGGAGGGGTGGACTCCGAGACCCTGGAGAAGACAAAAGACTCTTTTAAACTCGCCGGCAGAATCATGGGCCTCCGGGATTTTGGCAAGGCCTGCTTCATCCATATCAAAGACAGGACAGGGCGCATCCAGGCGTATGTTAGAAAAGACAAGGTCGGAGAGGATAAGTACAAGATCTTTAAGCTCATGGACCTTGGTGACTTTATCGGCATTCGAGGATCTTTCTTCCGCACGAAAACGGGCGAACTGACCCTTCTTGCAGAAGACGTGAGTCTTCTTTCAAAGTCCATGAGACCCCTCCCTGAAAAATGGCACGGATTGAGTGACGTAGAAACAAGATATCGCCAGCGCTATCTTGACCTCATCGCGAATGAGGAAGTGAAGAACGTTTTTGTCCTGAGAAGCCGAATCATCCAGTCGATCCGTGAGTTTTTCATCCAAAGGGATTTCCTGGAAGTCGAAACCCCGATGATGCAACCCATTCCCGGCGGAGCGACAGCCAGGCCCTTCAAAACCTTCCATAATGCCCTGGGAATGCATCTCTACCTGAGGGTTGCCCCTGAGCTCTATTTGAAAAGGCTCGTCATCGGGGGTCTGGAGAGGGTTTTCGAAATCAATCGCAACTTCAGAAACGAAGGGGTCTCGGTTAAACACAACCCTGAGTTCACCATGCTCGAGTTCTACATGGCCTACGCGACCTTTGAAGATCTCATGGAGCTGACACAGGAACTCTTCAACCATGTCCTCATGGAAGTCCTCGGCAAGAATATCATCGAATACCAGACCCAGGCCGTTGATTTCACTCCGCCCTGGCCGAGGATCGCCTTGTATGATGCTCTCACAGAGACAGCGGGTTTGCCGAAAGAAGCGCTGAAGGACATCCACGCGGCATCCGCTTTTGCTAGATCCAAGAATATCGTTCTTTCGAAAGAAGACAGCCTGGGCAAGATTCTCGCCAAGTTCTTCGATCAGCTGGTGGAACCCAAACTGGTGAGACCGACCTTCGTCTACGGGTACCCGATTGAAATATCCCCGCTTTCCAGGAGGAATGATCAAGAGCCGGACCTTGCCGACCGCTTCGAGCTCTTTATCGGCGGCAAAGAAATCGCCAACGCCTTCAACGAACTGAACGATCCCGTCGACCAACGGGAGAGATTCATGGCTCAGGCTTCGCTCAGAGAGGCGGGTGATGAAGAAGCACAGTACATGGACGAAGACTACCTGGACGCCATGGAATACGGTTTGCCGCCCACAGCCGGAGAGGGGATCGGTATTGACCGAGTCGTCATGCTGCTGACGGACTCTCCTTCCATCAGGGATGTCATCTTCTTCCCTCATATGAGAACGAAATGAGTCCCTGTTCCTTCTCACACCCTGGAAAAGGTCCGGAGCTTGGACCCTCCCGGCCGTTCCCGCGGTGAAAAGACGTTCCCGGGTCTCGAACGAACCCGAAAGAGTGATACCATAGTTTATGCGATTCGAAGTCTTTCTTGCCACTAGGTACCTCAAAGCCAAACGGAAACAGGCTTTTATTTCCGTGATCACGGTGATCTCCGTTGTCGGAGTCATGATGGGGGTCATGGCCCTGATCGTTGTTCTCTCCGTGATGAACGGCTTCCGGGAAGATCTCATGGGTAAGATCCTTGGGGTCAATTCCCACCTGGTTGTTCTGAGTTATGAAGGCGCCTTTCTCGACTACGACAGGATCGCGAAGGACACGAGTACCGTGGAAGGGGTTGTCGCAACAACCCCTTTCATCTACAGTCAGGTCATGGTCAATAGCCAAGGGAGTGTGTCCGGGTCGGTCTTAAGAGGCATCGACACGACGACGGCAGGCAAGGTGATCAAGATTGACAGCATGATCAAAAGAGGATCCCTCCAATCCCTTGATTCCCTTCATGACGGGCTTCCTGCGATCATTGTGGGAAAGGAGTTGTCCAGGATGCTGGCGGTCCAGCCGGGAGATACGGTCACCGTCGTCTCTCCCATGGGAAAGCTCACCCCCGTGGGCAGGGTGCCTCAGAACCGAAAGTTCAAGGTCACGGCGATCTTTGATTCGGGCATGTATGAGTATGACGCGACCATGGTTTACATCTCCTTGAACGAGGCCCAGGACTTTCTTGGGCTGGACAACAGGGCCACAGGCGTTGAGGTGAAGGTCGCCGACATCTACAAGGCGGATCAAATTGCCGGTGCGGTGTCCAAGAAACTGGGATACCCTTACTGGGCAAAAGACTGGAAGCAGATGAACCGAAGCCTTGTCTCCGCCCTTAAGCTGGAAAAGATCGCCATGTTCGTTATTCTCATCATGATTGTCCTGGTGGGCGCCTTGAACATCATCAGCACCCTGGTCATGGTGGTGATGGAGAAGAACAAGGATGTGGCCATCCTGCGAGCCATGGGGGCGACCCAGAAGAGCATCATGAGCGTTTTTATGTTTCAGGGACTGCTGGTCGGGGTGGTCGGGACCCTGGTGGGACTGGCTTCCGGCCTGGGGCTCTGCCATCTCCTGGCAAAGTACAAGTTCATTGAACTCCCGTCGGATGTCTATTACATTTCCACCCTGCCGGTCCGGGTGGAGATGCTGGATGTCGTGCTGGTGATCGTCGCGGCGGTGGTCATCTCTTTTCTGGCCACGATTTACCCTTCCTGGCACGCTTCTCGGCTGGACCCCGTGGAATCCTTAAGATATGAATGACCTCTGGAGGGGACTTCGTGCTCGAACTCCATCATGTTTATAAATCTTTTGAACACAACGCCCTTTGCATTGAGGTCCTCAGAGGAATTGACCTGGTCATCCGAAGAGGCGAAAGCCTCGCCGTTACAGGGGCTTCGGGTGCCGGGAAATCAACCCTCCTCAACATCATGGGAACGCTGGAACCCCCGACACAGGGCGTGGTCCGCTTTGAAGATCACAACATCCGGGAAATGGAGGAAGCAGAACTGTGCAAGCTGAGGAACAGGGACATGGGTTTTGTGTTCCAGTTTCACCACCTTCTCCCGGAATTCAATGCTTTTGAGAACACCCTGATGCCGGCTCTGATTGCGCGAATCAGCAGGAAAGAAGCGACGGAAAGGGCGGAGGAGATCCTGACGAAGGTGGGGCTCAAGAAAAGGCTTACTCACCGGCTCGGAGAACTGTCCGGTGGTGAACAGCAGCGGGTGGCCATTGCCCGGGCCCTCGTGATGAGCCCAAAGCTCTTGCTGGCCGACGAACCGACCGGAAATCTGGATATGACCACTGGAGACGGGATTGTCGACCTTCTGGTGACTCTGAACAGGTCGGAAGAACTCACCATGGTCATCGTGACGCATAATCAGAGGCTGGCAGAGAAAATGTCGCGACAGATTGAGCTCGTCGACGGCAGGATTCACGTGGAAAAGCGGGGATGAAACCATGCGTCAAAGCGTTCCGAAAAAAGAATGGATCATGAAGGCCCTTCCGGTTGTTCTGGCCCTCTGGGTTGTCATTTTCCTACCCTTCCCTTCGGACGCACAACAGAAAAAGACCGTTGCGGTCTTGCCCTTCACCATCCATGCCCCGCAGTCTCTCGATACGCTCAAGCGCAGCTTGCAGGACATGTTGACCGATCGATTGGCCAAATATGGTATCCCCGTGATCCCTCCGAGCGATGTCAACAGGCACCCGGTAGCCTCGCTCCCTTCCCCGGACCCCGGAGAACTCATCACCCTCGGCAAGAACCTCGGAGCGGATCTTGTCGTCACCGGCAGCCTCACCCAGATCGGCAACAGGATCAGCCTTGATTTGAAAACCCTGGACGTGACAGGGGAGAGACCTCCCATCTCTCTCTTCATGGTGGAAGATGACATCGATCGACTCAATGAGGCGGTGGACAGGGCCTCGAAAAGCCTCTACAACCAAATCGCGGGGATCGCCCAGATTGATTCCGTGCTCGTAAAAGGCAATCAGCGGGTTGAAACCGATGCCATTCTCGCGGTTGTGGAAAGCCGGAAGGGCGAAAGTCTCGACTTCGACAAGCTCGACAAGGACCTTCGCGCCATTTATGCGATGGGCTACTTCAACGATGTCCGCATTGAGACGGAAGACGGCGCCAAGGGAAAAATCGTGATTTTCAACGTGAGTGAAAAGTCTTCCATCGGAAGAATCACCTTCTCAGGGAACAAGAAGATCAAAGCAGATGACCTGACCAAAGAATCCGGCATCAAGCTTTATTCCATCTACAATCCGAATGACGTGAAGCAGAGTGTGAACAAGTTGAAGGACTACTACCGCCAGGAGGGTTACTACACGGTCGAGATCACGGATCGAGTTGAAGAGATCCCTCGAAACGAGGTGGCGCTGACTTACGAGATCAAAGAAGGAGATAAGGTCTACATCCAGAAAATCGAGTTTGTCGGAAATACGAAATTCAAGACCGGCAAACTCAAGGATGTCATGGACACGAGCGAGAAAGGTCTGCTCTCCTGGTTTACAAAGTCAGGCGTGCTCGACAAGAAGAGGCTGGAAACCGATGCCCAGAAAATCACGGTCTTCTATCAGAACCAGGGATACCTGCGCGCCAAGGTCGGAGAACCCACGGTGCGTTACGAACCGGGGTACGGTCTAATCATTACAATCGAGATCATCGAAGGAGACCAGTACATCGTGGATGAGGTGAGCGTCACAGGGGATCTCATCCTGCCGGCTGAAGAGCTTCTCAAGAAAGTGGTGACCATGGTTAAGGGTGAACCCTTCAGCCGGGAGCTCGTACGAAAAGATGTGATGGCCTTGCGAGATGTTTACGCCAATGAAGGCTATGCGTATGCAGAGGTGGTGCCGGTGACCAAAGAAGACGACAGGGATCACACCGTGGACATCACCTACCAGGCCACCAAGGGCAGCAAGGTCCGATTCGAGCGGATCAATATCACCGGAAACACCGCCACGAGAGACAACGTCATCCGGCGTGAGCTTGAAGTCTATGAAGGCGAATACTTCAGCGGATGGGGAATGCGAAAGAGCACTGAAAACCTCAATCGCCTTGGTTATTTCGATGATGTGGAAGTCCAGACCAAGAAAGGCAGCGCAGAAAACCTGATGGATCTCGGTATTCATGTCAAGGAAAAGCCCACAGGATCATTCACCCTGGGCGCAGGCTACAGCGGGTCTGATGGCCCCACGGGATCCGTGACGGTGGCGCAAAAGAATCTCTTCGGAACCGGACGAACGCTGATGGCTCAGATGCGGATCAGCTCAGTATCCCAGTTCTTCGACATCCGGTACACGGATCCCAGGCTCTGGGACACGCAGTTGTCCGGTGGCATTGACCTCATCAATTGGGAGCGTCAATATGATTTTTACACCCGGGACAGCATGGGAGGAACTCTCAGGCTTGGATTTCCTCTAGGCCTTGACGCATACACAAGAGGGTTGGTGATGTATGCGTACGATGACACGCTGATCAAGGATGTCGGAAGCGATACGGCTTTGGAAGTCCGGGAAATGGAAGGGCGGTTCCTGACCAGCAGCATGACCTTCAGTGTGATCAGGGACAGCAAAGACAGACCGTGGAATACCAGAAGCGGATCCTATAACATGTTGGCCTTTCAGTACGCCGGGGGGGTCTTGGGGGGCGATGTCTACTTCAACCGGTATGAAGCGACAACGCAGTGGTACTTCCCGTGGCGCTGGGATACCGCTTTCATGGTTGAAGGCCGGTGGGGCTTGATGCAGGAAAGGGAAGACAAAAGGATCCCCATCTATCAATTGTACCGGATCGGAGGGATCAACACGGTCCGAGGTTACGATGTGGATAGCATCTCTCCAATCGACGCTAATACGGGTGATACACTGGGCGGTCCAAAGATGATGATTTACAATTTCGAGTTCCGATTCCCCTTGCTCGCCGAGCAGGGGGTCACTGGAGTCGTCTTCTTCGATATGGGGAACGTGTTCCGAAAAAACGAGACTTACACCTTTTCCAATATACCCAGGTCTGCGGGCGCAGGGTTTCGCTGGTATTCTCCGCTCGGCCCCATCAGACTGGAATATGGGTACATCCTGAATCGAAGACCGGGCGATCCGACGGGGAACGTTGAATTCCAAATTGGAGGTTTTTGGTAGAAAAAGAGTTGAGGTATCGGTTTACATCACTAAAGAATTAGGGGGACTTATGAAAGGATTGATTGGTGTGCTTTTGGGTTTATTGACCATGGTCTTTTTGCAGCCTGCTCCTCTTGCGGCTCAGAACGTCAAGGTCGGTGTTGTGGATCTTCAGAAATTTCAAAAGAATTCCAAGGCGTTTCAGAAAGCCAGTGTGGGGGTCAAGAAAAAATTTGACGACATGCAACAGAAACTGAATGACGAAAGAAATGCCGTGGGCAAACTCGATGAGGAGCTCAAAAAGCAGAGCATGATGCTCAGCCTGGACGCCCAGGAAGACAAAAAAAGGGAACTGGAGAAAAAGCAGCGGCAGTTCAAGTTCATGTATGATGAGTTCTCGCAGGAGATGAAAGATACCGAGATGGAAGCCATCAAGAAGGTCATGAAGGAACTGGAAAAAGTCGTCGAGAAAATCGGAGAGAAAGAGGGGTACACCATTATTCTTGAGAGAAGGACCCTCGGCCTCCTCTATTTCAACAACACCATTGATCTCACAGATCGGGTCACAGACGCTTACGACAAACTGAATCCTTAATGCGGTCCTTTGGACGGAACCAAACGCGCACTTCGGCCGGTCCAGGGGCTTCGCCATCATGCTCTGTCACACGGGGACCCCTTTTGGCAAGGAAACCGCCCTCAGGGTCAGTGGGAGGGGCTTTTGGAATTTAACCTGAAGGAGATCGCCGCTCGGGTTGGAGGGAAGGTCTTAGGGGATGACCGGGTGACCATCACGGGCATCGCTTCTTTGGATGAGGCCTGCCCGGGGCAGATCTCCTTTTTTGCCGATCCCCGCTTCAAAGAGGGTCTAAAAACCACAAAAGCCTCCGCGATCTTGATTGCGGAACCGAGGGATGATTTTGAAGGATCCCAGGTCATCGTCCGCAACCCGGCTCTGGCCTATGCTAAGGTGGCAGCCCTTTTTGCCTCCCCTCCTTCCAGATTTGAGGGGATCAGCGAAAAGGCTTTCATCTCTAAGAGTGCGGTCGTCGGCACAAGTGTTTCCATCTATCCCCTGGCGTACATCGGGGAAAAAGCGATGATTGGCGACAACGTGATTCTTTTCCCCGGTGTCTTCATTGGGGACAGGGTCAGAATCGGAAACAACACCGTCCTCTATCCCAACGTCACCATCATGAACGACTGTGTCATCGGAAATGAGGTCATCATCCATGCAGGCACCGTCATTGGGACTGACGGATTCGGTTTTGTCCGAGACAGATCGGTAAACGTGAAGATTCCCCAAATGGGGATTGTGCAAATTGATGATCACGTGGAGCTCGGAGCCAACAACTGCGTCGATCGGGCGGCTCTTGGAAAGACCTGGATTAAGCGGGGAGTCAAAACAGACAATCTTGTGCAGATCGCTCACAACGTCGTGATCGGCGAAGACACCGTCATTGTTGCCCAGGCAGCGATCGGGGGAAGCGTTTCCATAGGAAACCAGGTCGTGATCGGCGGCCAGGCGGCCATCCGGGACCACCTCCGGGTGGATGACCGGGCCATGATCGGTTCACAGTCAGGTGTGGCAAAATCCCTTGGTGCAGGTGAAATCGTCTCCGGGTCGCCGGCCATCCCTCATCGGCTGTGGCTGAAAATATCCGCTCTGATTCCGCACCTCCCTGATTTTGTGGCCCGGCTCCGCCGGCTTGAGAAAAGGCTGGACGATTTAGAAAAACGAGGGACACCATGAAGCTTCCACTCGGCCATGAAGAGATCGTCAAGGTTCTTCCCCACCGATACCCTTTCTTACTCGTCGACAGGATTACGGAACTTGAACCCGGAAAACGGGTGAAGGGGATTAAGAACGTCACGATCAACGAACCTTTTTTTCAGGGCCACTTCCCGGGGAACCCGATCATGCCCGGAGTTCTCATCATCGAGGCCATGGCCCAGGTCGGGGGTGTCCTTGCCGGGTTCTCCATGCCGGAAGACATGAAAAAAGAAGGTCCCCTGAACTTTTACTTCGTGGGGATGGATAAGGTGAAATTCCGGAAGCCTGTTGTGCCGGGGGATCAGCTTGTTTTTGAACTCGTCACGCTCAGGACCGGCTCTAGGATTTGGAAGATGGCAGGAAAGGCCTTTGTGAACGATGGACTCGTTGCCGAGGCAGAGCTCATTGCCGCCATAGGCTGACAGGAGTCGATTAAGGCGGAATATGCACATCCATTCTACAGCAGTGGTCAGTCCCCTTGCGGAGTTGGCGGAAGGGGTCCAAGTAGGCCCCTACTGTGTTGTTCATGACCATGTGAAAATCGGCCGCGACACGGTCCTGGCTTCTCATGTGGTGGTCGAAGGACACACGGAAATCGGCGAGAGAAACCAGATTTCCCCTTTTGTTTCCATCGGGTCGCCGCCACAGGATGTCGGGTACCGCGGTGAAGACACGGCAGTGAGGATCGGGGACGGCAACATCTTGCGGGAATTTGTGACCATTAACAGGGCGACCACCAAACAAAATGGGATCACGATCATCGGCAGCGAAAACTACCTGATGGCCTACGCGCACGTGGCCCATGATTGTGTCCTGGGAAACAAGATCATCATGTCCAATTTGGCCACTCTCGGGGGTCATGTCTCGGTGGGAGATTACGCGATTCTCGGAGGTCTGGCAGCGGTTCACCAGTTTGTGAGAATAGGAGCCTACGCCTTCCTCGGTGGGAAGACCGGCGTTGACCGTGATGCTCCCCCTTTCATGATCGTGGCCGGACCCAGAGCCAAACTCTATGGGGTCAACCGAAAAGGCCTCCAGCGCCTCGGTTTTTCCCAGGAGAAACTGGATGGCCTCAAGAAGGCCTACAGCATCCTCTGGAGGGGAAATACCCTCTTCAGCGAAGGGATCAAGAAAGCAAGACAGGAGTTAAAACCCTTTCCGGAACTCGACATGCTCCTCGATTTCGTGGAGTCCTCAAAACGGGGGGTTCTCCGGTGAGGTCTCAGGCCTCACAAGGGTATCCTTTCTTCGCTCTTCAACCATGACCAAGAAACTCCAAGACAAAGAGCCCCTGGGATTGATTGCAGGAGGAGGTGCGTTCCCGCTCATGGTGGCGGAAGCCGCCAGGGAAAAGGGCTTCCGTGTGGTCGCCGTGGCCCATACCGGCGAAACAGATCCCCTTCTCTCCGAAAAGGTCGATGAGCTGGTTTGGGTCAAACTGGGACAGCTCGGCCATCTCATCAAGGCCCTGAAAAAGGCAGGGGTCACGAAAACCGTGATGGCAGGCTCGATCAACAAAAAGAGAATGTTTGAGAATGTGCGGCCGGATCTGAGAGGGCTGACCCTCATGTCAAAGCTTGCTATCTTCCATGACGACGATATTCTGCGAGCGGTCGCCGGGGAACTGCGAAGGGAAGGGATCGACATCGTCAGCTCCGCTGAACACCTGCCGCAACTTCTGGCTCCTCGTGGGAATCTGACACGCAAGAAACCGAGCAAAGAGGAGCGAGAGGATGTCGAATTCGGATGGAACATCGCCAAGGAGCTTGGTCGTTTGGACATCGGCCAGTGCGTTGTGGTGAGGAAAAAGACAGTCCTTGCTCTGGAGGCCATCGAGGGCACGAATGAGACCATCCTGAGAGGGGGAAAGCTTGCAAAGGAAAAGGCGGTGGTCATCAAAGTCAGCAAGCCGAACCAGGATCTCCGTTTTGACGTGCCGGCGGTAGGCCCGGAAACCATCCAGGTGATGTCCCAGGTCAGCGCCTCGGTCCTGGCGATCGAAGCAGGGAAAACTTTGATCTTTGACAAAGTCGCCACGATTTCATATGCTGATCGATTGAATATCGTCATTGTATCACTCTAGGCCCTTCAGGAACCCGGACCTAGCGCACGGAGCGGTCCTTCGCGTTTACAAAATCGGGTAGGGGAGAGAGTCAGGGATTGAAACATAAGCGCATCAGAGTGGGTGTGATCGGGGTCGGCCACCTCGGGGAATACCACGTCCAGAAGTATAAGGGAATGGCAAACGTGGATCTCATCGGGATCGTGGACACCGACTCGGCCCGCGCGGAGCTGGTCGCGGAACGGTACGGGACAAAAGTTTACCGCGACCACCATGATCTTCTGCCTCAGGTGGATGCGGTCAGCCTGGCCGTGCCCACGGAGAAACACTACGAGGTTGCCAAGGAAGCGCTTTCAGCGGGCGTCCACCTTCTGGTGGAAAAACCCATCACCTACCTCCTCGAACCCGCGGATACTCTGATTCGTATGTCCCAGGACAGAGGGCTTGTTCTTCAAGTGGGTCTGGTGGAACGATTCAACCCCGCGGTCGTCGAAATGGAAACCATGCTGACCTGTCCTGTTTTCATTGAATCTCACAGAATGAATGTCTTCACTCCCAGGGGAACGGACGTCGACGTGGTTCTTGACCTCATGATTCACGACCTGGACATTATCCTTCACATCGTTCCCTCCGAGGTGAAGGAGCTCCACGCGGTTGGGATGTCCGTGCTGACTGGAAAGACGGATATTGCCAACGCGCGCTTGATTTTTGAAAACGGAACCGTGGGCAACCTGACGGCAAGCCGGGTATCGGACAAGGCCTTGCGGAAGATCCGGATCTTCCAGCAGGACGCCTATTTGTCCGTCAACTGCCTGAAAAGGGAGTTAACCGTTACAAAACTCGACGGCGTCCTAAGAGATGCCAATAACTTTTCTCAGGTGACCTCTAACAAGATCCAGTTCCCTGGCCGCGATCCCCTGGCGGATCAGATCGCTTCCTTCGTCGACGCGGTTCTCGCCGGATCAGAACCGGTGGTTTCCGGTCGTGACGGACGAAGAGCGCTCCAATACGCCCTGGCGATCATCGATCAGATCGAGAAGGGTTCCAGGAAATTTCAGGCCGTTTGTTGATCCCGTGAATTCAAGACTCGTGCTCATTGTTGCAGGAGAAGCGTCCGCAGACCTCCATGGGTCCCACCTGGTCACTGCCCTGAAACGGCTCGACCCGGGGCTGACCTTCTGGGGCATCGGCGGCCAAAACATGGAGGAAGCCGGCGTTCGGATTCTCTTCAATTCCTCCGAGATGGCTGTCGTGGGCCTGACGGAGGTCCTCTCGCGATTGGGCACGGTCACCCGAGCCTACCTGAGACTCAAGAGCATTCTCCGGAAAGATCAACCGGTCTTGCTCATCCTCATGGACTACCCCGACTTCAACCTGAGACTTGCTCGTGCTGCAAGGCAGTTCCAGGTTCCTGTTCTTTACTACATCAGCCCCCAGGTGTGGGCCTGGAGAAAGGGCCGGGTCGAAACCATCCGGCGCTACGTGGACCGTATGGCCGTTATCCTGCCTTTTGAAAAAGCCTTCTACCGGGAAAGAGGTCTCGACGTCGAGTATGTGGGGCACCCCCTCCTTGAGGAGATCCCCGAAGACCTGGGCGGGAAAAAGGCACGCACGGAACTCGGCCTTGATCAAGCCGGTCCCACCATCGCGCTGTTGCCGGGAAGCAGAAAAGAGGAAGTGACAAACCTTCTCCCCCTGATGATCGAGGCGGCGGAGAGAATCCGTTCCAAGTACGAACACTTGAAATGCGTCTTGCCCCGGGCTTCGACCATTCCGCCTGAACTGATTGAAGGGCTGCTCAAGGGATCCTCCCTCCAAGTTCAAGTGATCCACGGGGACGTCTACCGTGTTCTGAAGGCCTGTGACATGGCCCTGGTCGCCTCGGGCACAGCGACCCTGGAGGCAGCAATCCTAGAAGTCCCCATGATCATCGTCTACCGGGTCTCTTTCTTCAGTTACTGGTTCGGGAGAATGGTGGTTCGAGTCCCCTTCATCGGTTTGGTGAACTTGGTGGCCGGCGAAGAAGTGGTTCCCGAGTTGATTCAGGGCGACGTGACCCCTGAGCGGTTGGCCCAGGAGGCCATGGACATCCTTGAGCATGATGACAAGCGCAGGAATATGGTAAGAAAGCTCCATGCACTCAGAGAAACGCTCGGCCAAGGCAGCGCCTCCGAGAAAACAGCCCGGATCGCCCTTGAGATGATAGAGGCATCCTCAACCGGAGCGGAGACCAAGGTGAGGTGAGAAAATGGCAAGGACCGTTTTGATCGTGGATGATGAAGAGAGCATCATCCAGTCCCTGCAGGGCATCCTGATCGACGAGGGATTTGAAGTGATTAGCGCCGGCAGCGGCCCTGCGGGTCTGGAGAAGATCGACGAGGTCATGCCCGACATCGTCTTGCTGGATATCTGGATGCCCGGCATGGACGGTTTAGAGACCCTGGTCAAGATCAAGGAGTCTCACTCCGAACTCCAGGTGGTCATGATGTCGGGTCACGGCACCATCGAGACGGCGGTCAAGGCCACCAAGCTCGGGGCCTATGACTTTATTGAAAAGCCTCTCTCCATTGAGAAGCTCCTTCTGGTGATCAACAATGCCGTGGGCTACTCCAGGCTGGAAGAGGAGATCCACCTTCTCAGGGAGCAAACCAAAGACAAATACAACCTCACCGGCGACAGCGACCCCATCCGGCAGCTCAAAGAGCAGATCAAGGTCGTAGCGCCGACCAACGCCTGGGTTCTCATTTCAGGCGAGAACGGGACCGGCAAAGAACTGGTGGCCCGTGCCATTCACAGGCTCAGCAAACGCAGCCTCAAACCCATGGTCGAAGTGAACTGTGCGGCCATCCCCGAAGAACTGATCGAGAGTGAGCTCTTTGGACATGAAAAGGGCGCTTTCACCGGCGCCACAACCATGAAAAAGGGCAAATTCGATCTTGCCCATGAAGGCACTCTTTTTTTGGATGAGATCGGCGACATGAGCCTCAAGGCTCAATCCAAGACACTCAGAATCCTTCAGGAGCAGAAATTCGAACGGGTCGGAGGCTCAAGGACCATCCACGTGGATGTTCGGGTCATCGCCGCCACCAACAAGGACCTGGAAGCGGAGATCGAAAAAGGCAGATTCCGTGACGACCTCTACTTCCGCTTGAATGTCATCCCCATCCGAGTTCCCCCGCTCAGAGAGCGCGCGGAAGACGTCCCTGCCCTGATCAAAGAATTTCTGAAGGAAACGGCTCTCAATACCAACATGGCCCCCAAGGAGTTCTCCGAGGAGGCGATTCAGATTCTGAAGAGGTACCACTGGCCCGGAAACATACGCGAACTGAGAAACCTTGTGGAAAGGCTGGTGATCATGACACCGGCGAAGGAAGTGCAAGCAGAGGACATTCCGGCGCCCTTCAATAAGGAAGCCGATGTGGAAACAACGCTGACCTCCACCCTGAAAGCCGGCACCTTCAAAGAGGCTAAAGAAGATTTTGAAAGGGCTTTTATCGCCTCCAAGCTCCAGAAGTTCAAATGGAATATTTCACAGACCGCAGATGCCATCGGCATTGAGAGAAGCAATCTGCACAAGAAGATCAAAGCCTATGGTCTTGATAGCCTTCGGCCTTCATCAGGCTGAGGAGCCTGTCCCAGATTTCCTTGCGGCCCTCTCTGGTTTTGGCGGAAAAGAGGATGGGCTTTGCAGAGACGATTCCGGAAAGGTCCTTTTCCATCTGACGAACCCGTGCCTCTCTCTCTCTTCGGGTGAGCTTGTCGACCTTGGTCAGAACGAGAATGACGTTTTTCCCTTCCTGTCCCAGCCACTCGATGAATTCCGCATCTTCCTCACCAAGGTCCCTCCGGATGTCGACGATCACGACCACGGCTTTCAGGTTTGGGCGGTTCCGGAGATAGGTCTCCACCATGTGGGGCCATGACCTTTTCACCTCAAGAGCGACTCGGGCATACCCATAGCCGGGCAAGTCGACAAAGTAGAAGCGGCCATCCACCAGGAAAAAATTGAGGGCCTGGGTTCTGCCGGGAGTAGAACCTGCTCTGGCAAGGCTCTTCCTGTTGACGAGGACATTCAAGAGGGAACTTTTGCCCACGTTTGACCGGCCTGCAAAGGCCACTTCGGTTTTGTCCGGCGGGGGGTAGTGACTCTCTTGAAACGCACTCTTTAGGAAAGCAGCGTCCATGATACGGTTCACGGCTCTCGGCGCAAGGGTCACGGCAAAGAGGAGGCCGCAGCACCCTGTACCCTGCGCCTACGCGCGACGAGCAAACCTCCTCTCGATCAGCAACAGCGCGGATGCATTCAAAAAGAATTATCGACCTTTCAGGTACCCTTCGATACGATCCAGTCCTTCCATGATATTCTGGAGGGAATTGGCATAGGAGATTCGGAAAAAGCCTTCTGCATTCTCGCCGAAATCAATTCCGGGCGCGACCCCGACGCCGGCCTTTTCAAGGATGTCAAACGCCAGCTCATAGGAGTTTTGAGAGAGATGACGGACGTTCAATAAAATGTAGAAGGCCCCTTCCGGCTCAACCTTCAAAACAAAACCAAGTTCCCTGAGGCGCTTGATCAGGAATTTCCGCCTTTCATCATAAGTCCTTCTCATCCGCTCCACATCGGGGGCCGCATTCCTGAGAGCGGCCAGCCCCGCCCACTGGGACACGCTTCCCGCAGAGATGAAGAAGTTCTGATGGATCTTCTGGAGAGGCCGGACAAAATCCGGCGGCGCAATAATGTATCCGAGCCGCCAGCCCGTCATGGCAAAGGCTTTGGAGAATCCGTTCAGGACAAACGCCTTGTCGGTGAACTCGAGAATGGAATGCTCCTTTTTCTCATACACCAGGCCGTGATAGATCTCATCAGAGATGACATGAGGCCCGATCTCTGCGATTTGGGATATTCGCTCGGGTGAGAGCAGCATCCCGGTGGGATTGGAGGGCGAGTTGACCAGGATCGCCTTGGTCCTCGGCGTGATTTTTTCTCTGATCTCTTCCGCCCTGTACTGAAAGCCCTCTTCCTCAAACACGTTCACACACACCGGTTTGGCTCCAAGGAAGGTGGCGAAGTTGGGGTAGCAGGGATAGTGCGGATCGGAAATAATAATTTCCTCATCCCGATCCAGAAGAGCTGCAAAAATCATAAAGAGAGCCGGAGAGGTCCCTGAGGTGATGACGATCTGATCCGGATGGACCTTTACCCCATACTTCCTGGAGTAATGATCGCAGATCGCCTCCCGCAGCTCCATCAGGCCCAGGCTGTGGGTGTAATGGGTCAGGCCGTCGCGAATGGCTTTGTTCGCCCCTTCACAGATGCACTCCGGCGTGGGGAAATCCGGTTCTCCCACTTCCAGATGAATGATTCTTCGGCCCTGCCTTTCAAGGGCTTGAGCCCTTTCAAGCACGTCCATGACAATAAAGGCCGGTATCTTCAGAGCCCTTTCTGCAACCACACCCATTCTTGTGCACCCTTTCTTCCAATGCGGGCCTCTAGCCCTAAGCAAATTCGAATCTCGGGAATACGAATGATGAAGTTTGATGGTCTCGTAAAAAGTCGTCACCCCGGTGAAAACCGGGGTCCAGATATTCTGTAAGTGCTCGAAGAACCTGGATTCCGGCTTCCGCCGGAATGACGAGAAACGACGTTATTGGACTTTACGAACGCATCAAGTTTAATCACTTCGATTTTCTGGTCGTTGCGAGGAGGTTTCTTGCCGCCTTTCCGTAAGGCCCGTTCGGATCGTTCCCGATGGCGATCAGCAGGGATTCCACCGCCGCCTCCTGTTGATTAAGGCGCAGGTAGAGATCTCCCAACTGGAGATGGGGCAAAGCGGAATCCGGTTCAATTTCCGCGGCTTTCTTGTAGGACGCGACAGCGTTATCCCATTCCTTCAGGGCCTCGTACGAGTTCCCCATGTTGATATAGGCGGGGGTGTAATCCTTGGAGTACTCGGCAGCCTTCTTGAAGTTGTCA
>Ga0209253_10001748_pt1 | contig 19140 bp, 18 predicted proteins | sample FrelakmetBRP12BR_FD_187145 | JGI IMG/M metagenome (GOLD analysis project Ga0209253, IMG submission 187145) | Freshwater lake sediment microbial communities from the University of Notre Dame, USA, for methane emissions studies - BRP12 BR (SPAdes)... | ecosystem: Environmental > Aquatic >... | reverse complement strand
ACAGATTTTTTCTACCATACAATGAGTTTGAATGACTTCCTCCGAAGAGAAAAAAAGAATTTACAGGTGTTTATGTTTGATGCACGTCCACATGCCTTATATAAAAAGGATCATGTGACAGCTGCAAAGAATTTTCCTGTGTCAGAGTTTGATTTTTTTCACCACCTATATCTCGCTAATATATCTCAGGATATACCTATTTTTATATATGGGAGGACTTTGAGTAATGCCTATGACCTTGAACTCGCTTATCGATTTTATAGAAAGGGATACAAAAATATTACAGTACTTTTTTGAAAATGGGTTGGCTATCATTTTTTAAATGGAAGAGAACTCGGTTCATAATAATACAATTTCCTCGAGGCTTGTAATAACAATGGTTATTTTAAGATTCTGGCTGGGCGGTCTTTTTGCATATACAGGTATTCAAAAAATTTTCCACATCGTAAAATTTAAAGATATAATCGCCAATTATGAGATACTCCCTTACTGGATGATTAACATTACAGCAATTATACTTCCATGGCTTGAATTCTGGGTTGGAATTTTCATTATAGCAGGAATCTTCGTCAGAGCCAGTACAATCATTCAGATTAGTTTGTTGCTGATATTTGTGGCAACTATTAGTTTTAATATAGCACGCGGTTTAGATTTTTCCTGCGGATGCTTTTCAGAAGCGAATACGGCATCAGGCATGAATTATCAACATATTATATTTAATATGTCCTTGGTTGTAATGGCCTCACTGCTCTATTTCCTTGAAAGGAGAAGGTTCAGCCACAGTCGAACAAAAATAAGTGTTCAATAATAATTTAAAGTATCATTTCAAGAAAAAACTCTGTTGTGTCATTTTCATTGCTGTAGTGATCTTGCTGCTATCAAAAAGTGTTTTTGCAGAAAGCGAGAATATCATACAGACTGGCTATTTTATCCCCAATTTTTCTCTTGCTGGTCCATTTTTTAAGAATGATAAATCTTACCTTGGATTAACCGAACAAAAATCATATTCATTGAACAGCATTCGCGCTGAATTTATCCTGATAGAATTTTTCAGTATTTACTGCCCTGTCTGCCAGAAACATGCTGACAGATTCAACCATTTACACAGATTAATTGAAGAAGACGATCTTATCAGCAGAAGCATGAAGATAATAGCAATAGGCACCGGGAACAATACAAATGAAATCGAATATTTTAAAAAATATTTCAATATTACGTTCCCCTGTATATCAGACCCTGATTTCAAAATACATAAGGCTTTCAAGGAACCAAGGACACCTCTCTTAATTCTCGTCGATAAAAGGACAGTTCCCTATAAGGTATTGTCTGTACTTGACTTTCATAAGGATGCCGAAAATATTTTACAAGACATTCGGAAAGTGATTCAAAATATACAATCCAAGATATCAAAGCCAAAAACACTTTCTTTGAAATAAATCCTCCCTCTATATTTCTTTTTCTATATTATATATTATATATATATATAAGATATCTTTGGATATCTTACAAAAAATATTTTTCTGCCGATACTTGACAAACGTTCTAACAGTATATAAGAATGTTTTGAGAAAAACGCACCAATGGAGGAAATATGAATAAATCTAACATGCGAGCATTAACGGTTATAATCAGCATGCTTTTTTTCGTGTTTCAGGCTTATGCTGTTGAACAGACACCAGCGAAAGGTGAAGCATTCCCCAATATAACCCTTCCCTTTCCTGAAAAAGCAGATGAAAAGGAATACCTTGGATTAACAGGAAAAGGCTCTTTCAAGATACCCCAGATAAAGGCTGAACTGATAATCCTGGAAATCTTCAGCATGTACTGCCCATACTGCCAGAAAGAGGCGCCGAATCTCAATGAGCTGTACCAGATAATCAATAAAAGAGAGGATCTTAAGAATAAAATCAGGATAATAGGTGTTGGTGCCGGTAATAATCTTTTCGAAGTCGATGTCTTCAGAAACCAGTATAATATTCAGTTCCCCTTATTCTCTGATGAGTCATATTCTGTTCACAAGTCTGTCGGAGAAGTTCGGACACCATACTTTTTTGTGATAAAAAACACCGGGGACAAGAAGAATACAATAATTTATTCTAAAGTCGGAAGCATACAGGATCCAAAACAATTTTTAGATATGATATTAGAAGAATCTGGAATGAAATAGGAGGAATTACCATGTTCAGTAAAAAACATTTTTGTTTTTATATTCTCGCAGGAATCTTAGTTTTGCTCTATTCTTCAACAATAGCCTACGGTGCATCAGAGCAATTTAAAGGAAAAATCTACAACACTGGAATACTTAAGCCGGTCGACAGCAAAACAAAGCTTAAAGTCGGGATGAAGGCTCCTGATTTTACTCTTCCTTCGGTATCCGGAGAAAAGGTATCTCTTAGTAAATTCCTTGGCAAAAAGAATGTAGTAATTTCTTTTGTTCCGGCAGCATGGACTCCTGTGTGTTCTGATCAGTGGCCTGGATACAATATAGCGAAAAGCCTCTTTGAGAAGAACGCTGCAGTATTGATAGGAATTACTGTGGATAATATTCCGACGTTATTTGCATGGACCAAAGAAATGGGAGAACTCTGGTTCCCGGTACTTTCAGATTTCTATCCGCATGGTTCAGTAGCCAAGAAATACGGCGTTTTACGTTCCAGCGGAACCACTGAAAGGGCATTGTTTGTTATAGACAAAAAGGGGATTATCCGCTATATTGATGTTCACGACATTAACTCAAGGCCGGGGCTTGAGACTTTAATGAAGGAACTGGAGAAGCTTGAGAAATAGTGGAATAAGCTTCCTGTCTTTTGTCCTTTGCCTTGAACTTCTATTGATCACAACTGTATATGCTGAAACAAAGCCAATAGAGAAAGGCGCTACTTTCCCTGGTATCACTTTCAAAGATATTGTATCAAAACAAGAACGAAAGACTCTTGGTATATCACAAAAATCTAATTTCTCATTCAGGGAAATACCAGGCAATCTTATCATAATAGAGGTATTCAACACCTATTGCGTAAGCTGCCCGAGGAATGTCCCTATTCTCAATAAGCTTTACGCTGCTATCGAAAATGATCCGAAGCTGAATGGAAAAGTAAAATTAATCAGTATTGCGGTTGGAAATAACCAGAATGAAGTTAAAGATTACAGAAATCTGCATAAAGTTCTCTACACTGTACTAACCGATTTAGACTTTTCTGTTCATAAGACTTTAGGAAGTCCCAGAGTTCCATATGCTATTTTTGTTAAAAGAAGCGCTAAGGGAAAGGACATTGTCGTAGATACACATTCGGGCATATTTGATTCATACGATGAAGTTATGAAAATGCTCAGAGCTATTTTAATATAAGCAAATTTCTGGCGCAGAAATATCATGCGCTTTCATGCTAAAGTCAGAATGATTATGAAAATCTCCTTGTCAGTGTTTTTTCTATTCTTTTATACTTAATAATATTTTATGGAACAGGGCATTATTGAAAATCTTATAACCGAACTAACGAAACTTCCCGGGATAGGCAGGAAAACCGCACAGAGGCTCGCATTTTTTATCCTCTCTATGCCTGCGGAAGATGCAAAAGCTATTGCAAGGGCGATCAATGAGGTGAAAGAAAAAGCCCATTTTTGCAAAGTCTGCTTTAATATCACGGATAACGAATTATGCCATATATGCAGCAATACGTCGAGGGACAGGAGCAAGCTGTGTGTTGTCGAGGAACCAAGCAATATAATGGTAATAGAAAGGTCAAAGAGCTTTGCTGGCCTTTACCATGTCCTCCTCGGAGCCCTCTCCCCTATTGATGGTTACACTCCTGACAGGCTCAAGATACATGAACTTATCGAAAGAGTAAGGAAGGATTTAATACAGGAGGTCATCATCGCAACAAATCCGAATACCAAAGGTGAGATGACCGCCCAGTATATCAGGGAGATGCTGAAGCCATTCAGCGTTAAAGTGACACGTATTGCATATGGCCTTCCGATTGGCGGAGATATCGAGTTTGCTGACGAGGTTACCCTTAGTAAGGCGCTTGAAGGAAGGAGAGAAATGTAATCAGTCGATCTCAATATCTATATACTTAATGCCCGGAGATTCCTTTTGAATGTCTTTTTCAAGTCTGTCTATTCTTCTCCCAACCAGCCTTATAATCCTGTCAGTATATTCATAACAGAACCTCGTGAATTTTCCATAATCTTCTTTTATCTCTTTATAGTTCTCCTGGAGGGGTTTGTCAGCTGTTGCCTCTTTCATCAGTTCATGCGGATCGAGTTCAATATTACACTTTACCCTGTAGCAGTCAACGCCCAGTGTTGTTGACCTGAAGTTCCTTAGACATACGACAGAAGGATCATTGCTGATGACGCTTATAACCTTTTCTCTTTCTTCCTCGGGAATAGCCTTTTCTATAAGATATCCCTTGTTGACGTCAATCAGGATTACAGCTACTATTGCGAGCATTAAGCCGATCAGTATTGAGCCGGTTGCATCCCATACGTAGTGCCCTGTAATATGTGTGAGCAGAATGGAAACCGATGCAACTATAACACCTATAACCGCAACACCGTCTTCGAGAAGTACTGCCAGCGTTGACGGGTCTCCTTTTTTCATCATCTCGCCCAATTTCAGACCAGGATGTTTATGCCTCAGTTCCTTTGTTGCTATATAAAAAGAGAATATTTCGATTATCAGCGAAACAGAGAGAATTGCAATTGTTATAGTACCGACTTCTGCTGTCTCCCTGTGCAATAATGACATGACCCCGTGGTATATCGTCACCCCCGCACCTATGAAAAATACACCGCAGGCAGAAACCAGATTCCAGAAGAACCTCTCCTGTCCATAACCATAGGTAAACTTTTCATCCGGTTTTCTCATGGACCTCCTGATACCTATCAAGAGCAAGGCCTGATTCGAGGCATCAGCAAATGAATGCACAGCCTCTGAAAATAATGAAGGTGATTTGGACAGGAAGAAACCGATGAATTTAATTATGGTTATAAAAATGTTTCCGGACAAAGCAGTTATGACAGGGACCAAACCTGCTACTTTCATTTTTTCACAACTCCTTCCAATATTTAGATTCTTTAAATCTCCCGCAGTTCTGTCTTTATTCCTTAATCTGACTGTGTTAATGTTACTATTATACGCAAATGGAAACTATTAATAGCCGGAGTCAATAGATGTGTGAATTTTGTACGAAGCACGGGGAAGGGAAAAAATGGTATGAGAACATCAGCAATTATACCGCAGAAGTCTTTCATCAGGTCAACTCAGAACAGAACTTAAAGTCATATCTTGCAAATTTTTATCATTCCCTGAGTGTAGATATCCAGAAGGCTTATATCTGGAAAAAACGACTACCGCATATTTACCGTCTTCTTGCTTATCCTATTGTTACAAAGCGTTCAAAGGAAACTCATTTCGGACAGATTGTCCCTCTTGAAGACATTGAAAATGTCCTGACTCATTTTTCATCTGTCGTAAGACTGCCCTGCATATGCCGTAAAGTTACAACAGGACAAAATAAGAGGTATTGTTTTGGCATTGGTATGGATCTGACGCCGATATTTCAGGATCTGCCTGATTTCAGTGATTTTGACAGGTTATCGATAAATGAGGCAAAAGAATACATGAGACATCTTGATAAAGAAGGCCAGACACACAGCGTATGGACGTTTAATACGCCATTTATTGCAGCTTTGTGTAATTGTGACAGGGATTGTATGGCATACCGGGTTCAGATGAAAATGGAGCTTGGCAAGGTCATGTGGAAGGGTGAATATGTTGCGAATATCGATCCTTCACAGTGCAATGGCTGCAGGGAATGCATGAAAAGATGTTATTTCGGCGCAATTTCCTATGACAGGGTGAATACAAAATGTTCTGTAAAATTATTGAACTGCTACGGATGCGGTATATGCAGGGCTGTCTGTAAAAATAATGCTGTCAGCTTATCAGACAGAAGCGCCGTCCCTCTGGTAGCGCATGACTGGTAATGCATTTCTGATAAGACCACAAGCAAAGCCGCTTCTGTCATTCCCGCTTGTCGGGAATCTTTTTTAAATGATTATGGACAAGCCAGAATGACAACATTAAGATAATGATGTGGGTTTATCCGGACAGCGCTAAATGCATGGATCTTATGAAATTGTCTATCAGAAAAGGATTGAATAACCCCTCATCCTCTGTTTTCATTTTAATGAGCGCATCCTTTATTTCTAAAGCTCTCCTATTAGGCAGAGTATTCCTTAGAGTGTCAAAAGCATCAGAAATTGCTGTTATCTGACTGCAAATATGCTGTTTAGTCTTATTGAGTTTCAGTTCCGGATACCCCAGGCCGTCATATCTGAGATGGTGCTCAAACGCTACTATTGGTGCAAGATGTGTAAGACCGTCTATCTTTGCAAGATATTGTGCCCCGTATAGGGGATGGAGTTTCATTGCTTCGCCTTCTTTTGCCCTGAGGGAAGCTTCCTTTTTGAGCAATTCTCCGGGTACAAATAATTTTCCTACATCATGGAGGAGCGCGGCAATCCCTATATCATGGAGAAAATCCTCTTTCATGCCGATAGTTCGGGCTTGAAACATGGTAAGTGCTGCAACGTTTGTTGCATGAATATAATCGTTTCCAGTGTAAGATTCGACGGGCCTTAAAAGCTTAAGGATATTCATCTCTTTTTTCAGGCTCATAACAAATTGAACTATTATTTCTTCAAATCCGGCGATATGAAGTTTTTTGAATGGTGAAATACTGTTATATTCCTTCTTAACTTTTTCAATCTGTTCTGAGGTAAAATTGGATAAGGTTTTTTCAACACCTGGATCTCTGGCTATCTTAAATGCGCCAATATGAACCTCAACAACTCCTATCTTCATATGAGGAGAGGATTTTATCTCTTGTTCTGTTGAGGAAATAGCAGCAATGGTCTGTTTCAATTCTGAAAGGCTGATGCCTTTTAAGAAAACTATATGAGTAATTCCCTTTCTTTTGAGTCTTTTTATCAAATTGGCTCCCTGCGCACCTATTTCTCTTGCCGAGTTCTTGTTAATTACAAGATCGTTTTCAATTATCATCATTTCAAAATTATCTGATCCTTTGAGGAATTCAGTCAGTATCTCAAAGGCTTTCTCGGTTAATTCCTCAATAAACGTGTGCTCTCCCGAGTAAAGTTGGGAGTTTGAAACGGCAGACATGAATATTGATATGAATCCCTTTATAGTTTCCATTTATTCTGCTTTTCCCTTATGTAAACGCAATGATTCCTCTCTGATAAATGCGTTTCTGGATTTTAAACCTGCTTCCACCAAATCTTTCACTGACTCATAGTTAAATTTATTGAGAGTTTTATATACCTCTTCTTTAAGTTGTTCCAGTATTTTCCTGAATAAAAGGCTGTTACTTGAAATTATCAAGCGGAAGGCATCAAGTGCACGGGGATCACCTATATCTCCAAGGGCTCTAACGACCGGAATTTTGTTCAGCAAATCAGTCCCGGACCGCTCTTGTTTGGTGAGAATCAAGATTAAATCACCAACAACTTCTTTTATCCTGAAAGAGCCTGAGAGAGCAATAGCCTGTTCAAAATTATCCTGATCTGATTTTAAATATTCCCTGATTATTTCTACCGCATAAGTGTCTCCAGCGTTCAGTAAACATTTAATAGCCGCAACCCTGACTTTTGAATTCTCGTTTTTACAAAAAGGTTTTATATAAGCAGCAACTTCCTTGCTATCTGTCTCGCTGAGGATATATAGCATGTTTCTTTGCACAAACCATCGGTCATCATTCAGTCTTTTTGTTGCTTCAGGAATGACTTTGCTACCGAATTGTTTAATAATCTCCATCAGAAATCGCCTGATAATCTGAGATGTTTCTTCGATGAGTGCATCAATTAAATAAGGTATGATTTTTTTATCATAATACTCACATATCATCGACACGACTTTTCTCTTGTTCCTTCCTAAAATCCTGAAAGAGTCTATCAGCAGCGATATGAATTCAGAAGAATGATAATACTGAAGAGCCCTTGAATTAATATCAGTAAATTTGTGCAGGGCTTTATTTAACTCAATGACTTTCAGCGTATCCAGGATCTGACCATATTGTCCGATCCATAACAACTGTTCAGTCTGTCCTTTAATAATATTTACAAATGATTGATATTCTTCTTCTGAGACAGTCTCAGAAGACATAAGTTCGAGAATAATCTGATTAAATCTCTTTTCGATAATATCATCGTAAAACTCAGTCTCGAATTCCATAAGATGTGAAGTTCTTAATTGAGCAGCATCAAAATTCAAAAGATTCTGAATCTCCTCCAGGTCTTTGCCTGTTACTGATATCTCAGTATTTTTACTTGTATTGTCATTATTAAAAAGCTCGGCAAGATTGGAAGGAAGGAATTCTTCATCTTCCATTTGATCTTCATCCAGATAAATAGCCTCAGATGAATCCGGTATGCTGTGCGATAATTTGTCGATGAGATTCATGAGGGGTTGCGGCATCGCAATGGTCTGCTTATTCATGGTATCAAGAAATTTTTCAATTTCTTCAACAGACATCTTCCTGAATGACTGATAGGTTGAATCAATATCTTCTGAGAAGGTTCTCCCCGCTGAAGAGAGAAATTTCTTTTTAAGATCAGGGTTAAGACGATCTATAAATTCCAGCAGCCTCTTCAGATCCTGACCCGAGAAAATACTTCCGGCAGAACTTCTCATATAGGCAGTAATGACCTTATCATATGATTCTTCCTTAAGATCACGATCAGAAGCCTTGTTTAGCAGTTTTGCGAGTATTTCAGGAGGAATATCTCTGACTTCATCGGATACCGCCTCACTCTGAAGTGTGCCCTCGATCATTCCGTATACGTATCGTTCCCAGAGGGGTACTTTATTGCCGTGCTGAACAGACTTAGGGTCTATTGTTGAGAATTTTCGATAATCCACAAAACCAACGTCAATATGGGTTAATTTATATTTTTTTAAGGCCTCCTTCAAATTATTTACAGTCAGATCTTCTATCTTTTCCGATATGAAACTATGAAATCTGTACAGTTCTTCTTTTGTGATACCGGCCTTTAATGTAATATAAGCAATATTCATTTTGCTGAGGTTGAGGGCAAAGTCCCTGTAGACAGGATTATTTTTGTCAAGATGATATGTATCTATAATAATTGTATCTTTTGCAATGGCGAGCGTTATTTCGGATCTCATCCCGAAGAGTTGCTTCAAGAATTTGAATGCATTGGTTAGCGTACTCTCTACCGAGGGGTGATCTCTTGGATAGATTGCTACATTACGGCGCGAAATATTCAGCTCGATTATTGCATAGCTCAAAAGTTTGGCATCAAGAGGAATTTCATCATTCTTATGAGTCATGTTCATCAATTACTCTCCGGCTGATAAGCCTTTTGAAACAATACCCTGTTTTTCCCTTCAGATTTTGCCTGATAGAGTAAGATATCGGCATGCTGGATGACTTTGTTTATTGATTCCCCATCTTCCGGGAAACTTGCAATACCTCCGCTTATTGAGATGAAACCAAGAGGCTGCTTTTCCCTTTGCTGAAAAGGATACTCTGCAATCGCTTCTCTGAGGCGTTCTGCATATATAAAGGCGTCTTCTTTTGTTATGCCAGGCAGCATGACAATGAACTCCTCTCCACCATAACGGGCTACAGTGGAATTTTTTCTGCTGGACTCGCGTATAATTTGGCTCAGTTCAATTAAAAGCTGGTCACCGGCATTATGGCCATTTGTATCATTGTAGTGCTTGAAATTATCTATATCAAAGAGAAAGAAGGATATCACTGTGCCATCCCTGAGAGATCTATCCATATAATACTGCGACATTTTAAGGAAATAATTGCGGTTGTTTAATCCTGTCAATGAGTCTGTATTTGCCCAATGTTGCGCTTCATTCAGCATTATCTGGTTTAAGAGAGTCACAGCAGCTATATCTGCAGTCATCTTAAGCAAGTCACTCTCATTGCCAATAGGATCTTCTATCTCCCCAATGCCAAGAACTCCAAGAACTCTGTCTTTAAAGATAATCGGGACCGCCATCCAGAGATCGGATTTTGATTTCGCATTGTCAAGCTGTTTAGGATAAAGTTTATTGAAATGCTCTCTCATCATTATAAAGCGATGCTCAGCAGCAGCTCCTATGAGCCCTTCTCCTACAGCATATGAAATCTGTTCCTGCTGCCCCTTTTTGGTTACATTCATCTTTTGAAGAAGATTATTCGATGTGTCAAAGAGATATAGTTCAACCTTGTCAGTTATAACGATACTGTTAACTAAGTCAATAATAGACAGAACTATCTCCTGCAATTTCAGAGTTGAATTCAAACGTTGGATAATAGAGGGGACTTTCAGTACAAAAGACAGATAGCGACTGTTCAGCTCACCTAATTTATTTATTTTAGCACTCAGTATCTTGACCTGACGATCTCTGTCATTTATTTCCTTTAAATATCGTTTGTTCTGGCTCTCAACCCCTTCCCGCTGCCTTGAAGATCGAAGCATAAAAAACAATAATCCGCCGATAACGACTCCTGCGGCAAATCCAATGAGCAGATAAAGCAGGAACATTTTAAACCCCAACAGTTCTGCATAAATATGCGTAAATAATTATATTTTTGTACATATCAATTTAATTATTGCTCCATATAGTCGAATAGTCAATCCTACCCGGGTAGGGGGAAACTCATATTTCTTGGAAATCTCATATCCCCTATTGCACTCTTTGATAAAAATAATTACAATAGCGCCATGGAAAAAAGGCGTTCAGGAAGATTGCTGGTCAGTTTGAAGGCAGAACGTATTTCAGGTAATGAAAAATATGGAGTGTTTATAGAGAATATTTCTGAAAATGGTATTTATATGTTGACCACACCCTCAAGTGCCCACAAGAAATATGCTCCTGGAACAGACGTTGATCTGAAATTCCGGCTATCTTCAGGAGAAACGCTCAATCTCCGCTGCAAGGTGAAATGGTCATATTTAAAAGTCCCGCCGAATGGTCTGACAGATTGTATAGGCCTGGAAATAATAGACCCGCCCAAACAGTATATTGAATTCGTAAAAGCACTGCATTAGATTTGAAACCTCTGGCGACTTTCTGTTTTATCCATTTTTACTTGCCTCTTATTCTCCCGCACCACTTCCTGGCTTTATAGAGAATCTCTGATTCATCAGCAGTAATAAGTGTTCTGTTATTCACAATAAGCTTTCCGTTTACCAAGACTGTTTCAACATCAGAAGCCATTGCTGCATAGACTATGTGGGAGTACACATCATACAGCGGCAGAAGATGAGGTTTGTTCAGATTAATCATTATAATATCTGCCCTTTTATCCTTTTCAAGGGTTCCGGTCTTATCACCAAGACCCAATGCTTCTGCCCCCCATCTGGTTGCCATACAGAGAACTGTTTTTGCATCAAGGACTGTCGGGTTGCTCGAAAGCGCCTTATGAACTTTTGCTGTAGTAGACATTTCGCTGAAGATGTTCAGATCATTATTGCTCGCTGCGCCGTCCGTACCAAAGGTTACCTTTACTCCTTCCGCAATCATTGTTGCAACAGGCGCAAATCCCGAAGCAAGCTTGAGGTTGCTTTCCATGCAATGAGATACGCTGACCCTCCTCTTTGCAAGCAATTCAATCTCATTATCTTCTACCCATATGCAATGAGCAGCCAAAACATTTTTATCCAGAAAACTCAGGGATTCAAGGTATTCAACAGGTCTTTTGTTATACCGGGCCAGCACATCTCTGACCTCCCATTCAGTCTCGGAAATATGGATGTGCAAGGGAATATCGTACTTTTCAGCTATTGCCTTTGATCTCCTTAATGTATCCGGACCGCATGTGTAAAGTGCGTGCGGCGCTATACACGGAGTAATCAGTTCATCACCCTTCCAGTCTCTGATAAAGGATTCTGCATTGGCAAAATACTCATCTGCGGTAGAGGCAGACTTTGATGGAAAATCGAGTATGCCGGCGCCTAAAACAGCCCTCATGCCTATTCTTTTTGCAGTCCTGCCGGCAGCATCTTCATAGAAGTACATATCGTTATATGTTGTGATCCCGCCCTTCAGCATTTCAAGACATGCAAGTTCAATCGCATCAGAAACAAATTCAGGGCTTAACCAGGTATTCTCTGCAGGCCATATATGATTATTGAGCCAGTCAGTCAAAGGCAAATCGTCTGCTATGCCCCTGAAATAGACCATTGCTGCATGAGTGTGGGTATTGATCAGCCCGGGCATTATCACACTCGATCTCTCTTTAATAACATTACCGGCAGTGTACTTTCTGAATATATCGTCTGAATTCCCGACTTCTATGATATCAGTGCCCTTTATGGCGATTGCGCCATTATTGATAACAGTAAACGCTTCATCCATTGGAAGGATATAATCACCACTTATAATGTAATCAACAGGTATCATTTGTTTTTATAATTTTAAAGTTGAAAGGGGTTCAAGGATTCAAGGGTTCGGGGATTCACGTGAAAATCTTTTGACTGGAATCCTTGACCACTTAACCCTTTTTCTCAAGCTGTCTCTATCAGTGTCTCAGCTATCTGCACAGCATTCAGGGCAGCGCCCTTCCTGAGGTTATCGGCAACTATCCACATATTTATTCCATTTTCTATGGATTCATCATTCCTGATCCTTCCGACATATGTCTCATCCTTGCCTGCAACATCGATCGGTACAGGATAGACATTCTTGTCAGGTGCATCATAAACGATTACTCCCGGCGCCACTGATAAAATTGCCCTCACCTCATTGGGATTAAGTTTTTTCTCTGTCTCGATATTCAGGCTCTCTGAATGACACCTGAATACAGGCACACGAACAGTTGTAGCAGTTATCTTTATTGAACTATCTCCTAATATTTTTCTTGTCTCGTTCACCATCTTCATCTCTTCCTTCGTATATCCATTTTCAAGAAACTTGTCTATATGCGGAAGAACATTAAATGCTATCTGATACGGATACACATTACATTTGATCTCCTTGAAATTTAAAAGGTCGGTTGTCTGCTGCAAGAGCTCATCAATAGCCTTCTGACCGGTACCTGAGACAGCCTGGAACGTCGTAACCACAACCCTCCTTATCTTAGCAGCATCGTGTATAGGCTTGAGGACAACTACCATCTGTATTGTTGAACAGTTCGGGTTTGCTATGATCCCTTTATGCCATTTCAGGTCGTACGGATTAACCTCGGGTACAACAAGAGGGACTTCGGGGTCCATTCTCCACTGGCTTGAATTATCCACAACAACGCATCCTGCCCCTGCAGCCACCGGCGCCCAGATTTTTGATCTTTCTGCGCCTGCTGAAAACAAGGCGATATCTATCCCTTTAAAAGATTTTTCATTCAGAGATTCAACCAGGATATCTTTCTCTTTAAATTTCAGTGACTTTCCTTCAGAGCGTTCTGATGCAAAGAGCCTTATCTTTTCTACTGGAAAATCTCTGCCTTCAAGAGTATTGATCATCTCATTGCCAACTGCTCCTGTTGCGCCCACAACAGCAACTACATACCCGTTCTTTTTCTTCAGCATGTATTAGTGCCCTCCGTTCTTCTTAATTTTCAAACTATTTGATAAACATTTTGTGATCAGATTGTTTATATTATAGCTCTGATTCCTGATAAAATTTCAATTGCCAGTTTTTTTTCAAAGGAGGAAAGATGGGTTTTTTTGATAGGCTGAAGGAGAGTCTTACAAAGACAAGGAAAGGTCTTGTAGAAAAAGTTGAATCAATATTCACAGGGCGCAAAGTAGATGAGACGACTTTGGAAGAACTCGAAGAAATATTAATCATGTCTGATGTAGGAACAACCGCAGCTTCGGAGATAATCTCTGCTATCCGTGAAAAGGCAAGGAAGGGCGAAGCTAAAGATACTGATTCTGTAAAAGGATTATTAAAGAGCGAGATGATATCTATTCTTGGAGATTTTCAGCCGCTTATGGTATCCGGGGGTAAACCTTTTGTAATACTTGCTGTTGGAGTTAACGGGGTGGGAAAGACTACAACTATAGGAAAACTTGCAAGCAGGTTCCGCTCTCAGGGTCTTTCTGTCCTGCTGGCAGCAGGCGATACATTCAGGGCTGCCGGCATAGAACAACTCGAAATATGGGCAAAACGTGCTGATACCCAGTTTGTTCAGCATCAGAAGGGATCAGATCCCGCAGCAGTCGCTTATGATGCTGTAATAGCTGCACAGAGCAGGGGAATAGATGTTGTCATTATTGATACTGCCGGAAGACTTCATACGAAAACCAATCTCATGGAAGAACTGAAAAAAGTGAAGAGGTCCATTGATAAGGCATTGCCCGGGGCGCCTGCAGAGGTACTGCTCGTCGTTGACGCAACAACAGGACAAAACGCACTAAGGCAGGCAGAGACATTCAATGAAACCATTGGGATAACCGGCATAGCCTTAACAAAGCTTGATGGTACCGCAAAGGGTGGGATCGTATTTGCAATAAAGAAAGGGCTCGGGATACCGGTAAGGCTTATAGGAGTTGGCGAAGGGATTGACGACCTCAGGGACTTTGATCCAGGAGAGTTTGTAGAGGCGCTTTTTTCATAAACTCGATCCATATCGGCAAGGCTGCTGTTGCCCCGGTTTCCTTTCGTCCGATAGGTGTATGGTCATCCCTTCCAACCCATACACCTACGACAAGCCTGTCATCAAACCCAATAAACCATGCGTCTGTATATTCATTTGTAGTGCCGGTTTTACCGTAAAGAAACCTGCTAAGCTCTTTTGCCTTTGTTGCGGTTCCCTCTTCAACAACAGCGTGCAGAAGAATTTTAATCTGATCTGTATCTTCCTCAGATAAGAGCTCCTCTAATATGGGGTCTGTTTCCTCAATCATTATGCCATCTCTGTTTAATATTCTTTCGTAGAAAACCGGGTAAGGCCTGTATCCTGAAGCAAATGTTGAATATGCGGAAACCATATCCATAAGAGTAACGTCTGAAGCCCCGATCGCGATAGGCAGGTAAGGCTGAAGATCACTCCTGATGCCAAGCCTTTTTGCCATCTCAATAATATTATCTACCCCGACATGAGCTGCAAGTCTTATTGTTGCACAATTAAGTGATTTGGCAAGGGCAGTCTTTAACGTAACACTGCCATGGTATTTGCCATCATAGTTGCGTGGACTCCACCTCTGACCTTTTTTTGCACCGGCAAATGAAATGGGGGAGTCGTTGATTCTGTCCTCTGAGATCATTCCATTTTCTATTGCAGTCATATATACAAACGGCTTGAATGCAGAACCCGGCTGTCTCAGGGCCTGCGTTGCCCTGTTGAACTGGTTCTTCCAGAAATCAGACCCTCCTACCATCGCCTTTATAAATCCTGTTCTTAGGTCTATGGCTATGAGTGCAGCCTCAACACCGGGCTTTGTCCTTTTCTCTACAGAAATGATTCCGTTCTTAAGAGACTCTTCAGCAATCTGTTGCATCCGGGAATCTATTGTAGAATAGATTTTGTACCCGGAGGTGTAAAGATCATTTCCATATCTGGACTCAAGATTCTGCCTCAGGATTTCTATAAAAAAGGGGGCTTCATATTTTCTGAAATTGGGTTTTAATGGAAGCGGAATATTTTCAGCCTCATTATATTGGGCATCTGTTATAAAATGGTTATCCAGCATCTGCTTTAAAACAGTCAATCTCCGCTCCCTGGACTTGTCTGGATTTTTAAAGGGGGAATATACAGAAGGAGCCTTTGGCATGGTTGCAAGCAGGGCTGCTTCAGCTATAGTAAGGTCTTTCACCGATTTACCAAAATATGTTTGAGCTGCAGCCTCAATGCCATAAGCCCTCGTGCCGAAATATGCCTGATTAAGATACATCCCGAGTATTTCGTCTTTGGTATATCGCTGCTCTATCTGCATAGAAAGCACAGCCTCCTTGATCTTTCTCTTTATGCTTTTATCGGGTTTTAGAAAAAGAAGCCTTGCAAGCTGCTGGGTAATGGTACTTCCTCCCTGAACAAAACCACCTGCTTTAATGTCTTGCCACAGGGCCCTGAAAATTCCTATAAAATCTACTCCGGGATGAGTGTAAAACCTGATATCTTCGACAGAGATAAAAGCCTTCTTTACATGCTCCGGAATCTGATAGTGAGGGATGAAAGTTCTCCTTTCAAAATAAAGCTCTGCAATAACCTTTCCATCGCTTGAGTAAACTTTGGAAGTTTCAAGAGGGGTATATTCTTCAAGGAGCTTGATATTCGGCAAATCAGAAGTAGTCCATGATATGAAACCTCCGAGGCCGCCTATCAGTGTTGATAAAATGACAAGGCTTATCAGCAGCTTTTTAGACATTTCTTCTGATACTCAAACAAATATCGCATGATCTTATGATTAAATTATAACCCATATCATTCATGTAATTGCTAACAACATCTGAAGATAGAGTATTTGAGCGGATTCTTTTGCTGATAGTCAAATACAACATGTGAAAATAAAGAGGCAAAAGCCTCGCAGGGAGGAACGACCGAGAATGAGCGAAAATTCTCTATCCTCAGTCTTTATCGAGAAAACTCAGGATGCTATCTTCAATTCATCCAGTACTAATTCAATAATCCTTGGAACTTTCTCCTTTATTTCAGGAGATAATTCCATGCCCATTTCGAGAGATTTTGGTTCTATGCCTATGACGGTCGTTTGAGGTGTCTTGCCAATCAATGATGACAAATCAATCACCTCTAAAATACCTATTTGGTGAACAGAAGTCTTAAAGCCGGATGGACAGCTCCTGACATCCTCAACATCGAACCTGTATATTGAACCAGGGACTGCATCTCCCTTAACAGCATCAATAACTATTAAACGGTCTGCCTCTGTAATTATATTGAGGAGGCGGAAACCATCTGTTCCACCTTCTATTACAGAAACATTTGAAGGAAATTCCATCTTCACGAGTTCATTGACTACATGCACACCTATGCCTTCATCAGAAAGGAGGATATTACCTACTCCGAGGATAACTATTTGGGGGGGGGAGATATTATCCCCCCCTTTAATTTGCAATTCAGAAACTGAGGGTTTCTGTTTCATTCTATAATGAATTTTCTAACCTTGTTTGTTTTCGGGTCAATGATGTGGACAGCGCATGCAAGACATGGGTCAAAGGAACGGATGATCCGGACTACATTGATAGGATTTTTTGGATCAGGGACAGGTGCGCCAATCAGTGATTCTTCATACTGCCCGCGGACACCGTTTTCACATCTTGGTGATGCATTCCATGTTGAAGGCACAACTGCCTGATAATTCTCGACCTTACCATCCTTGATTTTGATCCAGTGTCCCAATGCACCGCGGGGCGGCTCAAAGTATCCTGCTCCCATACCACTTGCCGGTGGGTCCCAGTGTTCAGTGTCATGTATCCTGAAGCCCGGTTTAGTCATTTCAGTCTGCAGCTTATCCAGCCATTCATAGCAGGCATCTACGACGAGTTTCGTTTCAATAGCCCTTGCCGCATGACGTGCTACCGCACCCGGCTTTGCTCCTTTTACTACAAGCCCAAGGAGATCCTTGTTCTTCGCTATAATCATTCTCGCCAAAGGCCCAACCTCCATAGCCTTTCCGTCATAACGGGGAGCCTTAACAAACGTATATGCTCCCTTTTTATCAAGGTTGAATATCTGCTCGCCTTCATATGGGTGTACCGGCTTATTCTCTTTGTACCATGCATACTTGACTGATTCAGCTATCTTATTCTTATAGACCGGATCAACTTTAATATCCGCAGGATTTAACCCTATAATAACTCCTTCAGGGAAGACCAGTTCTTTTCCTTCAGGATCCTTTTCAAACGCCCCATACGACAGATAATTGTAATGTCCGCCACCAATGCCCATTTGGGCTAAAGGCCATAAAGGACCCGTTCCAAATGTGAGCACATCAGGTATATAGACTTCATTGATGAATTTTGCCTGCTCATCGAGCATGGTACGGAACCGGGCGACCTGATTTATATCAGGATATGAGGTTACTCCACCAACAACGATGTTCTGGTAGTGCGGCGTCCTTCCTCCCCATATCGCACCCATATTCCTTGCTTTCGCATGCATTTTGAGCGCCTGAAGATAATGCTTGACTGCTGTTATTACAAGATCAGGGTCTTTTACCGTAAATTCATCCGGTTCATATCTCGGGGTCAACGGATAAGTATCTTTTGACTGAACCAGGCTTAGTATCTTGTCTTTAACTGCAAGAAGTTCCTTATCCTTCCCTGTGTAATTTGCAATCGCCATAATATCGATATAGTCAAGAGCCGTCAGCTGGTAAAAATGCAGAGGATGGTCATAGATATATTCAGCGCCCATCACGAGGTTTCGTATCAACGTTCCGCCCCATGGAACAGTTGCGCCAAATGCAGCATCAAGAGCGCGCGCAGAAGCCATCTGGTGAACACTGAAACATACACCGCAGAAACGGCTGGTTATGTATGAGGCATCCCTTGGGTCTTTGCCGGTAAGCAGGGCCTCGAAACCACGGGCCATTGTGCCGCTGCTCCATGCGTCCTTAACCTTCCCGTCTTCTATTTCAACCTCAATACTTAGGTGACCTTCAATCCTTGTTACAGGATCTATCTTTATTTTCTTAGCCATGTATTTTCACCTCCTTATGCCTTCTTCTTTTCTATTAGACCGGATTCTCTCATAGCCCATATCTTTTTTGATGTTTCACTCTCAGCCGTATAAAGAGGACTCATATCAGCATAGAACCCTGGTTCAGCACATCCCATACATACTGCTCCGCAATCTATACAGAAGTTTATGCCGTTGTTCCATCTCCGTACAGGACAATCTGAATATGTCATTGGCCCTTTACAACCTTTCTGGAACATACACCAGTCTTTTTGTTTTGGATCGTTCCAGTCTGTAAGGAACCTGCCGGCATCAAAATGGGCCCGGCGTCTGCAGTTGTCATGGATGAGATCCCTGTAATACATTACAGGACGTCCTATTTTATCGAGTTCCGGCACTTTCCCGGTTGTAAGGAAGTATAAGATTGTGCCGACAAGATGATCCGCGTGCACAGGACATGTCGGAAGGTTAATAACAGTCTTTCCAGGCAATGCCTTATTAAGCC
>Ga0209253_10001747_pt1 | contig 19142 bp, 15 predicted proteins | sample FrelakmetBRP12BR_FD_187145 | JGI IMG/M metagenome (GOLD analysis project Ga0209253, IMG submission 187145) | Freshwater lake sediment microbial communities from the University of Notre Dame, USA, for methane emissions studies - BRP12 BR (SPAdes)... | ecosystem: Environmental > Aquatic >... | reverse complement strand
GAACTCATACCGGAACACACCGTCAGGTCTCAGCTCGAGCGTCCGGTCCTCATCAGCGGTCTCGCCCTCCCGACGATCACTCAGCACGATCTGTTTCTGCTCTTCACCATCCACCCGGACCGTGACGGCGACGTTTTCTCCTTTGACCACCTCGCGGTCACCCGGTTCAACAATGAAGCGGAACGGAGCCGGGGCTGCAAACGCTTCGCCATGGTTCCAGAGACGATAGGCCGAACCGAAAAAGGGGGTGGGAAACAGAACGAAAAACAGGGCGCCGATGGCCGCGGCGGTCCCCAGCAACTTCGCCATGCGCCGAGATGCCCTGAAGTCGACGACGGACAGGAAATCGATGGACTCGATGTCGAGATGAAGGTCACGCAGAGAAGCCTCAATCAGCGCCTGCGAATAGTACCGTGGCGCACGCTCACGGTCGGCAGAGAGCTGCAGCGCATTGACGATTCTGTCCCGGATGCCGGGGAATGCGTTGCCGATCCGGAGGGCAAGAGCCTCATCCGGCTCAGCAGGGAGCAGCCCCACGAGTTTCAGCAGCGGACGCCCGACAAACCAGAGGCCTCCAAGCCCGAGACCGGCCACGAAGAGCCAAAAGAGGACAGTTCTCGGCAGGACTCCCAGGCGGACCGTTTCCTCCAGAAGGAGGGCTGTCAGAAGCCCGGCCGTACTGACGACCCCTACACAGAGAATGCCGTAGACGGCCTCTGCGAGGCGGGTTTTCTTCCGCACCGCGGCGATCCTCTGATGGAGGTCGGCCTGAATATCCTCACTGCGATTTTCCAACGCTCAATGTCGATCGGTGAATGAGACTTCTCTCAGTGCGTCAGCGCCCACAAAACGATGTTCGCACCGAACCGGAGTGCTTCCTGGCGCTTCTCCTCAGGGTCCTTATGAACATCCGGGTCGGCCCAGCCGTCACTGGGATTCGTTTCGACTGTATAGTAGACAACAAGCCGCTCGTTATGAAAGAGACCGAACCCTTGCGGTGGCTTCCCGTCATGTTCGTGGATTTTCGGCGGCCCCCCGGGGAAATCAAACTGCATATGGTAGATCCCGTGGTTGAAGGGGAGCTCCGCCACTTCCTGACCGGCGAAAACCTTCCTCATCTCCCGCCGGAATGCCTTATCCATGCCGTAGTCGTCATCGGCATAGAGGAACCCGCCATTCTCGAGATACGTTCGGAGGCGCCGTACCTCGTTCTCGTTGAACATGATGTTCCCGTGTCCGGTCATGAACAGAAATGGGTACGAGAAGAAATTCTCACTTCCGATGTCGACAAATTCATAGCGCGGATCAACATCCAGGCCGGTCTGCTGCCTGAGGAAAGTGAGCAGGTTCACTTCCGCTGACGGATCGTTGTACCAATCCCCTCCGCCGGAGTATTTCAGGCGGGCGATCTTAAACGCACTGGAGACACGGGCGGGCTGGGCGCCGGCAACCGTCAGAGCTACAATCGCAGCGAGAAGAACTGAAGCGACAACACTCATCCGCACGGGTGCTTTCCCTTCAGAGGTTCATATGATGTATCAAGGTAGAAAAGCCAGGAGGAAGAATCAACAAATGCGGAGCGGGTCACGCATTCCGGGGCGAACCGGGGCGAACGTCTGCCTCACGTCTTCTTTTCCATCGTTCAAAGATAGCCGGCAGTTCCGTTTCGAAGCAGTGATAGAGGTCGAGCATTTCTTCCAGGCGTGCGCACGCTCCCGGACCGGACTGTTCCACGATGGGTCTTCCCCGTTCGAGCACTTCGCGCACGGCCCGGACGCGGGCCACCTTTTCGTTCACGAACGACGTTCCCGAGAAGACATACGGGCGCAATCGGAAGTAGTCCTTCCGTTCACCCGGAACGCTCATGCGTTCGATCATTCCCAGTTGCAGCAGCAGGCGGGTCATCGTGCTGACCGACGCACGGCTCGCGTGAAGTTCTTTCACAAGGTCGTCGGCGCTCAGGCGCGTCTTAGGCGAAACGAGGAATGCTCCGAGCATACGGCCGGCGATGCGCGGGAGCCCATGGTATTCGAGCGCCATCGCAATGTCCTGAAGAAACTCTTCTTGCGCGTTCATCATGGTGGTGTTTTCCCCTCCTGCTCATTTCCCTCATATATACGGAGAGATGAACCCTTCGGTTTCAGCCGGAACTGAAAGAATTGAAGGCGGAGGTAAGGATGACCCGGTGTGTCATCTGCAGCATGGGTCACGACGGCCGGGGAAGACAGAGTTGCCTGTTGCTCTAGCAACCGCTTCGACTGTGGGGGGCTGCATCCCACCCGGGTTTGTCGCAACCCATCTTGTCGCAGACTCTGACATGCCCGCCACCCCGGCTGTCGCGACCCTCGCCGTGACAGGACCATGATTGAATTCCCATGAACTGAGGAGTAAGGCGGAGCGCCGTCGCGGCTGACCCGCTCGACAAATCGACGATAACCACTGATTAGTGCCCCTCCGACTGAATGAGTCTTCACAAAAAGGGGCACAGTGTCCGTCCCCCCCTGACCCTCATGAGTCAACTTGGGCGGGCAGGCGACCTCGGCCCGTCCCCTCAACCGTTTGGCGGGAGGAGGCGAGCGAGGCCGACGAAGTCGGACGAGACGGGCTCGTTCGAACCATGAAAAACATCCCTGAGTGTTCAAAGAGTTAGTTGGAACAGCGCCAGTCACGTCGTTCAACGAATCCCCTGCGAGCTTGCCAACTCCGGATTTCTAAACCGGCGGGCCCATCGACCCGCTACGGTCATAGATCGAGATTCTTCTGAGGGGGCATTGACCTCAACGTCCCCCAAGATCGGCTCGGCATTCCCCAGGAGGAGGCCGAGTGAAGAGGGTAAGAGAAACAAGGCTGGCCAGAAAGTCGTACACGTCGATCTCTTTGTGCTGCTGATTTCCGCTAACCTGTGAGTACCGGCAGAACAGCATGTGAGGATGCATTGGCAGGCCTTCGCCTCCATTGTGCTTGACTTTCAATAGACCCAGCCTTACGTTTCGCCCAGACAACAGGGGGCGCAGCATGGTCCAGCTCACGTTTCACCTCGTGGCGGTACCTGATTACGCTGCAGATCCGATGTTGGCAATCCAAAGAGGCTTTGTGATGTGGACATCAGGGGTGATTCGTCCTCGAATTTCTAGGGCAGGATTCCTGCTGATCGGTGCTCTCCTCTTGAATACTCTGCTGCTGAGAAGCGAGGCAAGTGGACAGCTCCTCCTGCCGAACTGGGATACTCCTTCTCAGTGGACAACATTGGCCGATGCTGGTTGCACTCTCAACCTCTCCTCGCTCCTCGATGGTCAAAACGGTGACGGTTTGACCATCGAGTACCGGCTGAAAGCCGGATATGGTTGGGTGAACATGCGGAAGATGGTCAGCTTTGATGTTAACACCTTTCCGGTGACATTTCTCATCAAATCCGCCTCCACCGATAATTTGGAATTGAAATTCACGGATAGCGATGGATCAGTCTTCGGAAGAAAGGTCCCTCTCAGGGGAAAGTATGCAAACTGGACGCGGGTGACCGTCTACATCAACAACACAAACTACTGGTGGGGGGGCGATGTCAAGTTCGGAACGCTTGCATGGTTCGAGCTTGCTGTTTCTGACACAGGCTCGGGCACTGTCTGGATCGACGAGATTGGGCAGGGACAAAAAGATCTCCCGTCATCGTTCCCGATCAGCTGGCCGGTGCTTGATCCTGACAGTACGCTGGCCGGAATCGGTTTCACACAGCGGCGTGCAGAGGCAATGAACCCGGAAGATCCCGGTGTGCTCGAGTGGTTGAACGTGATGCAGGACAACGGGTCAACCGACAAAAGACTCCTTCCGTCGCAGGAAGGAGAAGACGTGGCCCAGACGTTCAACAATAGTCTGGGCGCAATGGCATTCATTGTCAAAGGTGAACGTGAACGCGCCGAACGAATTCTGGACTTTTATGCCGCGGCAACGGTGGTGAACAACACGGATCTCTCGCTTCAGAACTTCTACTACCAGGGGGAGCCGCGCGGCTTCTATCAACAGGTGACTTTGTCTACATACCGCGACAACGCAGGGACGGGCGACCGTTGGATAGGCGACATGGCTTGGTTGCTGTGTGCCTATAAGATGTATGATGCGAAGTACACGGCCGGCCGTTATGCAAAGATCGAAATTCTCATCGGCGATCTTTTCCGATCGTTCTATAAGCCAACCGGCAACGGCGGGTTCATTCAGCATGGCTGGCGTTATGGCGACCGGTCCCTGCATGAGTCCTATGGACATATAGAAGGGAATATCGACTGTTACGCAGCCCTGGCACTTTGCGATGATGGTAGCACCGCCGGGAATATTAGAGCTTGGTTGGACGATAACCTGAACAATGCCGTGGATCTGCCTTTGGACAATTACACCTGGCGCACTCTCGCTTTCGGGCAGGAGGCTGCCGGACTCTTGAACACTCCGGAGTACGATTTCCGTTATCGGAAAATCCTCACCGTCAACGGACGGAAGGTGATGGGCTTCTACCATGGACCTGACATCGAACACAACAACATATGGAATGATGGCACGGGGCACATGGCATGTGGCTTTCTTTCCTTCGGTCCGCGCGAGCGAGGATATTTCTACTCAAATCAGATGGATAGCGTTCTTATCGGCAAAGTCTTGTACGGGAAGAAGGTCCGGGCATTGCCGTATACGGTCAACAGGTCAGGCGGGTTTGCCTGGGTGGACACCACGAAGGGATTCACATCATGCGCTGCGTGGTATATCATGGCTAAGAACGGCGTCAACCCGCTCCGCCTGACATATTCTCCGACAACAGCTGTGGGTGCGCCGGTGACGCTCCCTGCTGCCCCTCAGCTCTCTCAGAACTATCCCAACCCCTTCAACCCGAGCACGACCATTCACTACGCTCTACCGCATCGTTCGCACGTGACGCTCACGGTTTTCAACGCGCTCGGTCAGGAGGTTGCACAGCTCATCAATGACGAAGTGGAGGCGGGATACCAGGAAGTCAGACTCGACGGGGGTGGGCTGGCAAGCGGAGTCTACTTCTACCGTCTCTCTGCGGGCACGTATGTCGAGACGAAGAAGCTTCTGCACTTGCGGTGAGCAACCTCTCAGAGGCTCGACCGTCGCGGCAAAGACGCCGCCAGCCCGAGGATGCAGTTTACGACTTACAGCTTGAGGCCGAGACACTCAGAGTTTCTTTCCATACCTCTTCTCGACGTTCAATCGATCCCCCTCCTTCTCGATCTGATCAGAAGCCAAGAACGGGGACCTTACGTGGCGTCGTGATTGAACCGCAAGAGCTGAGGACCGGAGATTCGTCTCAAAGGGAATGGCACAATACACCGTCGTGCGAAGCAGAAACGCGCGTCGTATCGTCATGGCAATGTCCTCTCAGCTTTGCCATAGCTGATTTTCGACTCACCCCAAATCCTTCCGCCTGCCTCCTGCGGTCCCGTGGGGCAGACAGGTCTCTCCCGGAGAGAGGGACTCTAGAAAGGCGCTGCAGTGAGGAGCTGCCGAACACACTGATCTGTTCGCAGATCATATGGCAGAGTAGGACCCCGTCGAATGCCGAACCCAGCATTTCACTACTCACGCTGACCTGGGCTGAGCAGAGAGCCACGCCTTGCCGTGAGATCGGAAGAAGCGCTGCACACGGCATCCCTAGGAACCGTGAATCCTGGCAATGCCGGACCGCTATCAAGGTGTGCATGCGGACGCGGAACGCAGACATCAGTCAGTTCTGTTCATAAGCTCGGGATGAAGCTCGCGGCACAGCAAGCAGAATACAAAACCCACGAGCCGTGATGGTGTCCATCAGTGCTCGTGGGTGATAAGGACAACGGGTACCGAACAAGGGAGGCAAGCCCCGCCCCCTGGACGTCAATCCATGATCTTCCGTAGAAACGCCGGCTTCTCAGGATCGCTCTTGTCGATTTTCTCCCGACTCTGTTCCGGCTCGTTCCTGTACGGGTTGACCTGGATCTCGACCCCCCGACGGATGTACGCAGGAACATCGTACTTCTGAAGATCGTCCACACCGCTTGGAATCTTGTCGACCACCCTGGCGAGTTTCGGCTGGCTCACCGCTGCGGGAGCCTGCCCCGGGCGCCGGTTGAAGCCCGTCGCAATCACGGTCACCATGATCTCATCCGACATGTTCTCGTCGATCACAGCGCCGAGAATCACGTTCGCTTCCTCGCCTGCGGCTTCGTGGATAATCTCAGTGGCCTCATCAATCTCGAAGAGGGACATCGACGGCCCCCCGGTGATATTCACCAGAACCCCCTGCGCACCGGAGATCGAGACGTCTTCGAGCAGCGGACTGGAGATGGCTGCATGCGCAGCTTCGACTGCCCGGTTCTCGCCCTTCGCGATGCCCGAGCCCATCACGGCATCCCCCATCTCACGCATCACGGTCCGCACGTCAGCAAAGTCCACGTTGATCAGGCCTGGGACCGTGATCAGCTCTGAGATCCCCCGCGTGGCGCCGTAGAGCACCTGGTTCGCAATGTCGAACGCATCAGTCAGTGGTGTGTTCCGTTCCACAATGGAGAGAAGCTTCTGGTTCGGGATCACAATGAGTGTGTCCACCTGTTTCTTCAGTTCCTGGAGACCCAGGTCCGCCTGAGCGCCACGCTTCTTCCCCTCGCACAGGAAGGGACGTGTGACAATGCCGACCACGAGTGCGCCCAGACTCTTGGCGATGTTCGCCACAAGCGGCCCACCGCCGGTCCCCGTGCCGCCTCCCATGCCCGCGGTCACGAACACCATGTCGCTCCCCGCCAAAGCGCGGGCAATTTCGTCACGGTCTTCCTCCACGGCGCGGTGGCCGATGATGGGATCCGCTCCGGCCCCGAGCCCACGCGTCAGGTTCTTGCCGATCTGGATCTTGCTGGGTGCGAGGTTCCGCTCCAGGGCCTGCAGATCGGTGTTGATGGCATAGAAATCAACGCCGTGCAACCCCTTGTTGATCATACTGTTAATCGCATTTCCGCCGCCCCCGCCGACACCAACGATGCGAATCTTTGCTCCACGATCGGGACCGTTATCGAGTTCGATCACTGGATCCTCCTTCGAAAAATAGTGGATGGTGCACTGTTTATAATTGATCAAACCATTCTTTCATTTTGCTCGCGATGCCACGGATCGACTTTTCCCTCTTTCCGGCAGGTTCCGCAGGCAGACCGCTTGCTTTGAATTTCAATCCATAGTAGACCAATCCGACGGCCGTTGAGTAGGCTGGATTTTCAATCTCGCGGACAAGTCCTCCTGAGAAACCGGAGGGTATGCCGATCTTGACCGGCATGCCAAGCACCTCACGCGCAAGTTCCGCAGTCCCGCGGATCAAGGCACCACCTCCGGTCAGCACGACGCCACCGGCAAGGTGTTTGGAATAGCCGGAGCGTTTGATCTCCAGCGCCGCGATTTCAAAAATTTCCTCCATCCGCGGCTGAATGATCTGTGCCAGCAGCTGCTTGTCGATTTCGATGGGGGCTCTTCCCCCCACACCGGGCAGGACAATCGGCTCGTTGTTCACGACCGCCGGAATGTAAGCGTACCCGTGATCCTTCTTGAGGCGTTCCGCCTGATCAACCATGATCCCGAGTCCTTTCCGGATGTCATCGGTGACCTTTCGCCCCGCGATCCCGATGACCGCCGTGTGCCGGATCGTCCGCTCCTCAAAGACCGCAAGGTCGGTCGTCCCTCCACCGACGTCGAGAAGGGCAATGCCGACCTCTTTCTCCTCATCGTCCAGAACCGCATAGCTCGACGCAAGCGGTTCCAGCACCATGTCGCTCACCTCCAGTCCCGCCCGCTGGACACACTTGTAGATGTTTTGCGCGGCACTGACGAGTCCGGTGATGATGTGGACATTCGCTTCCATCCTGACGCCCGACATTCCCAGCGGATCGTACACGCCGTCCTGGCCGTCGATGATGAACTCCTGGGGAATCACATGGATGATCTTCCGGTCCGACGGGAGCGCTACACGTTTGCAGTCCTCGATCAGGCGGTCGATGTCGGCCTGGGTAACCTCGTGGTCCGCGCCACTGATGCCGATCACTCCGCGGCTCTGGAAGCTCTGTATATGGTCCCCGGCGATCCCCACTATGACCGACTTGATCGCCACGCCGGAGGAGGACTGCGCCTCTGCGATGGCATTGGTGATCGAATTCGTGGTCCTGTCGATATGCGTGACAACCCCCCGGGTCATGCCGTCCGACGGACTGCGGCCGAGCCCCAGAATGTTGATTCTGCCATGCTCATCCGTCCCCGCCACCACAGCGCATACTTTGGTTGTCCCGATATCCAGTCCTACAATCATGTTATCCATGATGATCCTTTTTGATGAATCGTTTCACTGCTGCGCATGCCCGTTGTTCCAGCGGGCCACGACCTGGTCTTCAAACCGGAGATCGACATACTGCAACTCCTGCGCTCCGCGGCGGTCGACGAATCCCCGCCAGAACCCGTCCAGCTTAACGAGTTTCACGGGAAGGTCTCCCCGCCCGACCATCACCGGTACGCCGGACTCCGCCGTGTGCACCATCAGATCCCCGTCCTCCCCGACGTGAACTTCTGAAATCCTCCGGTACAGATCTTCACTGATCCTGCGCGCCAGGATCAGGAGTTGCAGTGCCTCCAGAACCGATTCCTTTGTCAGCCGGCGCCCGGGGGCGCACTCGGCATCCGGAATCGCGCCGGTCAGCACGGGGAGATCGAACATTCGGTCCGATCGGACCGCCGGGAGGACGATCCCTTCCTCGTCCACATACAACATCTGATCGGCCACCAGCGCCGCCACAGGCATCCTCTCGATAACGGCAATCGAAATCCCCTCCGGACCCTGGCGGTTTACCGAGGCGGTGCGGATGAAGGGATTCTGCCGCACACGCTTCTGCACCGCATAGAGATCGACGTCGAACAGCTTCGCGTCTTTCGGGACCGCAGCCAGACGCAGGATTTCCGACGATGCGACAATATGGTTCCCTTCGGGCCGTACAAATCGCACCGGCAGATCGCGTTTCCAGAGATTGGCCACAAGGGCCACCACCACAACCGCAAGGATCAAGCCGCCCATCAGGAGCATGGTACGCCGCACCGGCTTCTCCCCCTTCCATCCTCTCTCCCCCACCACCGACGGCTCGCGGCCGGACTCTCCGGGAGGGACAGCCTGTTTCTGGCTCCTGGAATGCATCTGCTCAGCCACCCGCCTTCAATTTGCTGATGAACTCTTCCCCGTACCTCCAGATGTCGCCGGCACCCATTGTGATGACCATATCACCCGGCTGCCTGATCTTCATGAGAAACTCGGGGACATCCTTCTTATCCGGAACATAGTGGACCTGCTTATGCCCGAATTCACGCGCCGCGTTGACAATCAGTTCGCCGCTGACGCCCTGGATCGGTTCCTCACGCGCGGGATAGACATCCGTCAACACGAGAATATCGGCGTTGAAGAACGCACGGCCGAACTCGTCGTAGAAATCGCGCGTTCTCGAATACAGGTGAGGCTGGAAAACACACACCACGCGCCGCCGCCACCCCGATTTTGCCCCCGCGAGCGTGGCCCGGATCTCTGTCGGGTGGTGTGCATAATCATCGATGACGGTAATGCCCTCCACCTCAGCCTTAACCTCCCAGCGCCGGAAGACGCCGGTGAATTTTTCGATCCCCGCCTTGATCTTCAGGAACGGCACGCTCAGCTGCAGCCCCACCGCAATCGCGGCCAGAGCGTTCTGCACGTTGTGCTTGCCCGGGATCTGCAGCTCAATTTCTCCCAGGTCCTTTCCCTCATAGACCACCAGGAATGTTGTCCGGTTCTGCCGGTGAACGATATCGACCGCCTGAAGGTCCGCCTGGCCGTTGAGCCCGTACGTGATGATCTTTTTCTTGAGTTTCGGCATAATGTCCTGCAATGCCGGCTCGTCAAGACAGAGGACCACGAATCCGTAAAACGGGACTTTGCTGGCAAACTGGATGAAGGCAGACTTGATGTCTTCAAGATCGCGGTAACAGTCGAGGTGGTCTGTCTCCAGCGTTGTCAGGACGGCAATGGTGGGAGTAATCGAGAGGAACGACCGGTCAAACTCGTCGGCCTCCACCACAATGAACTCGCCTTTGCCGAGGCGTGCGTTGGACCCTGCAAGCCCGTGCAGCCTCCCTCCCACGATGACGGTCGGATCGACACCTCCCTCCATGAGCACGAGGCTCACCATCGATGTCGTCGTAGTCTTACCGTGCGTGCCGGCGATGCCGATCCCGTATTTCAACCGCATCACCTCCGCCAGCATTTCGGCACGGCGGATGACGGGGATCTTCCGCTGCTGTGCGGCGGCGACTTCCGGATTCTCGAGAGCAATGGCCGACGAGTAGACCAGGACGTCAACGTCCGACTCCAGGTTCTTTGCATCGTGACCGATGTAGACGATGGCGCCGAGGGTTTTCATCCGTTCAGTGTTGTCACTTGCCGCACGGTCCGAGCCGGTGACCGTGAATCCTTCGTCGATCAGGATTTCGGCGATGCCGCTCATGCCGATACCGCCGATCCCGACGAAATGTATTTTTTTGATTGAGGAGAACACTGGTCGTAGTCTCTTGTTACGTGCCGCTGTTTTCTTCTTGACCGTTCAGGTGGAGGCTTATCGATCGGTGAACCTGGGCCTTTTCCATCGTGCGCGGCCTTTCTTGGGCACACGACCCGACAGGCGCTGCATCTCCAGCACGAGATCGCGTTCCCTCTCGTACCGGCCGATACGGACGCGAAAATACCGCCGCTGCCCTTTCAGCTTGAACACGATCACCTGGAACCGGCCGCTGGTCTGCACCCGCGGCTCCCGCCCGATATGCATCCACTCCATGTCGTTCACGCTGATTCGCCGTTCATGCCAGCGGTTCTTGAAGATGATGGCGTCTTCGCCAATGATCAACCGCCGATTCCGGAGCGCATTCAGGGCCAGTGCAACGAACGACATCAGGACGAAGAAGATGATCACGTACATGAGTGGATCGTTCAGGACGTATTCGAACTTCTTCTCCACGAAATTCCCGCGGATCACCCCATAGAGAATCAGCGTCACGAGGTAGATCAGTGCCGAGCGGTAGTAGAAGTCAAGCTTGTATTTGAAGATCTTCTCCTGGTTCGCCACCGTTACGCTCCCGCCAGGCGGAGGGCCGCCGTAGCCAATGTCTCTGTCGCCTGCGGGGCGCCCTGCGCCCGCGCCTTGGCCGCCATACTCTCGAGCCTCTGCGGATCCCCCAACAGATCTCTGATCGTCCGAAGCAGCGTCTCTCCCATCTCCCGGTCTCGGACGACGACGGCGGCGCCGCTCTCCGCAACGGCTTTTGCATTTTCGGTCTGGTGGTCCGCCGCGGCGAACGGGTACGGAATCAGGACCGATGGCACGCCGGCGCGCGTAAGCTCAGCGATTGTCGTAGCCCCTGAGCGGCAGACCGCCAGGTCCGCTACGGCGTAGACGTTTTCCATCGTTTCGAGATACTGAAAGAGTTTTACCCCCGCTGCTTCCCCCAGTCCCGTCTCCTGGACCGCCCCTTCGATACGCGCAAAGTCATCCGATCCGGTCACCCAGACAAGCTGCACATGCATCGCCTGGATTTCCCGAAGGATGCCGAGCATGGCATTGTTAATGGACGCCGCTCCCTGGCTTCCGCCCACAACCACAAGCGTCTTCTTCAAGGGATCGATGCCGAAAAACCTTGCTCCCTCGGCACGTTGGATGGTTCCAATCGCGGCACGCGTCGGATTTCCCGTCACAAAGACATTGTCGAGTCTCTTCATCTGCCGCTTTGCGGTCTCAAAACTGATGTGCACTTCGTTCATGCGGGACGCCAGCATTCTGGTTGTGACGCCCGGGAAGCTGTTCTGTTCCTGAATCAGCGTGGGAAGACCCAGAAGGGAAGCCACGTAGAGTGGCGGCCCACACACATAACCGCCTGTCCCCACCACGACATCCGGTCGCAGTTTCCTGATCAGCACAAGGGACTGGCCGCACGCCACCACCAGTTTGACGAAAAACAGCGGCATGTCCAACGACATCTTCCGCTTGAACCCGCTGATCCAGATCGACGCGAACCGGAACCCCTGGGTCGGCACGACACGCGCCTCAATGCTGTTGTCCGTCCCGACGAACGTGATTTCCGCATCCGGCCGACGCTGTCTGATTTCTTCCGCAATCGCGATCGCAGGATACAGATGGCCACCCGTTCCCCCTCCCGCGAAAAGAACGCTCAACCGCTTTGGCGCCGCGTGTCCGGTAGTCATCGATCAGTACACCTTACCGACCGCAGGTTGTGTCGCAACCTCCGCTGCCCGGCCACCGTCTGCGGAGTGCGCCAGGCGTGGGTGAAGGTCCGTCTGCGACGAGATATTCAGGAGGACGCCCACGGCAATCGACGAAAACACCATGGAGGAACCACCGTAGCTGACGAACGGCATCGGCAGGCCTGTCGTCGGGAGAATTCCCAGGGTAACCCCAGCGTTGATCAGCGCGTAGAGCGTGATCGACACGGTGATTCCGGCCGCCAGCATGCGCCCGAAATCATCGCGCGCATGCTTGGCGATCCTGACACCGCGCAGCATAATCGTGAGAAAGAGCAAGACAATGAAGAGCGTCCCGATCAGACCGTACTCTTCCCCGACGATGGAGAAGACAAAGTCGCCGTAGGATTCCGGCAGGAACAGGTCGCGTTGCCGGCTCTCACCGGGGCCCACACCGAAGATGCCGCCATTCCCGAATCCGATGATCCCCTGGTTGAGCTGGTAGTTGACCTTGCCGATCGCGTCGGACGAGCCTCCCAGGAATCCCATGATACGCCGCATCCGGTATTCGGCACTAAGCATGTACACCACCAGCAGCGGAACGAGGGTCCCGAACGCCAGGGCGATGTGCGACAGCTTCGCCCGTCCAACGAGGAGCATCGAGAGACTGATCGCAAAGATCATCGCGCCCGTGCTGAAGTTCGGCTGGAGCAGAACGAGCACCGTGACGATGCCGATCCAGAGCATCATCGGGAGGAAGCCGCTTCTGAAATCCCTCACGCGGTCCTGTTTCGTTGCGATGAGCACGCAGAGGTGAAAGAGCAGCGCATACTTCGCGAGCTCAGAGGGCTGCAAGCTGAAGCCGCCGAGACGCAGCCAGCGCGAAGCCCCTTTCACCTCGCCCCCCAGCCCGAGTGTCACAACCAGAAGGACAACCGCCCCGATGAGGAGAGGCTTCGTCCATCGCCGGTAGACGTGATAGTCGATCTGCATGAAGACGAAGATCATGACAAGCCCGACGAGGATCTTGATCGCGTGGCTGCCGAGCAGCCTGCCGCTCTCCCCGAACTTCTCCATGGCCCAGCTCGAGCTGGCGCTGTACACCACGCCGAGGCTGAGCACCATGAGAACCAGCACGGCGATCAGTGTCAGCAGATCAATATGATTGCGTCGCGTTCGCATGTTCCTTAAGAAGCATCACCAGCTGTTTGAATACACGCCCCCGGTGTTCGTAGTTGTCAAACCAATCGAACGACGCGCACGCTGGCGAGAGGAGCACGACGTCGCCGGGCGCCGCGAGGCGCCGGCCTTCCCGCACAGCGTCTTCCATGGTCGAGCAGACCGTCACCGGAACCACCGGCGCAAAGGCCCTCTCTACGACAGCAGCCGATTCGCCGATCGCTATGACCGCGCGGACGTTCGTTCGTACGAGGTCCAGCAGGCGCGTGTAATCATTCCCCTTGTCCCTTCCGCCAATCAGCACCACGACAGGAGACGCGAAGCTCTGGAGCGCATACCATACTGAGTCCACGTTCGTCGCCTTGGAATCGTTCACATACGTCACGCCGTCCATCTCCCGCACAAATTCCAGGCGGTGTTCCACGCCCTTGAAATTTCGGAGCGTCGCCCGGAGCGATGCGGTGTGGATACCCATTGCTTTCGCCGCCAGTGCTGCAGCCATCGCATTGGCCAGGTTGTGCGCCCCTCTCATGCTGATTGCTCCTGCCTCGATGACATCGGCCTCCCTTCCGCCGATGACCGTGGTCAGCAGCCCGCGATGCAGAAACGCTCCCTGCGGCAGCCGCTCCTGCGTGCTGAACGGGAGCAGCGCCACACCCCGATCGATGCGCCGGACCACGTTCTCCCGGGTGACCGCATTGTCATGGTTGTACACCAGGACGTCACCTGCACGTTGGTTTTCAAAGATCCGGCACTTCGACGCGATATACTTTTCGAAAGAATGATCGTATCGATCGAGATGGTCCGGCGTGATGTTCAGCAGCACCGCCACTGCAGGCCGGAAAGCCCCGACGTGGTCCAGTTGAAAGCTGCTGATCTCGAGGATCGCCGTCGCCCCGGCGGTCATCCCAGTCACCACCTGGGAAAAGGCCGTCCCGATATTTCCCGCTACCACCACCGGCCGCTTTGCGTCCTCGAACATTCTGCCGAGCAGCGTGGTCGTGGTGGTCTTTCCGTTCGTTCCAGTGATCGCCGCAATGGGTGCCGTGCAGAACCAGCTCGCCACCTCCACTTCGCTGACGACCATCTTTCCAAGGGCGAGTGCTTCCCTGACAATCGGTGCGTCGGACGGGACTCCCGGACTGAGGACCATCACTTCGGCATCCAGAGCGCGAAGGGTGTTTCCCCCGAACTCAGCGGAGACGCCCAGCGCATCCAGTTCCGCCTTTGCCTGCTCCATCTTCTCTGCCGGGGCACGGTCGCTGAGAAAGACCTCAGCTCCGTGAGCCTTCAGCAATCCCGCCACCGCTAGACCGCTCCGGGCTCCGCCCAGCACACTGAATCGTTTTCCCCTGACGTCGGCCTTGAGCAACGGAGTCTATCTCACCTTGAACGTGGCCAGGCTGACGATCATCATCAGAATCGCCACAATGTAGAAGCGTGTTACAATCTTGGGCTCCGGCCAGCCAAGCATTTCGAAATGATGGTGCAGCGGCGCCATCTTGAAGACACGTCGGCCCTGGCCGTATTTCCGCTTTGTATACTTGAAATAGAGCCTCTGGATAATCACGGAGACGGTCTCCGCGAGGAAAACTCCTCCTAGTGTCGGCAGCAGGAGCTCTTTCTTGATAAGCACGCAGAGCGCCCCGATCGCGCCTCCCAGCGCCAGCGAACCGGTGTCGCCCATGAACACCTGCGCCGGATAGGCATTGAACCAAAGAAAACCCAGCGACGCCCCCGCAAGCGCAGCGCAGAAAACGGTCAACTCACCGTTGCCACGGAGATACGGAATGGTCAGGTATTCGCTGAGGTTGTAATTCCCCGAAATGTAGGTAATCACCCCGAGCGTCAGCGCCACAATCCCCACGATACCGATTGCGAGACCGTCGAGTCCGTCGGTCAGATTGACTGCGTTCGACATTGCAGCGATGACGAAAACAACCATCGGGATGTACATTCGCCCGAAATCAAACTCCAGATTCTTGAAAAACGGGACCGTCGTGGAAGAACTCAACTTCCAGAGATCCGGATCGATCCACTGAGGGGCGAAATAGACCACCCCCCCGACCACCAGCCCCACCACCGCCTGACCGACCAGCTTGTACCGTCCGATCAACCCCTTCGGCTTCTTTCTGACAACCTTGAGGTAGTCATCCAGGAAGCCGACCGCCCCGAGCGAGGCCGTGACAAAGATGATCAGGATCACGTAGATGTTGCCGATATTTCCCCAAAGCAGCGTCGGCACCAGCACCGATGCCAGCACGATGAGACCACCCATGGTGGGGGTGCCGGCCTTCGTCATGTGTGTTTTGGGTGCCTCGACTTTCGCTGCCTCTCCGATCTGCCGCCGCTTGAGCATGCGGATGATCTTCGGGCCGATCCAGAAGGAAATCACCAACGCCGTCACAGCGGCCGCTGCTGCACGGAACGTGATGTACCGGATCAGACCGAATCCCGGCGGATGATAGAGCCGCTCAAGCTGCTCGAGAATATAGTAGAGCATGTGCCTTGTCGTTAAGAAAAAGCGCCCTGCTGCTGTGCCGTTTCCTGCAGACGCTGTCCGAGGAATGTCACGATGTCCTCCATCGTCGTCCCCCGCGACCCTTTCAGGAGCACCGCGTCGCCCGGCGCAACCAGCTCCGCCAGATATTCGGCAAGCACATTTTTCTGTTCGTAGTGGACAGCAAACGTTGTCGTGGCCGCCTCGTGGATCTGCCGCGCCCGTGGACCGAACGTCAGAAGGTAATCGATGCCGAGCCGTGAGGCCGCCTCGCCAACGCGGCGGTGTTCCTCCTTCTCCCGCGATCCCAGCTCCAGCATATCCCCGAGCACCGCGATCCGTTTCCCCGGCAGGCGCATGGCTGCAAGTGTCTCCAGTGCGGCAATCGTGGAATCAGGGTTGGCATTGTAGGTGTCGTTCAGCACGGTAATTCCTACCATGTCGAGTACTTCCATCCGCTTGTCCGACGCGCAGAAGGCCCCCAGAGCGCCCGCGATCGCTCCGGGCTGAACACGAAAGGCAAGCCCTATCGCCGCAGCAGCCAGGGCATTCATGGCCTGGTGACGCCCTGGGATGCCCAGTTGCACGGGAACAGCCTTCTTTATTCTCCCGCCCAGGAATTCAAATTGCGCACAGGCCGTGTCGCCAAGGCGGAGTTTTCTCCCCCGGACTCCGCTGATGCGCCCCCCGAATCCATACGCCAGCTTCTTCCTGCACCAGTGCGCCCGCGCAACGACCCGGGGATCGTCGGCATTGACAAACGCTGTTGTCCCGGAGCGCTGTGCCAGATGATCGAACAACATGCCCTCTTCTTCTTCGACGCCGTCAATGGACTGGAAAAACTCCAGATGTTCCCGCCCGATGTTCGTCAGCAGACCGTGGGTCGGCTCGAGGATATCGCACAACGAACGGAGTTCTCCAGGATGGTTTGTGCCGATCTCGATCACGGCAATCTCGTGCGTTTCGTCCATCCGGAAAAGCGTCTTCGGAACACCAATCTGGTTGTTGAAATTCTTGTCGGTGCTCAGGACACGATAGCGTGCACCGAGCACTGCGGCAACCATGTCCTTTGTGGTTGTCTTGCCGCTGCTCCCCCCGATGGCTACGACCGGGATATCGAACTTCCGCCTGTACAGGTGCGCCAGGTTTCCGAGAGCCGTTGTCGTGTCAGACACGACAATCTCTGCAACGCGCGGCCAGAGGCCACGCCGCCCGGCCGCATCGACCACCACCGCGCGCGCACCGCGCGCCACGGCTTCGGCAATGAATCGATGCCCGTCAAAGTTCGGGCCCCTCAGCGCCACAAACAGTTCCCCGTGCGCCACCGTCCGCGAGTCGGTCGAGACGCCTGCCAGCGGCTTTCTTTCGAGCATCTCGCCGTTCCGGATTTCCGCCGGTTTCAGTCTCCGGATGTCGTTCAGCGTCAGCTTCATGATGTGCCGCGGATGACCGTTTCAACTTCTTCACGATCGTCGAAATGTGTCTTGGTTTCGCCTATCACCTGATACGTCTCATGCCCCTTGCCGGCAATCAACACCACATCTCCCCGGCGTGCCATGCTCAGCCCGAGACGGATGGCGTCCCGGCGCAGGACCTCCGGGTACACTTCTGGACCGGGAAGAATGCCCGCGGTGATCTGGTCGATGATCGCCTGGGGGTCCTCTCTCCGCGGATTGTCGGACGTCACAATGACAACGTCGCTAAGTTCCGAGGCGATCCTCCCCATCACGGGCCGTTTTCCCGTATCACGGTTCCCGCCACATCCGAAGACCGTAATGATCCTCCCGGCTCCGCTAGCGGTGAGCACATCGCGGATCGCGTGAAGACAATTCTCGAGTGCGTCGGGGGTGTGCGCATAGTCCACGATTGCCGTCCAACCCGCTGGCGATGCAATCTGCTCGAAGCGGCCACGGACTGCCGTCAGCGCACGGACACCGCGAACAATCTGATCCTCCGGGAGCCCCAGCGCCACGCCGGTGCCGTAAGCAGCCAGGATGTTGGAGACGTTAAACCTTCCTGTGAGCGGCGAATCCACGGCGGTCCGCCTCCCGCCGTTCACGATCACGAACCGGGTCCCGCTGATGGCAAGATCAACTCCCTGCGCGCTCATATCGGCCGCCTTCTGCAATCCGTACGACAGCCGGCGCGCCCGGGTATCACGGATGATTTCCTCGCCCCGGGGATCGTCCGCGTTCGTCACGGCGAAAGCACCCGCGGGAAGGCTGTCGAACAGAAGCTTCTTTGCCCGGTAGTACTCTTCCATGGTCCCGTGAAAGTCCAGGTGGTCCTGTGTCAGATTCGTGAAAACTCCCACCTGGAATTCAAGTGCTTCAACGCGGCTGAGAGCGAGCGCATGCGACGAAACCTCCATCACGACTGACGTACACCCGCCTCCGGCCATGCGAGAGAGGAGCTCGTTCAGGTCGAGCGATTCCGGCGTTGTATGTGTCGCGGGAATCACCTGGCCGCCAATCGTGTATTCAATCGTTCCGATCAGCCCGACCGTTTCTCCGCCGGCTTCCAGGATCGATTTGATCAGATGCGTGGTCGTTGTCTTGCCGTTTGTCCCCGTGACGCCGATCAGCCTGAGCCGTCGCGAAGGGTGGCCGTAGAAGTTGTCTGCCATGCGGGCAAGAGCTTTCCGCGCGTCGGGCACCACCACTTTGACGATGCCTGTATGCACGAAGAACATGTCGGGGCGAGCCGCATCATCCTGTACCACCACAACCGCCGCCCCGTTGGCAACCGCGCCGTCGATGAACCTGTGTCCGTCCACCGCCGTGCCGGGGATCGCCACAAAGAGATCACCCTGACGGACTTTCCGCGAATCGTACTGAATGCCTGCGACCTGCGTCTCCTGGGTCGGCAGCATCTTTCCGTACTGAATCGCAAAGAGCTTCGTCACGCGGACGCCCTCGAGCAGCTGAGACAGGAACATGGCCGGGGCTCAGTTCATGCTCAGGAGCGATCTGTTGCGCGGCTCGCAACGGACTGAGACACGCGTGCCGAGTTTCACCTGCTGTCCCGCCTGGGGTGCCTGGGATGCGACGACACCTGATCCGCTGATGCTGACCTCCAGGCGCTGGATGGCAAGGCTGTTGATGGCCCGCCGCATCGGCATGCCCCGGAGATCGGGCACCACCGCGTACCCCGGTGGCGCCGTGTCAGGCTCCTTCGTCAGGAGTTTCACCG
>Ga0209253_10001746_pt1 | contig 19143 bp, 19 predicted proteins | sample FrelakmetBRP12BR_FD_187145 | JGI IMG/M metagenome (GOLD analysis project Ga0209253, IMG submission 187145) | Freshwater lake sediment microbial communities from the University of Notre Dame, USA, for methane emissions studies - BRP12 BR (SPAdes)... | ecosystem: Environmental > Aquatic >... | reverse complement strand
GAAAAGAATACCTGCTGCGGCGGCATAGCCAAGTGGTAAGGCAGAGGACTGCAAATCCTTTATCCCCCGGTTCGAATCCGGGTGCCGCCTCCATCCCTCTCCCTCGCGGACGTCCCCCCTGTTTATGATATCGTTCCCCTGCTAGCCCGGGTGGCGGAACTGGCAGACGCACGGGACTTAAAATCCCGAGGCCGCGAGGCCGTGGGGGTTCGATTCCCCCCCCGGGCACCAGTCATTCCCTCGTTGCGGGTGCATCGGGGCACCAGTCATTCCTGCGTGGCGGGTGTGCTCCCCTCCGCCTGCGCCTCCGCCTCGGCGCGCGCGACGTCCACGCGCAGCAGGAGGAGGAGCCCCGCGATGAAGAAGACCGCCAGGGAGAGGATCGCGATCCGGTAGCTCCCCGTGAACTGCAGCGCGAGCCCGAAGAAGAGAGGGCCCAGCCAGCTCGTCCCCCGCTCGCTCACCTCGTAGAGGGAGAAGTACTCCGCCTCCTGCCCCGGCGGGACCATCCGGGAGAAGAGGGACCGGGAGAGCGCCTGGCTCCCGCCAAGGACGATCGCGATCGAGGCCGCGAGGACGTAGAACCCGGTCGCGTCCCGAAGCCCGGCATAGGCGTAGACGAGCGTCCCCGTCCAAAGGACGATGCTGGTCGCCACCGCCGCCTTCGCCCCCACCTGTTTCGCGAACGCGTTGAAGAGGAGGGCCCCGAAGAAAGCGACGAACTGGACCATCAGGATCGCCCCGGTCAGCGTCGAAACGGAGAGGCCCAGTTCCTCCTGGCCGAACTGGGACGACAGGGAGATCACCGTCTGGATCCCGTCGTTGTACAGGAGGTAGGCGGCCAGGAAAAGGAGCAGTTGCGGGTGCTTCTTCGCCTTCGAGAAGGTCCTGCCCAACTGGCGGAACCCGACGATCACGACCCCCTCCCCCGCCGGCAGCGCGCGCCGTGCCTGGTGCCGCCGAAGCGTCGTCAGGGGGACCAGGGAGAAGACGGCCCACCACCCTCCCGCCGAGGCGAGGCTGATCCGCACCGCCTCCCCGGTGGTGATTCCCAATGCGGGCGCGCGGGACAACAGGAGCAGGTTCAGCAGCAGGAGCAACCCGCCGCCGAGGTATCCGAGCGCCCACCCCGTGGAGGAAACCGAGTCCCGGTGCTCCGTGGGCGCGAGGTCCGGGAGGTACGCGTTGTAGAAGACCACCGAGGCGCCGAAGCAGACGTTGGCGACGAGGAAGAGCGTCCCGCCCAGAATGTACCGCGTCCCCTCGAGGAAGTAGAGCCCGACCGTCGCCGCCGCCCCGGCGTAGGCGAAGAAGAAGAGCATCTCCCGCTTCCGGTGGGAATAGTCGGCGATCGCCCCCAGGAACGGCAGCAGAAGCACCTGGAAGAAGACCGAGAGGGAGACGACGTACGGGAAAAACGATCCGGCCAGGACGGGAATGCCGAGAGGATGAACGTACCCCGCGGGGTCGGCGGCGGCGCGGGCGACGGAGGTCAGGTACGGCCCCGTGAACACGGTCACCACCGTCGTGGAGAAGGCGGAGTTCGCGAAGTCGTAGAAGTACCAGCCGATCCGCTCGGGCCGGCCTTCCCTCGGTAGCGCAGCCATCTCCCCTCCCGCAGGCCCATTCTGCCACAATCACCACGGAAGGCGCACGCAACAGTAGTGTCCAGCGGAGTCGCCGCAGGAGGGGGGGCGCAGTGAGGTAAAGCGCAGCCGTGCAGGTACATCGCACGGCGAGCCACGAACGGAGCCCCGCCCTCCGAGGCGACGTAGCCGAAGGGAGAGTCCCGGGGGCGCCCCGGTAAGAGGAGGAAAGAAACGCCCCCGGGAGCGCGGTGCCTCCGGGGGCTTCTGCATCCGATGGAGCGGGCGACGAGATTTGAACTCGCGACTTCGACCTTGGCAAGGTCGCACTCTACCGCTGAGTTACGCCCGCGCGATGTTGGACGATTGTAGGCGAACCGCTCGCGGCTTGTCAAGAAAAGCCGCGGCGGCGGGGGACGCTACCGCTTGAAGATCTCCCCCACGAAACGGAAGAAGTAGTCGAGCCCCGACCAAGCGGTCAGGACCAGCCCGGCGGACAGGAACACGATCCCCACGTCGTCGAAGGGGATCCCGAAAACGGGGTAATGCAGGATGAGGGCCGCCACCCCGATATTCAGGAGCAAGGTCTTCGCCTTTCCCAATTTCGACGCGGCAATGACCACCCCTTCCGTGGAAGCCACCCCGCGCAGCGCCGTGACGCCGATCTCCCGGCCGACCACGATGACCGCCATCCACGCGGGGACCCGGCCGGGAGGGATGAGCATCGTCATCGCCGCGCAGACCAGCAGTTTGTCGGCCAGGGGGTCGAGCAGCTTCCCGAGCGCGGTGACCATGTGGTAGCGCCGCGCGATGTAGCCGTCGAAGAGATCGGTGATCGTGGCGGCCCCGAACAGGAAAAAGGCGGCTACCGACCGGCCGAAGGAGATCTCCCTTCCCGCGGGCGGGAGAAGGATGAGGACGACCACCGGGATCGCGAGGATCCGCAGCAGCGTCAGGACGTTGGGTGCGTTCAGTCGGGAGTCGCCGGTCATTCGACGGCGGAGTATTGACGGTACAGGTCCATCACGCGGCGCACGTAAAGTCGGGTTTCCTGGTAGGGAGGGACTCCGCCGTACTTCCTCACCGCCGCCGGCCCGGCGTTGTACGCCGCAACGACGTTGGTCAAGTCCCCCGGGAAGGCGACGAGGAGTTCCTTGATGTACTTGATCCCCCCCTCGATGTTTTCGATGGGGTCGAACGGATCACTGACCCGCAGACGCTTGGAGGTGAACGGCATCAGCTGCATCACGCCTTTGGCACCCTTGCGGGAGACGGCCTTGCGCTGTCCGTTCGACTCCGCCTTGATGATGGCGTGGACGAGGGCGGGGGGAAGATCGTTCGCGCGGGAGTACCGGTCGACGTAGGCGGTCATCCAGCTATCCCCCGGGGGGCCGGCCGCCCGCGTCGGCGCCACCGCTTTCGGCCCCTCCCGAAGATAGAGCTCGAACTTCGCGTCCGGCTGGATGTTCGAGTAGTGGATGACCCCTTCCCCGTCCACGTAGCGGAAGATGTCCGCGCCGGAAACGGACGGCCAGAGGAGGAAAGAAAGGATGAAAACGAACCGTAAATGAAACATAATTTGTTATTGTAGGAACAGAACCCCGCCGAAGTCAAACAACGTGTGCACCGATTTTCATCAGGAGGCGTCATGGGGAAGGTGTCGAAGTTCCTGGTCATCGGAAGCGGGATCGCGGGATTGAGTTTCGCGCTCCGTGCGGCGAAACAGGGATCGGTCACCATCATCACCAAGAAGGAGGCGTCCGAGTCGAGCACCAACTACGCGCAGGGAGGGATCGCCACCGTCTGGAGCGACGAGGACACCTTCGAGTCCCACATCGAGGATACCCACCGGGCCGGGGCGGGGCTTTGCCACCCCGACACGGTCGATATGGTGGTCCGGGACGCCCCGGCGCGGATCCGCGAACTGATCGAGTGGGGGGTGGAATTCACCCGGCAGACCGGCAAGAAGGAGTTCGACCTCCACCGCGAGGGAGGACACTCCCGCCGGCGTATTTTCCACGCGAAGGACCTGACGGGGCGGGAGGTGGAGCGGGCTCTCCTGGTCCGCGCACGGGAAAATCCCCGCATCCGGATCTTCGAGCACCACACGGCGATCAACCTCATCACCCGTCAGAAGCTCTCCTCCTTCGACCAGGCGGGGGTCGACGAGGTGCTCGGCGCCTACGTTCTGGACCGGATGACGGGGGCGATCCACACCTTCGTGGCGGACGCGACGGTCCTGGCCACGGGAGGTTCGGGAAAGGTGTACCTGTACACGAGCAACCCCGATGTCGCCACGGGAGACGGGGTCGCGCTGGCGTACCGCGCCGGGGCGACGATCGCCAACATGGAATTCGTCCAGTTCCACCCCACCTGCCTCTATCACCCGCTGGCGAAGTCGTTCCTCATCTCCGAGGCGGTCCGCGGCGAGGGAGCGGTCCTCGTAAACCGCGCGGGGAAGCGCTTCATGGAGGGGGCCCATCCGATGAAGGAGCTCGCCCCGAGGGACATCGTCGCCCGGGCGATCGACGCGGAGTTGAAGAGGAGCGGGGAGGATTGCGTCTACCTCGACATCCGGTTCAAGGGTCCCGCGTTCATCAGGAAGCATTTCCCGAACATCCACGGGACGTGCCTGACGTTCGGCATCGACATGACGAAAGAGCCGCTGCCGGTGGTCCCCGCGGCGCACTACCAGTGCGGCGGCGTGCGAACGAACCTTCACGGGGAGACGGACATCCAGCGGCTCTTCGCCCTCGGGGAGTGCGCGGGCACGGGGCTCCACGGCGCGAACCGCCTCGCCTCGAACTCCCTGATCGAGGCGCTGGTCTTCTCCCAGCGCGCGGTCCAGCGCGCATCCACCGCGTACATCGGCAAACCGAGGCTCCGGATGGAGATCCCGAAGTGGGATCCGGGGAAAGCGCAGGAACCGGACGAGGCGGTCGTGGTCTCCCACAACTGGGACGAGATCCGCCGGACGATGTGGAATTACGTCGGGATCGTCCGATCGAACAAGCGGCTTTCGCGGGCCCTCGACCGGATCGAGCTGCTGAAGCGGGAGATCTCCGAGTATTACTGGAACTTCAAGGTGACCGGGGACCTGCTCGAACTGCGCAATATCTGCACGGTCGCGGAACTGATCGTCCGTTGCGCGATGCAGCGGAAGGAGAGCCGGGGGCTTCACACGACGATCGACTACCCGTACCTGGACGAAGAACACGGGCGAAAGGACACCCTGGTCCGCCGAACCCGGTTTTAACGGGGAGGGGGAACGTCACTCCCAGGAGAGGACGGCGCGCCCCTCCACCCCGGTCAGGACGAGCTTCAGGCGGGGGGAACCGGCCCGCGGGGCCTCCGCGGGCTCACCCGCTTCCCGGGGGAACGCCACCTCGTACGCCCGGTACCACGTTCCGGAGTACGGGAAGAAGCGGGCGATCTCCTCCGGACGCAGGGACGACTTCCTGATATAGACGGGCTCGAAGTCCTTCTCGTCCGCCCGGACCAGCCGCAGGCTCCAGAGCGTCCCGGGCATCTCCAGGTCGTTCCCCTTCTCCTCCGGGACGTACAGGGCCACGAAGAAGCGGACGTGCTTTTCGGATTCCCCCCTCCAGCGCGAGATCACCTGATCCCGCCTTGCGGCGTCGAGGTAGTAGATGTTGGAGTACTCCTCCGCGAAGGAGGCGATCCAGGGGCCGGAGAGCCAGGTGGCGGACAGGATGAACCGGGTGTCCAGGCCGTCGTGGACTTCCCGGGTGCGGGTCGCCGACTGCGTCACCTGCCGGTAGGAGGGGGACCCCATGACCTTCTCGTAGAGGGCGACCGACCGCGGACCGCAGCCGGCCGCGACCGCCGCCAGCACCAAAACAGCCAGCATCCGCGCCGCTCTCCTAAAGGTGTCAGGCATGTTCCACGTCTTCCCGCAGGAACATCGGCTCGACACGATACCCCGCCGCCGCCACGGCTTCCGAACCGCCCTCGTTCCGGTCGACCAGGCAAAGGACCCTCGCCACGACCAGTCCCGACACGACGGACCGCTCGATCGCCCGCATCGTCGAAGCGCCGGTGGTCACCACATCCTCCAGGATCGCCACGCGCATCCCGGGACGAAGGTTCCTCGTCCCCTCGATCCACTCCGCCGTGCCGTGTTTCTTGGGCTCCTTGCGGATGATGAACGCCGGCACCGGCCATCCCCGCAAGGCGCTGGTGAGGGAGACGGCGGTCACGATCGGATCGGCCCCGAGGGTGATCCCCCCCACCGCCTCCGGGCGCTCTCCCCGCTCGAGCATGGCGCAGAAGAGCCTCCCCGTGAGGACGGCCCCCTCCGCGTCGAGGGTGGTCTGCTTGCAGTCGATGTAGAAGTCGGATTCCCTCCCCGAGGAGAGGACGACCTTGCGCCGCTCGTAGCTTTTCTCCTTCAGGAGGACGAGGAACCGGTTCCGGTCGGAGGCCATCTCGGGCGGGAACACGGCGGATCCTTGGGTGGGGCTCGGCATGGTTTCCCCCTAAGGGTTGGTTCGCGGTTTCGGCCGGGCCTTAGACGCGGACCGAGCCGCGGAACAGCGGCAGCTGCTCCCCGGGCTCCTCGGTATCGAGCGGGACCGAGTAGCTCCCCGAGAAACAGGCGTCGCAGTAGGTCGTCTTTCCGTTCGGCACGCAGGCGTGGAGACCACCCATGCTGAGGTACCCGATGCTGTCGGAGGTGAGATAGGTGTTGGTCTCCTCCCGCGTGTGGGTCGCGGCGATCAGGTCGCGCCGGAGCGGCGTGTCGATCCCGTAGAAGCACGGGTAACAGGTCGGGGGGGAGCTGATGCGGAAATGGACCTCCTTCGCCCCCGCGGCCCGGATCATCTTGATGATCTTGCGCCCGGTGGTCCCCCGGACGATGGAGTCGTCCACCACCACGACCCGTTTTCCCGAAACCACCCCGCGCACGGCGTTCAACTTGATCTTCACGCCGAAGTGCCGGATCGACTGCTGCGGCTCGATGAAGGTGCGTCCCACGTAGTGGTTCCGGATCAGCCCCATCTCGAACGGGATCCCCGATGCCTCGGAGAATCCGAGCGCCGCCGGGACGCCGGAATCGGGGACGGGGATGACGACGTCGGCGTTCGCCGGGCACTCCTTCGCCAGTTGACGCCCGAGCGCTTTGCGGACCTCGTAGATGCAGGATCCGCCCATGATCGAGTCGGGACGGGCGAAGTAGACGTGCTCGAAGATGCAGAACCGCTCCACCGCCGGGAGGAACGGCCGGTAGGAGTGCGTCCCCCGGGCGTCCACCACGACCATCTCGCCCGGCTCCACCTCGCGAAGGAACTGGGCCTCGATCAGGTCGAGAGCGCACGATTCGGAGCAGATCACCGTTCCGCCTTCCCCCTTCAGTTTCCCGAGGGCGAGGGGTCGGATCCCGTGGGGGTCGCGCACGCCGATCAGCTTGTCCCGGGTCATGAAGAGAAGGGAGTACGCGCCGCGGACCTGGTTCAGCGCGTCGACGATGCGATCCTCGATCCGCTCCTTCCGGGAGCGCGCGATGAGGTGGACGATGACCTCGGTGTCCATCGAGGACTGGAAGATGGAGCCGGAGACCTCGAGCTCCCGCTTGATCTCCTGGGCGTTGACGAGGTTGCCGTTGTGGGCCACGGCGATGGAGCCGGACTCGAAGTCGACCACCACCGGCTGGGCGTTTTTCAGCTCCGAGCTGCCCGTCGTGGAGTAGCGCACGTGACCGATCGCCATCGTCCCCGGGAGCCGGGAGAGGATCTCCTCGGAGAAGATGTCGGCGACGAGCCCCATCTCCTTGTGGAAGATGATCTTCTCGCCGTCGCTGCTCGCGATCCCCGCGCTCTCCTGGCCGCGGTGCTGCAACGCGTACAGCCCGAGGTACGTCATGTTCGCCGCCTCGGGATGCCCGTGGATCCCGAAGACGCCGCACTCCTCGTGCCAGCCGTCGGACATGCGCGGCCCTCTACCCTTCCAGGCCCAGGGCCGTCGCGAACCCCTCGCTCCACGCCGTCCGGAGTTCCGCGGCCCCTACCCTCGCCAGTCCTTCGATGTCGATGTGCTCCCCGCCGACGACGCCCAGCTCCATTATTGTAATACGGAACCGCCGGGACAGATCGAGGAGGGCGTCCCGTTTCGACGGCGGGCACGACAGGAGGACGGCCCCCTGGCACTCCGAGAACATGGCGAAATCCGGACGGGTCGCTTCGGGGAACGGGCTCAGGACGCGGGCGCCGATCGCCCCTCCCGGGCGCGAAATGCACGATTCCGCGAGGGCGCAGGCGAAGCCGCCCTCGGAAAGGTCGTGCGCGGAGGCGACGAGGTCCGCCGCGGCCGCCTCCCGGAGGAACTCCTGCAGCCGTTTTTCGTGCGCGAGGTCCACCGGAGGCGGGGTTCCGGCCACCTTCCCGTGGACCTCCTTGAGGTAGAGGGAACCGCCCAGGTGAAGGCCGAGGCGGTCCGCCCCCGCGAGCAGGATGAGGTCGCCCTCGGCGGAGAATCCCTGGACCCGGCGCTTCGAGGCGTCCTCGAGCAGGCCGACCATCGCCACCGTCGGGGTGGGGTGGATCCCCTTTCCCATCGTTTCGTTGTAGAAGGAGACGTTTCCGGAGACCACGGGGACGCCGAGGGCCTCGCACGCCTTCGCCATCCCCTCGATCGCGGAGCGGAACTGCCACATCACCTCCGGCTTTTCGGGATTGCCGAAGTTCAGGCAGTCCGAAAGCCCGATCGGCTCGGCGCCGGAGCAGGCGACGTTGCGGGCGGATTCGCACACGGCGATCATCCCCCCTACGAAGGGGTCCAGACTGCAGTATCGGCTGTTGCAATCCACCGACAGTGCGATCCCCTTCCCGGTCCCCTTGACGCGCAGCACCGCCGCGTCCGACCCGGGGAGGACCAGGGTGTTCGTGCGGATCATATGGTCGTACTGGCGGTAGACCCACTTCTTGTCGGCCATCTCGGGGCAGGACATGAGGCGCACCCACGTCTCCCCGAGGTCGGAAGGCGCTGGAAGCCCCGCCGGGTCGAGCCTCTGGAGGGCGTCCTGCCCCTCCGGCCGCTCCGCCGGCCGGTCGTAGACGGGCGCCTGGTCGGTCAGCGCGGCGATGGGGATCTCCGCGACCACCTTCCCGCGCCACCGGACCCGGCCGATCCCGTCCCCGGTCACCTCGCCGATCACGGAGACGTCGAGGTCCCACTTCTCGAAGATCTCCCGGACCTCGCCCTCCCGCCCCTTCTTCGCCACGATCAGCATCCGCTCCTGGGACTCCGAGAGCATCAGTTCGTAGGGGGTCATCCCCTCCTCGCGTTGCGGCACACGGTCGAGGTCCATGACGAACCCGGTCCCCGCGCGGGAAGCCATCTCGAAGGAGGAGGAGGTGAGCCCCGCCGCGCCCATGTCCTGGATGCCGACGATCGCGTCCGTGCGCATGAGCTCGAGGCACGCCTCGAGCAGCAGCTTCTCCGTGAAGGGGTCTCCCACCTGGACGGTGGGCCGCTTCTCCTCGGACTTCTCGTCGAACTCCCCGGAAGCCATCGTCGCCCCGTGGATGCCGTCGCGGCCCGTCTTCGACCCGACGTAGACGACGGGGTTCCCCACGCCCGCGGCGGTGCCGAGCCAGATCCGCTCGTGGCGCACCACGCCGAGGGTGAACGCGTTCACGAGGATGTTCCCGTCGTAGCACTCGTCGAAGGAAACCTCCCCGCCCACCGTGGGGACGCCGATGCAGTTGCCGTACCCGGCGATCCCGGAAACCACGCCGGAAACCAGGTACCGCGTCCGGGGGTGTTCGGGACGGCCGAAGCGGAGGGAGTTCAGCGACGCGATGGGCCGGGCCCCCATGGTGAACACGTCCCGGAGGATCCCCCCGACGCCCGTGGCCGCCCCCTGGTACGGCTCGATGAAGGACGGGTGGTTGTGGCTCTCCATCTTGAAGACCACCGCAAGCCCCTCGCCGATGTCCACGATCCCGGCGTTCTCCCCGGGCCCCTGGAGGACCCGGGGTCCCTTCGTCGGGAATTTCTTCAGGTGGACCCTCGAACTCTTGTAGGAGCAATGTTCGCTCCACATGACGGAGAAGATCCCGAGCTCGGTGAGCGTCGGGACGCGACCGAGGATTTCGAGGACCTTCCCGTATTCCGCGTCGGAGAGGCCGTGCTCCCGCGCAAGGAAGGAGGTGACCGGTTTCTCCTTCATGCCGTCCTCTCCCCGAGCCAGGCGACCATCGCGTCGAAAAGGCGCCTCCCGTCGGCGCTCCCCAGGACCTCTTCCGTGCACCGTTCCGGGTGGGGCATCATCCCGAGGACGTTCCCGGCCTCGTTGCAGATCCCCGCGATGTTCCGCGCGGAGCCGTTCGGGTTGGACGCACTCGTCACCTCCCCTTCGGGATCGCAGTACCGGAACACCACCTGGCGACGCTCCTCGAGGCCGGACAAGGTGGGCTCGTCCGCATAGTAGTTCCCCTGGTAATGCGCCACGGGGATCTTGAGGACCGTACCCTCGGGGATGCCGCGGGTAAACGGCGTGCGGTCCGTCCCGGCGCGCAGGTGGACGTAGTCGCAGATGAACCGTAGGGAGTCGTTCACGATCATCGCCCCCGGGAGCAGGCCCGCCTCCAGCAGGATCTGGAAGCCGTTGCAGATGCCGATGACCGGCCCGCCGCCTTCCGCGAAGCGGCGCACCGCCCCCATCACGGGAGAGAGCTTCGCCATCGCCCCCGAGCGCAGGTAATCTCCGTAGGTGAATCCCCCGGGGATGACGACGGCGTCGAACCCGTCGAGGGACGATTCCTTGTGCCAGACGAACGCCGCGTCCACCCCGATCACGTGCTTCAACGCGTGGTAGGCGTCGTGGTCGCAGTTGGATCCGGGGAAAACGAGGACGGCGGTCTTCATCGGTTCCCCTTACCCTCCGATCTCGATCCGGTACTCTTCGATGACCGTGTTCGCCAGCAGGCGCCGGCACGCCTCGTCGAGGCGTCGGCGCGCTTCCTCGCGCCCGATCTCCTTCAGAGTGATCTCCATGAACTTTCCGACGCGGACGTCCTCCACCCCGTCGATCCCGAGGTGTGTGAGCGACGCGTGGATCGCCTTCCCCTGCGGGTCGAGGACCCCCCGCTTCAGCGTGACGTAGATTTTCGCCTTCACGCCTTCCCTCCCTTTCGCGCGAACACCCGGTCGATGATCCCGTCGATGTTCTTCAGGTAGTAGCCGATGTCGAACAGGGCGTCGAACTCCTTTTTCGACAGCGCGGCGCGCACGTCCTTGTCCTTCCAGAGCAGCGCGGCGAGCGGGCGCCCGGTTTTCCACGACCTCATCGCACAGCCCTGGACCACCTCGTACGCCTTCTCCCGCGAGAACCCCTTCGCCGCCAGGGCGAGGAGGATGCGCTGCGAGTACAACAGCCCGTGGGTGCTCTCGAGGTTTTTCCGCATCCGCTCGGGATAGACGAGGAGCTTCTCCATCATCCCACGGAACCGTCCCAGGGCGAAGTGCAGGAGGATGGTGGCGTCGGGGGCGATCACCCGCTCCGCGGAGGAGTGGCTGATGTCCCGCTCGTGCCAGAGGGCCATGTTCTCCATCGCCGTGACCGAATAGCCGCGCAGAAGGCGCGAGAGGCCGGAGAGGTTCTCCGAGAGGATGGGGTTCCGCTTGTGCGGCATGGCGGAGGACCCCTTCTGCCCCGGGGAGAAGAACTCCTCCACCTCGAGGACCTCCGTCCGCTGCAGGTGACGGATCTCGGTCGAGAACTTGTCGAGGGACGAGGCGACGATGGCGAGCGAAGCGAACACCTCGGCGTGGCGGTCCCGCTGGATCACCTGGGTGGAGGCGGGTGCGGGAGTGAGCCGGAGCTTCCGGCAGACGTACTCTTCCACGGCCGGATCGATGTTGGCGAAGGTTCCCACCGCCCCGGAGAGCTTCCCGACGGAGATCACGTCGCGAGCCCGCACGAGGCGGGCGATATCGCGCCGGACCTCATCGGCCCACAACGCCATCTTCCAGCCGAACGTGACCGGCTCGGCGTGGATCCCGTGCGTCCGGCCGATCATCACCGTGTTCCGGTGCTCGAGGGCCCGCGCCTTCAGGACGTCGAAAACCCCTTCCGCCTCGCGGATCAGCAGGGTCAGGGCCTGGCGCATCTGGACGGCGAAGGCGGTGTCCAGCACATCGGAGCTGGTCATCCCCACGTGGAGGAAGCGGGAATCGTCGCCGATGTGCTCCGCCACGGAGGTCAGGAAGGCGATGACGTCGTGCTTGACCTTCATCTCGATCTCGTTGATCCGGTCGACGTCGAACGACGCCTTCTTCCGGACCCGCGCGAGGGCGTCCGCCGGGATCCACCCCTGCCGGACCATCGCCTCCATCGCCAGGATCTCGATGTCGAGCCAGATCCGGAACCGGTTCTCGTCGTGCCAGATGGCGGCCATCTCCGGCCGCGTGTACCGCTCGATCATGCCGTCACCCCCTCGCTGGAACGCTTATCTCCCGGTGTGGCCGAAGCCGCCTTCTCCCCGCGGGGTCCCTTCGAGATCCGACACGACCTCGAGGCGCGCCCGCACCGTCCGGGAGAAGACGATCTGGGCGATCCGGTCCCCTCGCCGGACGGGGAACGGCTCCTCCCCGAAGTTCGCGAGGATCACGCACACTTCGCCCCGGTAGTCGGAGTCGATCGTCCCGGGGGAGTTCAGGCACGTCACGCCGTGACGGATCGCGAGCCCGCTGCGGGGCCGCACCTGCCCCTCGATCCCCGGCGGCATCGACAGGGCGATTCCCGTGGGGATCTTCGCCCTGCCCATCGGCGGGAGGACGATCTCCGCGTCGACGTCGGCCTTGAGGTCCATCCCGGCGGACCCGGCGGTCTGGTACTCGGGGAGCCGATCTTCCCTTCCGCGCAGCAGCAGGACGCGGATCTCGCACTCCCCTCCCATCGAGCTAGAAAGAAAGCCCGGCGTCGGGAAGATCGCCGATGGCGGCCAGCGTGAACCGGTCCCTGCGGAGCACCTCCTCCGCAAGGGCGCGCACCTGCTCCGGCGTCACCGCGTCGACGCGGTCGAGGATCGCCTCCGGAGCCTCCAGCCGGGAGAGGAACATCTCGTTCATCGCGAGAAACGACATCCGGTACCCCGTGCTTTCCAGCGAAAGGAGCGTGTTCCCCTTGATGAGCTCCTTGCCGAACGTGACCTCCTCGTCCGTGACTCCGCCCCGCTGGAGGGCGTCCACCACCTCGCCGACGACGGAAAGCAGCTCCGCTGCGTGCTCGCGCCCCGTTCCCGCGTAGATGTCGAGGATCCCCGTGTCCGTGTAGGCGGACAGGGACGACCCGACGGAGTACGCCAGCCCGCGCTCCTCGCGAACCTGCTGGAAGAGACGGCTGCTGGAGCTCCCCCCGAGGATCGCGTTCAGCACGTCCATGGCGTAGACCCGGTCGCTCCCCCGTGAAACCCCGGGGGCGCCCAGGCACAGGTGCACCTGCTCGAGGGGTCTCCGCTTCAGGAACGTCCCGTGAACCGGCGTCGTGGGGGGAACGGGAGCCAGCGGCTCCCCGAGCGGGAGCGAGGAGAGGGCCCGGTCGAACGCCTCCGCCACCGCCGCGTGCTGGAGGTTTCCGACCGCCGTCACCACGATCCCCCTCCGCCGGAACCGGTCGTCGAAGTACTCCTTGATGCGACCGCGGTCGATCCGGTCCACGCTTTCCGCGGTCCCCTGGACAGGGAGGCCCAGCGGGTGCCCCCCCCAGAACGCGCCGCTGAAATAGTCGTGGAGGTACTCCTCGGGCGTGTCGTCCACCATGAGGATCTCCTGGAGGATGACGCCCTTCTCCCGGGCGAATTCCGCCTCGTCGAAGAGGGAGTTCCGGTAGATGTCGGTGAGCAGATCCACGAGGAGGAGGAAATCCTTCTCCATCGACTTGGCGAAGAAGTAGGTGTATTCACGGGAGGTATAGGCGTTCATCGCGCCGCCGACCGATTCGATGGCGCGCGAGATATCGACCGCCCTCCGCCGGGGAGTCCCCTTGAAGAGCATGTGCTCGATGAAGTGGGCGATGCCGCTTTCTGCGGACGTCTCCGCCCGCGAGCCCACCGGGACCCAGATCCCCACCGTGGCGGACCGCAGCCAGGGGACCTGCTCCGTGACGATGGCGACGCCGTTGTCGAGGAGGGTACGGGCGACCGTCATCGACGTCGGCGATCTAACGCAACGTCCCGGGACGCCGCACTAGCGCCGTCCCCTCGATCCCCCGCGGCCCCCGTCCCGCCCGCGATCCCGACCGGATTCGCCCTTCTCCCGGTCCCGGTCCTGTCCCGGCGGCGGTCCCGTGGCCTCCGGGAAGCGCCCCTCCTCCTCGAACTCCTTGTGGGAGAGCCGGATCTTCCCGTCCCGGTCCACCTCGAGGACGCGGACGGTGACCTCGTCCCCCTCCTTGAAGCAGTCGGCCGCGTTGACCCGGTGCTTCGAGATCTGGGAAACGTGGAGCAGGCCGTCGGTCCCCGGGAAGATTTCCACGAAGGCGCCGAAATCCATGATCTTGCGGACCCTCCCCTCGTAGACCTTGCCCACCTCGGCGGATTGCGTGATCCCCTCGATGATCGAGATCGCCGCCCGCGCCGAGTCGGCGTTCACCGCGGCGATCTTCACGGTGCCGTCGTCGTCGATGTCGATCTTCACGCCCGTCTGTTCCTGGATTCCCCGGATGATCTTTCCTCCCGGGCCGATGATCTCGCGGATCTTGTCGGTCTTCACCATCATCACGTAGATCCGCGGGGCGAACGGGGAGAGCTCGGGTCGGTGCACCTCAAGGACGGCGTTCATCTCGCCCAGAATGTGGAGGCGGCCCTCCCGCGCCTGGCGCAGGGCGGCGAGCATGATCTCCCGGCTAACGCCTCCGATCTTGATGTCCATCTGGATCGCGGTGACGCCGTTCTTCGTCCCCGCCACCTTGAAGTCCATGTCGCCCAGGTGATCCTCGTCGCCGAGGATGTCGGAGAGAACCGCGACGTCGTCGCCCTCCTTGATGAGCCCCATCGCGATGCCGGAGACGGCGCCGGTGGTCGGGACCCCGGCGTCCATCATCGCAAGGGACGACCCGCACACCGTGGCCATCGAGGAGGACCCGTTGGACTCGAGCACCTCGGAGACGACCCGCACCGTGTAAGGGAAGTCGGCGCTCTGCGGCAGCACCTTCGTCACGGCGCGATCGGCGAGCGCGCCGTGCCCTACCTCCCTGCGGGAGGGGGCGCGCAGCATCTTCACTTCCCCGACGCTGAAGGGGGGAAAGTTGTAGTGAAGCATGAACGCCTTGGTGGTGTCCCCAAGGATCGAATCGATACGCTGCTCGTCCTGCGACGTCCCGAGGGTGGCCGTGACCAGGGCCTGGGTCTCGCCGCGGGTGAAGACCGCGGAGCCGTGCGTGCGGGGGAGCACCCCCACCTCGCAGGAGATGGGACGGATGTCCGTCAGCCCCCGGCCGTCGATCCGCTTCTTCTCCCGGAGGATCGATCCGCGGACGATCTTCTTCTCCAGACTCTTCAAGGCGTCGGCGACCAGCGTCCCCTTTTCCGCGCGCTCCTCGTCGGTGAAGGCGGAGCGAACGGACTCGCCGACCTCCTCGATCCGCTTGCGCCGGTCCTGCTTCTTCCGGAGGCCGTACGCCTCGGCCAGGGGTCCTTCGGCGATCGCCGCGATTTTCCGCAGATCCTCCTCGGAGAGGGTCTTCTTCTCGAAGGCGCGCTTCTCCTTGCCGATCTCCTTCCTCATCCGCTCCTGGAGATCCAGGACCGGGACGAGGGACCGGTGCGCGAAGAGGATCGCATCGAGCACCTCTTCCTCGGGCACCTCGTTCGCCTCTCCCTCGACCATCAGGATAGCGTCGCGGCTTCCCGCGACGAAGATGTTCAGGTCGCTCCGCTCGAAGTCGGAAAGGAGGGGGTTGACCACCAGCTTTCCGTCGATGCGGCCGACCCGCGCCCCGGCGATCGGTCCGGTGAAGGGGATCTCGGAGATGGAGAGCGCCGCCGAGGCGCCGATCATCGCCAGGATTCCCGTGTCGTTTTCCTTGTCCGCCGAGAGAACGGTGGCGATCACCTGGATCTCGTTATAGAACCCTTTCGGGAAGAGAGGACGGATGGGACGGTCGATCATCCGGGAGGTGAGGACCTCGAACTCCGAAAGCCTTCCCTCCCGCTTGAAGAAGCCGCCGGGGATCTTTCCCACCGCGAACGTCTTCTCCACGTAGTCGACGACCAGCGGGAGGAAGTCGATCCCGGGGCGGGGATTCTCGGTCACGCAGGCGGTGACCAGGACCACCGATTCCCCGTAGCGGACGACCGCGGAGCCGCCCGCCTGCCGGGCCCAGCGGCCCGATTCGATGGACAGGGTCCTCCCGGACACTTCGATTTCATACACGTTTCCCACAGTGATGGATTCCCTTCTCATGGCGGCCCCCCCTGGGGACCGCGGATTGTGTTTTCCGGAGTTTGTTGAAGCGGTGCCGGAACTACTTGCGCAGGCCGAGCGTCTCCACCAACGCCTTGTACCGCATCGATTCCTTCGACTTCAGGTAATCCAGGAGGCGCCGCCGCTGTCCGACCAGCTTGAGCAGACCCCGCCGCGTGCTGAAGTCTTTGGAGTGCGTCTTCAGGTGGTCGGTGATCATGTTGATCCGCTCCGTGAGGAGCGCGACCTGGACCTCCGGGGAACCGGTGTCCGCATCGTGCACTCGGAACTTGCCGATGATGTCGCTCTTTTTCTCGGTGACCAGACTCATGACCTTTTGCCTTTCTCCTTTCCTTGCATAGAGAATATTGCGTTTTTATTGAAGAATTGATTTATACCATATCCGATCCCGTATGTAAATCAGATGCCCCGAACGATTTTCCAGAGCCCCGTCGGATCGCGCCCGACGATGGCCAGCGGCTCTCTCCGCGAAGTCACCAGCAGGGCGAGATCCCCCCGCACCTCCGCTGCCCGCTCGACCAGCCACGGCCCCGAAAGTCGTCCGTTCCGCACGTGAGGGACCGCTTCCGCCGGTACCTCCCAGAGCGGGAACCGCCCGAGCGCATCGACGATCGGGATCAGCAGGGACGCCGTATCGGAGCGAAGACACCGTTCCCGAAGGCCGTCCAGCGTAACCGCATCCTCGACGCGAAACGCACCCACCCGGGTGCGCCGCAGTTCCGAGACGGTCATCGGGACCCCGAGTCGCGCCCCTAGGTCGCGGGGCAGGGACCGGACGTAGAACCCCTTCGACACGGCGAGGAACGCCCGGAAACCGCCCGGCCCCCAGGAGAGGATCCGCGCCTCGCGGACCGTGACCCGGCGCGGCGCGAGCGGAACCTCCTTCCCCTTCCGTGCGAGGGTGTACGAGCGGACACCCCCCACCTTCACCGCGGAGTAGGCCGGCGGAACCTGTTCGAAGGTCCCCACGAGCGCCGCCAGCGCCTCGGCCACCGCGCTTTCCGTCGCCGTGGCGCCGGGGCGCTCATCCACGGGCTTCCCCGTCGCGTCGCCGGTGTCCGTGGCGGTGCCGAACGCGAATCCCGCCTCGTACTCCTTCTCCTCTTCCGTGAGGTAGCCGGCGATCTTCGTGGCGGCGCCGACGCACACCGGCAGGACGCCGGTGGCCATCGGGTCGAGGGTCCCGGCGTGGCCGCACTTCCGCTCCTTGAGGATCCGTCCCGCGGCCTGCACCGCCTGGAAGGAGGTGATCCCCGCGGGCTTGTCGAGGATCAGCACCCCCGCGGTCACGACAACACGGCCGCAAGCGCGTCGAGCACCTTCCTCTTCACGTCGGACAGGGACCCCGGGACGCTGCATCCGGCGGCGTTGCGGTGCCCGCCGCCGCCGAACCGCCCGGCGACGGCGGAGACGTCCACGCGTCCCTTCGAGCGGAAGCTGACGCGGAAGACGCCCCCCTCCTCCTCGCGGAAGGAGACGGCCACTTCGACGCCGACGATCGAGCGCGGATAGTTGATGAACCCCTCGAGGGCATCCTTCCCGGAGGCGAACTCCCTCAAGTCTTCCCGCATCGTGGTGATGGAGGCCACCCTCCCGCAGGGGGAAACCTCGATGGAGCCGAGCACCCTGCCGAGCAGCCGGAGACGGTTCGCGCTCTGCGTCTCGTACACCTGTTCCGCCACGGCCCAGGGATCGACCCCCCGGCGAACCATGTCCCCGGCCACCTCGAACGCTTCGGGAGAAGAGCTCCCGTAATGGAACGACCCGGTGTCGGTCAGGACGGCGACGTAGATGTTCGTCGCCACGTCGAGATCGATGTCGCACCCCATCGCCGACAGGATCCGGTGGATGAGGAGCCCGGTCGCGGCGGCGTCGGGATCGACCAGGGATAGCTCGCCGAGGTCGCCGTTCGTCCGGTGGTGGTCGATGTTCACCAGCAGAGGGCATTTCAGCAACTCGCGGCCGACGCGTCCCGTCCGCTCCGGGGAACCGCAATCGACCACGACCGCCACGTCGTACTTCGATCCGTCCTCCTCGAACACCACGGTCCCTGCCCCCGGAAGAAAGAGAAGATTGTCGGGGACCGGGTCGGAGTTCAGCACCGTCGCGGTCTTTCCCATCTTCCGCAGGGCGAGGGCGAGCGCCAGCTCGGATCCGATGGCGTCCCCTTCGGGGTTTTCGTGGCAAGCGACGAGGAAACGGTCCTTTTCGCGCAGGACGCGGCAGATCGCGGAGAGGTCACCCTTCATCCGGCCCGCCCTGACCCTCGGGGATTCCCCGGAGGATCGCGTCGATCCGGGCGCCGCGGTCGTACGAGTCGTCGTAGTGGAACTGCAGATCGGGGGCGTACCGCAGGCCGAGGAGATGGCCCAGTTCCCGCCGAAGGAACCCGGAAGATCGACGGAGCGCCTTGGCGACGGCCGGCCGCTCTTCGGGAGGGACGAGAGCGGAGTAATTCACGTGGGCGATCCGCAGGTCCGGCGTGACGGAAACATCCGTGACGGTGATGGAGGAGAGGCCGGGGTCATTCACCTTCCGCAGCAGGAGGAGGGAGAGCTCTTCCCGGATCCTCTCCCCGACGCGCACGGGGCGGTCGCCGCGGCCTTTCATGCCGTTTCGCTCCCTTCGGGGTGGAAGAACTCGATGCGGGACGAAAGGAGTTCCACCTCGCCGTCCCTGCCGATCCCGCCGGCGATCCGGTCGAGCATCGATCGGGCGAGTCGCCCGTCGGTGGTGACCAGCGCAGCGCCGACGGTCCCCCGCTGCCAGAGATCGTGCCCCCCCACTTCGGCCACCGAAACGGGATAGTTCGCCCGGATCCGGGCGAGGAGCCCCGCGAGGCGCCTTCGCTTGTCCTTGAGGGACGAGGCGCCCGGGAAGAGGAGCTCCGCGATCAGTACCGCCACCAACAAGGGATTCCCCCGCCCGGAATCGTGAGGGCCAGGCCAGCCCTCACGCCAGCGTGCCGGCGATCTTCTCGATCATGAACGCCTCGATCTGGTCGCCCACATGGAGGTCGTTGTACCCGTCGATCCCGAGGCCGCACTCGTACCCCTCCGCGACCTCCTTGACGTCGTCCTTGAACCGCTTCAGGGAGGAGAGCTTCCCC
>Ga0209253_10001745_pt1 | contig 19159 bp, 15 predicted proteins | sample FrelakmetBRP12BR_FD_187145 | JGI IMG/M metagenome (GOLD analysis project Ga0209253, IMG submission 187145) | Freshwater lake sediment microbial communities from the University of Notre Dame, USA, for methane emissions studies - BRP12 BR (SPAdes)... | ecosystem: Environmental > Aquatic >... | reverse complement strand
GTCCTCGACGGGAGCTACGTGCTGCCGGCGGTGCGGCCGGCGAAGTAGGAGGGACGCGCTTCCGCGCCGTGCCCATCGTGAGTCCGGGCCGGGATCGAGTGCTGCGGCCGTCGCCGCCGTCCGAAAAGCAAAAGGCCCACCAGGATTTGCGTCCTGATGGGCCGATGTCGGCGCGAGTTGAAGAAGTGCCTGGACCCGGAATCGAACCAGGGACACGGGGATTTTCAGTCCCCTGCTCTACCAGCTGAGCTATCCAGGCGTGCAGCACGGCCACCCTTCCGGGCGACCGAGGGGGGCAGTTTTACGATCGCCGGCGCGCTGACGCAAGCCCGTAGCCGATTCCCGCAACGCTCGCCGTCCAGGGAAACATCTGGCTGCCCCGGGCGTTGTGGTCTGGCCCCCCAGGAGGGTGGGCACCCCCATGTCCATGCGTTCGATGATCGTCGTCCCGGCCCTCGCCCTCGCCCTCGCCTCCTGTGGCCGGTCCAGCCCGGCCGCCACACCGGCCGACACCGCGCAGCTGCGCGCCCTCTCGAGCGGCATCGTGCGTTCCACGGAGAGGGTGGATGAACGGATGCGGGCCAGGGGCCTGTCGCAGCACGCCGACCTGGAGTGCGGTGGCGTTGCCATGCTCGCCGAGTTCGAACGCCATACGGACATCGCCTGCACCTCTCCCGGGCTCGAGGTGAATCGGGCCGAGGCGGCCCAGCACGCCCTGGCGATGGGTCGATGGGCGGACCTGACCGTCGCTCGTGCCGAGGAGGTCGGCATGGCCTCGGAGCCGGAGCGCCCCGCGGGTGGAGGCGGCGGTCCTCGATGCGTCCGCTTCGCCGACGGAAGCCACATGTACCTGCCCTGACGCGCGCTTCGCGGCGCGAGGCTCACACCTTCGGCACGGCCGTGAGCACGGCCTTCCCGTCCCGCACCGTGACCTTGAACTCGACCCGCTTGGCCTGGAACTTCCTGGCGATCTCCGGGGCCTGCTTGCTCACGGTCCTCGCCAGCGCCTCGTAGCTGAGCTTGGAGACGTCCTCGTTGCAGCGCTTCTTGGCCGCCACGTAGGCGTCGAAGAGCTCCCGCAGCTCGGGTTCGGTCATCGTCGCCGCGGCGGCCATCACCGGCTGCGGCGCCCGCGCCCCCGGCGCCGGCAGCGGCGGGGGCTGGACCGTCTCGACGGCGGCCTCCACCTTCTTCCCCCGCCCCGCGGTCGCCTTCTGGCGCGCCTTCAGGACGTCGCGCCGGTAGGTGCCCGCCTCCTTCTCGCGCGTCGAGCGCAGCCAGAGCCGCTCGTAGGACAGGTACCGCGCGTGAAGGGCCTGGACCCGGAAGCGGATGGCGGCGTTGCGGGTGAAGACGTTCTTCAGCCTTGCGATGTTGCGCTTCAGGTCCTCCCGACGCCGCCCCGGCTCCATGCGCTCTGCGCCGATGAAGTACATCTCGTACTTCACCTTGATCTCCTCGAGCTCCTCCTCGAGCGCGTCGAGCGCGTCGTTGAGCTGGTCGTTGGCGAGCCGTTCCTTGCCGCTCTCGAACTCGGGAGGGATGGATCCGGGTTTCTTGGGCGGCAGCGCCACCTGGGCAGTCTAGCCCTACGTCGGCAGCGCGGCGACGGCCTTCTTCGCGTTCCGGCTCCCCACCACCCAGATGGCGATGCCCGCCGCGAAGATCCCCATCGACGTCCACTGGCCCGCGCCGAGCCCCTGGTACACCCCCCGTTCCACGTCTCCGCGGAAGGTCTCGGTGGTGGTCCGGAGCGCCGCGTAGAGCATGAGCCAGGCCGCCATCACCTGTCCGTTGAAGCGCTTGCGCGGCCGCAGCCAGACGGCCAGGAAGGCGAAGAGCAGCAGCTCGCCCAGGGACTCGTAGAGCTGCACCGGGTGGATGGCGAGCGTGTGCAGGTGGTCGGGGGCGATGTAGCGCGCCGGGTTCAGCCGGGACGCCATCGACTGGAACGCCAGCGACTCGGGCGGAAACCGGGCCGCCCAGGGCAGGGCCTCGTCGCAGCTCCTCCCCCAGCAGCATCCGGCGCCGAAGCAACCGACGCGCCCCAGGAACTGGCCGAAGGCCACCGACGGGATGAGCGTGTCGGCCCAGGGGAGGAACGGCATCTTCTTCAGGCGCAGGTAGACGGCCGCCGCCAGCGCCGCGGCGATGAACCCGCCGTAGAAGACCAGGCCGCCCTCCCACAGCGCGAAGATGCGCGGGATGTTGCCCGCGCGCGTGGCCACGAAGGCGTTGGCGCCGAAGTAGTCGTTCCAGTTGACGGCGATGAAGTAGAGCCGCCCTCCCACCAGCGACGAGACCAGGATCCAGAAGGCCAGGTCGCCGACGAGCTGGGGATCCTGTCCCTGTCGCTCGGCTTCCTTCTGCGCGAGCCAGATGCCGGACACGAAGGCGAGCGCCAGCATGACGCCGTAGCTGTGGAGCGGCAGCCGGAGGGTCTCGTCGAGGAGGCCGGTCCGCCAGGCGGCGAGAAACCCCACCAGCAGCACGGCCATCACGCCCTTGTCGCTCCAGAGCGCCTCGCCCCAAGAGGCCTTCTTTCCGTCCTTCCTCGCCTGCCGCCGCCAGGCGAAGGCACGGCTCCCCACGATGGCGAGCGCGATGCCGATCGCCACCGCCCAGGTCCATCCGGACGGGATGACGATCTGGAAGAGGACCGGCAACATTTATTGCGCCTTCTTTCTCTTCTCGCCGGGGTGCAGCATGAGCATGATCACGCCGACCACGATGAGCGAGTCGGCCAGGTTGAAGATGGGCCAGTACAGCTCCGGACGCTTCCACCAGTGCCACTGCACGAAGTCCACCACGTAGCCGCGAGCGAGCCTGTCGACGAGGTTGCCGACCGCACCGGAGAGCACGAAGGAGAGCGCCACCTGCATCCAGCGCTGATCCTGCCGGAGCTTGCGGTAGTACCAGAGCATGAAGCCCACCGCGACGGCCGACACGACCACGAAGAAGCCGTGGCGGAACCCCGCCGGCAGGTCGCGGAGCATGCCCCACGCCGCTCCTGGGTTCTCGGCGTAGGTCATCCGCCACATGGGATTCCACACCACGTGGGGCGGGCGGCTCGTCGCCTCCAGGTGCTTCATCGAGTAGAAGGCCTCCACGCGCTGCCCGAGCGTCACGGCGCCGACGCGGGGGAAGGCCCAGGTGAGCCGGTCGACCGCCAGGAACTTCGACCACTGGTCGCCCACCACCATCACCCCGAAGATGACGGCCAGCAGCGTCCACTTGGAAAGGCCGCGCTTCATGCCAGCGCCGCCGTGCACTTTCCGCAAAGGGTCGGATGGGCCGGGTTGCTGCCCCGGTCCTCGGCGTAGATCCAGCAGCGCTCGCACTTCTCGCCCGGGGCTCGCTCCACCTTCACTTCGAGTGGACCCTGGGCCAGCGCCACCTTCGAGACGATGAAGAGGGCGGGCAGCTCGACCTCGGCGTCGCGCAGGAGCGCCAGCGTCTCGCCGTCGGCGGAGACCGTCACCTGCGCCTCGAGGCCGGAGCCGATGAGCTTGTCCCGCCGCGCGCCCTCCAGCGCCATCAGCACCTCGGTGCGCACCTCCAGCAGCTTGCCGTAGCGCGCGAGGAGCGCTTCCGCGTGGGCCGGCGCCTCGCGCCTCGGGAGGCCGGCCTCGAAGACGCTCCCCTCCGGCCGGCCGGGCAGGTACTTCCAGGCCTCGTGCGCCGTGAAGGAGAGCACCGGGGCGAGCATGCGGAGCAGGTCCTGCGCCACCATGTGCAGCACCGTCTGGGCGCTGCGCCGGGCCTTGCCGTCCTTGCGCGCGGTGTAGAGCCGGTCCTTGGCCACGTCGAAGTAGATCGACGAGAGGGTCACGCTCACCAGCTCGGTCGTGGCGTGGTAGGCCACGTGGAACTCGTAGTCGGCGTAGGCCTTCGAGACCTTGTCCTGCCACTCCACCAGCTTGGCGTAGGCCCAGCGGTCGAAGGGCTCCATCTCGGCCACCGGCACCGAGTCCCGGGCCGGGTCGAAGCCGTCCAGGTTTCCGAGCGCCCAGCGCACGGTGTTGCGGATCTTGCGGTAGCCCTCGGCCAGCCCATCCAGGATCTGGCCGGAGACCCGGACGTCGTCGCGGTAGTCGCTGGCGGCCACCCAGAGCCGAAGCACGTCGGCGCCGTACTTCTTGATGATCTCCTCCGGCGCCACCACGTTGCCCACGCTCTTCGACATGGCCCGCCCGGAGCCGTCGAGGACGAAGCCGTGGGTGAGCACGGCGTCGTAGGGCGCCTTGCCCCGGATGGCCATGGAGGTGAGGAGCGACGAGTGGAACCAGCCGCGGTGCTGGTCGGAGCCCTCCAGGTAGAGGCTGACCGGGACCTGGCTGTTCCGGCCGCGCTCGGCCACCGCCGCCCAGGAGACGCCAGAGTCCCACCAGACGTCGAGGATGTCCTGCTCTCGCCGGAAGTCGGCGCCGCCGCAGCTCGCGCATTTCTCACCTTGCGTGAAGTGGGCCGGAGCGTGGAGATACCAGGCCTCGATGCCCTCCTTCTCGAACTCGTCGGCAACCCGGCGCATGAGCGCTGGCGACACGAGCGGCTCGCCGCACTTCTCGCAGTAGAAGACCGCGATGGGCACGCCCCAGGTGCGCTGGCGCGACAGGCACCAGTCGGGCCGGTGCTCGATCATGTTGTGGATGCGCTCGCGCCCCCATCCCGGGATCCAGCGAACCCGGTCGATCTCGTCGAGGGTGCGGCCGCGCAGCCCTTCGTGGTCGAGCGAGAGGAACCACTGGTCGGTGGCCCGGAAGACCACCGGCCGGTGGCAGCGCCAGCAGTGCGGATAGCTGTGGCGAAGCGAGGCGGCCGGGTCGGAGAGCAGGTGCCCGGACGCGTGCAGGTCGGCCACGATCGTGGCGTTGGCCGCGAAGATGTTCTGTCCGGCGTACTTCCCGGCTGCGTCGGTGAAGATGCCGGCCCCGTCGACCGGGTTCAGGACCTCCAGGCCGTACTGCATGCCGATCTGGTAGTCCTCCTGGCCGTGGCCGGGCGCGGTGTGGACGAGGCCGGTGCCGGCGTCGAGCGTCACGTGCGAGCCGAGGATGACCGGCGAGACGCGGTCCATGAACGGGTGGCGGTACCTGACCCCCTCGAGCTCCTTGCCCTCCATGCTGGCGAGGATTCGCGTCGCGTCGGGCGTCGTACCGTCGAAGCCGAGCTCGTCCGGCGCGACCGCCGCGAGGAACGGCCCGAGCAGGTCCTTCGCCACGACCACCACCTTCCCGGCGAGGCCGTAAGCGACGTAGACGAGGTCGGGGTGGACCGCCACCGCCAGGTTGGCGGGAAGCGTCCAGGGCGTGGTGGTCCAGATGACGAGGCTCGACGGGCGTCCGGCCAGCGCCGCGGCGGGCAGGTCGCCCACCACCTCGAAGGCCACGTGGATGGAGGGCGAGGTGTGGTCCTCGTACTCCACCTCGGCCTCGGCCAGCGCGGTCCGGTCGGTGGTGCACCAGTAGACCGGCTTCTTGCCGCGGGAGAGGAAGCCCTTCTCGGCGACCGTGGCGAGCGCGCGCACCGTGTCCGCCTCGTAGCGCCGGTCCATGGTGGCGTAGGGCTCGTCCCAGCGGCCGAAGACGCCCAGCCGCTTGAACTCGTCCCGCTGCTTGTCGATCCACTTCCGGGCGTAGACGCGGGCGGCGGCGATCACCGCCGGCCGGTCCATCTCGCGCTTCCTCGAGCCCAGCTCCTCGTCCACCTTCCGCTCGATGGGGAGCCCGTGGCAGTCCCAGCCCGGCTGGTAGTCGGCGACCTCGCCGGCCATGTTCCGGTACTTCACGATCAGGTCCTTCAGGATCTTGTTGAGCGCGTGGCCGATGTGGATGTGGCCGTTGGCGTAGGGGGGGCCGTCGTGGAGCACGAAGCGCCTTCCGCCCCTGGCGACGTTGCCCGCCACCAGCTTCTCGAAGACCTTTCCGGCTTCCCACTCCTTCAGGATCTCCGGCTCCCGCTGGGCCAGGTTGGCCTTCATCGGGAAGTCGGTCTTCGGGAGGTTGATGGTGTCCTTGTATTCCACGTCCGCTCTCGTCTCTCTTTCCGGGGGGATCGGGGTTCTACCAGCGCGGAACCGGTGGAGCAACGAACGGTTCCGCGCCCTTGCGACCCCCCGGATCGCGTCGTAGGCTCGCCGCGACCATGGCCCGGGGCACTCCACAGCGCGCCGCGAAGGCGCCCAGGCGCCCGCGCGTGCAGACTCCGCCGGGCGGGCGGCTGACGCTCGCCATCCTCTCGCGCAACCCCAGGCTCCACTCCACGCGCCGGCTCGTCGAGGCCGCGAAGGCGCTCGGTCACCGCGCCACGGTCCTCGACACGCTCCACTGCAACATGGTCCTGGCGCGCGAGCGGCCGTCCCTGTTCTACCGCGGCGAGGAGGTCGGGCCGATCGACGTGGTGATCCCGCGCATCGGCGCGTCGATCACCTCCTACGGCCTGGCGGTGGTGAACCAGTTCGACATGATGGGCGTCCCGGTGCTCGCCGCGGCCGTCCCCATCGCTCGCTCGCGCGACAAGCTGCGCGCGCTCCAGCTGCTCTCCCGCTTCGGCCTCGACATCCCGCGCACCGCCATGTGCCGCTACCGCGACGAGGTGGCCCAGGTGGTGGAGCACGTGGGGGGCTTGCCCTGCATCATCAAGCTCCTCCAGGGCACGCAGGGCGTGGGCGTCATGATCGCGTCCACCATGGACGAGGTGCAGGGGATGCTCGACACCTTCTGGGACCTGGGCCAGGAGATCCTGCTCCAGGAGTTCGTGGCCGAGTCGAAGGGGCGCGACCTGCGCGCGCTCGTCATCGGAGACCGGGTGGTGGCCGCCATGCGGCGCCAGGCCCGGACGGGCGAGTTCCGCTCCAACATCCACCGGGGCGGCAAGGCCCGGTCGGTGGTGCTCCCCCGCGAGTACGCCGAGGCCGCGGTGAAGGCGGCACGGGTCATCGGGCTGGAGGTGGCGGGCGTGGACATGCTCGAGTCCCGCAACGGCCCGAAGATCATGGAGGTGAACAGCTCGCCGGGCTTCGAGGGGCTGGAGCGGGTCACCCGCAAGGACATCGCGCGGCTCTACGTGGAGCACGCCGTCGAGCTGGCCCGGTCGCGCCGGGCCGGGCGTGACCCGTTCCACGCGCGCGTTTGAGATGAATTCGGCCGCGCCCCCGCGCGTCCCCATTTCGCACCCCGAGAGGACGACCATGCCACGGACAGCGCTCTCCTTGATCCTTCTGGCTCTTTCCGGGTGCGTGGTCACGACGGCGACGGTGGTCCCCGACTCGCCGCCACCTCCCCCCGTCCAGGTGACGGAGGTCTGGTTCGGCGGCCAGCACGGCGTGCCTGCCCCGGTCGGCGGCGGCTGGTGCTACTACGACGGGCCTCACGTCCACGACTACTTCCCCGAGCCGATGGATTGGTATGCCTTCGACGACGGCTTCTTCTACTGGCGCGGCCCGGTGGCATTCACCTACATGGGCGGCCACCCCATGCCGGGCGGCGGCTGGTGCTTCATCGATGCGCCCCACCGGCACGACTACATCCCTCCCTACGGCGGGGGCTTCACCTGGCGTGGAACGGGCTGGTACTACGGAGGCCCGTGGTCTCCGTCCCGGCCGCCGCCCCCCGCGTGGTGGAACTACGCGCCACCGCGACCCCCGCCCCCGCACGCGGTCCGGCCGCCGCCCCCCGGCGCATACCGGCCGCCGCCCCCGAGCCTGCGCGTTCCGGCAGCGCCGCCTCGTCCGATCGCGTCCGACCACGACCACGGACACGGCAACGACAAGAAGGACAAGGACCCGGGGAAGCCGCCGGCGCGCGACGCGACGCCTCCTCCGCGACCGCCCAGCGCGCCCGCCGCGCAGCAGCCCACGCAGCCGCCGGCTGCGCGTCCGCCCTCGCCAGCCCCGGCGGCAGCTCCGGCGCAGGTCAGTCGCCCGCCCTCGCCATCTCCGGCGCCGGCCACACGTCCGACCCCGGCCCCGACCCCCGCGAGCAAGCCGCCCGCCGCCCGGCCGCCAGCGCCACCCGCGGCGGCGCCGGCTCCCGCCCCGGCTCCTGCGAAGAAGGACTCGAGCACGGACAAGAAGAAGGACGACCCGCCGCCCAAGAACCGGGAAAGGAAGGACCCGGACGGAAAGCAAAAGCTGGTGGACTGATTCTAGAATCAAGGGGTAGACTGACGGCCCCATGAACCCCTGGCTGACCGCGCTCCTGCTTCTCTCGGCGGGCGGATTCTTCGCCTTCACCATGCTCCGCCGGCTCGCCCCCCTGTGGGCTTTCCGGAAGGACGAGCGGCTCGACCATCCGGGTGAGCGGGTGCGCGCGCTCCTTCGCTTCGGCTTCGGCCAGTCGCGGCTACCCGCCCGCGGCGAGGTCTGGCCCGGGCTCCTTCACGTGCTCATCTTCGCGGCCTTCCTCGTCCTGGGGGCCCGGACCGTCACCCTCTTCGGAATGGGGTTCTCGCCCCACTTCCACCTGCCCCTGCTCGGACCGGGAACGCCCGGCGGCGCCGCCTACTCCTTCGTGAAGGACGTGGCGGTGATCCTGGCGCTCTTCGCGTCGCTGGCCTTCATCTGGCGGCGCGTCGTCACCAGGCCGGACCGGGTGACCCGCAGCTGGGAAGGGGTGCTCATCCTCGGCTTCATCGCCGGCCTGATGGCGACCGACATCCTCTTCGAGGGGGCGGAGTTGCTGGCCGCCGGGGCATCGGCCGGCTGGGCCGTTCCGGCCGGATCGCTCGGCGCCTGGATGCTGTCCGGGCTCTCGCCGGGCGCCGCCGCGGCCATCGGCGCGGCGTCGTTCTGGCTGCACCTCGTCATCGTGCTGGTCTTCCTGAACTTCCTCCCCTTCGGGAAGCACTTCCACGTCATCACCGCGCTCCCCGACGTCTACGTGCAGCGGCTGCCGCCGCGCGGAGCGCTTCGCAAGCTCGAGCTCGAGTCGGAGACCCCCGACTACGGTGCACGCTCGGTGAAGGACCTCTCCTGGAAGGAGGCCCTCGACACCTACTCCTGCACCGAGTGCGGGCGCTGCCAGACCCATTGCCCGACCTACGTCACCGGCAAGCCGCTCAGCCACAAGGAGGTGAACCGGACGCTGCGTCACCACATCCAGGACCAGGCGGCGGAGCTCGTGGCCATCGCCCGGGCCCCCGACGCCGCGGCCAGGGACGCCCTCTCCGAGAAGCTGCCTGCGGTGGTCGGCACCGTGCTGCCCGAGGCCACCGTCTGGGCCTGCACCACCTGCGGCTGGTGCGAGACCGCCTGCCCGGTGCTCATCGAGAACGTCCCGCGTCTCGTGGACCTGCGCCGCCACCAGGTGCTCGTCGAGTCGGCCTTCCCGGAGGAGGCGGCTCGCGTCTTCAAGAACATCGAGACCCAGGGAAACCCCTGGGGCATCGGGTCGAACCGGCGAGCCGAGTGGTGCGAGGACCTGGCCATCCCGCGGGCCTCGGAGGGCGACTTCGAGTGGCTGTTCTTCGTGGGCTGCGCCGGCGCCTTCGACGACCGCCAGAAGAAGGTTTCCCGCGCCATCGTGAAGATCCTGCGTGCGGCCGGCGTGAAGTTCGCCATCCTCGGAGACGAGGAGACCTGCAACGGCGAGACCGCGCGGCGGCTCGGAAACGAGTACCTCTTCCAGATGCAGGCCACCGCCAACGTGGAGCTCATGAATGGTTACGGGGTGAAGAAGGTCATCGCCCAGTGCCCGCACTGCCTGAACACCATCAAGAACGAGTTCCCGCAGATGGGCGGCAACTTCGAGGTGGTGCACCACTCCGAGCTCATCGCGAGGCTGGTGGCCGAGGGGAAGCTCGTGCCGGGCGTCGCCAAGGCCTTCGAGGGACAGCTCGTCACCTTCCACGACCCCTGCTACCTGGCGCGCTGGAACGGCGTCGCCGACGAGCCGCGGGCGGCGCTGGCGTCCGTGCCCGGGCTGCGCGTGCTGGAGATGGAGCGCAACCGCGAGCAGGGCTTCTGCTGCGGCGCCGGCGGCGGCCGCATGTGGCTGGAGGAGAAGATCGGGACCCGCATCAACCAGAACCGGGTCGAGGAGGCGTCCCGCACGCTGGGTGAAAAGGGGGGCGTGGTGGCGGTGGGCTGCCCGTTCTGCCTGACCATGCTGAAGGACGGCGTGGCCGAGCTCGGCAAGGAGGAGACGATGCGGGTGGTGGACCTGGCCGAGATCGTGGCCGACGGCCTATAGCCGCCCCAGCGCCCGCGCCAGGGCCTCGAACCGCTCGCGCACCTCCCCCTCGATCCGGTCCAGGTCGTTTCCCGATCGCGGGTCGGCCCCCACGCAGAGCAGGATGGCGTCCCAGGGTGACCCCTCCCTGCCCATGGACGCGTAGTCGATCTGGCGCGGGACCGGCTCGCCGTCGGCGCCGGGACGGAAGGCCCCGAAGAGCCCTTCCGAGCCCGGCTCGAGCTCTTCCTTCAGGGAGAAGAGTCTCCACAGCCCCTCGCGCACCGCCGGCCGATCGAGGTGACGCCGCTCGAGGCGCGCCCCGGACAGGACCGCCGCGGCGTCGAGCACGGCGCGCACGAAGGGGACGTCCGTCACCGTCAGCCCGTAGAGCCAGGCGTCGGTGCAGGTGGCGTCGACCATCTCCGCCTCCTCCTCGGTGAACCAGGAGTGGCTGGGGCAGAGGAAGGTCTCGCAGATCGAGGCGTCGTAGACCCCCTGGTCGCGCAGGTCGGCGCCTCCGGTGACCGCGGGGTGGGCCAGACAACCGACGCGGGTGCGCTCCTGGTCGAGCCAGCCGAGAAGCGGGCAGACCCTCACCGAGGGGAAGACCGGCGGCGGCTCGGAAGCGGCGATGCGGGCCGCGGCGCGGCGGAAGTCCTCCGCCGTCCGGGGCACGTGCTCAAGCTCGGCGGTGCGCGCGTCGAGGCGCTCTCGGACCGCTCCCTCGCCGTGGTCCTCGCGGTTGTAGAGCCCGCAGCAGGCGCCGCAGCTCGAGCCGGCTCGCTGGCAGAGCGGCTTCAGGGGCGGCCAACGGCCGAGCGGCAGGGGGTGCAGAGCCCGGCGCCCTTTCGGTCGGAGTCGGCCGGCGTGTGCGACAGGAACATGGCGCAGCGGAAGTCGCTGCAGTGGGAGAGGCCGAGCAGGTGCCCCATGGCATGGACCGCCTCTACCCGGGAGCGGTGAGTGAACCGCTCCGGCGATACCTGCTGGCCATCGGCCCCCTTGAGCCGGAACACCGAGACGAGTGCCGTGCTCGACTCCCGGTCGGCCTCGCCGAAGACGAAGGGCATGTCGGGCACGAAGAGATCCACGTCCACCACGCCCAGCGTCGGCGCCTCCGGCCTGGGTGGCCCCACCGTGTCGAGCCGGCGCAGCACCGCGGTCGAGTGGTACTGGTGCCGGTCCTTGTTGTAGGCGAAGTCGGGCTTCCCGAGCGGCGTGCCGACCTCCGACGGGGCGGCGAAGACCTCCTGCAGTGCCGCCGTGATTTCCGGGAGCAGCCCCTTCGGCACCGGGCCGATGGGCACGAGCAGGAAGCGCTCCGGCAATGGAAGCGTCTTCATCTCGGCTCGGCGGTTGGCTGCGCGAGCCGGCGGCCTGGCTGAGGCGGAAGGATTCGAACCTTCATACGCGGATCCAAAGTCCGCAGTCCTGCCGTTGGACGACGCCCCATCACCTTTTCGCGACATCACCACCTCGCCAGGGCCGCGGCCCAGGTGAAGCCGGCGCCGAACGCCGCCAGTGCCACGAGGTCGCCCCGCTTCACGTCCCGGGCGGGGATCGCCTCGGAGAGGGCGAGCGGGATGCTGGCCGCCGTGGTGTTGCCGTACTTCTGGATGTTGTTGAAGACCTGATCGTCGCGCAGGCCGAGCGATCGCTGCACCGTCTCGGCGATGCGGAGGTTGGCCTGGTGGGGAATGAATACCTTGATGTCGCCGGTCCCGAGCCCGGTCTTCTTGAGCACGCTCGTCATGACCTCGGGCATCTTCACGATGGCGTGCTTGAAGACCTTGGGCCCCTCCATGTGCGGAAAGACCGCCTCGCTGTCGACCATCTCGTGGGTGATGCGCGGGAAGTGGATCGACCCGGGCGCGTCGGCCCAGAGGTCCTTGGCGAAGCGGCCGTCTGCGTGCAGCTCCACCGCCAGCACGCCGCGGCCGGGGTCGTCGGTGGCCTCGATCAACGTCACCGCCGCGCCGTCGCCGAAGATGACCGCCACGTCGCGCCCGCGGGTCGAGACGTCGAGGCCGGTCGAGTGGGTCTCGGATCCGACCAGCATGATCCGCTTGTAGACGCCGGCCCGGATCCAGGCGTCGGCGATGGAGAGGCCGTAGAGAAAGCCCGAGCACTGGTTGCGAACGTCGAGGGCGGGAACGCCGGGAATGCCCAGCTTGGCGTTCAGGAAGCAGCCGTCTCCCGGAAAGACGTGGTCGGGCGACATCGACGCGAAGATGATGACCTCGACGTCCGAGGCCTGCCAGCCGGCCTGGTCGAGCGCGCGCTTGGCGGCGCGGAAGGCCATCTCGGACGCGCCCATCCCCGGCTCGACCCAGTGGCGCTCCTTGACCCCGGTTCGCTGGGTGATCCACTCGTCGGAGGTGTCCATGTAGCGCGTCAGTTCCTCGTTGGTGACGACGCGATCCGGAACGTAGGTGCCGATGGTGACGAATGCGGCTCGGGGCATGGTCCCTCCTGGCTGCTGCGTTCACTGCCCCCCGAAGGGGCGCTCGGCGATGAGCCGAAATCCGTTCTCGGACGGCGTCACGGCCCCCTGGAACGGGTGGTCGAGTGCCACGGTGACGAATACCACGAGCCCCACGAAGGCGGCCATGATGCCGACCAGCGTGCCGACGACGAAGCCTCCCACCACGATGGCGAAGGGCGCCGCCAACGGCAGCCGGAAGAACCAGTCCATCGGCACGTCCTCCCCGCCCCGCTCCCGGGGCGCCTTCAGATGTCGAGGTTCTGGACGTCGAGCGCGTGCTTCTCGATGAACTCCCGGCGCGGCTCCACGGCATCGCCCATGAGCACGCTGAACACGTCGTTGGCCTCGACCATGTCGTCCACCCGGACCTGGAGCATGGTGCGGCGGGCCGGGTCCATGGTGGTCTCCCAGAGCTGTTCGGGGTTCATCTCTCCGAGCCCCTTGTAGCGCTGGATGGTCTGCCCCTGCGCGGCGGCCGTCTTCAGTCCGGCCACCGCCGAGAAGACGTCGGGCACCTCCTCGACGCCGTCTCCCGTGCTGAGCGTGAACGGGCCGGGGCCGATCTCTGCCAGCGCGCCGTAGAGGGCCGCGAGCTCCGTCCACTCGGCGCCGGAGAGGTAGTCGAAGTCGAGCCGGGTCTCGCGCGGCGCGCCGGCCATGGTTGTCTGGAAGACCAGCTTGTCGCGCCCGTGCTCCTCGTCCCGCTCGATCTTGACGCCCCGGACGTCGATGTCCGGGTAGAGCCGCTGAGCCTTCTGCGGGATGGCCTCGGCGAGCGCCTTCACCGCGCCATGGATGCGCAGGGTGTCGAGGTCGAGGTCGCCCTGCTGGACGGCGGCGTCGACGATGCGCGCGTCGCGGCGCCGGTCGGCGGTGGCGAGCAGCGCGCGGTAGGCCCGCACCTCCTCGGCCAGCCGACGCAGGTCCCCGCCGCCGATCTCCTGGTCCCCTGCCTGGAGCCTGGCCTTCTCGGTGCCGATGGCCATGAGGTACTCGTCGAGCGCCGCCTCGTCCTTCAGGTAGTTCTCCTTCTTCCCCTTCTGGATGCGGTAGAGCGGAGGCTGCGCGATGTAGAGGTAGCCCCTCTCGACGAGCTGCGGCATCTGCCGGAAGAAGAAGGTGAGGAGCAGGGTGCGGATGTGGCTGCCGTCGACGTCCGCGTCGGTCATGATGACGATGCGGTGGTAGCGGACCTTGTCGGGGTCGAACTCCTCCGGGCCGATGCCGGTGCCCAGCGCGGTGATGATGGTGACGATCTCGGTCGAGGAGAGCATCTTGTCGAAGCGGGCCCGCTCGACGTTCAGGATCTTCCCCCGCAGGGGCAGGATGGCCTGGGTTCGCCTGTCGCGGCCCTGCTTGGCGGACCCGCCGGCGCTGTCCCCCTCGACCAGGTAGATCTCGCTCTCGGACGGATCCTTCGACTGGCAGTCGGCCAGCTTTCCTGGGAGTGAAGCCCCGTCGAGGGCCCCCTTGCGCCGGACCGTCTCCCGGGCCTTGCGCGCGGCGATGCGCGCCCGGGCGGCCTCGGCCACCTTGGCCATGATGCGCTTGGCCAGCGGCGGGTTCTCGTCGAGCCAGGCTCCGAGCCGATCGTTCACCATGGTCTCGACGATCGACTTGGCCTCGGTGTTGGAGAGCCGGGTCTTGGTCTGCCCCTCGAAGCTGGCCCCGGGGAGGCGGATGGAGACCACCGCGGCCAGCCCCTCGCGCATGTCGTCGCCCGAGGGCATCTCCTCCTTCAGTTCCTTGAACTGGTTGTTCTTCGTGCCGTAGGCGTTGATGGTGCGCGTCAGCGCCGCCTTGAAGCCGATGAGGTGCGTGCCGCCCTCGTGGTTGTGGATGTTGTTGGCGAAGGCGAAGACCTTCTCGTCGTAGCCGTCGTTCCACTGCAGGGCGATGTCGACCGCGGCCTCGCCGTTCTCGGTGGTCATCTCCTGGTGAAGCGCGATGGGCGGGTCGAAGAGGGTCTGGCGGCTCTTGTTCAGGTAGGCGACGAACTCGCGGATGCCGTCCTTGAAGAGGAACTCGTGCCCCTTGTCGCCGCGCTCGTCGTCGACCGTGATCCGGAGGCCGGGGTTGAGGAAGGCCAGCTCGCGCAGCCGTCCAGAGAGGGTCTCGAAGCTGAACTCCTTGGCCTCGAAGAGCGGGAAGTCGGGGCGGAAGGTGATCTTGGTGCCGCGACGCTGGGTCTCGCCGATGGCGGTGACCTTGCCGGTGGGCTGGCCCTGCTCGTAGCGCTGGGCCCAGACCTTGCCGTCGCGGTAGACCTCGACCTTGAGCCATTCGGAGAGCGCGTTCACGCAGGTGACGCCGACGCCGTGGAGGCCGCCTGATATCTTGTAGGCGCTCGACTCGAACTTGCCGCCGGCGTGGAGCTTCGTCATGACCACGTCGAGCGTGTCCATGCCCTCGACGGTGGGGTGCGGACCGATCGGGATGCCCGAGCCGTTGTCGAGAACGGTCACCGAGTTGTCGGTGTGGATGGTGACGTCGATCTGGTCGGCGCGTCCCGCCATCGCCTCGTCGACCGAGTTGTCGACGACCTCGAAGACCAGGTGGTGCAGGCCGCGCTCCCCCACGTCGCCGATGTACATGTTGGGGCGCTTGCGGACGGCCTCCATCCCCTCGAGGACCTTGATGGTCTCGGTGCCGTAGTCCGCCGAGTTCCCGATCTCGGACGAAGGTGTCGATGCGGAAGTGGGGTTTTCCAGGGGGATCTCGTTGGGTTTTTGTCTAGAATTATCGGAGACTTGTGAGCTGTTGTTTATAGCAGGACGACAGGGTTGCGGCAACCCGGAAATCGACCCTCAGGACCCCGGTTCGAAGGCCCCGTCGCTGACCCGGTAGAAGGCGGCTCCGGCGCCGGCCGCCGGCTCGAGCAGGCGCCGGTCGGTGGTGGTGAGGAAGGCCTGGCCGGGAAGCACCGACAGGTGGTGCAGCAGATGGGCGTTCTTCTCCGGGTCGAGCTCCGACGAGACGTCGTCGAGAAGGAGCAGTGGAGGACGGCCGAGCCGGTCTCGCAGGTTCTCGATCTCCGCGATCTTGAGCGCGAGGACCAGCGCCCGTTGCTGCCCCTGGCTGCCGTAGGAGCGCGCGCCCCTTCCTCCCAGGGAGAGGGTGAGGTCGTCCATGTGGGGTCCCACCGAGGTGTATCCCTTCTCGCGGTCGCGTCCGAGGCGAACCTCGAGCGCCTCTGCGAGGTGCTGGGCGATCTCCTCCTCGGTGCCGGACAGCGGAACGCCGGCCGCGGGCCGGTAGGCGAGGCTCGCATCGGCGGCGGCGGGGCCGGAGATCTCGGCGAAGGCCTCTCCCATCCGCGGGGAGAGTTCGTCGACCACCGCCAGGCGCCGGGCCACCAGCCTGGCCCCGGTACGGATGAGTGGCACGCGAAAGCTCTCCTCCACCTCCGGCTCGTACCGCCGGAGCGCAGCGTTCCTCTCGCGCAGGGCGTGCAGGTAGTCGCGGGCCTCGGAGAGGACCGCAGGCCAGCGATTGAATGCTGCCCGATCGAGGAAGCGGCGACGCTGATCGGGTCCGCCCTTCACCAGGAGGAGATCGTCCGGCGAGAAGCAGACCGCGGCCCGCCCCTCGAAGAAGGCATCGAGCCGGTCGGAGGTGGAAAGCGGCTTCCCGTCGAGAAAGGCGGTGCGCCCCTCGGGCCCGATCTCGACCGCCACCTGCCGGACGCCGCCCGGTCCCTCGAAGTCGCCCTGCACGCGCGCTCTCTCGGCGCCGAAGCGGACGAGCTCGGCGAGGCGGGCTGCGCGGAGCGGCTTCAGCGTGCAGAGAAGGAAGAGCCCCTCCAGGAGGTTGGTCTTCCCCTGCCCGTTCGGACCCACCAGCACGGTGGCGCGGGGCGACGGCTCGAGCCGGGCCTCGCGGATGTTGCGAAAATCGCGAAGAGCGAGGGAGAGGAGCCGCACGGAGCCAGGACTGCCGCAGACGGGGCGCCGCGCGCCTCAGATCCGCATCGGCATGATCACCGCGGTGAAGTGCTCTCCTGGCTGGCCGGCCGGTCGCACCACGCCGGGGGAGAGGTCGTCGGCCAGCTCGAGCCTGACGTCGGCGTCGCCAAGAACGCCGAGGACGTCGATGAGGTACTTCGCGTTGAAGCCGATCTTGAGGGGCTCGCCGTCATACTCGACCGGGAGATCCTCGCGCGCCTCTCCCAGGTCGGGGTTCTGCGCGGCAACCCGAAGGTTGCCCTTCCCGAGATCCAGCTTCACGGCGTTCGACTTCTCCGAGGAGAGCAGAGAGACGCGACGAAGCGTCTGGAGCAACCGCTCCCGGCCCACCGTGGCAACCTTCTCTCCGGCCTTTGGGATCACCTGCCGGTAGTCGGGGAAGGATCCCTCGATGAGCCGCATGACGAGAAGCACGCCCTTTCGGCGGAAGACCGCGGAGTTGTCGGCAAAACCCAGCTCCCCTTTTGGCTTCTCCTCGGCTCCCTCCAGCGCCTCGGAGAGCAACTTTCGGAGCTCGTTGATGCCCTTGCGGGGAAGGATGACGCCCTTCTTCAGCTTGAAGTCTCCCTCGATGGCGGCGTCGGCCATGGCGAGGCGGTGACCGTCGGTGGCCACGAGCCTCATCGACCCCGAAACCGGCTCGAAGTAGACGCCGTTCAGGTTGTACCGGGTCTCGTCGGTGGAGGCGGCGAAGGCCGTCTTCTCCACGAGGTCGAGAATGGTGTCGGGATCCACAGAGACGAAGGGAACCTTGTCGAACCTGGGCAAGGCGGGGAAGTCCTCTGCCGTCAACCCCACCAGCCGGAACTCGGCCTGGCCGGCCTTCACCTCGAGGTGGTTGTTGGGAGTCCGCTTCAGGGAGACCGTCTTCTCGCCGGAAAGCGACTTCACGATGTCGAAGAGATGGCGGGCCGAGACCGCCAGGCCACCCTCCTTCGTCACCTCTGCCGAGTGCACGCCGGAGACGGAGACGTCGAGGTCGGTGGCAGAGACGGCCAGTTCCCCACCGGCGCGAGCCTCGAGCAGCACATGGGAGAGAATGGGCATCGTGCTCTTCTTCTCGACGATGCCCTGCGCACGGGCCAGTGCTCGGGTCAGTTCCGGGACGCCTATCTTCAGTTCCATGGGATGGGGATCCTATCTTTCTTTCAGATCCGTCGCGATCGTAGAGGGGTGATCGATGTGGAGAAGAGGGATGGGGCGGCGGAACGACTCGTGAAACCGATCTGGGGAACCTTCCGGATGGGATGGCTGGGGCGGGGTGTAGAAGTCAAGGCGATCAGGACAGGCTCCTCGTCCACGGCCAGGCCCCGCGCGATCCGGGGCCGTTCCCCTCACTGTCCACACTCCCCTACGACGTGACGCCCTGGCGGAGCGTGTCGACCGCCTGGCGGACCTCCAGGTCGGAGAGGGAGAGCTCGTTCACCCGCTCGATGGCCGAGATCACGGTGGTGTGGTCCTTCTTGTTGAACTTCTCTGCGATGGTCTGCAGCGTCTCCTTGGCCAGCTCGCGGCACAGGAACATGGCCACCTGGCGGGGAAGGGCGATCTTCTGCTCGCGGGATGGGCTGGTGAGGCGGGCCACGGTGATGCCGTAGTGGGCCGCAACGGCCTCCTGGATGCGCTCGATGGAGGGGCGGTAGCCCGGGGGCGGGATGACGTCGGAGAGGACGTCGCGGGCCAGCGCGATCGAGATGGGCTCACCCTTCAGGGACGCGAAGGCGGCCAGGCGCATGAGCGCGCCTTCCAGCTCGCGAACGTTCGACTTGATGTGAGTTGCGAGAAGGGACGCCACCTCGTCGGAAAGCTCGATGTGCTCGGCCAGCGCCTTCTTCTTGAGGATCGCCGCGCGGGTTTCGAACTCGGGGGTGTCGATGTGAACCCGCATGCCCCACTCGAACCGGGAGCAGAGCCGCTCCTCGAGCCCCTTCAACTCCTTCGGGGTCCGGTCGCTGGAGAGCACGATCTGCACGTTCTGCTCGTAGAGGGTGTTGAAGGTGTGGAAGAACTCCTCGGCGGTCTTCTCCCGGCCGGCGAAGAACTGCACGTCGTCCACCAGCAGGGCGCCGCACTCTCGGTACTTTCGACGGAACTCGGCCATGGTGTTGCGCGCGAGCGCGTCCACGAAGTCGTTGGTGTAACGCTCGGAGGTGACGATGGCGACGCGCGCGCCGGGGGTGGCCTCCCGGATGGCGTTGGCGATGGCGTGGAGAAGGTGGGTCTTGCCCAGCCCCGAGTCGCCGTGCAGGAAGAGCGGGTTCCATGCCCGCCCGGGAGTCTTCGCCACGGCCTGGGCAGCGGCCACCGCGAAGCGGTTCGACTCGCCCACCACGAAGGTGTCGAAGAGGTAGCGGGGGTTGGGGCGGGTCTCGCCGGGGCCAGGCGGGGGCACCACGGCCGACGGGAGGTCCTCGGGGGACGGTGCCCGGACCGCGCGAGGCGCGGTGTCCACGACGAACTGGGTGCGAACCGGGGCGCCGAGGAGCGACGGGACGAACTCGTCGAACCAGTCCCGGTAGTTGTCGTCGACGAAGTCG
>Ga0209253_10001744_pt1 | contig 19171 bp, 14 predicted proteins | sample FrelakmetBRP12BR_FD_187145 | JGI IMG/M metagenome (GOLD analysis project Ga0209253, IMG submission 187145) | Freshwater lake sediment microbial communities from the University of Notre Dame, USA, for methane emissions studies - BRP12 BR (SPAdes)... | ecosystem: Environmental > Aquatic >... | reverse complement strand
CATCTCTTTCAGTTCGATCGCCTTTGGGAAAAGGATGTTGTTCTCCAGGTGGATATGCTGATGCAGGTCGCGCTCAAACCCGGCGAGTTCACCACAGGTCACTCTGTAGGTGGTCAGGCCATTTGGTCAGGCCACTTGGTCCCACCCGACAGAAATTGTCGGGGCCTGTGGTATCATTGCTGACCTGTCTATCGAGATGACCTTCAGGCGGTGCGTTCACGTATCCACTCGTCTTCCGTGCTGTACGGAGTTCCTCTTGCTTTCCTAGTGATTGGGAGCTATAATAGCGTTGAACACTATCAGCGTCAGGGCGCATGCCTGCATCGACAATGGTTGGCATTATTGGCTGCGGCGAAATGGGCGAAACCCATGCCCGCTGCATTGCACAGATCGGCACTGCCAAGATCGGCGCCCTGTGTGATCGTGATGAGTCATCCGCGCGGCGACTTCTTCAGTACGCTCCTCACGCATATCTCTCTTCCGACCCTGAACGGCTCTTCCACGATGATCAACTGGATGGCGTCTACGTGTGCACGCACAATGACAGTCATGCCAGACTCGGCATCGCGGCCGCGAATGCCGGAAAACATGTATTCATGGAGAAACCGGTTGCGATGACCCTCCAGGAGTGCCACGACCTCCTGGATGCGGTCGATCGGTCGGGCATCCGCTTCATGACAGCCTTCAAGCTCCGCTATTATCCGTCTGTTCGAAGGGTCCGCGAGTTCATCCCTTCTCCCTTCCTTTGCATAGCACAAATGATCGATGAGCGTTGGGGGGATTCTTTCTGGGCGAACGATCCTCTCCGGGGGGGCGGCAATGTTCTTTCGCAAGGATGTCACGCAGCAGATCTGATGTGCTACCTCCTCAGGAGTGAGCCGGTCAGAGTGTATGGACAGGGGGGGAATTATCACCACCCGCAGATCGCCACCACAGACCTGTTGGCGGCCACCATCACGTTCGCCAACGGGGCTACGGGAAGTCTCGTCGTGGGGGATGTCGGCAGGACGCCTTTGGTCTCGAAACTCTCATTCCAGATCATGGACGGCTCCCGCACTGCTCACCTGTATGATCGGCTCAAAAAGGCGCATCTGTGGGACGGGACACAAGACCTTTATCACAGCGATAGTGAGGAGGTCGGTGTCCTGGAAGAGAACAAGGAGTTCCTGGAGGCACTCAGTGGATCCTCCCGCCCCTCAGCCTCCTTGCGCGATGGGATCCGGGCAACGGTCCTCCTGCTTCGCGCACTCGAGTCATTGCAGACCGGGCAATCACAATCGGCGGAGTTGTAGGTTACGAGAGGCACACAACGGCTCATGGCTACCCTTTTTCCAGTCTCAGATCAACGATCGTGGCTGTTCAAGCTCGCCCGTGAAGCAGGGGACAAACACTTCGACCCCGCGACAGGACTCTGCCTCATCGTGCGTGACACGTGCTGGTATGCGACGGGCCTGCTCTTCGATCCGGCCGCAGAAAGAACGCAGGAGGCGTACAGGATTCTCCAAGCTCTTCGAAGCACCGACGGCACGCATACCCCGGCATCCATGATCGCTCTCCTTCAGGGTGCGGGCGAGTTCCTCGACGAATCTACAAGGGTTGCCCTTCGCTCTGCGGTCAAGTCAGAGCTCATCAATGCCGCCGAAACGGAGTGGAAAGACGGTAACGTCAATCACCCTCTGGGGGCCTACTGCACGTTGATCCTTGGGGGTGAGCTCCACAGCGAGGGATGGGCGATTGAACTCGGCGTGCGGCGCCTTCGCAGGTTCCAACAACGCATTGGAGATCACCGGTCCAGAGGGCTCCGTCAGGCCGAAATGTCCGAGTACAACAGCCTTACCTACACCGCCCTTGATCTCACATTTCTGGCATTGATCGCTCAGTACGCTCTGAGGCGAGAGGCTGCGTCGCTTGCACGCTTCTTGGAAGAAGCGCTCTGGGTGAATGTCGCGATGCATTATCATGCCCCGAGTCAGCAGTTTGCGGGACCTCATTCCAGGTCGTACTTTGAAGACTCCTGCGGCGGGTACTCCGTCCTTCATTGCGCCCTGCTTGCCGCTTCGGGCAAGAGGATCTTCCTCGATCCGTCATTGTCAGTCCGCTTCGATCACCCTTCGGATTTGCTTCAGAATGCTCTGACCGCCATCACGCCGTTCCACATGCCCGAGCGGGCGAAGGTGATTGCCTGGGAAAAGCCCTTCCCGTACGCGTTCCGGATGACGACGTACGGCGAAAGCTACCATGAGAACAGCCGGAGGGATTCTGCCCTTCGAACAAGCGACGACCGCAGCAGTGTCGATCGACCCTTCGCATTCGATGAAGAAGTGTATCCCGGAGGCTGGACTGACCTGACGACGTACATGACACGGGAGTATGCACTTGGCTCCGCGGCCCGACCGTATGTCAACGCGGGGCATTCCGACTCCGTTATGCTTCGTATTCGACGCTCTGAAGAAATCTCTCACATCAGCGATTTTCGCTCAGCTTTCACGCGGGGAGTTTACAACGGCGCACTTCCGGGCGTTTCGAACTTCTGTCATACGTCATCCTCCAGCGTGGATGCCAGCTATCTGACAGAAGAGGGACGTTGTGCAACCTATCAACACGAGAACCGGCTCATTGCCTCTTATACACCGAAGCGGATTGGGCATCGCGGCGTTGAAAGCTATCGGACGGATCTGATGTTTTCCTATGCTGCTCCCTTCGACCTCTTGATGATTGACGGAACACCCGTCGATGCACTCCCGGCAAACGTACCGGCCGATTCGCGGATCTGCATCTGCGATCATCACTCGTACATTCTCCTCATCCCTCTCCCCCCCTCTCCGAGCATCGCTAAAACTCCAGTGCTATTGACTGTGTGGAGAGATTTCTTCCTTGTGTCATCGTACAACTATGAAGGTCCTGCACAGGATTTCACACGTGAAGAAGTGAACAACTGGAGATCAGGATACTTTCTCGAGGTCTGGGGCAAGGATGATTTTAGCGATTGGGAGAGCTTTCTCAACCATGCGAGACACGTCAGCGTTGAAGAGATCGTCGATGGACGTGGCACGCGCCGGATCGTCGCCCGTAGCAGCGGAACGGTGATGGAGTTTCATTACGACCCGTTCCGGGAGAACATTCTCTCGCGGAAATGGTGTGGAGTGGAAGAGGAAATAACGCATCTGGACGTCACTGCTGCCGGGACGCACGGCGGGCCCTTCTGCCCTCAGACGCTCTACGGAAGTGAGGGACAACCCGAATGAACGGCGGCTGGTTGCCATGAAACGCTCATTCACGGGATACGCGTTTATTGCGCCGTGGATTGTCGGCTTCCTCGTGTTTACTGCGGGCCCGATGATTGCCTCCTTCGTCATCAGCCTGCATTCCTGGTCCATGCTCTCCCCTCCAACCTGGGTGGGTCTCGAGAACTATCAATCCGTCATCACCGATGACCCTCTTTTTCTGACAAGCCTCTGGAACACAGCGTTCTACGTAGTGTTTTCTGTCCCGCTGGGGGTAGGAGTCGCGCTCGCACTGGCCTTGCTCCTGCACAATCGTTATCCGGGGATGGGGGTTTTCCGCACAGCGATCATCCTTCCCTCAATCACCAATATCGTGGCGGTATCGGTACTCTGGCTCTGGGTTTTCAATCCTGACGTCGGATTGCTGAATGCTTTTCTCCGATGGCTGGGTATTGAAGGTCCATTCTGGTTGCAGAGCGAAACGTGGGCAAAACCCTCTCTCGTCTTGATGTCTCTCTGGGGAGTCGGCGGAACGACGATCATCTTCCTCGCTGCGCTGCAGGGGATTCCCCGGGAACTGTACGAAGCTGCTGAACTCGATGGCGCGGGATCTGTCAAACGATTCCTTCACATTACGGTTCCGATGATATCGCCGGCGTTGTTCTTCAGTGTCGTCATGGGTGTCATCGGGAGCTTTCAGGTATTCGCCCAGGCGTTCGTGATGACCGGCAGCGCTCAACCGGGGAGCGAAGGTGGGCCAAACAATGCCACCCTTTTTCTTGTTCTGTACCTCTACAAGAAAGCATTTCAGGAATTCCGGATGGGGTATGCTTCAGCACTCGCTTGGATACTCTTCTTCATCATTCTCGTCTTCACCTTGCTTCAAACGCGATTGAGCAGGGAACGAGTGTATTACGAGGCCGGAGAGTGACAGGCATCAGAACATCCGACAGGAAGCCAACGGCAATGATCGCGCTGCTGCGCAGCATTTCGATCTACATCATTCTTGCGGCCGTCAGTGCAGCCTTTGTGCTGCCGCTTGCATGGATGGTGTCGGTTTCCCTTCACGACGTGCGCGGCGTGTTCGAGCAGCCGTTCGCCTGGTTTCCCTCGCAACCTCGATGGGAGAACTACCCGGAGGTCATGGGACTTGTCCCATTCGGCAGATACTTCCTCAATACCGCGCTCGTCACGGGGCTGGTGTTGGCCGGGACGCTCCTTTCCTGCAGCCTTGTGGCGTACGGCTTTTCTCGCGTGCGCTTTCGCGGACGCAATCTCCTGTTTGCGCTGTGTCTCTCGACGATGATGCTGCCGGGACAGGTCACGATGATCCCGCTGTACATGTTGTTTTCCAGAATCGGGTGGGTCGACACGCTCTGGCCCCTGATCGTGCCTTCCTTCTTTGGCTCTCCATTCTACATCTTCCTGCTTCGCCAGTTCTTTCTCACGATTCCGCGGGAGTACGACGAAGCTGCGCTGCTGGATGGGGCAGGCAGATTCAGAATCTACTGGAGCATCATCCTTCCGCTTGCCCGCCCCGCCCTGATCACGGTCGCCCTCTTCACCTTCATCGGGACGTGGAACGATTTCTTCACTCCCTTGATCTACATCAATTCCCCTGAACATGCGACGCTCACGCTAGGGCTCAGCATGTTGAAGTCTCAAATCGTAGGGACCGGCATGACGCAATGGCACCTTCTGATGTCGGCAGCAGTGATGGTCATGCTGCCGAATATTCTGTTGTTCGTGATCGCGCAACGCTATCTCGTCAAAGGCATCGCCATGGGAGGATTGCGGTGAGTCCAGAGCGTTCGTTGTCCCTCCTGCTTGCCACGTCGCTCATCCTCACCGGATGCGGGAGAAAGGACACGACAACGGCCGGCAATGTCCGTGTCACGTACAACTGCGCTGCCAATGTCGTGGAAATCAAGCATCTTCAGGACGAACTCCCCCGCCTTGCTGATTCCACAGGAATCGAAATCGTCCTCCAGCCTTTCACAGGCCCGGACAAACTGTATGCAATGATGGCTGCCGGTGAGCCCCCCGACATTTTCTACACCAACACGGTCATGCGCGACAGACTGGCCGCGGAAGGTCGATTGCTCGATCTGCGAAACGTCAGTACTGATGACCCATTCCTCGGTCGTCTCTGGCCCGACGTCTACCGTCAAGGTTTATCAGCTGACGGAGGCCTCTACAGCATCGGCAACTGGAGCTTCACGGCTGGCGTGTACTTCAACAAGGATCTTTTCGATCAAGCCGGGCTTCGATATCCCGACACCGCCTGGACATGGAGCGATATGATGGCGGCTGCGCGGCGCCTTACGGTGGACGCGAACGGAGACGGTGAACCAGAGCACTACGGCATCTTCATCCCCAGCCACTTCATCGAGGTACTGGAACTGATGAATGGCGCCCCGGTTGAACAGAAATCCTTCTTTGTTGATTTCTCTGAGGCTTCCCGCGAGGTGTTCCGTCAGTATGTAGCGCTGATGAACAATCAGCTGATGCCGGATCTTCGACGCGTCCAGGCTATGGGGATGCAGGCATCACAGCTCCTTCAAACAGGGAGAGCGGCAATGCTTGTTGAAGCGGTGCCGCACCAGGTTTTGTGCGAAGCGCTCACCATTCCGTGGGGTGTGGCTCCCATCCCGAGGTTTGGCTCACGGCCGGTCCGCTATTTTCGCTCCGCAAGCGGAGGACTTTCGATCAGTGCTCAAACGGCAAATCCTGCTGCAGCCTGGAAGGCGCTGAAATGGATCATTGCCGGGGCATCGATCTATCAGCCCAATCCAGTTCTGAAGGACGCTGATTTCGTCACCGGGTGGGAAGCCCGCTATCCGCACTTGGTTGGCAGCGGATTCCGTGAGGTCTGGCAGTCGAGCTTGAAGTATCCGGCAGGAGATCCTCGATTCTTTGTCCGCTTCTCGAGCTGGACATCCGCGCCAATCCTGGAAGGCCTGCTGCCGATGCTTGACAGAGTGTGGGCTCGCGACATGACTGTTGATGAACTGGCTGCCTCCCTGCCTGGGATCAACCGTTCAGTCCGCAAAGAACTCGACCGACTCCTACAGCGTGGCGACTTGCGTCCGGAATTTGTTCAAGCCATAAAAGAACAGCTCAGTCTCGCTGCCCGTGAACCTCAGCGCTAAACAGACAGGCCCTGCCGATCTCATCGTCTTCGACGATGGGGAGCCCATTGCAGAGATCCGGCAACTCACGCTGGCCTTTGCGCGCTTTCGTCGGGGCGGCAGATCCCTCATCGGCAATGTCGTGCCACTGCCGCTCTACTGGATGCAGTACGCAAATCATCAAGACCCGGAACGGAATGCCGGTACGGCGGCGCATGTCACCCTGGTTTCCACGAAGCCTGAGGAAGTTGTCGTAGAATGCACGGGCACAACCGGTTCAGGGGCATGTCGCAGCACGTATGTTCTCGCGATCCATGGAGATCAACGTTCCGGCGGCTACTCCTATGTGATCGATGCGAGGCTCGACGTTGTGTCAGGGCAGGGCTGGAGAGTGACACCTAACCCGACGCAGGGTGAAGCCGAATTTGCGAACCTCTGGCCTGAAGGAACATTCTCGCCAGAACGAAATGAACGGAAACGGTACCAGGCCTGTTACCTTGTCACGCCGACCCGCACTGAAAGGATCCTCCATCATCACCTCGAGTCGTCCGACAAGCACAACATACCCATGCAGCGGGGCGACAGGTTCCTCTGGCTACAGGAAGATGAGAATCCATGCCTCACTGTGAGGTCAGAAGCGGTCACTGCCGGAGTCTGTGCGTACATGTGGGACACGCACTTCGCCTACAAAATCTGCGGAGAAGTGAAGGATGTTCTTCTCCCCGCCGGGACCCATTTGGAAGCCGGCTATGAACTGGCGTCACTGGCGGCCAGCGAAACAGCAGAGATTCTCGCAGGGGCCCTCGATCGGCCTGCGCCGGAACTCGCGACGACCCCTTTGTACGTGAAAGGGATCAACCGTTTTTCAGAGACGCTTCAGGGCGTTGAAGGCGATCTGCGCTTTCTATGGCCATGGGAAACCGAGGGGACCGCAGCCTCAACATTTACTCTCGATCAAGCATGCGGATTTGACGACTCCACGTCTGTCAGGATCCACTCGGAGAGTGCGGACAGAGCATGTTGGAAAGCAACGACACTCGGACCTGCATTTGGCGACATCCCTTTCGTTGATGGATCACGCTATGCGCTCACTGCTCTCGTTAAGACTGCACAGCTCGATGGAAGAGCGATGCTCGCAATTCGCCTTCACCGGAAGAACAACGGGAGCGTCTTTGATATTCACAACTATGAAGTCTTCACATCGATGCACTCACTTCAGGGCGCGTCCCCGTGGAGCAAGCTGGAAGTCATCACTCCTCCTATCACCCCCGCACCAGACCGCCTCCACATTCTCCTGATCCAGGAGGGGAAGGGAACGACCTGGTTTGACAATGTCTTGCTGGAGGTTCTACTGTGAGGCACACCGAAAGGTTCGATCGACGAGACCATACACGACCTCTCATGGTCTGGTCGATCACCGATGCGGTTATCGAGAATCGTGTCCTTCGCGAAGAGCAATTCCATGACCTCTTCAAGGCCGGATTCGGCGGTGTTGCCGCATTTGTCCGCTGCAGCAGATATTCATGGGACGATCCATTGGCCGTAGAGGCGTGGCGCCACATCAGCGATTTGTGCAAGAACAATGGAATGTCGTGTTGGCTCGGTCCCGATCCACGCTTCGTATCTCACAAACTTGCCATTGACTCCAGCGGCCTGGAGCTCCTGCTCTTCGGGAACGCCGCTCATGGCGATGTCGTACCAAACACCGCCAGCATACAGGGGGAGCGATACTCTATTCGATGCATCCTCTCACCTCGCCACGTCCACACATTGACCGACACAGCAGTCGAGTATTACCCTTTGGGGCTTGCCCGTGTCTATGCGTACAAGAGGGGAACAACCCACTTGGGGGCAAAGGACGTCATCGATATCACTTCGGGCGCCCGGCTGTACTACAATGCGCGTGACAGATACGTGGATGCGTTCGGATCAGTGCCTGCAGAAATCGATGACCACTGGTCTGTCCTCGCCTTCTTTCACGTCCGGACGAACCACGTTGATTTCTCGAGCCGCCTGCACCTGCAACGCTACGAGAAATTGCTGGCCCGGCTGAAGACGGCCGGTTGTTCACCCGATGGGATCACGTGGGACGAGCCCGGCTACACCTGCGTGTATGGAGCAATCCCTTATTCCCCTGTGATCCGAAAATCGTACCGGCGTGAAAGGAAGATCCCGCTCGATCGAGACCTCTGGAGAATCGTCTTTGAGGCACATGACCATTCCGAAGTACCGGTGCGTCTCGCATACTATCGCTCAGTACAGAAATCCATCCTCGATGCGGAGTTGCGGCTGCAGAAAGTTGTCCGCCGGCTCTGGGGCCCCAGAACGGTGCTTGGCATCCACGACACCTGGCATTTTGAATCGGCTGACATGTGCGACATGAATCATGGTTCGCTGGATCTCTGGACAACTGCCAGGGCAAAGAGCGGAGGATTCGTTGACCTTGGAAGCGTAGGGGCACTGAGGGAGGCCTCCTCTTCGCACTACTCCAACCTTGCGGCGATGTCCGTCATCGCAGCGTCACTCGGAAAAACCACAAAGAGCAGAGTCGCATACAACAACTTGTGGACACTCGGCGATGACGACGGCCAGGGATGGCAACGCGAATCAATGGAGCACTGCGTCAAAATCATGGCGCTGTTCGGAACACGCTGGCTCGCGCACGCATACGGACCTGCCGGGACCGTCGGACAGGAGCGCACATTCCTTGGTTCACCTCCTCTTCCAGGATATCCCGACCATTCCACCTGGTCCTCTTTCCCAGGGTGGAACGCGCTGCTTTCTTCAGAGCTCAAGAAAACCGGCCAGGCTCTGCCTCAGTCAAACCTCCTTCTTGTGTACCCGGTGGAGACACTGTACGCTCTCGCAGATCAGCGTGCCGACAAGGTCGCAGCAGACATCTTCTCTCTCCTCTTGTCGCTGCTTGATGCACACTTCCATCCGGATGTTCTCTCGACTTCGGCAGTGCAGCACGCGCGCTGGAGGAAGAGACGCTTTTGCCTCGGAACTGGCAAATACGATTTCGTCCTCTTTCCCTATCCCGGGATTATCGGTCGCAGCCTGTTTCGTTTGCTCACCCGTGGAATGGACAGCGTGGCGTTTGTCTTCGATCAGCCGATGCTCTTCGAGGATGGCAAGAAGGTGCCGACTTCCGCTCATGGCGGTCTATCTGGAATCAACGAGGTGTTAGATCGACTTCAATCGTTTCCCGGACTCCGGCCTGTACGAGCACCGCGAAATTGCTGGATCACCATGACGCCCGTAGAACGAGGAACGATAGTTTCTCTCGCCCCATCAAGGGTCGGATATCGGTTCGGGGGAGAAGTCAAATTCAACGACCAAACGATCGTTCTGGAGGAGACAGGGCAATTGCAGCGGATCTTGTATCCGCGTACGGGGGAACCACAACGGTTGTAACGAGTGCTGTTCCAGGTACAGTACTACCGGCGGAGCCGATAGCATTGCGAAGGTCGAGAACTCAGCGCCCCAGCGGCCTTCTGGCTTCATGATTTCTTGTTCGATATTGGATATTCACCCTGGCCCTGCGTGAATATCGAACAAGAAACAAGGAATGATGAAGGACAAAGTGCCGCGTATTGGGTTTCTCCTTCGCGCCAATTCTTTGAACGGCACACGATGTCGTTCGTCGTTGGAACGAGCTCGACCCTTCGGCAGACTCAGGGTCGAACCCTGAGTTCAATCGAATGGGTTCGACTCGTCCGACTCCGTCGCCCTTCCGGACTTCTCGCACGACCAGCGGCGGTGTTGCGAGCCTGGGAATGGAGCAGATGCGCGCGTGTCATTGCGAGCCCCTCGACAAGCCCCTCGAGCGGCTCGGGGCTGAAAGCAACGTCGAGCGGCTTGGGGCCGCGAGCGGAGTTTACCGTGAGCTTGTCGAACGGTCGAGCGGCTCGGGGCCGCGAGCGGAGCTTACCGTGAGCTTGTCGAACGGTCGAGCGGCTCGGAGCCGCGAGCGGAGTCTACCGTGAGCTTGTCGAACGGTCGAGCGGCTCGGGGCCGCGAGCGGAGTCTACCGTGAGCTTGTCGAACGGTCGAGCGGCTCGGGGCGAAGCAATCTGATGTACCTCAGATTGCCCGCCCGGGACGAACATCACCATGACAACTGATTTGAGACCAGGCAGTCCTCAACACAAGCGCGCGGCGCTCCTCGGGAGTGTCCCTCTCCATCCGGCAGACCCGGAAGGAAACGCGTACGTCTGCACGGCCCCCCCGGTCGGGGATGCCGAGATGCTCATCCTCGTTCTGTTTGCGGGATACCCTCTCGAACAGCATTGCCGCTTCGCCGTTCACAACCACCAGGAGAAACCGTACACCTTTCCGAATTTCACCTTCAGAGATTCTCCCCCCGGCATCCGCATTGGCCCCTGGCCTGGCTGGCGCGGCATACCGGAGATGCCAACGACGGTAGTCATCGTTGGCGGGCGACAGACTCGATTGGAATTTCAGTTCTGGGGCGATGAGGCCCAACATCAAGTCACCCGGGGCGTCGCAAAGATCGGGGTCGTGAACAACGGAGACATCATCGTCCGTACGTCTGATGCACGATTGGTGCCGATCGAAGCTCAGTTCTACTCGGCCGCTCCACTGAAACCTGAACCATCCGCTCTCGAGATTCCGGACACCGTGTTGCGGCAGCAACCACGGTTGCTCATCAATGCTTCCGACCTTCAATCACTACGGGTCCAGGCGCTCGATCACCAGGGGTTGCTTGGCCGGGTGACAGAGTTGCTCAATCGATGGGATCAGCCTCAGGTCATTACCCCAGAATCAAAGATCGCGGCAGGACCTGAAGACCTTTCGCCGGAAGACAGGGTCCTCCTCGGCGCATTCCTTGCTCTTGTCGATCCCTCACCATCCAATGTTCAGCGCGGCATCACGAGCCTGCTCGAGTATGCTGATCTCACACGACAGCCGGATTTTGCGCCGCTCACGATCGACACACAGTCAGGCGAAGTGCTCTTTCTTCTTTGTGTCGGATATGACTGGCTCTTTCAACACATGAGTGAAGACGAGACGCGACACATTCGCACACGCCTCTGGGAAATTGCGGACATTTGCTGGAGCCATCTTGGTTACGAACGCTCAGACTACGCTCAGGCTCATTACCTCGGCTGCGGCATGGGCATGCTCGCGTTCTCGCTCCTTTTCTGGAAGGAACACCCACATGCACGCGAGTGGTGCAATCATCTTGTTGGCGTTCTCAGACTCGTTCTGTCTTTGCTCCCTCCCGACGGCTTCTTCAGCCACGGCATCAACCTCTGGATCTACGAATTTGGATTTCTCTTGCGGTGGCTTGAACTTCTTCGTTCCGGTGGAGGTTTGGACCTCTGGCCTCACGGCGACACGATGAGCCAGGCGTCCGCTTTTCGCGCCGCTGCAACGTCTCCGGACGGCTTGTACGGGATAACCTTTGGCGACCCGCAGTTTCGCGTGGGAGGAGACAGTTGGTGTCACAGCCTCATCGCACTTCGTACAGGTTCGGCGCGAGCGCGATGGCTTGCTGAATTCCTCCGGGATTTGCCCGCTGAAGGAGTGGATTTCCGAAACGCGCCGGCCAGGCGCCGGATCTACGAATGCCTCTGGTACCCGGCGCACATCATTCCCGAACCGGTGAAGGACGGAATTCGCGTATTCGCCGACGGATCGCAATTCTTCTGCCACACGCCAGACACGCTGTTCACGTTTCGCGCCGGGCCACCACTTGGCAACCATCGCTATGAGTCCGGTATCACCGGAGGATATGGCCACAGTGATCCGTGCAACGGGGCCTTTCTCCTCTATGCGAACGGGTCTCTGGCGCTGGCCGGGCCCGGCCCCGTTTACCGCCGCGACACTGCGCTGCACAATGTCGTCACCATCAATGGTCGGGGACAAATCGGCGATTCCGCAGTCTGGATGCCGGATTTCATTCCACCATCGATGCTCAGCCCGACACCGGAAATCAGGATCCATGATACCGTGGTTTCTGCTACTGTCGAACTTTCACATTCATACCTGCCCGACCTCGGTGTTCGCTCTCTCCGGAGAAGCATCCTGGTCGAATCCGGCCGCTCTATCGTTGGGGTCGATCTGATCGATCTCGACAACGATGCAAGCATAGAATGGAACCTGCACTCATGGAACGGCTTCAGCCACATCGAGACTGCCCCGCATTTCACGTTCGGGATCGGCGCTGGGGATTCTCAACCCATCACGGTTATCTGTTCCTGTTCAAACCGGGCGACGTGGCAAACCGGCGAATCTGAATTTGTGCCGGCCTATCCGAATGACGGCCGCCGTGACAGGTTCCTACGAATTGCGTCAGTTGGCAGAGAGATCACATTCTTCTGGTGCATTCTTCTTCACGGAGATTCACCAGCGTTCAATCCAGACTCCAGCCGCCGGGGGAGGTGGGTTTTCAACGATGGGACCACACTGCACTTTGACGGTGCCTGGATCTTGCGCGAGGCGGCGAAATGAAGCGCCGACTCGACACTCTAGTGGACAGAGGATGCTGGATCTCGCACGACCGCATCTACGCGTTCATCTCGGCTGACCATGGAATCACGGAAATCGGCTACCATGGGATGCAACCGGTGAGCAGGAACTCACGCGTCCTGGTGAGAGAGTCCGGCGTTCTCTCATTGTCGGTGCGCAATGGAACAGACGAGCAGAAGCTCCAGACCTGTGATCTCAATTGGCAGCCCTCCAGGGTCGAGGCGGAGACCGCAATAACGGGCGGGCCTTGTTCCTTGATTGTTGAGACCTCTGGTCGGCGTCTGGTGATCCGCTGCCAGGTATCGTCAGCGTACGAACACACCATCTGTCTAAGGCTGGCGAAGGATGCTCTCTTCACTGCCGTGCACGGTGAGAGAACCTGGAGCGAATGCCGATTGGAAAACGTTTCGCTTCGTGCAAGCTTTCGTGACAGGATCATGCTTCAGTCCTGGATGAATCGGACAGGACCGTATGCAGGGGATTTTCTGATACCGGAGCCAACACGACGGAAGATTTTTTCCACCTCAAAGCGTTCAGGCCTTGCGACCCGCGATGACCTCCGTGACGAGTTTCGCACCACCGATCTGCCGCTCTACGATGCGTTGACCTTTCTTAGATTCGGAGGGGACGGATTCTCGATTCGTGAAACGCACGATGGCTGGCTGTTCGAACGAACCCTTTCTCCCGGTGGAATCGCTGAGTTCGTTGTTGAATGTTCCGACGCAGCAGAACCACCGGTGATCAGCGCAGATCAACCTCCGGCGATCAGGACGATTGCGGACGAGGAAGAGCGAACGAACCCCGCACTCGCGCTCAGAGGATTCCCGCATCTGGAAGAGTTCGTAGAATCGGTGCCGGCTTTGGTTGACTCTTGCGTTGTCCGGGATTATGGCATTCCAAGAGCGTGCCCCGGTCGATACTATTGGATTTGGGCCTGGGATTCACTGGTGACCATGGCGGAAGGATTGCACTGGGGTGACAGCAAGAATGCGGGCACGACAGCGCGATTCATCGAGGATCACCGGGACGACAACGGTCATATCCCCGCTCGTTGGACACGGTCATTGGAGCCGCTCGATACACCTTCTGCCGGCGGAATTGAATTTCTGCAGGCCTCGCTCGCCTACGAGACGTTTCTCGAGACCGGCAAACCCGACGTGTTGAAGCGTTGCCTACCCTCGTTCATCGCCCGCTTCGAAGAGGTGGAGAGTGAGCTGTTACACCGCGGGCTTGTTACGGGCGAAGGATTTTTCCCCGATCTCCTTTCGGCCTTCGGCAGAACTGAAGAGACAGCAGCCTGCATGGAGGTTGGAAGCTGGTATGCACTCTGTCGGATAATCGAGAACATTGCCCGGGAACGCGGTGACCCATCGCTCGAAAAGCGTTCAGACGCAGTCGCCGCATCAATCGCAGCGCATTTCGATGCCCACTTCTGGGACGAGGAGAGAGGTTTCTTCGTCGACGCGGTGAACACGAAGGGCCATCGAAGCTCTTTGCATCCTCTTTTCAGTCTGATTTTTCTGCAATCGCCTCCGGGTCTGCACCTGATCAGGCCCCATCTTCGGCGGCTGGGCGAGTTTGTGTCCAGGGAACTGATGACCGATGCTGGCATGCGAGTCCTCCCGATGAATGAAGCTGGCACCGGCGGGGAAGCAATACTTGACTCCTGGTATCCGCACTGGGACCTCTACGCCCTCAAGGTCCTGCGCCGGACAGGAGATGCGGATTCGATCATGCGGTGGCTGACCTGCACCGAGCAGGCCTTGTCCAGGCTGGGGTACTGCCCGGAGTTACTCGCTCTGAGAGGATTCCGGGAAAACAATCCCCGGGCCTGGGAACAGCACGGAAGTGCATCGAACCTCAACTGCGTCACGTCGTGGCATCGTGGTCTCCGTGAATCCATCATGGGATTCGAGTTCGATCCTGGCGGCATCACGCATGTTCCTCTGTTCCTTCCCATCCCTGCAGCGCACCTGGAAGGGGTTCGGTGGCGGGGATCAACGTGGTCTTTTGAGAGCGTGGGTGAAGGACCGTACTTCGAGAGCCTTGTCGTCGACGGCACGATCATTGAAGGAAGCACGAAGATCCCGGTCCACCACCAGACACCGGGCGGTCATCGAGTGGCTGCCCGCTACGGAAGCAAGCCGCCACGCCTCCATTTCACAGAAGTCGTCAACGCAAAGCTGCTGAACTCCGAGCGCCGGCGTGATGGTGTGGAGATAGCGATTGAGCCATTGGGGTTCGTCGATGTCGCTTTTTTCTCCCCCGAGCCTCCGTCCGCGTTTGTCGATAACCGGCAGGTTTCCGTAGAGTGGCATCAGACAACCGGCTGTGGGTTCTTTTCGTTGCCCGCAGCGTCACCCTGCACGATCAGGATTCAAAAGGCATAGTCACGTGTGCCTTCCTTATCACGACCATTGATCACAAGAGTTTTCAATGAGAACCGAAAGAATACAGGAACTCGCACAGCAGTACCGGAATTCACTCCTGGAGGACGTGATCCCCTTCTGGTTAGAGCATGCGCCTGACCGGCAGCACGGTGGCTTCCTCAATTGTCTCGACCGTGACGGTTCGGTCTACAACACCGACAAAGCGATGTGGATTCAGTGTCGGGCAGTCTGGACATTCTCGAAGCTGTACAATGAAGTCGAGCGGCGTCCGGAGTGGCTCCACGCTGCGCGAAGCGGATATGAGTTCATCACCACGCATGGCTTCGATGCAGACGGGCGGATGTTCTTCGTGGTGACCCGTGATGGCCGGCCTCTGCGCAAGAGTCGCTACCTGTTTACCGAGACCTTTGGTACGATTGCGTGTGCAGAGTATTCAAAGGCAAGCGGCGATCAGCAAGCACTTCGCAGGGCGAAGGAGACGTATCGCCTGATCATCGACTTGTACAGGAACCCCGGCCGTCTGACGCCGAAGGTGATTCCTGAAACCAGGGTGACGAAGGCTCACGCCATGCCCATGATCCTTCTGTCAACAACGCAGGAACTTCGGAAGGTCGATGATGACCCGCTCTACAAAGAGGTCGTGGACCAATCGCTGGACGAGGTGCTCCATCACTTCATGAAACCGGACCAGGAGGCATTGTTCGAGATCGTGGGTCCAAACGGCGAGAGGTTGGACTCCCCCGAAGGGCGGTGCATCAACCCGGGACATGCCATTGAGACCAGCTGGTTCATGATGCATGAAGCCCGTCACAGGAATGATCAGTCGCTCGTTCGCAGCGCTCTTGATGTGCTACGGTGGTCACTCGAGCGGGGGTGGGACAGAGAGTTCGGCGGCATTTTCTATTTCATCGATGTGGAGGGAAAGCCGACGGAACAGCTCGAATGGGACATGAAGCTCTGGTGGCCGCATACCGAGGCATTGTACGCGCTTCTCCTCGCCCATCACCTTACCGGTGATTCTCTTTACGAGGAATGGTATGAGCAGGTGCATGCATGGTCATTCAGCCACTTTCCGGATCGGCAGCACGGAGAATGGTTCGGCTACCTGCATCACGATGGTTCTGTTTCGTCGCAGCTGAAGGGCTCGCTGTGGAAGGGGCCATTCCACTTGCCGAGGGCGTTGCTCTACGGCTGGAAGGTTTTGGAGGAGATGAGGGGCGCCAAGAAATAGTGCCGTTCCATCCAAGTCTTTGTACAGCCAACCTGACATCTGGCAAGTGCATCTGGCAAGTGCCCACTGCAGTTTGCTTGTTACTCCTGATCGCTGTACATTCAACGCCATCACTGAAACGAACAACCGGGAGGCGTGAATGTCAACGGCAAGAAGCATGCTGGCACTTGTTCTGATGCTGGGTCTGGTGATCCCCGTTTACGGGCAACAGGAAAAAGGGGACATAGAGTTGCAGCTCCAGGGTACCTTCTCAGCCACGGTAGGGGCCGACGTCTCCAACAATGTTGGAACGCTAACAGGCAAATTCGCTCCGTACATCACTACGAACATCCAGATTGGTGTTGGTCCCACGTTGACCATCACGACAAGTACGACCACCTCCCCTCAGTCGGGGACGAGTAACGTGGTCACGGAGACTGAAACGAAAGCAACAGTCGGCACGACGGCTTTCATCGTCTATTCTCTACTTCTGAAGAATGCCACCACAGTCCCGTACCTCGGGGCTTCTTACTACAAAAGGGATTTCAGCAACGACGAAGACCGCGGGTGGGTCGGAGGAAACGGCGGGGCGAAGTTCTTTTTCGCCAAGAAGATGGCCGCAGATCTCAGCATAAACTATCTTTTCAGCCTGAATCCTGAAACCAAGGGTGGGCTCCTGCTGTTTGCCGTTGGCCTAAGCTTCCTCCTGTGAGGGGGTTTTCGGGTTAAGACAACGGCTCCATCCTTTCGATGACGGCGAGTCAATCGAGCCGACCGCGTCACCATGGTCTGCTGGAATGTAGGCCGGGCAAGGGTTGGCGCCGCGCCCGGCATCAAACCGTTCCCTGGATAGCTCTCCCCTGCCTGACCACTTGGCCTGACCAAATGGCCTGACCATGTGGCCTGACCATCTGGCCTGACCAAGTGGCCTGACCATGTGGCCTGACCAAATGGCCTGACCACTTGGCCTGACCATCTGGCCTGACTTGGAACCCGTGGCCATGCTTCCGGAGCTGGAGAGGGAACAACCATTGAAGATCAGTCTTTTGAAGTCCTCCGGCATCAGGCCTTCTCACAACAGCTTTCCCCCTCGGATCAGCTCACAATACGAGCTGTCCATCCTTAACAACCACCTTGCCATCGATTTCGACTGTCGCCTTAACGAGTGGAAAACTCATTGACCCCTGTGTCTTGTTGTTTCCCCCCATCAGGCTATTGTCCCCAACGCCGATCCAGACCATTCCCGCAGCGTTGTCAGGGCGATAGTCCCCGGGATTCTCCATGACCTTCAGGGCAGGGTTCAGCCCGATGGAGAAATAGCCAAACATGTCCTTGGGGCCAGCATACGGCGCCATTACCTCCTCGAAGCACTTCCCGCCCGTCTCGGCCTTGAAGTTTTCCAGCTTTCCGTTCTTGAACTCGAATGCGACGCCAGTCATCGGCGCGTATTTGCATCGCGTTTTCGGAATGACGACTTTGCCGCTTGCAGATGTTTCGAGAGGGGCACAGAACACCGATCCTCCTGGAAGTGATGCGATGCGTTCCAGGAACAAATTCGATTTCGCCTTTTCGGCCGTCACGATACCGTCGTCCACAAAGATAGTCCGCCCACTGACCGAGAACGAGAAGTTCGTCCCCTTTGCTGATGTTACCTTGATCACTTTGGCGCCCTGCAGCATCTTCTTTATGTTGGCTCCCTGTTCGGCGATTCGGCCGTAATCTGCATTAACTGCATCCCAGTGCATTTTCTCGTATGTCGCAAAGTCAACCTGGTTTCGTTCTGCCTCGTCTTTTGTCGGATACCCAATGGAAACCATCCTGACTTTAGCCTGGTTAAGCATGTCGTTGATAATCTGACCGCTCTTGGCGGCCTTCGCCATTCGCTCCTGCGGTATGTCTCCGTAAACAGCCTTCGGGTTCTCATTACCGGGCAACCCGATCCAGACATCGGTATGCTTCAACCATTCCGCAAAGAACTTCGGTTCCTGCTCAAGATACTTCTCGGGGACCTCCGTGAAGTACGACCTGTCCACACGATCGGAACTAAGGAACATCGTGACCATGCCACCCGCCTTCCCTACCTCCACGGACAGAGACTCCATCATAGGGATGATATGCTTTCCGCCATAGACAACAACGACATCTCCCGGCTTCACATTTGCGGAAACGTTGACCACTCGCTTGGCAAGTTCATCGAATTTGGCATCCTGGGCAAAGACCGAAGAACTGAAGAGTAATCCTGCGCTGATCCAGCCAGCAATCAACGCGCGTCGGAAAACAAGTAGATGAGTCATGCGACCTCCTTTGTTGTGATGTGGGACTCTCGCGGGGAGCAAGAGAAGCCGAAGGCTCTCGCCAGGGGGGCGTCGGTGTGGTTTCTATGGCGGAGACCCTGGCAGAGGCGCCAGAGCGGCAACTCGCTGGGTAACGGAGCCAATCTGGCGACAAAAGTACCAAGGAATCTCGCGGCAGTCAATCCCATGAACATGGGATGCGGATGCCCCCAAATCGGGCGAAAACACGTCAGGTTGGGGCACCCGTCACGGCGGGGGCCTGACCAAATGGCCTGACCAAATGGCCTGACCAAGTGGCCTGACCAAATGGCCTGACCAAGTGGCCTGACCAAATGGCCTGACCAAGTGGCCTGACCAAATGGCCTGACCAAATGGCCTGACCAAGTGGCCTGACCAAATGGCCTGACCAAGTGGCCTGACCAAG
>Ga0209253_10001742_pt1 | contig 19189 bp, 17 predicted proteins | sample FrelakmetBRP12BR_FD_187145 | JGI IMG/M metagenome (GOLD analysis project Ga0209253, IMG submission 187145) | Freshwater lake sediment microbial communities from the University of Notre Dame, USA, for methane emissions studies - BRP12 BR (SPAdes)... | ecosystem: Environmental > Aquatic >... | reverse complement strand
CGGGCAGCAGCGTGTGGTTGGTGTACGAGAACACGCGCCGCGTGATGTTCCAGGCCTGCTCCCACTCGACCTCGTGCTCGTCGACCAGCAGCCGGATCATCTCGGTGATGGCCAGCGCCGGGTGCGTGTCGTTGAGCTGGATCGAGATCGCTTCGTGCAGGGAGTCGAAGCTGCGGCCTTCGGCGAGGTGCTGCGCCAGCATGTCCTGCAGGCTGGCGCTGACGAAGAAGTATTGCTGCTTGAAGCGCAGCTCCTTGCCCTGCGGCGTGGTGTCGTCCGGGTACAGGATGCGCGAGACGTTCTTCGCCTCGGCCTGCGCCCACGAGGCCTCGACGTGCCGGCCGGCATTGAACAGCTCGACGTTGAACGGCGCGATGGCGCGGCCTGTCCACAGGCGCAGGTGATTGACCGTCGGGCTGCGGTTGCCCGGGATCAGCTGGTCGAAACCGACGGCCCAGATGTTGTGCGTCTCGACCCAGCGGTACCGCGTGCGGCCCTGCGCGTCCTGCGTGCCGATGCAACGGCCGCCGAAGCTGACGACGTAACGGGCATCGTCGCGCGCGATCTCCCACGGGCTGCGCTCGCGCATCCACGTGCTCGGGATCTCGCGCTGCCGTCCGTCCTCGTCGATGACCTGCGTGAAGATGCCGTAGTCGTAGCGGATCCCGTAGCCGACCGCCGGATACTGCAGCGTCGCGAGCGAATCGAGATAGCAGGCCGCGAGACGGCCGAGACCGCCGGTACCGAGCCCCGGGTCGTTCTCTTCCTGCGCCACGCGCTCGAGGTCGTACCCGAGCTCGGCCAGCGCCTCGCGTGCTTCCTGCACCAGGTCGCCTTCGAGGCTGGCGAGGCCGTTGATGAGCGACCGGCCGAGCAGGTATTCGACCGACAGGTAACAGACGCGCTTGACGCCCGCCTGCGAAATGCGGCGCTGGGTGGACAACCAGCGCGCGGCAAGCTCCTCGCGCACCGCGAGCGAGAGCGCGTCGTAGATGTCGCGCTGCGTGGCGGATTCGGGGTCCTTGCCGAGCGAACGCGTCAGGCGGTCGAGCAGGACGGCGCGCAGCGTGCCGGGCTGCAGCGTTATTCCACTCAGCAAGGCGGTGCTTCTCACGTTGTGACTCCGTACGCTGGCGCGGGACTGCCCGCGTCTTGTTCTTGGATCGACAAGGCGCCGCGGCGTGTCAGAGCTTCTGCAGCGTCCGCTCGGCCACGATGCGCCAGCCCTGCGCGTCCCTTGCGAGCGTCAGTTCCTTGACGTACGCATCCTTGCCGAAGCGCTGCACGAACGTCACGACCTTGCGGTCGGGACCGGCGTCCTTCGTCTTGAGTTCTTCGAGTCGCGCGTCGGGCGGGTCGCCGTTCGCGACCTGTTGCTTGCGGTCTTCGATGTAGGCCGTGGCCCCGCCATTCTCCGCAGCCTGGAATTGCGGCGAGTAGAAGGCCGCCACCTGATCCGGTTTGCGGTTCGCCCACGCTGAGGCCCAGACATACACGGCTTCTTCGACCGAGCCGGCCATCACGGCCTTGGGACCGAAGTATGCGGGCGGCTGATCAAGGCACTTGGGTGCCGGATCGAGCTTCGCGGGATCGGGTGCCGCTGGCGGAATGGTCATGCCGCCGCTCAGACGCTCGCTGCCCGTCACGCCTTCCGGCAGCTGCAACCTGGGCCGTTCCTGCGCAGCGAGGTACTCGGGGTTGTCGCCACAGGGATTGTTGGTGGCGCAGCCCGTCAGCGCGGCAACCGCCATGCCCGGCAGGATCAGCAAGCGAAGCGAGGTGCTCGAAACGGGCATCGGCGGATCACCGGGCGCAACAGGCGGAGGGGTCGCATTGTAGCGTCCCCCCGCGCGGATGTGCCGCGCGTTGCCGGAGACGCCTAGGCGCTGTAGCCGCGCCGCGATCGCAGCACCTCGACCTGGTCGAGTTCCCACAAGTGCACTGGCGCGCCGCGGCGCACGAACATGCCCGACCCGGCATTGATGAACGAGCGTGCGAGCCGCTTGCGGTACCACTCGGCGGGACGGATGTGGACGTTGCGGTCCGTGCGGCGCTTGTCGCAGTACAGCTCCCAGTCCTCACGCGTCAGCGCGCCAAAGTGCAGGACGCCCTGGCACAGGCGAGCGAGGTTCCGCAGGCCGGCAGCCGCGGGGCGCACCGGCAGGTACTGGAACACGTCGTAGCAGACGACGAGGTCGAAGGGCCGAGGGGCCTCGAACGTAGCCGCCGATCCCTGGGTCCAGCCGTGCTTGTCACACAGGTACTGGCTGACCTCGAGACCGGTGTACTTCGCCCTGGGGAAGTGCCGCAGCAACTGGTCGCGCATCAGGCCCAGTCCGCACCCCACGTCGAGAATCGAGCGTACCTGCAGCTCGCCGTGGTTTACGAACGCCGCGATCAAGTCGGCCCGCCGGATCATCTCCTTGCTGGTCACGACCCGCGTCTTCGGGTTGAGGTAGAAGCGACGGAAGAAGGCTTCGCCGAACTGCTCGGCCGGGGCGGTCTTCTTTTGCACGGGGAGTCTACGTCCTGGCACTTGGCCGGCGTCGGCCGGCAATCTTTATTCGGTAGCTAAAGCTTAAAGTATTTCTTGAATGATTAGCCAGAATTCAAGCTTTACTTAGTTTTATCGAACAACAGCACGTTTCTGCGGCGACGTCTGATTCAGGTGCAGGCCACGCTCCGGTTGCATCGCTGCCAGACGCCCCCACTTCGTGGTTCATGCAGCAATCAGACAGGCAGCCGCGACGATGAACCGACGCGAAATGCGCTCATGGATGTGGGCCGAAGCGGTGGACAGGCTCGACCAGGCCGACCGCCTGCAACGGCAGTTTTTTCGCCTGGCCGTACAGCCGGCAGACCGGCGACAGCAGCCCCGGTGGGAACCGCCGGTGGACGTCTATGCAGGTACCGAACAGGTGCTGATAGAGGTCGCGCTGCCCGGCGTCCCCGCGGATCGCATGGAACTGATTCTCGGGCCGGGCGAACTGGTGATCCGGGGCGAGCGCGCCCTGCCGAACCGGCCGGCGGGCACGACACTGCAACGACTGGAGATTCCTTACGGACGGTTCGAGCGCCGTCTGGCGCTCGGTCCCGGGCACTGGGACCTGGTTGACCGGCGACTCGCCGATGGCTGCCTGCAGTTGCTGCTGGCCCGCCGCTGATGAACGAACGGACAGGTGACGACCCCATGAGCACGGACATGAATCACGACCAGGACGACGCATCCAGGATGCCGGTGGCGACCCCGAAGGACGGCGCGGAAGACAGCAAGACGCCGGACCTGCCGGATGACATGTTGATCATCCTGCCGGTCCGCAACCTCGTGCTGTTCCCCGGGGTGATTCTCCCCGTCGCGATCAAGCGCGAGAAGACGGTGGCGGGCGCCCAGGAGGCCGTGCGCGTCGAAGGCAAGGTCGGATTCCTGCTGCAGAAGAATCCCGAGACCGAGGACCCGACGTTCGACGAGCTGCACCGGATCGGCACGGCCGCCACGATCGTCCGCTACATCACCGCGCCGGACGGCACCCACCACCTGGTGTGCCAGGGCGAGCGGCGCTTCCGCGTACTCGACGCAGTGGGCGGCTTCCCGTACCTGGTTGCGCGCGTGGAATACCTCAACGACACCGGGGTCCACCACCCGGAAGTCGAGGCGCGCTCGTTACTGCTGAAGCAGAAGGCGGTCGAGGCGATCACGCTGCTGCCGCAGGCCCCTGCGGAACTCGCGAATTCGATCCAGGCGATAGAATCGCCGGCGACCCTTGCCGACACCATCGCCAGCTTCCTCGACGTCAAGCCGGCCGAGAAGCAGGAATTGCTCGAGACCACCGAGGTCCGCGACCGGCTCGAGCGCGTCGCGACGCACCTGACGCGCCGCGTCGAAGTGCTGAAGCTCTCGCGCCAGATCGAGGAACAGACCAAGGAAGCGATCGACGACCGCCAGCGCGAGTACGTGCTGCGCGAGCAGTTGAAGCAGATCCAGAAGGAGCTTGGAGAGGAGACGGAAGGCGAGGAAGCCGAAGAACTCGCCGCGGCCATTACCAAGGCCGGAATGCCGGCGGAGGTCGAGGAGCATGCGCGCAAGGAACTGAAGCGTCTCGAGCGCATGAACGAGGCGAGCGGCGAGTACTCGATGGCGCGCACGTACCTGGACACGCTGATCGCGCTGCCATGGTCAAAGCTCGACGCGGAAGCGATCGACATCCAGCGCGCCCGCGGCATCCTCGATGCGGACCACTACGGCCTCGAGAAGATCAAGAAGCGCATCCTCGAGTACCTCGCGGTGCGCAAGCTGAACCCCGAAGGCCGCAGTCCCATCCTGTGCTTCGTCGGGCCTCCCGGCGTGGGCAAGACCTCGCTTGGCCAGTCGATCGCACGCGCGGTCGGCCTCAAGTTCCAGCGCACCAGCCTCGGCGGCACGCACGACGAGGCCGAGATCCGCGGGCATCGGCGCACCTACATCGGCGCGCTGCCGGGCAACATCATCCAGGCAGTCCGCAAGGCGGGCACGCGCAACCCGGTGCTGATGCTCGACGAGATCGACAAGCTCGGTCACGGTATCCAGGGCGATCCCGCCTCCGCACTGCTCGAAGTGCTGGATCCGGAGCAGAACTCGACCTTCCGCGACAACTACCTCGGCGTGCCGTTCGACCTGTCGAAGGTGCTGTTCATCGCCACCGCCAACCAGCTCGACACGATCCCCGGCCCGCTGCGCGACCGCATGGAGATCATCGAGCTCACGGGTTACACCGAGGAGGAGAAGGTCGAGATCGCGCGGCGTTACCTGGTGCGCCGGCAGCTCGAGGCCAACGGGCTCAAGCAGGAGCAGGCCTCGGTCTCCGACGAGGCGCTGCACGTCATCGCGCGCGAGTACACGCGTGAAGCGGGCTGCCGCAACCTCGAGCGCGCCATCGGCGCGGTGCTGCGCAACGTCGCGGTGCGCGTGGCCGAAGGCAAGGCGACGTCGGTTCGCATCGAAGCGGGCGACGTGCAGGACATCCTCGGCGCGCCGCGGTTCGAGAATGAAGTGGCGATGCGCGTCAGCGTGCCGGGCGTGGCCACGGGCCTCGCCTGGACGCCGGTGGGCGGCGACATCCTGTTCATCGAAGCGACCCGCATTCCGGGCACCGGCAAGCTGATCCTCACCGGCCAGCTCGGCGACGTCATGAAGGAGAGCGCGCAGGCGGCGCTGAGCCTGCTCAAGTCGCAGGCCGAGTCGCTGGGCGTGGATTCGACGCGGTTCGAGAAGAGCGACATCCACGTGCACATCCCGGCGGGCGCAATCCCGAAGGACGGACCCAGTGCCGGTGTGACGCTCTATACGGCGCTGGTGTCGCTGATGACCAGCAAGACGGTGCGCAACGACGTCGCGATGACGGGCGAGATCAGCCTGCGCGGGCTGGTGCTGCCGGTCGGTGGCATCAAGGAGAAGACGGTGGCCGCGCATCGCGCGGGCATCCGCACGGTGATGCTGCCGGCGCGCAACCGGCGCGACCTCGACGACATCCCGGAGAGCGTGCGCAAGGACCTGCAGTTCGTGTGGCTCGAGCGCGTCGAGGACGCGGTCGCGCATGCGATCGACGGGTCGGTGCCGAAGGCGGCGTGAGCACCGCTTCGACGTGAGACGTCGCACGAGCGCGGGTCGATGGCCTGCGATCCGGTGTTCTTTCTGGCGAGCGGAAAGGCAGACACGCTCGCCAGAAAGAACACCGGATCGCAGGCTTGACGTCACGCGCCTGAGCGCCTTTTCCGCAAAGCCGGAAAAGGCCGCACGGCGCAAGCAACATCACCGCTGGCGTTCGAGCGACTGTTCCACCGCGGAGACGCGCACCAACGTGCACGCGAGTGGGCTGGCTGCCGAGGTTACAACGCGTAGCGCAGCGTTCATCCAATTCCTCGCGAATCGGGCCCATGCGCGGTCCGTTGGTTCCTTGGCTTGGTTGCCTGCGGCGGCGATGCACAGTGGGGAGCCGTGGTCGGGCGGCGGATCTGTGCTCGATTGGAGCGGCTCGGTTGCTTGCGCCGTGCGACCTTTTCCGCTCTCGCGGAAAAGGCGCTCAGGCGCGTGACGGCAGGCGTCCGATCCGACATGTCCTGGCGCGCGCGTGTCTGCCTTTCCAAGCGCGACAGGACATGTCGGATCGGACGCCAAGACCCTCACCCGCGTGGCGTCTACGCCGAAGCAGGAGGCACTAGAGCCTGATGCGCTGCCACCGCCCCGACCGCCACCGCAGGTAGAGCGCGACCCCGAGCAGTACCACGTACACGAGCAGTCCGGTCCACCCACCCGCCGCACCGTAGCCGTACTGCGGCAGGAAGTTGACCCAGCCCTGGCCCGGCGCGAATGAAAGCGAGTGCGCGAGCGGGACGAAGACACCCCAGGCGAACACGAAGAACAGCGCCGCCGGCACCTTCACGTCACCTGCACCGCGTAAAGAGAACCCGCTGCCCAGGTTGAGGCCGTCGAAGATCTGGTACCCCGCTGCGATCCACAGCAACACGATGCCGATCTCCACGACGTCCGCCGTCTGCGGATCCGCGGCATTCATGAACGTCGGCAGCAGCCACGGGCCCGACAGTGCGACCAGCACGCCAAGCGTGCCCATGAAGGCGATGGTCAGCACGATGATTGCGTTGCCGAGCCGGCGCGCCCAGTCGCGATCGCCCGCGCCGATCGACTGGCCGACCAGCGTCGTCCCGGCGAGCGCGATGCCGATACCCGGCATGTACGACATCGACGTCAGCATCATGATGATCTGCGTGGCGGCGCCATCGACGGCGCTCAACCTGACTTGCATCAGCTGGAACAGCGCCATGCCGAACAGGTCGGCGGCGTACATCGCGCCCATCGGCAGGCCCAGTCGATACTGCCGCGCGAGGCTGCGCAGATCGGGCCGCCAGGTCAGGTGCGACTTGTACTTCGTGCGCAGCCCCTTACCCAGGAACACCCACAGCGCCAAGCCGAGACCGCACACCATGCTGACGTTGGTGGCCCATGCGGAGCCCGCGATGCCGCCGTCGAGCTTGAAGATGAAGAGCCAGTTCAGCGCCGCATTCACGATCGCGACCAGGCCCGTCGTCATCACCGCGATGCGCGGACGCGAAATGCCGTTGAAGAATCCGAGCACGGCCCACAACGCCACCCCGAGCGGCGCGCCGAGCATGCGTGGCTGCCAGAAGGCCATGGCCTGCGCGGACACGTCCGGCGCGAGACCGAACGGCGCGAACAGCAACGGGCCCGACCACGCGAGCAACGCGAAGAAAGGCAGCGTCAGCGCGCTGGCCGTGAGCGCGACCCAGGTGGCGTGACTTGCGCGCGTGAAACGACGACCGCCTTCGGCCTGCGCCACGAACGTCTGCACCGCTAGCCCGACGCCGCCGACCAGCATCAGGAACAGCAGCACCACCCAGTAGACCGCGGCCATGCCCGCCATCGCAGTCGTCGAGATGTGGCCGACGAACCATGTGTCGGTGAGGCTGATCACGGCCTGCAGGCTGCTGTTGAGCATCAGCGGCAGGGCCAGCGTCGCGACGGCGCGATAGTCGATGACGGCGCGCCCCGTCGCGGGATCTCGCTTCTGTGCCGGCAATGGATTGCCCGCCGACGGCGAGACGGTGTTCGTCCCTGCCGGCGGCTGGTCGGCTGCGGTCATGGGCTGGCGCGCATCACCGGCGCATATGCCGGTGCACGAAAAAATAGTACAGCGAGCCCAGGAACACGAGCAGGCCGCCCACCCACAGGGTGATGCGGTGCAGGTTGCCCTGCATCAGCTGCTCGTCCTGCCCGGCAGTGACGCCTACCCAGCAAAGCACCGCGCACCAGATACCCGAGCCGATGATCGTTGCGAGCGAGTACCAGCCGAAATGCATGCGCACGACGCCCGCGGGAATGCCGATCAGGTGACGGATGACGGGGAGCAGGCGCGAGATGAACACACCGACCATGCCGTAGTGCGACGACCAGGCTTCGGCCCGCTGGATTTTTTCCGGGGTGATCATCACGTAGCGACCGTACTTCATCAGCAACGGCCGGCCGATCAGGTACGAGGCCCAGTACATCACGCTCGCGCCCACCCACGAGCCGGCGGTGCCGGCGATGACGATACCGGTCAGCGTGAAGGTTCCCTTCGAGTGGGCGAGGTATGCAGCGGGGGGAATCACGAACTCGCTCGGCACCGGCAGGATGGAACTCTCCATCGCCATCAGCAGCCCGATGAGCCAGTAACCACCCTGGTCGAGGGCTTCGAGGTACCACTGGATCAGGGACGCGAGCATCTCGTGCATGATTCGCTTCGACTATTTCAGGGAGTGCGGATGATGGGTCCCGGGACGCGCCGGGCAGACCGGCATTTTGCCAGAGCGGGGCCACCCTCATGCGACAGACCCCATAGGACAGCGCTGGCACAGGTGCGACAATGCCGGCAAATCCCGCCTTCCGGAAACCCACCGTGACGACGATGTCGGATCGCCTGCCGCATTCACGCCTCGCCGTTCGCGCTCTCGGCGCGGTGCTCGCCCTGCTTTTCGCCGTCGCCGGGCCGGCCAGCGCCCAGGCAGGACTGCTCGCCGGCGCGGGCAAGACCGATGCGCCCGTGGAGGCTGCGCCGAAGTCGACTGCGTCGGAACCGATCGCCGCCGGCGACATCCCGATGCGCGCCGATGCGGATGAGCGCTTCGCGCAGGACGTCATCCAGCGCGCGAAAGGCAGGGACCCGAGCAAGAAGCTGGGTGCAGAACTCGATGCCCTGACTGCCGGGATCGTCAAGCTGGCAAAGACGTTCGAAAACGAGGACCTCAAGCAACTCGCTGCGATCCGACTCGAAAGCCTGGACAACCACTGGAAGTTCTACCAGCGCGAGCTTGATGACTGGCGGGCCGCACTCGACAGCACGACGGGTTCCTACACGGAAGACGCGGCGGAACTCGCCAGGCGGCGCGGCGCGTGGGAAGCGACACGTGACGCGATGCTTGCGGGAGGCGTAACTCCTGCGCTGACCGATCGCGTGAACGTGATCATCGGGCAGTTCACGCTCGCGGAACGAGCGCTGTCGCGGCCGCTCGACGAACAGCTGAAGCTGCGCCGGCGCGCCAACACCGTGCAGTCCAGCATCGACGCTGGCAGGAAGGGTGTCGACGCGGCGATCGCCTACTACGACCGCCGGCTCGGCATGATCGATGCGGCACCCGCCTGGAAAGCCTGGAACGACACAGGGTTCAGCGCTGCCGAGCTGAAGGGTACGGAAGCCGGCTTGCGTCTCGAGACAGCGTTTATGGAAGAGTGGGGCGCAGCCAACCAGGCACGCCTGCGCGGCTACAAGTTCGGGGCGCTGGCATTGCTACCGCTCCTGGCCTGGCTCAGCTGGCGCAGCCGCAAGACAGTGACGACAGAACCCTCGATGCAGGCCGCCGCGAAGGTGCTGCAGCGTCCGATTTCAGCCTGGCTGCTCCTGGTCCTCATCGGCGTGCCGTTCGTTTTCCCGGACGCGCCGCTGGTACTGCACCAGACGGCGCTGCTGCTGGCGCTCGTGCCGGTGCTGCGCCTGCTGCCGCAGCGGGTATTCGAGGTGCTCGGTCGCTGGCCGATCGTGGGCACGGTCCTGTACCTGTTGTACCGGCTCAGCATCTTCCTGGTCGGCCAGCCGCTGCACTATCGTCTCTACACGCTCGCGCTCGCGTTGATCACTGCCGCGGTGCTCGTCTGGCTGCTGGTGTCGTCGAAGGACCGGCACGAGCGATCCGGCGCACCGGCACCTCACGGCATCGTCCGTCTGGTCGCATGGGGCGCGGTGGCAGCCTTGCTCACGGGAATCGTCGCCAATATCGTCGGCAACGTCTCGCTCGCGGAGATGCTGACGGGCGCGGTACTCGACAGCGCCTACGTGGGCCTCGCCCTGTACGCCGGCGCCAACGTGGTGTCCTCGATCCTCAGCCTGCTGCTGGCACGGCGCGAGATGACGCGCTTCCGCGTGATTACGCAGCACGCCGGACCGCTGCTGGCAAGCATGAATAAGCTTGTGATGTACGCGGCGCTCGCGGCGTGGATCGTCGTCACGCTGAACGAGTTCCGCATCGCTCGGCCGATTTTCGGCAGCGCCAAGGTGATCCTGACCCACCCGCTCGAGATCGGCCAGATCTCGGTGACCCTGGGCAGCATCCTGCTGTTCATCGTCTCGGTCTACGTCGCGTTCTGGGTCGCGCGCACGGTACGCGTCGTCCTGCGCGATGAGGTCCTGCCGAAGATGGAACTGCCGCGCGGCGTCGGCAACAGCATCTCGTCGCTGAGCTACTACGGCCTGGTGCTGATCGGCCTGATGGTGGCACTCGCCGCCGCCGGCTTCGAAACTTCGCAGTTCGCGCTCGTCTTTGGCGCGCTCGGCATCGGCATCGGCCTGGGGCTGCAGAACGTGGTCAACAACTTCGTCTCGGGCCTGATCCTGATGTTCGAACGCCCGATCCAGCCGGGCGACGTCGTCGAGGTATCGGGCACGTCGGGCACGGTGCGCGCGATCGGCATGCGCGCCACGACGCTGACCACGTTCGAGGGCGCCGACGTCGTCGTGCCGAACGGCACGCTGCTGTCGGAGAAGCTGATCAACTGGACGCTGAGCGACATGAACCGCCGCATCGACGTCGAAGTGGGGGTGGCCTACGGCTCCGACCCGCGCCGCGTGCTGACGCTGCTGCGCGAGGTGGCGCAAGGCACGCCTGGTATCTCGGCTGCCCCGGTACCGGCGATCGTCTTCAAGGGCTTCGGGCCCAGCTCGCTCGACTTCAGCATCCGGGCCTGGACCGACAATTTTGGCGACTGGGTGACCATTCGCACGGAGATGACGGCGCGCGTGTACGAAGCACTGGCCAGGGATGGCATCGAGATCCCGTACCCGCAGCAGGCCATCCACATCCGCAGCGTGTCGCCTGGGATCGGTCAGCAGCTCGCCGGCGCGATGCCGCCGCAGCCGGACGCTGCGCGGCCGGCGTAGTGCTGCTCGAAGCCGGACTGCTGAACGGTGGCACCCGCATCGTCGCAACGGTGCTCGGCGGCCTTGCGCTTGCGGTTGCGCTCTACAGCGCCCCGTGGAGGACCTGGCTCGGCGACGGCGAACGGCAGTGGGTCTGGTTCGGGTCGATGGCGCTGCTGATCGTCGTCTGGTCGATGAAGGCCGGCTTTACGCCGGGCCTGTCGGTGCGTTTCCTGCTGGTGACGGCGCTCACGCTGATGCACGGCTGGCAGCTCGCGATCGTGGCCGGGGCGCTGGTGCTCGTGGTGCTCTCGGTGGTGGGCATCGCGGACTGGCACCTCTATGGCGCCAACCTGCTCTGCATGGCCGTCGTGCCCGCGCTGTTCACGGCGTGGTTCCACGAACAGGTGCACGCGCGCCTGCCGCACAACTACTTCATCTACTTCTTCGTCACGACGTTCCTGGGTGCAGCGCTGGCCTTCAATCTCGCGGGCCTGCTGCGCGTCGGCCTGATCGCAGCGAGCGGGACTCTCGCCGCAACGCACGTGGGTCCCGAGTATTTTGCGATCCTGCCGCTGATGAGCTTCGGCGAAGCGGTCGTCAACGGCACGATCATCGGCATGGCCGTCGTCTACTGTCCGCGCTGGGTCATGAGTTTCGACGACCGGCTGTACCTGGCAAAAGGACAGTAACGCGAACATGCGGCGCGGCGCGCTGCCGGGAAAAGGCCGGTGCGTTAGAATAGGGCTCCGGTTCTCCCGCAACTCGTCACACCATGCCCACTTACGATTACCACTGCCCTGCCAATGGTCGCGTCGTCGAAGTCAGCCACAAGATGGCCGAGAGGATTTCGACGTGGAGCGAACTCTGCCGCCTGGCCGGACTGCCGCTCGACGGCACATCCGGCAAGGCCAAAGTGGAAAAGTTGATGAGCGCGAGCGGCGTCGTGCACGCCGGATCGCTCGGCAGCGGCTACGAAAGGCCCTGTGACACGGGCCCGTGCGGTGGCGGTGGTTGCGGGGGCGGCGGCTGCGAGTTCTGACAATCGGCGGCGATCGCGGCCGCTAGTCGGTGTCGGCAGGCAGGTCGAACACGATCACTTCCGCCGCCTCGCCACCGCCAAGACGCAGCTCGGGTTCGCCGGTCAACTTCAGCGCGTCCCCGGCCTCGAGCGCCTCGCCGTTGGCAACGATGCGACCGCGCGCGACGTGGACATAGATCAGTCGTCCACGCGCGACTTGCAGCTGCCCCTGCTCCGCTCCGTCGAACAGTCCCGCATACACCTGCGCGTCCTGGTGAATGTGGACGGATCCCTGCGCCCCGCCGGGCGAGGCAATGAGGCACAGACGGCCACGCTTCTCGGCCTCGACGAAGCGCTTTTCCTCGTACCCGGCGGGGATGCCGACGACGTTCGGCAGGATCCAGATCTGCAGGAAGTGCACGGGCTGCTGCTGCGACCCGTTGAATTCGCTGTGCTGCACGCCGCTGCCGGCGCTCATCCGCTGCACGTCGCCGGGGCGGATCGTCGAACTCGTCCCGGTCGAGTCCTTGTGCGCGAGCTCGCCCTCGAGCACGTAGCTGATGATCTCCATGTCGCGGTGACCGTGGGTGCCGAAACCCGCGCCCGGCGCGACCCGGTCCTCGTTGATCACGCGCAACGGCCCGAAGTGGACGTGCCGCGGATCGTGATAACCCGCGAACGAGAACGAGTGGTAGGACTTGAGCCAGCCGTGGTCGGCAAAGCCCCGCTCCTGGCTGCGTCGGATCTCGGCCATCGGCCACCTCCTGTTAAGGGCGGCATATTGCCCTAGAATGCTTCCCCTTCCTCCCCTTCCTCCCCTTCCTCCCCCCTTGTCCTCCCCTCCCCGCATCGGCTTCGTCTCCCTCGGCTGCCCCAAGGCGCTGGTGGACTCCGAACGCATCCTCACGCGCCTGCGCGCCGAGGGGTATGACGTCGTCGGCACCTACGAAGACGCGAACCTCGTCGTCGTCAATACGTGCGGTTTCATCGACGACGCCGTGCACGAATCGCTCGACGCGATCGGCGAAGCCCTGGCGCGCAATGGCAAGGTGATCGTGACCGGGTGTCTCGGCGCGCGTCCGGAGACGATCACCGATCGTCATCCCACCGTGCTGAAGGTGACGGGCGCGCACGCGTACGAGGAAGTCGTGCAGGCCGTGCACGAGCAGTTGCCGCCGCTGCACGATCCGTTCGTGGATCTCGTGCCGCCACAGGGCATCCGGCTCACGCCGCGGCACTACGCGTATCTCAAGATCTCCGAGGGCTGCAATCACCGCTGCACGTTCTGCATCATCCCCTCGATGCGTGGCGACCTGGTAAGCCGCCCGATCGGCGACGTAATGCTCGAAGCCGAGCGCCTGGTGAAGGCGGGCGTGAAGGAACTGCTCGTGATCTCGCAGGACACGAGCGCCTACGGCGCCGACCTCAAGTACGCCACGGGTTTCTGGGGCGGCAAGCCGGTGAAGGCGAAGTTCGTCGACCTCGCGCGCGCACTTGGATCGCTCGGCGCGTGGGTGCGCATGCACTACGTGTACCCGTACCCGCACGTCGACGACGTGATCCCGTTGATGGCCGACGGCAAAGTCCTCCCCTACCTCGACATTCCTTTCCAGCACGGCAGCCCGCGCGTACTCAAGCTCATGAAGCGTCCGGCGCACGCCGAGAACACGCTCGAACGCATCCACCGGTGGCGCGAAATGTGCCCCGACATCACCCTGCGCAGCACGTTCATCGTCGGCTTCCCTGGCGAGACCGAGGCGGACTTCGCAATGCTGCTCGACTGGCTGCGTGAAGCTCGGCTCGATCGCGTCGGCTGCTTCAAGTATTCGCCGGTCGAGGGTGCTGCGGCCAACGCACTGCCCGATCCCGTGCCCGAAGAAGTGAAGGAAGAGCGGCTCGGCCGCTTCATGGAAGTGGCAGCGGCGATCAGCGCGGAAAAGCTGGCCGCAAAGGTCGGCTTGCGGATGCGCGTCCTCGTCGATCACGTCGAACCGGGCGAAGGCGCGATTGCGCGCTCGGCGGCCGATGCACCGGAAATCGATGGTGTCGTGCGCATCCACAAGCCTGGCAAGAAGCTCCAGGTCGGCGACTGGGCCGACGTCCAGATCACCGGCGCCGATGCCTACGACCTGCAAGCCAGGATCGCGCGCTCCTGACATTCCTGGAACACACCCGCATGACACATAGATTGGTCTTTGCCGTCGTGGCCGCCCTGGCCACGGCGCTCCTCCCGCCTGTTACCGCGTTCGCGCAGCAACCCGCGCCGACAGTGACGGTTCCACCGGTCACTGCCGTCGCCAGTCCGCTGGCCGAAACCATCCGCGACCGCATCGATCATCTGCGCTACGAGAAGCAGCAGGACGTACGCGGAGCACGCGTCATCGCCGACGAGCTGGTCGCAAAGTACTACGAGGCGCAGCAGTTCCAGCCGGCGTGGCAGGATGCGTCGAAGCTCGACGAACTCGTCGCGAGCATCGAGGACCTGCGCAACGACGGTCTCGATCCCAACGACTACCACCTCGAAGCGCTTCGCTCGTACCGTCTCGACGTACGCATGCAGTCGCCGCTGACACTGCAGGATCGCGCCGATCTCGAACTGCTCGCGACCGACGCCTTCATGCTCGGGCTCTACCACGTCTACCTCGGCAAGGTAGATCCGGTGAAACTGAGTTCGCAGTGGAACTTCGCGCAGCGTCCGACACCATCGTTCGACGAAGGACTGCAGCGCTTCTCCGCGCGACTCGCCGCCGGCGAAATCCGCGAAGCGTTCGACAGCGCGCGTCCGTCGCACGCCTGGTATCAGCGTGGCCGTGAGCGCCTGAAGGATTACCGAGTGATCGCGGCAGCCGGTGGCTGGCCGGTCCTTGCGGATGGCCCGACGCTGAAGCCAGGCATGAGCGACGCGCGCGTGCCTGTGCTGCGCAAGCGGCTCGAGATCACGAAAGACTTGCTGCCAACGCCGGGCACCGTTGTCGGGGTCGACCCTGACCTCTACGACGCGGCGTTGGAACAAGGGGTCAAGGCCTTCCAGGAACGTCACGGCCTGACGCCGGACGGTGCAATCGGACCTGGCACGCGCGCCGCGATGAACGTGCCGGTGGAGCAGCGCATCGACCAGATCCGCGTCAACCTGGAGCGCGGTCGCTGGACCCTGCACGAGATGAAAGGCGAGTTCGTGCTGGTCGACGTCGCTGGCTTCTACGTGAGCTACTTCCGCAACGACGAACCGATCTGGACGTCGCGGGTCGTCGTGGGCAAGGACCAGCGCGAGACGCCGATCTTCCGCTCGAAGATCACCTACGTCGTGTTCAATCCGACCTGGACGATTCCGCCGGGCATCCTGGTCAAGGACAAGCTGCCGGAGCTGAGGCGCAATCCCGGCGCGCTGAAGCGAATGAACATCCGCGTGCTCGACGGCAGCGGACGCGAGGTCAACCCGTATTCGGTCAACTGGAACCAGTACGGGCCGTCGCGGTTGCCACCGTACCAGTTCGTGCAGGATCCGGGCCCGAACAACGCGCTCGGCCTGGTCAAGATCATGTTCCCGAATCCCTACCTGGTGTACCTGCACGATTCGCCGGCGAAATCCCTTTTCGAGCAGGACCAGCGCACCTTCAGCTCAGGCTGCATCCGCGTGCAGCAGCCGTTCGAACTGGCGGCGCTCGTGCTCAACGATCCGCAGTGGAACCCGCAGAGCATCGACGCCGTGATCGCGACCAAACAGACCCGGACGGTCAACCTGAAGACGCCCGTGCCGGTGCTGCTCCTGTACTGGACCGCGCAGCCGCGGCCGGATGGCCAGGTGAACTTCCGTAACGACGTCTACGGGCGCGATCCGCCAACGCTCGCGGCGCTCGACAGCGACTTCCGCCTGCCGGTCATCAACTGACCGACAAAAGAAGGCCGGCGAACCTTGCGGCAGCCGGCCGAATTTTCACGCAGGAGGAAAAATGTACGGGGCAAAGATTGCGCCCGGAAGGTTTTTCCGGCTTCGGGGATATCCACCGTGCCATAGGTGGAAATTACTAGGCGCGGTCAGTGGTGGTGTCCGCCGGGTCCGTGCACGTGGCCGTGCTCGAGTTCTTCCTGCGTGGCCTCGCGCACCTCGGTGATCTCGACTTCGAAGTTGAGGTGCTCGCCGGCCAGCGGATGGTTGCCGTCGACGGTGACCATGTCGCCCTGGATGCCGGTGACCGTCACCATGCGCGCGTGACCATCGGACGTCTGGGCCTGGAACTGCATGCCGGGCTTCAGGTTCGAGACCTTGCCGAACGAGCGCTTCGGCACGCGCTGGATGAGCTCCGCATCGCGCTCGCCGTAGCCGTCGGCCGGCGCGATCTTCACGCTGAGTCTCGCGCCCGACGTTTTGCCTTCGAGTTCGCGCTCGAGGCCCGGAATCAGGTTGCCGTGGCCGTGTATGTACGCGAGCGGATCGCCGCCCGCCGAGCTGTCAAGCACTTTGCCCTCGTCGTTGGTGAGGGTGTAATGGATCAACACGACTTTGTCCGCAGCAACGACCATGAAGCGACTCCGGAGTTGGGAAGGGGGAAGAGGAAGGGAGGAAGGATAGGAAGGGAAGAAGAAGAAGAAGAAGAACGGACTCAGACGGGCTGCCCGTCCTTGAGCTTGAGCCAACCGCGCGCGACGCGATAGATGACCCAGACGCCAATGATGAAGATGCCGATCGGGAACGTGACGAACCCGACGAGCACGAAGAACAGGGGCAGCGACAACAGGAACACGACCGTGACCCAGAGCGCGGCGAACCAGAACGTGCGCAGCTGCCAGGCGAAGTGCGATTCCAGGTGGGTGCCGCGGGCATCGCTGCGACGGACGTAGTTCATCACCACGGCAACGATCGACGGCAGGCCGAACACGAAGGCCGTGGCGATGAACGCCGAGCCGAACATGCCTATCAGGGCGCTCGCCGCGTGCAGCGCATACATCCAGTGCGTATAGCGGACGAGCGAAGCATCCGCGACCGCCAGCGAAGAAGCCGGTGAGTTCATCGATTTTGCGCCCCTGTGTGCGATTCCGTGGGATGCCTATCCTACTGCGTCGCGCCGTCCGGCGGAGACTCAGCCTGTCGCATCGCGGCCTCCCAATGGCGCTTCGGCACGTGGGTACGCAGCCGTCGGGCCACCAGGTCGAGTACCTCCGCGTCGATCCCGTGCCCCAGCCACGGGACGACATCCGCAACGACGTCGGCACCGAGCGCGACCAGGTGCCTGGCAGCCTCGACGGTGAAGCCGTAATGAATCACTGCGTCGGCCTTGCCGTGGACGAGGAACAGCGTCGTACCGCCTGGGCTCGTCTCCGGCAGCCGGGCGTAGCGACCGGCGAGCGCTACCACGCGTCCGGCCAGCACGTCGTCGCCCGCCTGGGTCGCCGCCTCCAGCACCATGATCGCCCCCTGCGAAAAACCCACCAGCACGGTGGCTTCCGGTCCCAGGCCCGTATCGCGTTGCCATTGCCGGATGGCTGCGACGAACGACGGCATCTCGGCCGCAACCCGTTCGATCCGCCTGGCGTCGTCGATGCCGTCGACGGAAAACCACTGGTAACCGATGCCGAAGCTCGACGGATGAGGAGCGCGCAGGCTCGCCACCAACGCCTCGGGGTATTCCGCCGCGAGCCGCTCGCCCACCAGCCGCAGGTCCTCTTCACTGGCACCAAGACCGTGGAACAGCAACACGAGTTGCCGCACCGCACCGCTTGGCTGCTGGATGATCATGGCTTTTGGCATCCCACGCTGCTTCCCGTCGACCTTAGAGCCAGCGGCGGACCGACTGACGATACGTGTCGAATTCGCCCGCGAAGAGTCGCGCGAGGATGCGTTCCTCGGGTTCGATCTGGAAGCGATTGATGTACAGCAGGAAGGCCGGCAGGATGACAAGAGCCACCGGGTTGGCGAGCCATGCGGCCCACGCGGCCAGCATGAGCAGCATGCCGAGGTACATCGGGTTGCGCGTATGGCGGTAGATGCCGGAGCGCACCATCGAGGACGTGGCTTGCGGAGTCGTCGGATTCACCGTCGTGCGTGCCCGGCGGAATTCGACCACCCCGGCGACGGCAACCAGGATCCCTGCTGCGAGCAACAACACGGCCGTTCCGAGCCGCCAGGGCTTGCCCCATTCCAGGCCGCCGGGGGTCCAACGCGAGAGCAGCCACATGCACAGCGCCGCGACCAACGCGACGGCGACCGGCGGGACACGCAGTTCAAGCGACGATCCAGCGTGCATGGCGAAATCTCTTCCGATCAGGCCAGGGACAGCCGGTTCAGTCCCGGAGTTGCTTGAAGTAGAGCACGGTTGGAAACAGCTCCCCGTCGGGCGTGGTCGCGTAGTCCGGTATTTCACCCGCGCGGGTCCATCCCAGGTGGCGGTAGACGTCCTCCGCGTGCGACGCGAGCAGCGTGTCCAGGAACAGCAGCGAACGCCCGCGGCGCCTTGCCTCGGCTTCCAGCTCACCCATCAGCAGCGTGGCGACGCCGTTCCCGCGCGCAGCACGCAGCACCTGGAGTTTCTGCACCTCGGCCCGATGCCGGCCGTTGTCCTTGTCGCACAACGCGAGCTGCACCGTGCCGACGACGACGCCATCCTGTTCGGCGACCCAGAGCAGCAGGTCGTCGCTGAGGGATGAGAACACCCTGCGCCAGTAGCGATCCGCGGTCTCGCGCGACACCGGCGCGAGGAAGCCGATGGACGCACCCGAATGCACCGCGTCGATCAATAAGTCACCGAGCGGTTCGAGCAACGAAGTGTCCGTCGCAGCGACTCGACGCACGACCAAAGCCGCGGACCGGAAGGCCGGCCTACGCGCCGGGGCAGGGTCGGAAGTCGGCTTGCAGCCGTCGGGTTTGCAGACGCGCACGGTCGACGGGGGATGGACCGCCAGCTTCGCGGCCGGTCGGCGCGGCCGCGGCAGCAACTCGCCCCCGCAGTTCGGACACACGCCGTTCAGGCGACGCTCGGCACAGGTCGCGCAGAACGTGCATTCGAACGAACAGATCCGTGCGAGCAGCGACTCCGGCGGCAAGTCGGCATCGCAGCATTCACAGGATGGGCGTATATCCAGCATGGCCCTTCGAACCGCGGAATCGAAACGGTACATTTAGCCTAGCATTGTTCTTTTGGACACTGTCTTGATTGGGTATCGATGCCTTCCGATCGCAGTTGCGTTGGGGTTTTCCCCGTCCGTAACCTCACGG
>Ga0209253_10001741_pt1 | contig 19189 bp, 15 predicted proteins | sample FrelakmetBRP12BR_FD_187145 | JGI IMG/M metagenome (GOLD analysis project Ga0209253, IMG submission 187145) | Freshwater lake sediment microbial communities from the University of Notre Dame, USA, for methane emissions studies - BRP12 BR (SPAdes)... | ecosystem: Environmental > Aquatic >... | reverse complement strand
AACCACATCAATATCCGAGCTCATGCCCGATTCATCCTCAAGGTAATTACCTTTTTGGGAGGCAGGAGCAAGGTGACCTTTCCTCTGGTCTCCAGCACCGGAGCCGACTCTGCACCTGAAGTCGTTCGAGGTAGTTCGTCCAAGCCGGAGAATTGGATGCTTGCGGGGATAAAAGGCAACTGGAGGGTTGCTTGTGCAGGGATATCCGATGGATTGTATAGGCGCAAAATCAGCGCATCGCCGATCTCGGCTTTCTTCAGCGTACTCAAGATAGCGTTCTGACCTTCGACCTTTATGAAGGAGCGTCTGGGTGATTGTGTTCCGGGAGTGAACGCTGATCGGTTCTTCTCCATTCCGGTCGTGAAAGCGCGCGGTGGGTTGTTGAAAGCCAGCGCCTGCCGCCAGACCTCCGCCTGGTCCCAGCTGCCGCGGTGCGGCAGGACAGAGAGCGAAAAGGTCAACTTACGTTGGATCTGGGCTTCAGGGGTGGCGATGTGCGGACCGGCTCCCACCGCGGCGGTCTGCATATCGTACCCAGCCCCCAAGAAACCCACTGCGCGCAGCAGGGTGACGGCGACCTCGTGGCGATTAGTGTCCAGGACTTCATATTCGGGCAGACCCTGAACGATAAGGCAGATTCCACGCTCCCCATCCGAGAGATCGACCCAATCCTGCTGTGGAAAAGTCGTTGGAGCGTCTTCCACCCAGGCCTCGTCCGGTACCGGGGTGACCTTGATCGGATGACTGACAACGTCGAACTGGGCGCTGGCATGGGAAATTTGCGTATTCACATCGCTTGTAAAGACCATTCGCAGGCGGTGGTCTCGGGCATGGTTTTCGAAGCCCACCTCGAGATCCAGACGGGGCGACCCCTGTGCCAATGATAAAGTGACACTTAGTGGGCAGGAGAGGCGCGTTTCGCTACGCCTCTGCCCGGAGGCATCCAAGCCTTCTGAGAGCGACCAGTCGTAATCGATGCGGGTACGCTGCACAGCGGGGCCATCCGCAAGGCGACTGATGCGCGGCGCCAATCCGAGCGTGTTTTCCACCCGGTTTTGAAGCGGATGGGAGTAATTGTAGCCATCCCCGCAGTCACCGCCGTCCTCAAAATAACCCTGGTCAGTGTAAACCTGCCCATTGATCTTGTCCTCAACAATGAACGTGCCATTGGAGGTGATCTGGACGCGCAGGTGTTCGTTTTCGAGAACGTTGTGTGGACTGGCGACGATCACCGGTTTATTCGGGTTCCCAGTCGGAGCGACGGCGTACACTTGATAGCCGTAAGGTGGCAAGTTGGCCTCAAAGGAGGCCCGCACGCATGCCCCTCTCCGTTCGCTGGCTGGTCCACTGACGAGTGGGCGGAGCACATGCGAGCGGCTGATGGATTCGACCTGGACGGGAAGGGCATCACCTCCATCCAGCCGGCGAATGCGCAGGCCGCGAAAATGCGGCTCCGGCAGGATTGGCGGATCGCCATACCACTGCTGAAGAACCCGCCGGCGGAACAATTCAGGTGCTTCCACTTCATGTGCACCCTTGTCAGATGAGGCTGGCGGAGTCCAGTGATACATGGCGACCCGGTTGAGGAAGAAATCCCACAGATCGATCTCTACCGAGATGGCTTGTTCCAGGGGCCAGGGCAGACCGTTGAATACCACCAAGGCTGCCTCATCCTCCTTCAAGCCCGACAGGTTGATCCGGCGCGCCAACAGCTCAAAGCTCTCACCCAGGATCTCCCCGGCAATCTCGGAGGCCCAGGCGAAGCGCGTCTCCATCTGGGCGTGGACCGCGTCGATGCTGCAGCCACCGATCGAATCATGGGCATGATTCTGGAGCAGCCACTCCCAGGATTTCCACAGGAATGTCTGTGGATATTCTCCGCCCTCCAACCAGGTGAAGACTGACCAAGGTTCTACCCAGCGTTCGAGCAGAGTCTGGGTGCGTTCGTTCTGCATTTTATTATATATGCGGGAGGAAAGAATGTGCGGCAGGAGCCGGTTGTCCCGCCCAGGGGTACGGTTGGCGTCCCGCAGCTCGCCGGAGATCGTTTGCAGCGGCTGGTTAGCCAGCGACTTCACCAGGGCTTCGAAATACTCCTCCAGGGAGGCCTGATGAAAGTGAAATTCACTTCCGCTGAGCTGGTTGGCAGCTTCCAGGATTGCCGGTAGGTCTTCCCGGGCGGGGAGATGGTCAACGCCGTTGAGAGCCAAAAGCACCGAAGATGCGGCACGGCGGGTCTCATAGCGGGCGAATATTCTCAGGTCAGAGGCTGCTTCCTGGATATCTTCTGCCAGGGAAGAAGTGTTGGCGTAACCCAAGTCGGTTGGCAAATGGCGCAATAGCACTCGGCTGCCATCTGGTGACTGCCACCACAACTCGGACTTCAGGTCGCCTTCGTCCAGACCGCGGAAATGCATTGCAAAGGGAATGTCGAATCCCTGCAATATCTGCGGAAGTTGGGAGATGTGGCCGAATGTGTCTGGGATGTAACCGACTTTTTGAACGTGCCCAAAGTCATTGGCAATTCGATGTCCTAGGAGAAGGTTACGAACCAGGGACTCACCACTGACCAGGAACTCGTCCGGTAAAACGTACCACGGCCCAACGCCCAGGCGGCGTTCCCGGATAAGTTTCTGAAGGATTTCTTGTTTCTCGGGACGAATCTCTAAATAGTCTTGAAGAACAACCGTCTGCGCATCCAGGTTGAAATGGGTGTAGGACGGATCGCGTTCCAGCAGGGTAAGTAGGGCATCCATGACATGTACAAGGCGGATGCGAAATTGTTGATAGGTGGCATACCATTCCCGGTCCCAATGCGTGTGCGGGATGACAAAGACTGTGAATTTTTCGGTGGCGGATCGTTTTGGCATCTGGTCTTACTCCACAGGCTGGGATGGGTATAGTGTCCATAAACCCGGTGGATTTTCGGTCAGGTACTAAGCCTTTTCTTTTTCGGCTGTAAAGGCCTTGACTGCTTCGACGAACTCCTGCGAGGTGATGGAGACGCAGTACAAGCTTTCCATCATCCTGACCATGCGCTGGGTTCCCAGCAGTTCGGCCTGCTCTTCCGGGAAGTCATTCGCCAGGGTGCAGTCGCGCAGCAGGATGGTCTTATAGTTCCGCCACAAGGCATCGATAATCGTCGTCATCAGGCAAGCATCAGCGGAAAAGCCGACCACGAACAGGTTCTTGATGTCGAGGTAGCGCAGCAGCAGATCGAGGCGCGTGCCAACGAAGCCACTGTAGACGTGTTTACGGATAAAATACTCGTTCTCACGCGGGGTAAGCAACTTGGAGATCTTGACATGGTCGGAAGCGCCGTAATGATATTCCTTGGGATCGACCTCGTCCTCGGCGAACATGTGCTCCATGTCGGTGTTCAGTTGCCGTTTCAGCACTTTGCTGAATTCAGAATCCTTCAAGGCGATCTTGGGAGCGCTGTTGTTGAGATAGATCACCGGCAGGCTGATCTCCCTGGCGGCGGTCAAGGCGGGCAGCAGGGCCGTCTTGATGATGCGATCCTCGTGCTCGGAGCTCTTCAGCCATGCCAGGGCGGGACGCTGCGCACCCGCATGCCCAGTCTGGTTGTACGCCGGCACCGGGTCGTCCGGATGGAAACCCAGGCCGTAAACATCGATCACCAGGAAGGCGGAGCGACTGAATTCGGCTTCGTAGTCTTCGAAGCCGTATCCAAGATAGCCAGTGGATGGAAAGAGGCGATAAAAGCGGGTTTTACACTTGATCGATTGAGCCATATTCATCTCCTTTTCGCTTTGGAAGGGTGGTAGAAAGGACCGGCCTGAATTCAGCTTTTTATAGCCAGCACTTCCCGCATGGCCGAGAAGCCGCACTGGCCGCTGGTGAAAACTGGAATACCAAACTCTTTTATTGGGTCGGGATAAGATAAGAGGAAAACGGACATTGAAAGTTGTGCCAGAACGACGCAGCCGATTTCCTCCGCCTTCATCCGCTCCCGGATCGTCTGCGCCAGGATTGTGTTATGTTCCTCGACCGCGCCTATTGCGAGGCGGTCCCAAGCCTCTTCGACTAGGGCACCTGTCATGCTCACAGTGCGGCCGTTCTCCCCGGCCACTTCCTGGAGCAGCACCTGCGTACTTTCCACCGTAGGGCCATGAGTGGCGACAACCAGGATCCGACCACCGTGATCTACGGCGCGCTCCATCATGGGACGATCGATCTGGTATACAGGGATCCCGTAAGGCAGGAGCGCCTCCCTGACCAGAGAATAAGCCCGGTTCATCGTGGAGCAAGTGATCAGAACTGCATCCACGTGACCCAATTCCACCAGGTCGATGGCGTAACGTTTGAAAGCGGACAGGTTCGCGGCGGGCAGGGATGGTAATCCGGAGGAATACGCATCCATGAAATTGATCTGCATTGCCTCGTTGCCGACGTTAATGAGGTGAACCTCCGGCATATACATAAGCCCGAAGTAATTCGCCCATAAGGTGATCCACGAGGAACCATTGAGCAGTCCGAGCCTCTTTCCGACCAGGCGCGGGTCGCCCTGCAGCTCCGGGTCGGTATGCGCCACCCCGGTCACGCGCAGGTAGTCGGAAAAAAGTCTGATCGCTTCCACCGGGGGGAAACCCGTCACTTGATCAGTTGGATTCTTCTGCCCGGTGGTCATGTCGTCCGCCCAATCTTTTGTGTAAGTACAACATGCGCCGCCCGGGCGATATCTTCGGGGAGCATCCCGTGAATGCGGAACAGGTCACCGATGCCCCCACTGGTCACGAAACGATCGCGGACCCCAATGCGGGAGAGCGGAACCGGGGAGGTCTCAGCCAATACCTCTGCGACCGCCGAACCGAATCCGCCAATGATCGAGGCGTTTTCGGCAGAAACGGCGCAGCCAGTCTTACCAGCCGAGGCAGCGATAAGCTCCCGGTCGATGGGCTTAATCGAGGCGAGATGGACAACCTCGGCGGTAATGCCGTCCTTTTCCAGCAGGCCGGCTGCATTCATACAGAAGGAGGTCATCATTCCAGTGCCGAATAGGGTGACGTCATTGCCCGAACGCAAGATCTTACCCTTTCCCCACTCGAAGCGGTGATCCGCACCGAACAGATCTGGGAAAGTGTAGCGCGCCACGCGGAAATAAACCGGCCCGTCCACCTCCAGTGCGGCATGCATGACGGCGCGCATATCGGCGTTGTCACCCGGATCGGCCAGGCGCATGTTCGGCAGTACACGCATGATGGCGATGTCTTCGATGCAGTTGTGGGATGTGCCGGCCCGGCTGGTTGGCAGGCCAACGTAAGAGCCTGGAATCTTAACATTCAGGCCGGGGTAGCAAATCGAAATGGCCACCTGATCCAGGGCGCGGCGGGTTGCAAAAGAGGCGAAAGTACAGGGGAATGGGATAAACCCTTCCAGGGCCAGCCCGGCGCTGATCCCGAAAAGGTTTTGCTCGGCAATGCCAACTTGGATGAAACGGTCCGGGTAGGCAGCCTTGAAATACCCGGCTTTTGACGAAGTGTGCAGATCGGCGTCCAGCACCAGCATGCGGGAATATTCCTGACCCAACTGGACCAGCATCTGGCCGAAAACATCGCGCATTTCAATGGGGCGGGCCGGGCTATTCTCCGCCATAGAAATTCTCCTTTTCACGCTCTGCGCCCAGCTTGCTGTAGCCCTGCTCCGGACGGCCGTAGCGGCGGGACAATTCCCGCAGCATGGCGTCAGCGGTCCCGGCATCGGGGGCGTGGGTATGCCATTTATAGTTAAACTCTGCCATTTCGATGCCGCGGCCCTTAACCGTGTGGGCGATCACCACGATCGGCTTGCCGCGCGGCTGGATCCAGCGCGCCTGGTAGAAGGTTGCGGTGAGGGCTTCCAAGTCATGGCCGTCCGCCTCGAGCACGTCCCAGCCGAAGGCAGCCCACTTATCGACGAGCGGTTCGATATTCATCAGGTCCCAGACGAAACCTTTGGCCATGACCTTGTTATAATCGACCACGGCGATCAGGTTGTCAAGGTGATAATGCGCGGCAGACATGGCAGCTTCCCAGACGTTGCCTTCGTTGAGTTCTCCGTCGCCCAGCAAACAGAAGACACGGCTGCGCGGATTCTCCTTCAAGCGCAAGCCGTAGGCGCAGCCGACTGCCACCGAAAGCCCCATACCCAGCGGCCCGCCGGAAGATTCAATCCCGGCTGTGTGGGTCATATCCGTATGACCTTCCAGACCTTCGGGTTCACAATAGGTGTATATTTCCTGCAGGGGATAAAAGCCCTTCACTGCCAGGGCGGCGTAAAGTGCGGGCGAGCTATGCGCCTTCGACAGGATCAGGCGATCGCGGTTTTCAGCCTTCGGATTTTGCGGATCGATGTTCATGCACTGGAAGTAGAGCACTGCCAGAATGTCAGCCAGCGAGAGTGAACCGCCTGGATGCCCCCACCTGGCAAAGGTGATCATCTCAATCGAGAGCCTGCGAATCTGGTAAGCCGCCTCCTGCAGCTCGAGCAGTTTTTCCGGTGATAGGGATGCCATCTAACTCCTATTCTGATTCCAGCGCGGTCCAGGTGATCTTCTAGACTCCCTTCCCAACCAGGGATTGTACGTTGAGGGGTAAGGAATTGAAGGTTTCAACCCGCTCTCCGAACTTACCCAGGGTATTCTCAATGACCAGGTAATCCAGGTCCGGCAGGACAATGTCATTCCAGGCATCTCCGATACCGCGGATGGCCACATCCAGCATGGTGACGATTTGATGTCCGAGTGGTTCTTTCGAGTCCAGTGTGATTGCGCCAAAGAATTCCTGGCACTCAGTATAGCCTGAATTATGTGTGCCGGTATACGGCTTGAGCGCCTCCAGTTGGATGGCCTTCCCATAACGCTTGGAGACTTCCTGGCTGTGGGCGGTAAAGAAATCGACCAGAGCCTGCTCCTGCAGGAAAGCCGGGAGCCTTTCCTTTGCCACCCTGCGGTAAGCTGCTTCGCCAACGCGATAGGCCTCTTCCAGGAAATCGAACCAGTACTGTTTGGCAGAGGTTATGTGGGAACCCGTCTCGACCGCCACAACCGATCGTCGCACGCAGGCGTTGAGGCCGTCGCGTTTGGGCGCCACACCCAGGTGGACGTATTCGCCAACCCGGATCGGGCGGTTCAGCGCCTTGCCGATCAGCGTGCGGTTGGCTTCACCGGTGGTGACCATCACGTCCCAGCCATTTTCCTCCGAGCCAAGTTCCTTGGCCACCCAATACGCCCAGCCCGCTACCTGGGTCTCCAGCAACCCCGGGCGCAAGATGGCCAGCATGGCGCGCAGCATTGCGTCGCCGATGATCGCCGCGTCCCGGATGAGGGCCATCTCGATGTCCGATTTCTCGTAACGGATGCGCTGATACAATTCCTGGGCGTCGAACACATTTCCAGGGCCGACGATCTTCTCCAGGGCAGCCAAGATCCCGGCGGGGACTACCTGCCTGGGGGTGAACAGGCCGATGCTGTGCACTTTCTTCCCAGCTGTCGCATCGAGTACGTCCTCCAGCCGCTCCGCCCGGATGGGATATTTTTCGTCCGCAAGCTGCAGAAGCTCCACTTTATGGACTTTGGCGTTGGCGCGCGGCGCAAGCTGCTCGGACACGTAGCCACCTTCCAGGCCGGCAATAATATGGAAACCATTCTTCCCAATTGCTCCGGCCACCTGCTCGATGGTGATATTCGTGTTGCCGCCCAGGTAAGGTACATCCCCATTGTAGTGTTCGTCGGAAAAAACAAAACCGACATCCAGGCAGGCTTGCTCCAATGCCTGCCAGGTGGCAGCCTGCCGGCGCGCGAATTCTTCCTGCGGGACTGCCAAGTCTTTTTCGATCCCCGGACATGCAGTCAGTACATCTAAGACTTTACGAAAATCCATTTCCAATTCTATCTGTCGGATTGGATCGATTCCAGACATGCGAACCTCACTTTTGATCCTTCTGAACAGCAGAAAATGAACTCTGGGATATTCCCTGCTCTCGTTTAATAATCTGAAGGAGTTCAAGTCGCGGCATACAGCATTCGAAGCGGAAACTCGCCATCAGCTCATCGATTTCAGACAGTTCCAGGCCCTTGAGCAGTGGGTAAAAATCCTCGATCAGCGGCTCAGCAAGCAGGATGTGACGCACGGTCCGGTTGATCTGCCACTTGGCATCGAAGGGAAAAGGTTTATAGTTTGGGAAGAATTCTGCGAAGGTCTGCTCGATGGGTTCCAGGATGTGGCGGACATTTTCGTCCGACCCTCCCCACGAGTCGACGCCCAGGATGGTCTTCTTTTCCAGGATGGGTTGGATTTTCCGGATCCACTTCGAATCTGGTTTGAGACCCACCACGCCCTGTAAACCAAGATCCTTGTAAGTCCATAAACACCAGTTAGCCCCCAACTCTTTGTAAAAGGAGAGTTGATCTTTGAGGAGCCGGTAGCGCATGGCATCTTTTTCCGGATTCCCGGTATAAACCGGGCCAAATTCCCCGACCCAGATGGGAGTCTGGTTTTCGAGCATGTATTGGCAGTTTTTCATTAAATCGTCGTGCAAGATCTTCTTATTATAGTACCTACCGCGTGACTTGCCCGGATAATCTTCGCCGTCGATAAAGCCCGGGACGGCATAGTTGTGCAATGCGTAGACGACATTTGGCAGGGGTGCGCCGAGGACGGAGAAATCCTGGGAGTAGCGGTTGCCTTCCAGGAAAATGATATGCTCCGGATCGACCCGACGGATTGCAGCCACCACCCGCTGGTAAAAGGCATCCAACTGCTCCCCGGTGGGGTCGGAGGGCTCATTAAGCGGGTCATAGCCCGCCACCCAGGGATTGTCCTTGTACCGTTCGGCGATGATTTCCCAAAGCCAGACGGCACGATCCTGGAAATGCTTGTGCTGCCAGAAGAAGGCTTGCTGGGAGGGATTGTCGGAATGCCAGTCTTGATTCTGATAGCCTGCAGCAGCGTGTAGGTCAAGAATGGTATATATTTCCTGCTCGGCACAAATCTGGATAACCCGGTCGAGCTGCTTCAACCCGGATTCGAGGATAACGGTCGGATTCATGTCATCTTCGAAATGCCGGTAGTTGAACGGTAGGCGGACCAGGTTGAGTCCCAGCGAACGGACGAAACTCGCATCTTCTGCAGTAAAGAAATATTCAAGGTAACGGTCGAAGAAAAAATCCGCTTTTTCCTGCCCTAAGGCACGGTAGACCACCTTGCGGAAGGCGTTTTCATTGGCCGGGAAACCGGTAATGAAATTCTCCATATTCATCCACCCACCCAGGCCGACACCGTGAAGAGTGATCTCCTCACCGGCCTGATTCTGGATATGGGTCTGATTCACTTTCAGGAATGCGTGATGACTGGGCATAAAGAGATCCTTATAATGGCTTATGGACTAATCTTTGATTTGGCGAGCCGGTTCATTCTTTAACTGCTCCAGCCAGCATGCCTTGCATGATTTGTTCCTGGAAAAAGATGAACACGATATATACCGGGATCATGCTGATCACAACACCAGCGGCGATCAACCCATAATCAATCGACCGCTGGTTGGCCCTGAGCAGGGCAAGGGCGAGTTGAATGGTGCGGTTGTTTGAATCTATCAGGATCAGGGCGAACAAATACTCATTCCAAATATTAATGAAATTCAATACCAGGACCGTGATTATTCCTGGCATACAAATCGGTAAAAATATGTAATAAATGATTTGGAGCACATTACCGCCATCCATCACCGCGCTCTCCTCCAGTTCGCGCGGCAGCTTCCGCATGAAGCCAGCCAGCAGGATCATCGTTAATGGCAGGCTGAAAGCCGGATAGAGGATCACCAGGGCGATCGGGTGGTACAGCAGACCGGCTTTGGCGGTCATCATGTAGACCGGTAACAGGATCGCCAGGCCCGGGATGAGGAACCCAAGGCTGAAAATGGATTCAACGACCGGCGATAAGCGGGTTTGAATACGGGCGACCGCAAACGCGGCTGGAAATGCCAGGATAAGGGTCAAAGCCTCCGCCCCGGTAGTAATCAGAATGGAAATCAATCCAGCACGCAGCACATTGACACTCACCTGTGCCTGGATGAATTTCGAGAAATCCAACGCGGAGGGTAAAGCCAGCGGCGTCAAGATGATCTGGGTATTATCTTTAAAGGCGGAGACGATCACAAAGTAGAGTGGAATGACGATCAAGGCGGCATAGAGCATCGAGAAGCAATATCCCGCAATAACAAAGGGATCGGAGCCCATTTTTATTCTCTTGGTAATATGTGTTATCCGGTAAAGCATGTGCATGCCTCCATCAGTCCGACAATCGCGAAGACGCCCGGCGAATCAAGACGATCACAACGATGCCGATGAAAAAGATCATGACGCCCAATGCCTGGCTGTAGCCCAGTCGCCCGGAAAGGAATGCCTGATCATATAAATAGAAACCCAGGGTAAAGGTGGCAGTCCCCGGCCCGCCTTTCGTCAGGAGGATCATATAAACTGCCCCCGAGAGAATACCGAGAAACTGCAGGATGGTTACCACACCAATAAAATCCGTCATGAGCGGGAAGGCGATCTTCCACATAATTGTCCAATATCCCGCCCCGTCCAGCTTGGCGGCCTCGTACAACTCTTCCGGCAGGCTGGCCAATGCCGCAAAGAACAACACGCTGTTGAAACCAATCCCCCCCCAGATGTCGATGGCGATCAGGCAAAACAGGGCAGTTGACTTGTTCATCAGCCAAACCCGGTTGGTAGCCTCAAATCCAATTGCGTTTAGAAATGAGTTCAGCATGCCATCCGGGCGATAGATTCCCAGGAAGATCATCGCCAGGGCCGCGACCGAGAGCATTGACGGGGTAAAAAAGATGGTGCGAAGAATGCGATAACCGGGTTTACGCAGGCTCAAAAAGAAACCAAGCATAAATGCGAATGGAATAACCCCCAGGATCCCCACCAGCAGGTAAGTCCCGGTATTGCGCAGAGCGATGGCTACCTTTGGGTCGCTGAACATCCTCACGAAGTTGTCCAGGAAAATGAACTTCTTGGGCATGTTTAATGAACTCCAGCTTGTTGTACTGATGTAAAACATGTTCAGCAGCGGCCAGAGCATAAAAGCTAAAAACCACGCCAGGGCCGGGGCCACCAAAAAGATGAAGGTGGTCCGCCGCCGCCGTGCGTTACGCTGACTGTATTTTGTGGTGGGGCCGTTTTTTTTTCCGACCGAGATTATCTTCACTGCAGGAGTCATGGCTTTCCTCAGTGGGAATGGGGCACGGTCCTAAATACCCGTGCCCCATTCCAGGAAACGTGAATAAGAGGCTACTTGAGCGCTGCGTAGGCAGCGGTCATTTCTGCCAGGATCTGTTCAGCGGTCATACCCGGGGCAAATGCTGCCATGGTGACGCGATCGAAGTCTGGCCAGACGGCACCCGGCTTATAAGCGTCGGAGATAAAGACCACTTCCGCATCCATGGTAAGGGTTTGGGCAAAGAGCGGATTGAGCTTGCTGTTATCGACCGGGACGTCCCTGATGGATGGGCTCATGCCAGCCGACTCTACCAGGCGGGCGATCATCTCAGGCTGGAAGATGAACTTGATTAATTTCTCCACGGCGTCGATCTTTGCCTGACCATTGGGGGTGATGAAGATACCCTTGGCAGAGAACGCAGCGAAGTAGACGGGGAGCTTGTGCGGGGAACCAGCCGGGAGCGGGAAACCACCGAGTTGAATATCAGCAGCCACTGGTGCCATTGCGGCGTCAGCGAATGCCCAGGCTCCATAATGGCACATGGCCACGGTGCCTGTACCGAATAGCGCTTCCGCACCCCCATAGTCAATCCCTTCGACGGCATCCACGAACACGCCCGCATCCCGCAACGCGACGAACGTCTCCACGCCTTTGATGGCATTGGGGACGGTCCAATCGCCACCTCCGATTGAGGCTATGGCTTCTGCATCGGTCATCGCAGATTGGATGATCAGTTCGAATAACTTACCTCCCATATTATCGGCACCGCTGGCGACCAAAGGCCCGGGTTTACCGGCGGCGCGCAGTGCCGTGGCAGCCGCGATCAACTCGTCGGTTGTTGTCGGGATGCCAAGACCGACCGACTCCAAGACCTTCGTGTTGTACCAGATCGGCCAGGTGAACCCCTCGAGGGGAAAGGCAATGACTGAGCCACCCTTATCGGTGTACTGCGTGATGGCAGAAGCCAGGAACGAGTCAGCAAGACCCCATTCGGTGATGTAGTCGTTGACAGCAACAACTACACCACTATCCACCCAGTCAAAGGCATTTCCGAGCCCTCCCGATAAGACCAGTTCGGGTTCCTGGTTGGCGGTGGCGGCAGTCTCCAACTTTAAGGGGATATCGGCGTCCACGTATACCTCATCCACCAGGGTGATGTCGGGATTGGCAGCCCTGAAATCGTCCAAGATCGATTTGAACGCAGTGTACTTGGCATCATCCGGTCCCCAGTTGTGCCACATGGTCAGGGTTACCGGTTCAGGAGCGGCAGTTGCCGGAGCGGCAGTTGCCGGAGCGGCAGTAGCCGGGGCGGCGGTCGCCGGGGCAGCGGTCGCCGGGGCAGGAGTCGCTTTGGTGCCTCCACAAGCGCTTAAGATCAAGGAGGAGATCATCATCAGAGCGATAGTTATGGTGATTATTCTTTTTTTCATTTTGTCCTCATTCCTTTCGTATGGTTGATAGGATGGAGAGAAGATAGAAACTGATGGGTTGGAATCGGGAATCTCATTTGCGGCGGTTTTCCTCTCTTCCAGTTGAAGGGGGAAATTACGGTTCCTTTTCTATATTCAATGTATTCGTGCCTCCTTCCCAGATCACATCCAGGGTAAATGGAATATTCGAGTGGATTTCGATTGATGGCCGGTCAAGCTGGGAGTTGCGTGCTTTACACTTCAGATCCAGCATTCCGGTTGAACCAAATGGATAGTTGCACACGCCATGCTCTTCAATGAGTCTTACATGCCAGGTCAGCCGGTTCGAGACGGCCTTCTGGGTAAGGCCAAATACATCTTCCAATAAGACCGCAATTGGTGGGATCCCGGTCCAGCCGACATAGCCTGGCTTGGAGTGGCTGCCCGGCTTGATCACATCCGGAGCGTAGTTCTCCCAGAGGGTGTGTTTGTCATCGTATTGAAGATCGGTGAGATGAAAATACTGGCGGAACTGATCCGCGCCGAGCCAGGGAGTATCATCTGATTCAAATACCTGAACGACATTATCCAGGTGGTTTTTTGCAATCTCATGGGCAAGCGCATCCTCTCCGCTGGCATCCAGCCCTTTCAAGACCATGTAATTCGTGGGGGCCCATACCCCTCCGCACCAATAACCTCCTGTACCACTGTAATTTGGGTCGTCGGCCGAGAGGGCCGGAATGCGGTGAGCCCGCTTGAATTCGGATGGGTTATCCAGGTGAGCTACAAAATCGAGGATCCGGTCGGCGGGAACACATCCAGCAAGTAACGCCCAGTAAGCCCCGATGTGCTTCATCGGCGATAATTCGCCGTTCGGTCGTCGGTCGCAGTAAAATTTGATCTCATCGTTCCAAAGGTGTAGGTTGGAATAGTCGGTCAACCTTTCAACCTCTTCGTGCAAGTCTTGGACTTCACTCTCCCTGCCAAGGAGAGTCGCGATCTGCAATAAAACTTTCGCGGACAGGATTGCCTGGAAGGTCGCATCTACCCAGGTCAGATGTCCGTTGTCATAATTGATATGCTCGCCCTTGCTGACTCGAGGTAGATTATCCATCCCTTGTCCCCAACCAGTCGACCAATAGGAACCATCCGGCCATGTACAATATTTACGCATCCATTGGTGATATGCCACGAGCGGCGGAAAGACCATTTCCAGCCTTTGCCGGTCTCCGGATTTCATAAAGTAGTTCCATTCGGCCCAGGCCAGTACATTGGGTCCAGTGCTGGAAGGATCGAAGCGAGGAAAAGTATCCTGCCCGTCTGTTTCTGATATTTCACGGCAGACGAACCCGTCCGGGTGCTGTTTTCGATAGAATGTATCCAGAGTCCTCTGGAAATTGAAAGCGCGTCGTCCGTAGACTCCGAAGCACGTGATGAAAGCCGAATCCCACATGAACAGGTTACCGTTGAAGGCAGTATCGCAATAGTTTGTGGGAAAATCGTTTTCAGGAGTTGGCCGTTTCAGGCTGCCAAAGGCCAACTCCCATGCTCGCCAATAACAGGCTATGGTCGAAGAGTGCCCTTCCCATAAGGGATCCGGCAGGATTTCACGCGCCTGTGAAAAGTCAGGCAAATCTCTGTCATCCGGGAGCATCCTGATAAATTGATTCTCAAGGACGCGCGGGTTCGGTACGTGGGTATCGTAGCGCTCAGTGACCGGTCTCGAATTGGATAAGAAGGGGCTATCGTTCATGAGGTCTTTCGCAGTATGCTCACTTTCCTACAACTTCAAGGGTTTTTTCCCTCAATGTTTTCGGGAGGACCGGTTTGGTCAGGTATTTTGTGACTTCCCCGGGATGATTCAACGGTCGGGTGTCACACGTGCTGCAAACAATAACCGGAATATACCGGTCGGGATAAGCCATAAAGATGGAATGGATCAACTCCCAGCCGTTACCGGAATTTATTTCTGGTTCAATCACGACTGCCCGGATGTCCTGGTTCTCCATTACTTCCAAAACACCCTCTACTTTGGTAAACGCAAAAACGTTGAAGGATTTGCATAATTCCCGCTGGTAGAGCTCCAACGTGACATCATCATTTTCTATCAGGACAATGGCGGGGTTGAGTGTATTCAAAGCGGACTATTCATTGTATTAAAGTTGAAGCGTAATATGTACATATTCAGAGTAGCATAAGACGGTTCGGAATTCTTGGAGAGAATTATGCTGAATCAGGATTCTGTTGTCGGATGGAAATTCACATTGAACAGGCTTCTTCCTTTGCGATTTGACACCAACGGACAGCATTTTCCGGATGATTGGCAAGGCTATGATTATCCTTCATGATGATTTCAACGTGACAGTGATTGGCTTTTGTAATTCTCAGCGCCTCTCGAAGGCCTTTTCTGATGTACTCCTCATCGATTGGCGAAACGGCAAGATACCCGGGATGCGGCTTTAAGGAAAATATGAATTTATCCTGAAGCTTTTCCGCCATATCCCTCACATCCGCCCAGGGAGACACTGAAACTCTTCTCAGGTTTGGGATCTTATTTATGCTATCCCACCTCTTGTTCAAAGCTTCACAACAACCATAACAGTTGAGGCCGAATCGTGCAAGGATGGGAAGTTGATATGGAAAAACAAATTCGGCGAACATTCGCGGCGATATCCCGGAGGTTTCCTGACTTTCTGCGAAACCCCACAGGTCCATGCTGCGAACGTGCATGCCATCAAAATCCTTCTGAGGCAGTTGTTTCGTCCAGCCGAAACCACCCGAGCCAACCGGTGTGTTATCGTTATTCAGGTTTAAAAGACCATTCTGCTCAAGAAAATCAACTTCACTAAGCGTTGCGTCTCTCAAGAAAGCCATAAGCTTATGTAATTCCTCGGGATGATCGTACATATCAATCATGATCTGTTCGAGGCCGCGCAGCTTGCTCAGAGTCAATGTAAGACCAAATGACCACCACCAAATGCCTTTTAGTCTGACCTTCAGCACATCTTTGAAAATTTCATTAGCCTGCTCGAGAAGCTGTCGGGTTTTATCATAATCCACAGTGATTTGCGGGGAATGCAGTTTTTCAATATCCCGATAATCCTTAAGCGGAGCCTGCCAGATGTAAGAACCTTTGTCCTGTCCTCCGATTCTTGTCTCGCTCAAGCCCCAGTCGCTTTCAACAGCACAATATGGTATGTTAAAAAAAGGCTCTATGATCTTATCGTCTTGCATGCTTTCCCCCCAGAATATTTCTTTGAGCAGAAACAATTCCCATCTTCGGGCCAAATCACCCTGACATCGTAAACTTTCATCAGGGATTATTTCACTCCAGCCTCCCTCGGGATTGCAGAATACAAGCGGCCGGACAGATTTTAGATCGTTATGTGCAACCCACAGTTCTTGCTTCTCCTGCTCACTCGGGCGACCGGCAAGCTCTGCCATCCTGGACGCCAGTGCACGCAGGATTTTCCTGTCCTTTTCATTGATCAGGTGGTCAGCAAAGGGGGCAGTTGTTGTGCCCTCTGCACCGGTCAACATATCAAAAATCATACGGTTTGTCTCCGCGACTAATTTGTCTTGCTTTTGGCCGGCATTGCTCCCGCCGGCGGCGATCGATGGCTTTGATAACTTCTTTACGCGGCAGGAGTAGGTAGAGGTCTTCGAGAGCGGACATCCAATTAATTAAAATCCAGGGGACAGGCGGGGACTTGTTTATCCTACAGTGGTTTGTGACGAGGTTTCTACAGGTTTTTCTGTCGTTCACGAACCAAAACCAAGACTCGATTCCAGCTGGTGATAAAAATGCTGCGGAACAGATTAACCGGGCCAAACTCCTCAAACTGCTCGACTTCGAGCCCGTCCTCCAGATAGCCACGCTTGAAATCGGGCAGTTTCTCGATCAATTCATCGATCACCTTCTGTGGGACAGGGTTAAACAAGCGATAAACCACTGGTGGGTCCTGCTCAATGAGCTTGTCTGCAGTCCCTTCCCAGTTGATCGTGCAACACACCTTGCCACCCACCATCTCCGTGAAGTGGTGCAGCCCGCGGGCGCCACCCGCGACAAAGATACCTGGATAGTGGCGATCTTCCATGATCTGATACAGCTTGCGTGCAACGACTAAGCCGGCCTGCCAGAGTACGTCTGGGGAGATTTCGATTTCGTTTTTTTTCACCACGCTTTGTAGGTAATCATCGTAGATCCCGGCAATATGGGAGATGTACAATTGGGGTGTTTTCCCATACTTCCGGCTGGCTTGTTGGTAGGTTTCGCACAACACCACCGCCTGGTGAATGGCGAAGATTTCGGTGGCGTTCAGGGGGATATCCTGGCTGATGAGGTATTCCATGGCGTGTAATCCCGCCTGTGTCGTCGGTATTTTGCAACAGATGTTAGGCGAAACCTTCCGGTTCTCCAAAGCTTCCCGGATGATGACGTCTGGATCCTCCTCATGGATAGGGTCGCCCTGGATTGACACAAAGCCTTTGCTGCCGGCGCTGTTTTGAAATGTAGGCAAGAATTTTACAGCAATTGGTTTGACCAACCGGCGCTGAAACTCCGCCACCGCTCCCCAGTCATTATTCACTTCCCGGATCGTCTCATCTAAAATTTTCCCGGCGTATGCACCCTCGGTTGGATGATCGACCATCTTCTGGGTGTAGGAAGGGTTATTGGTACACCCCGTGGCACCTTGTGAGATGGCCAGATCAGTCTGCGCACGGGTAGGATTGTTAATCCAGAATTCGGTCGGCGTCTGCTGAGTCAACCGCATGAAGTAACTTTCAGTTTTCATTCCAATATCCTCCAAGAGATTTATGGACTAAATAGTTCAAGACACTAAGCGTTATCGTCCATGCCGAAGGAAATTGCTGCAACACAGAGCGGAGGTAAATCGATGGTTGCAATTTGGCCGGTCAATTTGATATTGCTTAGCTTTTGGTTGTGAATCGTATCCGGTTGATCGAAGGTGTTGCAGGAGGCCGCAGAAGGTCCGGTGACCAGTTCGGCCGATAGGACAGACTTAAGCCTTATGCCGGCGGGGACGATTTCGACGGTTGCGGTTTCAGTGTTACTGCGATTGATCAGGAAAGTATGCAGGACACCTTTGCCAAGGATGGCGCTGGCATCAATGGTATGTACAAAGCCATAATTCTTACTTTCATAGCCGGGACCATGGACGACTGCTTGTAATGCGACACCTTCACGGCGTTGCGCATAAAGCACAAGCGGATAATAAATCGACTGAAGGAGAATCTTATCCCCGCGGGTAAGGATAGGAGCGATGACATTCACGATCTGGGCCAGGTTGGCGATTTTTACGACATCCGCGTGACGAATGAAGCTGTTCAGGAACCCCGCCACAACCAAGGCGTCTTCCAGGTCATATTCTTCTTCAACCAGGTGTTGGGCAAATTTCCCATGCCCGTTGACGCTTTCGGCATTCTGGGTGCGATACCAGACATTCCACTCGTCGAAAGCCAGATAATAGCGCTTCTTGCTGCGTGTTTTGGCCTGGGCATAACGACACAGAGCATCCGCCACTTCGATCTGCTGGTCAATCGAATTGGTTACCGCCAGGTAATCGGCTGTGTCCCCGCTCACATTACCGACATAACGGTGCAGGCTAATATAATCGGCGTAATCGCCAACATATTCCAGCACGGTCCGATCCCATTCCATATAGGTGGGCAGGCCTGTTTCCGCTGAGCCGCAAACCACCAATTCAATGGTCGGATCGGTGTCCTTCATTATCTTGGCAGCTTGTTGAGCACGGATCGCATATTGGTTCGCGGGCACGTGACCTTGCTGCCAGGGGCCATCCATCTCGTTTCCCAACCCCCATAGTTTTACCCCATGAGGTTCTACTGAACCGTTTTTTGCGCGCAGGTCGGAGAATTTTGTCCCGACCGGTCTGTTGCAGTATTCCACCCAATTGCGAGCCTCTTCAGGTGTGCCCGTACCCAAGTTGACGGTAATCATCGGGGTCCATTTCATCATCCTGGCAAGTTGGATGAATTCATCTGTTCCAAACTGGTTGGGTTCAATACTAAGCGATGCCAATTCTTGCACAACCGGACGAGTAGAACGCGGTCCAACCCCGTCCATCCAATGGTAACCAGAGGCGAAATTTCCCCCCGGATAACGCATTGCGGTAAAAGCCAAGTCTTTCAGACTGCTCAAAACATCTTTCCGAAAACCTTGCACATCGGCTTGTTTGGATTGCGGATCGTATATACCTTCATAGACAGCACGCCCGATGTGTTCCAGGAATCCGCCGAATATCCTGGGGTCGACCGGGGCGATCCGGAAATCACGATGCAAAATTACTTTTGTATGATCCATTTCGACCAATTCCTTTATATCAACTTAAATTTGAGGTATCGTCTCAATAAAGGGGGGAAAGTGGGGTGTTTTTGACGGGCGTCGTCCGTCAAAAACACCCCACACCCTAGATTTTTGAGACGTTACCATTTGTCATTGTAATAATATCATCTGCAATTAAAGAGTAGCAGAAGTTGACGATCCGTTCTTGGAAAAAATTATCTAATATC
>Ga0209253_10001740_pt1 | contig 19194 bp, 13 predicted proteins | sample FrelakmetBRP12BR_FD_187145 | JGI IMG/M metagenome (GOLD analysis project Ga0209253, IMG submission 187145) | Freshwater lake sediment microbial communities from the University of Notre Dame, USA, for methane emissions studies - BRP12 BR (SPAdes)... | ecosystem: Environmental > Aquatic >... | reverse complement strand
GACGGCATAGCCGGTGGCGAGCCTTTTCCCTGCCGCGTGATCTACAGGCACGCAATACACCGGCCTGCTTCCGCGGCGGTGCCGCTCGCCCTCGCGTCGTTCTGGGGCGAGTAGTCCGCCGCAAAATCGAGGGCGACCGAGTCGAATTTCATGTTCGGCTTCTTTCCGGCCAGATCCTTGATCCCAAGCCCGGCCAGCTGAACTCGTCCCTTCGCGTCGAAGGGGCTCTTCTGGCCGGACCGTGAAGCCTCCAAGTTGAGGTCCGCCTTGCCCGACAAGACGCGCAACCCTGCGCCGGGCTCCAGGAACGGCAACTTGCCGATGCCCGGACGGCCTCGGCACTCGATCATCCCAACATCTCATCGCTCCACGAGATCTGCGAAACGGACGAGGCGCTGGTGTTGGTGTTGCCCTGGTACGACGGGGAGAGCCTGCGCGCAAAAATCGTGCGCGGGCCGTTGCGGGTGGAAGCCGCGATCAGCATTGCCAGGCAGCTGGCCGAAGGTCTGGCCTCCGCACATGCTGCGGGGATTCTCCACGGTAGTCTCCATCCCGGGTCACTTCATATCACCGCGGATGGGATAGTGAAGATCATGGATTTCGGGGTGGCTGAGCATTTCCGGGATTCTGCCGGCACCGTTTTTCCCGCAGGTCCGGCGTACCTTGCCCCCGAACAGTTGCGCGGCCGTGAAGTTGATGCACGCACCGACGTCTGGGCATTCGGTGTGATCCTGTTTGAGATGCTGACCGGTCGTCTCCCCTTCGGGGGCCACACATCCGCGATGGTGCATCATGCCATCCTTAAAGAAGAGCCGGCTGACCCCGCGGCATTCCGGACGGACCTCCCGGGTTCGCTGGTAAGCCTGTGCCGCAATTGCCTGAGCAAAAAGCCATCGGGACGTCCGCAATCGATGGACGATGTCATGTCTCTCCTCGGACACTGGCCCTTCGATCTTGCGGCGATCACGGCGAGCGATCCTTCACGTCTCCGCGGCCGGCACATTGCCCTGATGGTTGTGATTCTCGTATTCATTGCCGGTGGGCTGGTGTTTATACTGCGTGGCTGCCAGACCTGACGTCCACCCTCCTATCATGTTTCCGGAGACCATGTGAACCGACTTCTGATTCTCCTCACCGGTTGTGTACTTCCGGTGCTCCTGTCAGCGCAGGAAGTGCGTGATCCGTTGACCCCCGGGGGAGCGTATGATCCTTCCGTGCCCGCTCCGGCGGCGGTCCTGGGATTTGTTCCCGGCGACCGGCCGGCCAGATATGAACAGGTGCTCACCTATCTCCGGAAACTTGCGGAGGCGTCTCCCCGCGTGCGGTTGATGGAGATGGGAAGGTCAACCGAGGGGCGGCAGCAGTACTATCTGGTGATCGCTCTGCCCGAGCGGCTGCAGCGTCTCGCACAGATCCAACAGGATGCCGGCAGGCTTGCCGATCCCCGCATGCTGGATGTGCGGGGTGCGCAAGAGATAGCCGGAAGTTCCCCGGCGGTCGTCTGGATCGGCTATGGCATTCACGGCGATGAACTCTCGTCGGTTGACGCTGCCATACACGTGGCCTACCAGCTTGCGGCAGGAGCGGATGAGCACACCATGTCCATTCTGAAGGATCTGGTCGTCTGCATCGATCCGATGGAAAACCCCGACGGTCGCGAACGGTTTCTCGCACAGATGGAACAGTGGAATGGCGTTGTCCCCAGTCCGGACGCACAGAGTCTGCACCACACGGGTGTCTGGCCGTACGGACGGGGAAATCACTATCTGTTCGATTTGAATCGCGATTGGTTCACACTCGTGCACCCGGAGACCCGCACCCGTGTCCGGACAGTGTTGCAGTGGAATCCGCAGGTGTTCATTGACTCGCATGAAATGGGGGCCTATGACACGTATCTCTTCTCGCCTCCCCGGCAACCGATCAACCACAATATTTCATCAAACGCAAAACAGTGGTGGCAGGTGTTTGCGGCGGACCAGGCCCGGGCGTTCGACCGTCACGGGTGGAGTTACTACACACGGGAGTGGAGCGACGATTGGTATCCGGGCTATGCAAACTCCTGGGCATTGTACACGGATGCAGCCGGCATCCTGTATGAACAGGCCGGCGTGGAAGGGTCACTCGTCAAGCGACCCGACGGCACCACGCTGGTGTATCGTGAAACCGTTCATCATCATATCGTGAGTTCGCTCGCGAACCTCGGCACAGCGGCGCGCCACCGGCAGGACCTGCTCCGGCGGTTCTACGAAGCGAAGAAACAGGCGATGACGCCGGAGAAGGGCGAGCCGCAGACCTTCTATCTGGTGTCCCGTGAGAACCCGGCCCGTGTGGAGCGTCTTGTGGAGACACTCCTGTTGCAGCGGATCGAAGTGCAGAAGGCAGAGCGGGAGTTCACCGTTGACGACGCCCATGCCGCGTCAGGAGGCAAAGCGGCGGAACAACGTCTTCCCGCCGGGACGTACATTGTTCCGATGAACCAGCCTATGGCGCGTCTCGCCAGAGCCATCCTGGAATTCGATCCCCGTATGCTGTCGTCGTTCCTGCAGGAGGAGCGGAAATCGCTGGAGAAAGAAAAGGACTCCAAGCTCTATGATATCACCGCCTGGTCACTTCCGCTGGCGTACGGTATTGAAGCGTACTGGTCTCCGGCGCGGGTACAGGTGTCCGCCGCCGCCGTCACCGCCATTGAGCGGCCGCGGGGGACGGTAGAAGGTGGTCCGAACGCGTTCGGCTACCTCTTCAGTTACGATGACCGGGGAGTCGGAGCGCTGACCCGGCTGTTGCAGCAGGGATTCAAGGTGCGTACGGCGAAAGAGCCCTTCGCGGTGGAAAACCGTTCATATGCGCGCGGGACCTTGCTTGTCCGGATCAACGAGAACCCCTCAAAGCTCGCCGAGTCGTTGAAAACGATAGCCGATTCCGCAGGAGTGGTGTTTCGTGCTGTGGGGACAGGACTGAGCACAACCGGCCCGGATCTTGGCGGGAACGACTTCGTCCTCCTTCAAGAACCGCGCATTCTCCTCGTTGGGGGGAACGAGGTGGGGACAACAGGGTTTGGTGCGCTGTGGCATCTTCTGGACAGCCGGTTGCAGATGAGGGCAACCATGATGCCTCTGGGGGCGCTTGCGTCTGCCGATCTGCGGCCATACAACGTTCTGCTCCTCCCCTCGGTGGGCGATCCGCAATCGGTAATGCGCACGCTCGGTAAAGGGGGTGTGGGGCATCTCCAGGAGTGGGTGGAGGGAGGGGGGACACTTGTTGCGCTCGGGAATGCGGCGGGGTTCTTCGCCGATACTGCTTCGGGTTTCAGCGGCGTGCGCTTACGGCAACAGGTGCTCAAGGATCTAGATCTCTATAAAAGAGCAGTGGAACTGGAACAGAAGGCGGAGAAGCCGCCGATTGACAGTGCGGCGCTCTGGGGCGGGACCTTGCCGGTTTCCGACACGGTACGAGCCGGGAAGAGCGAGGCGAACGAAAAGGATCTGGCGATGCAGGATGAGCGGGCGCGGCTGTTCATGCCCCGGGGGGCGATTCTCAAGGTGGATCTGGACGAGGAACACTGGCTGGCCTACGGGGCCGGCAGAAGCGTTCCGGCACTGATCTTTGGCTCCCAGGCGTTGGTTTCCAGGTATCCCGTGCGCACACCGGCGCGTTTTGCCGGGGCAGACGGACTACGTCTTTCCGGGCTGCTCTGGCCCGAAGCGCGGGACCGCTGGGCGAAGACAGCCTATGCCACACGGGAATCCCGCGAACGGGGGCAGATCATCCTGTTTTCCGGCGATCCGGCGTTCAGGGGATTCTTTCTGGGCACAGAACGGTTGCTCGTGAACGCCCTGTTGTTGGGCCCGGGGCTTGGTACGAGACCTCCGGTGGGGTGGTAAGGCATACGTAACAAGCTCCGGCCTGTTCCCGTATGCAGTGTACGAGATCCGATGTCTGCACGCTATTACCTGCTATTCATTCAGGAGGTTGAATGAAACGCCTATTGCTGTTGTCGTTCCTGCTGGTTTCGGTGGCGACTGCAACCGACACCCGGGTCAACGTTGCGTACACCCGTTTCACGCTTCCCAATGGGCTCACCGTTATTCTCCACGAAGATCACACAACCCCGACCGCGAGCGTGAATGTCTACTATCATGTTGGATCAGGAAGGGAAAAGCCCGGGCGAACCGGCTTTGCCCACCTTTTCGAACATCTGATGTTCGAAGGTTCCGGTCATGTGCCGGAAGGGAAGTTCGATGAGTGGCTTGAGACAACGGGAGGTGACAACAACGGGTCGACGAGTTCGGACCTGACGAATTACTGGATCAATGTCCCGCGGAACGCGCTTGAACTCGCGCTGTTCCTGGAATCCGACCGGATGGGATATCTTCTGAACGCGATGACACCGGAAAAGGTAGACGGCCAGCGGGACGTCGTCAAGAACGAAAGGCGGCAGTCATATGAAAACCGGCCGTATGGAATGGCATCGCAGGTCATCGATGAGAATCTCTATCCACCGGATCATCCGTATCACTGGCCGACGATCGGTTCGATGGCGGATCTTTCCGCGGCGAGTTTTCAGGACGTTGTGGATTTCTTCAAGAGATACTATGGTCCCAACAACGCCAGTCTCTCCATCGGGGGGGACATTGATCCATCGGCTACGCGTGCGCTTGTGGAAAAGTGGTTCGGCGATGTGCCGGCCGGTCCACCGGTTCCTCCGCTCAGCGTGCCTATGGTGTTTCTCGATACCGAGAAACGTCTGGTCATTGAAGACAAGGTGATGCTTCCACGGCTCTATTTGGCCTGGCACTCGCCGGCGCTTTTTGTGCCGGGGGATGCTGAGCTGGATGTCCTTGCCAACATTCTCGCCGGCGGCAAGAACGCGCGGCTGTACAGGCGACTTGTCTATGATCTCCAGATCGCGCAGGACGTGGCGGCCTACCAGGCTTCATCCGGGCTGGGGTCCTCGTTCCAGATCATCGCCACGGCGCGGTCCGGACATACTCTTGCTGAGCTCGAGAAAGTGATTCAGGAGGAGCTGTACCGGATCAGAAGGGAACCGCCCGCCCGCCGTGAAGTTGAGCGTGCCGTCAACCAGTACGAAGCGTCGTTTCTCCGTCGCCTGGAATCCGTGGGAGGCTTCGGCGGCAAGGCCGATCAACTGAATGCGTACTACGTGCAGACCGGAAATCCGGACTACTTCCAGGAGGATCTTGCGCGCTACAAAGCGTTGGACCCTGATGATATTCTTTCGGCGGCGAACACGTATCTCCGGGACACCGGTCGGGTGGTGCTCAGCGTGGTTCCGGAGGGGAAGAGAGATCTGGCTGCCCCCGCACGAAAGGAGGTGAAGCAGCCATGAACCGGATCTCTATCACCACATCTGCTCTCGGTGTACTTCTGGTTTCCTGTCTGGTTGGGGTTCCCGTGTCCGCCCAAAGGGTGGATCGTTCCGCGCCTCCCAAAGTGGGTCCTCCGCCCGTATTCCGTATGGCACCGATCCAACGGTTTACGCTTGCCAACGGTTTGCGCGTGGTATTGCTTGAGAAGCATGAAGTGCCCCTCGTGCAAATCAATCTGGTGTTTTCGACCGGTTCGGTGATGGATCCGGAAGGGAAGACCGGGCTGGCCTCGATGACGGCGGCTATGGTGATGGAAGGCGCCGCGGGGCGTGATGCACTCGCTCTGGCCGATGCGATTGACTATCTCGGTGCGCAGATGTCGGCGTCCGCCGGTTTTCACACTTCCGCGATCTCCCTGCAGACCCCGCTGGCGAAGCTGGATTCTGCAGTTGCCCTCCAGGCGGATATCGCGTTGCGTCCGACGTTTCCCCCGGCAGAACTCGAGCGGATGCGGAAGGACCGTCTGACGACATTGCTCCAGTGGCGCGACGAAGCCCGAGCCCAGGCAACGGTGATGTTCAACCGGGCGGTATATGGCGAAACGCATCCCTACGGTGTCTCCGCGATCGGCGATGAGCAGGCAATCCGCTCGTTGGGTGTTGAAGATCTCCAGCGCTTCTTCTCCCGGTACTACAGGCCGAACAATGCCTTTATGGTGGTCGTGGGTGATGTCACCGTGCAGGTGATGAAGCCCAAACTGGAGGCGGCGTTTGGCGCCTGGAAGGCCGGAACTGTTACTCCCCCGCCATTCCCGGCGATTGCGCAGAAGGAGAAGCGCTCGGTGACGCTTGTCGACAAGCCCGGTGCCGCGCAGACGGAGATACGTATCGGTCGAATCGGCTCGCCGCGCGTGACGGACGACTTCTACGCGCTCACGGTGTTGAACACGATTCTCGGAGGCCCGTTCGGTTCCCGTCTCAACCAGAACCTGCGCGAGACTCACGGGTACACCTACGCGGCCAGTTCGTCGTTTGCGTTCCGTCTGTTTGCAGGCCCGTTTCTGGCCGGTGCAGCCGTACACACGGTCAAGACCGACTCTGCAGTGATGGAAGTGTTGAAAGAACTTGACGGCATCATGAAGCCGGTTCCCGCCGAAGAGCTTGAACGGGCGAAGAATTATGTTGCACTCGGATTTCCCGGGGATTTCCAGACCGTGCATGATATCGCGCTGCGGCTTGAGGACATGATGATCTATGGTCTGCCGGAGACCTATTTCAACAACTACATCGGCCGTATTCTTTCCGTCAGCAATGCGGACGTGCAGCGCGTAGCGAAGAAGTTTGTGGATCCGGAAAAGATGACCGTGGTGCTGGTGGGCGACCGGAAGGAGATCCAGGAGAAGATCGTGGCGATGAAACTGGGTCCGATGCAGACGCTGACGGTTGAGGACGTTCTCGGAAAGCCGCCGGTCATCGGGGACAACAAATGAAACGAGCGGAGAGGGCGGACCGCCTGGCCGCCCTCCATGCTTCCATTGTATCCTGCCGCCGTTGCCCGCGTCTGGTCCGCTGGCGCGAGGAGTCGGCGCGGACAAAAGTGAAGCGGTTCGTCCGGGAGGAATACTGGGGCAAGCCCCTGACGGGATTCGGGGATCCGGACGCACGCCTGCTTCTTGTCGGTCTTGCACCTGCGGCACACGGGGGGAACCGCACCGGCCGTATGTTCACCGGCGACGAAAGCGGGAACTGGCTTTTCCGTGCCCTCCACGGGGCCGGTTTTGCCAACCAGGAAACCTCTGTGCACGTTGAGGATGGCCTGGAGCTGAAGAACTGCTACATCGTTGCCGCGCTCCGGTGTGCGCCGCCGCAAAACAAACCCCTCCCCGGAGAAATGGTCAACTGCCGCCCCTTTCTTCTGGAGGAGATGGATTGCCTGCACCGGGTGCGTGTGGTGGTGGGTCTGGGAAAGATCGGGTTCGAGGCGGGACTCAAGGCGTATCGCGACCTTGGACGCATCGGCTTTTCTGCGATTCCGCGATTCGCACATGGTGCCGTGTACAGATTTGACGATCTTACTTTTGTTGCGTCCTATCATCCAAGTCAGCAGAATACCTTCACGGGAAAACTCACGCGTCCGATGTTCGACGCCGTGTTCCGGAAAGCGGGGAAATATCTGTAAGGATTCCGGTCCGTGATCTTACCGCAATGTCAGAACCACCACAGAGCAGGGAGGAAGCTGCACCCGCACCGTGGTTCCTTCAACACGGGCGCCGTTGAACGCCGCCGGGCGCACGCGCCCGGAATTCTCAAAGGTATTATGGTCCTGCATCTTCTCCGCCACGAGGATTCTGCCGCTCACCGAGGTGCAGGACATCCCCCGGACATCGACGGTGACATCCTGAGCGCTGTTGGGATTGATGTTCACGAGCGACAGATGGATCACGCCGTTTCGGTCCCGCGATGCGGAGGCATGCACGGTGGGAAGTGAAGAAGCGCCCAGCGTGTAAGTCGTGTTGTGCACGTCGACGGGAAGCGCGACCGCGTCGTGATGAACCGTATACATCTCCATGACATGATATGTGGGTGTGAGGACGATCCGTGTGTCGTCGGTGAGCAGCACCGCCTGCAGCACGTTGACGGTCTGCGCCAGGTTGGCCATTCTTACGCGATCGCAGTGGTTGTTGAATATGTTGAGCGTGAGCCCGGCAATCATGGCATCGCGCATGCTGTTCTGTTGATAGAGAAAATCCGGATTGGTGCCTGGTTCCACATCGTACCAGCCTCCCCATTCGTCCACGACGAGAGCCACTTTCTTCTGCGGATCATACCGGTCCATGATGGTGCTGTGCGCCTGCACCAGCTCTTCCATCCGGAATGCGCGGCGCATCGAATCAAAATACTCGGCTTCGGTGTACTTCGTGGCGGAGCTCTTGTGATTCCAGTCGGTCGCATAATGGTGCAGCGCAATGCCCTCCAGCAGGGAGGCCGGGATGTCACGCATGAGAACCTCCGTCCACCGGTAATCCCCTGAACTTGCACCCGAGGCGATCCTGAAGATCCGCTTCTTTCCCGCGGAGGTTCCCATGAACGTGGCATAGAGGCGGTAGATGTTCGCGTAATACTCCGGCGTCATGTTCCCCCCGCACCCCCACGCTTCATTTCCCACGCCCCAGTACCGGACATTCCACGGCTGCTCACGGCCGTTCTTCTTTCGCAGGGCGGGCATGGGACTTATGCCGTCGCCGTTGATATACTGGACCCAGTCCGCCAATTCCTGTACCGTGCCGCTCCCGACGTTCCCGGAAATATACGGTTCGGCCCCGAGCTGCGTGCAGAGGTCGAGGAATTCATGCGTTCCGAAGCTGTTATTTTCCGTCACCCCTCCCCACCAGCTGTTCACGATTGAAGGGCGTTGTTCCTTCCGGCCGATGCCGTCCTTCCAGTGATAGGTGTCCGCAAAGCATCCTCCGGGCCAGCGGAGGTTGGGAATCTTGAGTTTTTTCAGGGCTTCGACAACATCCGTCCGGATGCCGCGCGTATTGGGTACCCCGGTCTCTCCCTCCCCGACGAAATACCCCCCGTAGATGCATCTGCCGAGATGTTCCGAAAAGTGTCCGTATATGTGGCGGCTGATCGTGTCTTTGCCAAGATCGGCATTGACCACGATCCGGGCCTGCCCGAACAGAGAGCTTGCGCACAGAAGCGTTACGGCCATTGCTGCAGCCTGACGGAAGAGGCCAATCGGAGCAAAACGGATGCACATAGGAGTATTCCTGTTTGGTCGTGCCTGGGGGGAGGATTTCACGGCAAAGATACAGCGTAATATCACAAAGGACAAGTGCTGGTTCTGTACATCTTGACATGTGCATCTTGACATCCGTCTAATCCTGCAGTATAATGTCTTCTGGGGCGGTACCGGCATACCTGTATACACCGCCCCTCCGGTGGCACCCTCACGGCGCCTGGCACCTCACAGCGTCTTACCCATGTACTAAGCCACAACCATGAACAGATATGTCAACTCGTTCTGCGTAGTTATCCTTCTTCTCATCCCTCATTTCCTTCGCGCCGGCGGCAGATCCGCGGGCTATCCGCTCACTCCCGTACCGTTTACCGCCGTACAGGTTGAGGATTCATTCTGGGGGCCACGACTGGAAACCAACCGGATGGTGACGATTCCGTATGCACTCCGGCAGTGTACGGAGACGGGAAGGATCAGGAACTTTGAACTGGCGGACTCGGTGTTGCGCGGAGAGCTACAGCAGGGAGTATTTTGCAGCCGCTACGGCTTCGATGACTCCGATGTTTTCAAGATCATTGAAGGAGCCGCATATTCACTGCATATCCGGTATGATGTGGCGCTCGACAGGGTTGTGGATTCGCTCATAACGAAAATTGCCGCCGCACAGGAGAAGGACGGGTATCTGTACACCATGCGGACGATGAATCCGCAGAAGTCGTGGGCCGCAGAACGGTGGGTAAACGACCGTGTCAAAGGGAGCCATGAACTCTACAACGCCGGACATCTGTATGAAGCCGCGGTTGCCCATCACGCGGCGACGGGCAAGGTGTCTCTGCTGACGGTTGCACGCAAGAGTGCTGATCTGCTGTGTGACACATTCGGACCCGGGAAGGTGCGGACGGTGCCGGGCCACCAGGGTATCGAAATCGGACTCTCCCGTCTTTACCTTGTGACGGGTGATCGCAAATATCTGGATCTCGCCAAATTCTTCCTGGATGAACGCGGACGCCCGAGGGGGGAGACATACAACCAGGATCATCTTCCGGTTATCGAGCAGACGGAGGCCGTCGGCCACTCGGTCCGCGCGGCATACATGTACTCCGGTATGGCTGATGTGGCGGCTCTCACCGGCGACGAATCCTATGTCCGTGCAATAGACCGGATCTGGCAGGATGTCGTGGGAAGAAAGATGTATCTGAGCGGCGGCATCGGTGCGGTCGGCACCACCGAGGGGTTTGGCGCGCCGTACGAACTCCCCAATCTGAACGCGTACTGCGAAACCTGTGCTTCCATTGCGAATGTGTTCTGGAATTACCGGATGTTTCTCCGCCATGCCGATGCCCGGTACCTGGATATCGTGGAGCGGGTGATCTACAACGGTTTTCTCTCGGGTGTTTCCATGACGGGAGATCGTTTCTTCTATCCCAATCCTCTTGAAGCAGTATGGGGGAAACAACGTTCGCCGTGGTTTACGTGTGCCTGCTGCCCCTCGAATATTGTCCGGTTCATTCCTTCAATTCCCGGGTACGTCTATGCACACCGGGATGATACGCTCTTCGCGAATCTTTTTGTCGGAGGGAGCGCGGAGATCACCCTGGGTTCCGGCAATGTTGCCGTGAGACAGAAGGGGAATTATCCATGGGACGGCAGGATCACCCTGGAGGTATCGCCGGCAAGGGAAAGAACGTTCACGGTTGCTCTCCGGATTCCCGGCTGGGCGCAGGGAGAGCCGGTGCCAACCGATCTGTACCGGTATCTCCATGGCGCACATGATCCGGTGGAGGTGGCGGTGAACGGGGCGGCGGTCAAAGGCGTCATGGACAGAGGATTCCTGCGCATCCGCAGGGTATGGAAATCCGGCGACATCGTTTCCCTTTCCCTTCCGATGCCCATCCGGAGGGTTACGGCACACGAACGTGTTGCAGAAGACCGGGGGAAGGTGGCTCTTGAACGCGGGCCGCTGCTCTTCTGCCTGGAAGGGCAGGACAATCCGGGAGGACAGGTTTTGAATCTCGTGATTCCGGATACTGCCTCGCTGCGGACACGATATGCCCCCGAGCTCCTTGGAGGTGTGCAGCTCATAGAAGGAACGGCCATCCCCGTGCGGCGTCAGCTGGGCGGCGCGATAACCGGGGAACAGGAGCGGCTCTTCACCGCGATTCCCTACTATGCCTGGGCGCACCGTGCTCCATCGGCGATGACGGTTTGGCCCGCACGGGAAATCGTTTCGGCGAAACCCCTTCCTGCCCCGACGATCGCTTTCACGTCGCTTCTCTCCACATCCGGCGGCCGCGACAGTCTGGCGTTGACGGACCAGCTGACACCGCAACACTCCAATGACGAATCCATTCCCCGCTTTCACTGGTGGCCGAAAAAAGGGAGCGCGGAGTGGATCAGCCTTCGATTCTCCGTACCGACCCGCGTCCGGCGGTGTTCCGTATACTGGTTTGACGATACGGGGATCGGTGAATGCCGCGTGCCGGCGGGGTGGAAGATCTTTTGCCGGAGCGGGAATGAATGGAAGCCGGTGACGGGCGGATCGGCGGCAGACTGCCAGAAGGACCGATGGAACACCCTTACGTTTGATCCGATGGAGACCGATGGGTTGCGCCTGGAGGTGCAGCTGCAGCCGGGGTTCTCCGCCGGCCTATACGAATGGATCGTGGAGTGACTATGGCGATGGAAAGCTCCGGGTATGTTGTCGGCATGGATTTCGGCACAGACTCTGTTCGGGCGTTGATTGTTGATGCCGCCGATGGGCGTGAGGTTTCCACGGGTCTCTCCTCCTACAGCCGCTGGAGGGCCGGGAAATACTGCAATCCTGCGGCAAACATGTTCCGGCAACACCCGCTGGACTACATCGAAAGTCTGGAGGCGGCTCTGCGGGAAGCTCTTACCTGTGCTCCTGCCGGGTCGGCGGCACGCATCAAGGCCATTTCGGTGGACACCACGGGGTCAACGCCCGTTGCGGTGGATGCGGGAGGCACGCCTCTGGCGCTTCTTCCGGTGTTTGCGGAAAACCCCAACGCGATGTTCATTCTCTGGAAAGATCACACCGCGATCCGCGAAGCGGAAGAGATCAACCGTCACGCGCGCGTTTGGGGTGGCATAGATTTCACACGGTTTGAAGGGGGAGTGTACTCATCGGAATGGTTCTGGGCCAAACTCCTTCACGTGTTGCGGACCGACAGGGCCGTTCGTGCTGAAGCGTTTTCCTGGGTGGAACACTGCGACTGGATCCCGGCGTTGCTGACGGGCGAAACACATCCGCACCGGATCAAGCGCAGCAGATGCGCGGCCGGTCACAAGGCGATGTGGCATCAGTCATTCGGAGGGTTGCCCGCGGAAGAATTCCTGGTTGGTCTTGATCCGCTCCTGGCGGGGCTCCGCAGTCGTCTGTACGAGCACACGTTCACGAGCGACACGCCGGCCGGGACCCTCACGTCCGAATGGGCGGAACGGCTTGGACTGCCCCCGGGTGTCCTTGTTGGTGTCGGGGCTTTTGACGCGCACATGGGGGCGGTCGGAGGTGAAATCGCTCCGTATACCCTGACGAAGATCATGGGTACATCGACATGCGACATGATCATTGCGTCTTCGGAGGAAGTTGGCGACACGCCGGTGCGGGGGATTTGCGGTCAGGTGGACGGTTCCATCATTCCCGGCATGATCGGCATGGAGGCGGGGCAATCGGCATTCGGGGACGTGTTTGCCTGGTTCCGTGACGTGCTGCTCTGGCCCGTTGCCCGTTTCGTCGGGGAAGCGCCGCAGATCGATGCTGCGGTGCGCCGGCAGCTTGTAGAGGAAACGGGCGATCGGTTGATAGGGGCGCTTTCTGCGGCGGCGGAGGAAATTCCTCCCGGAGAATCCGGCGTGCTTGCCCTCGATTGGCTGAACGGGCGCCGGACACCCGACGCAAACCAGTTGCTGCGCGGCGCCGTCACCGGGCTCAATCTTGCCAGTGATCCCCCGAAAATCTTCCGGGCACTCGTGGAGGCAACAGCGTTCGGCGCCCGCACAATTGTGGAGCGCTTTCGTGCAGAAGGCGTACGTATCGATCAGGTTATCGCGCTGGGCGGCGTCGCAAAAAAGTCCCCCTTTGTCATGCAGGTCGTGGCCGATGTGTTGAACATGCCTATCAAGGTCCCCCGGTCCGAACAGACATGCGCCCTCGGGGCGGCGATGTGTGCTGCCGCGGTCGCCGGAATCTATTCAGGCATCGATGCCGCAAAAGAGGCAATGGGAAACGGTTTCGAGAAGGAGTACCTCCCCGTGCCCGAGTCGGTGAGTGTCTACAACACGCTCTTTGACCGGTACTCCCGGCTTGCGCGTTTCGTGGAAGAAGAGACCCGGATACAGGAGAACGCACAATGAGCCGCTTTCAGGAACTGAAGGAGAGGGCCTGGCGCAACAACATGCAGCTGCCGCAGCTCGGCCTGGTGTTTCACACGTTCGGGAACGTCAGCGTTGTCGACCGGAAGCGGGGAGTCGTGGCCATTAAACCCAGCGGGGTGCCGTACGCCGACATGAGTTCCGATGATATCGTTGTGGTGGACCTGTTCAACACCATCATCGAAGGGGTATTGCGTCCGTCTTCAGATACGCCGACACATCTCTCGCTCTACCGGGCATTTCCCGGGATCGGCGGGGTCGTGCACACGCATTCGACGTATGCCACAGTCTGGGCGCAGGCCCTGAAGCCCATCCCCGTTCTGGGGACAACCCATGCCGACCTCTGTTCTGACGACATACCCTGCACCGGCCCTCTGGATGATTCCATGATCAACGGAGAGTACGAGGAAGAGACCGGAAAGCAGATCGTCGAGACCTTTGCCTCGCGTTCGTATCAGGAGATGCCGATGGTGATTGTTGCCAGCCATGGACCGTTCGCCTGGGGCGATACGCCGGAGGAGGCGGTCTATCATGCCGAAATGCTTGAGTATCTTGCCAAGACCGCACTCCTGACGCTGCAGGTGAATCCGGATGTGCCGCGTCTGAATCAGTCACTGTTGGACAAACACTACCATCGCAAGCACGGCCCCGGTGCATACTATGGCCAGGGCGGAACACGAAACGAACGAGGAATGCGCATATGAAAAACATGCCCGAAGTGGTGATGGGGCTGCTGGCCGTGAGCAGGGATTGTTTTCCGATCGAACTTTCCAGAAAGCGCCGGACCATGGTGGCGGAGGAATGTGCCAGACGGAACATTGCCCTGGTGGAGCTGAAGACCACCGTTGAAAGTGAAAACGATGTTGTCCTCGCGCTTGAAGAGATCCGGGCAACAAAGGTCAACGCGCTGGCGCTGTATCTTGGCAACTTCGGTCCCGAGGGGCCGACCACGCTCCTGGCGCAGAAGTTCGGCGGACCGGTCATGCTTGTGGCCGCCGCTGAAGACACCGGGAAGGATTTGTTCGGGGGGAGAGGAGATGCGTTTTGCGGTTTGTTGAGTGCCTCATACAATGTGGGGTTACGGGGCATCAACGTGTACATTCCGCCTACGCCGGTTGCCACGCCGCCTGCCGTGGCCATAATGATCGGACAGTTTCACGCAATTGCGCGCGTTGTTCTCGGTGTAAAACAATTGAAGGTATTCTCCTTCGGGCCGAGGCCGTTCGATTTCCTCACCTGCCATGCGCCGATCAAGCCGCTTTACGACCTCGGCATTGAAATCATGGAGAACAGCGAACTGGACATGTTCGACCTGTTTCAATCGGCCAAGGGAGATCCCCGTATTCCCGCGCTTGCACGGGACGCGGCCAGGGAACTGGGTTCCGGGAACACCTATCCCGATCTTCTGGAACCTCTGGCGCAGTTTGAGCTCTCGCTGCTCGATTTCATGGAAAAACATATCGGGGCATCGGCGTATGCGGTCTTTGCCAACAAATGCTGGCCCGCGTTCGAAAAGCATTTCGGGTTTGTTCCCTGCTTCATCAATTCCCGGATGGCGGGACACGGCATCCCCATATCCTGCGAGGCCGATGTCTACGGGGCGGTGAGCGAATACCTCGCGATGTGTGCAACGGAGTTGCCGGCTGCCATCCTGGACATCAACAATACCGTGCCGGCGGACATGTACGCGGAAGCCGGCGCGGCGGTCGGGGCGTATGCAAACGACGACTTGTTTATGGGATTTCATTGCGGCAACACTTCCTCCGCATGCATGGCGTCGGCGGCCATGAAGTTCCAGCTGATCATGCACCGGATGATGGAGCCCGGGAAAGAACCGAACATTACACGCGGCACGCTGGAAGGCCAGATCCGGCCCGCTGATGTTACCATCGTCCGCCTGCAGTCAACACCCTCTGCAGAACTCCGGGCGTATGTGGCCCAGGGAGAAGTGCTGAACATCGCCCCGAAGTCATTCGGCTCTATCGGGGTGTTCGCCGTCCAGGAGATGACAAGGTTCTACCGGCACGTCCTGCTGGAAAAACGATTCCCCCACCACACGGCCGTTGCATTTGCGCACGCAGGCCGGACGCTTGTCGAAGCGATGCGGTTACTGGGCGTCAGGGACATCAGCTGGAATCATCCCCGGTCCGTGCCCTATCCGGATGAACTGCCGTTCTGACCCGATGGGAGGAGAGCACATTCAAGGGAGGTGCACGACAGTGTATGCCGGGAGGGACGAGCGGCGGTGAAGGCAATCCGTCTGTACGGGCCGCATGATCTGCGCCTTGAGACAATCCCCGATCCGCGCGACCCCGGTCCCGGAGAGGTTATTGTGCGGATCACCGCGGCGGGCATTTGCGGGAGCGACCTCCACACGTATCTGGATGGGCGGATCGGCGATACCGTTGTCCGACACCCGGTGGTGCCATGCCACGAGTGTGCCGGCGTAATTGCGAGTGCCGGGCCGGATGCGCGGAGCGGGGATGGAACGGCGCTTGTGCCGGGTGTTCGCGTTGCCGTGGATCCGGCAATGTCCTGCAACAGCTGCGAATGGTGCAGGCGGGGGGATCCCAATCTCTGCGTCGACCTTCGTTTCTTCGGTCTCCCGCCGGAAAACGGCTGCCTGCAGGAACGTGTCCGGGTTCCGGCCCGCTGTTGTTTTCCGGTTCCCGATGGCATGGATGAAACAACCGGAGCCCTGCTGGAACCGCTCGGGGTGGCGCTCCACGCGGCGGATCTTGCGCATCTCCGGGTGGGGCACTCCGTTGCGGTCCTCGGTGCGGGCCCTATCGGGTTGCTTGTTGCTCAGACAGCCCGCATTGCAGGGGGAGGACCGGTGTACGTGTCCGAGCCGCTTCCGTGGAGACGAACTCTTGCAGAGCAGATGGGAGGCGAGTTGCTGGACGCGGAGGACCCTGCCGCTGATCTTTTGCACCGCACGGGCGGTCGGGGTGTCGACGCGGTGTTTGAAGCGGCGTGGGGCGGGGTGGCGATTGAACAGGCGGCAGCCATGGCCTGCCCCGGGGGAACAGTGGTGCTTGTGGGAATTCCCGGTGATGACCGGTGTGTGCTCCGGCATTCGGTGGCCCGGCGGAAGGGGTTGACGCTCCTGTTTTGCAGGAGAATGAAATTCACTTATGCGCGGGCGATCCGGCTTGTTGATGACGGGCGCATCAAACCCGCTCTCCTGGTGTCGCACACGTTCCCGCTTGAACAGGCCGCCGGAGCATTCAGCATGAATGCGGCGTATGCACCGGGTGTGGTGAAAGTTATCATCCGTGTTACGCCGTAGACCCGGGCAGAGAGCGATGTGTCCTCCGCATTTCCGCCTGTACATGCTTCCGGGCGTGAAGGATGCGGAGAACGCTATACGGGAGGGACGATAGGCGATCTTCTGCGCAGTTCAAGCGCGAGAAGAATCAGTACCGGGAGGTATTCAAGCACGAGGATGGCCGGATATTCCACCCAGGTTCCAGTTGTCACATACCGGAGTACCGTGAACGCTGTCAGACTCACGGTACTGACATAAACGATCCCGCTCCACCTGGGAACCAGGGGCACAACCACCGCCAACCATCCCACATACCACGGATGCACGACGGGGGAGAGAAGAAAAAGGGCCAGAATGGCGTAGTAGATTTTTTCCAGCCAGGTTCGCTTTCCCGGGGAGAGCAGTGCAAGAACAAGCACAAGGAGAACGGCGCACACAATGCGTGTGCGCTGGTTGTCCGCGATAACCGCCTGCAGTACACTGAAGACGGGGCCGTTGAACAGCCAGTTCTCCGCAAAGAACAGAATCGAATCAAAGGGGTTCGTCCCGGCAAGATACGGCAGGAACTGTACGGCCACGGTGAGGAGGGGAACCATTACCACGCTGGTTCGTGCCGGCCAGGTCTTTTCCTGAAAGAAGAGCACCGGCAGGATCACCAGGCCAACCGGTTTGACTGCCAGGGACAGACCGAGGAGCACGAGGCCCGGCAGAATCCGTCCGCGCGCGTACAACAGGAGGCCGCCAAGCAGAAGCGGGAAGCCAAGGCCATCCAGGTGAGCGTCGATGGCGAACTGAATAACGGGGAGGGGACAGAGTGCATAGAGGAGCAGGAGTCTTTCCGGCATGGCGAAGTGCCGGAGGAGCAGGAAGAGGGTCAGGAGAGTGGCGGCTTCGGCAAGGAGGAGCAGCAGCTTGAAACCCCATACGCTTTCCCCGCTCAGGTGATACGACAGAAGGTACATCCACTGGGTGAAGGGAAAATAGACCGTCTTCATGTCGGGGTGATTGACACGATCGGGGAGTATGTCCGATTGAAGAAAGCGGAGTTCCTGGTCTGACGGTGCATAGCGGTAGGGATTGATGCCCTGTGCCTGGACCTTGCCATCCCACAGGTACCGGTAGACGTCATCGGAGCCGATGGGTATCATGTTCAGGAAGCTTGCCCGTACAATAAGTCCTGCGGCCAGGAGCGTAAAGAGAGCCGCGCGTGAGACTGTCGTGGTGAGGAGCACACGCGCCAGCCAGATGAAGAGTGCCGAAGCAATGATGGCGATCCATGTGAAGGAGAGAACCGGAACAAACGGAAGCACGTGGAGCGCGAGAAGCAACAAAAGAAGGAGAGAAGCGAGTACGGCGAGTGTGCGCATGGAAAAAAGGTACTCTTGATTGTTGGGCCACACCTTTGACAACTTTGCCGGCCGGCACTTCAGCCCGTATAGTTTGAGAAAAGGTAACGTTTTTTCATCACAAAGATATGACCAAAGAGGCAATAAGCGTCCATCTATCCCACGTATCACCACGAGAAAGGTTTATGTATGGGAATCCTGACTGCTATCGACTGGCTTATTGTTGCCCTGTATTTCGGGATCATCCTTGGCCTTGCGTGGTGGGTGATACGCAAAGGACAGGAAAACACCACAGAGTATTTTCTGGCCGGCCGCCATCTTGGATGGTTCATTGTCGGCGCGTCCATCTTCGCATCGAATATCGGCTCCGAGCATCTGGTCGGGCTGGCCGGTTCCGGTGCAACGGATGGCGTGGCCATGGCCCATTACGAACTTCACGCCTGGTGTCTGCTGGTGCTGGGCTGGGTGATGGTGCCGTTCTACATGCGTTCGAAGGTGTTTACCATGCCTGAGTTTCTCGAACGGCGGTTTTCACCCCTGGCGCGGACGGTTCTTTCCGTGATTTCACTTGTGGCGTACGTACTCACAAAAATCGCGGTGGGTATCTTCGCCGGCGGTGTGGTATTCTCTGTGTTGCTCCCCGAACTCAATTTCATGGGAATGGACAGCTTCTGGATCGGGTCCATTCTTGTGGTTGTGATCACCGGGCTGTACACCATTCTCGGCGGCATGCGCGCGGTAGCATACACGGAGGCGCTGCAAACCATTATCCTCATCATCGGGTCAGCGCTCGTGACGTACTTCGGCCTTCAGGCGCTTGGCGGGTGGTCTGTGCTGCGTGCCACCGTTGACTCCGAGATGTTCAACCTCTGGAAGCCTTTGGTGCCTGCGGGCATGGAGGCGACATGGGCGCCCGTGCGGGAAACGGGGCGGTTGGCCTGGTACTTTAATGACAACTATCCGTGGCTGGGCATGCTGTTTTGTGCCCCGATTATCGGGCTCTGGTACTGGTGCACCGATCAGTACATCGTGCAGCGTACGCTGGGTGCGCCGAATGAAACCGAAGCACGGCGCGGTTCCATCGCCGCGGCCTTCTTGAAGCTTCTGCCCGTGTTTA
>Ga0209253_10001739_pt1 | contig 19196 bp, 14 predicted proteins | sample FrelakmetBRP12BR_FD_187145 | JGI IMG/M metagenome (GOLD analysis project Ga0209253, IMG submission 187145) | Freshwater lake sediment microbial communities from the University of Notre Dame, USA, for methane emissions studies - BRP12 BR (SPAdes)... | ecosystem: Environmental > Aquatic >... | reverse complement strand
GTAGATAAGCTGCCATGCGCACGGTCTGTCCTGTCGCACTTCGCACCTGTCTTCGCGGGAGCCGCCGCATGGTCCGTTCAGCATGCGCTTGGCACAGCGGGTGACCGGACATATGCCACCGTATTTGTGGAGAACACAGGCACCGCAGGCGGCACATTTCTCTGTCCATATACCTCGTTCCTCGAGAATGCCGATAAAGGTTGTATTCAGTCCGGCATAGACCGGCTTTAAAGGGAAGCGTTCGGCAATCGCCTGGACACCTGCCCCGCAGGCCGTTGACAACACGGCATCGGCTTTTTGGATGGCTTCCGCCGCCTGTTCGATGAAGATGTTATCACACTGGCGTTCGATGGTGAGTTCATCGATTTCAAAGCTTAAACCTTGAACACGGGATGCAATACGTAGTGCCGATGAAATGATACTGACTTCCCGTTCTCCTCCGGACAGGCAGACGGTGACGCAGGTACCGCAGCCCAGCGCCAGAATTTTTTTGTGGGGTTTTAGGATTTCCACCAGCTCAGGGATGGTTTTTCTTTCGGCAACTATCATTGTATTGCTCCTGTTTGTTCTTTTGTAGTGGTTTTCTTAGTGCTGGCTGGACCGAGTTTAATAATAGTCTCAACCATGTCGCGGACATATTCGGCAAATTTTTGGGAACTGGCGGCACTCACATTCACCATGCGCAGTCGCTCCGGTTCCAGACCGGCTTCCTGCAATAACTGTTTGGTAGTGTTAACCCTGTGCTTGGCCAGATAATTACCTTCTTTAAAGTGACAACTACCTTCCTCGCATCCGGCAACCAGCACACCATCGGCACCGGCCTCAAAGGCCTTCATGAAAAAGTTGATCTCCAGTCTGCCCGTACAGGGTGACCGGATGATGCGGATGTTGGGCGGATACTGCAGACGCCCTGAGCCTGCGAGGTCTGCGGCGGCATATGCACAGTAGTGGCAACAAAAAGCCACAATCTTAGGTTCAGCATTTTCTGTGTTCATAACCATTTTCCCTATTTCGGTATTGATACCGGTTCATTCCCTCCACTGGATTCTGTTAGTAGGGCCTGCAGCATGCCCTGGAATTGATCGGACTCGAAATTGCGCAGTTGGATGGCGTGTGCCGGACATTCCGATGCACATATACCACAACCCATGCAGGCGGCTGCGGCAATTTCCGCATTATTATTAACGTTAACAAACGGAGCGTGATAAGGACACGCCCTGACGCAGGTCATACAGGAAATACATTTCTCCTGGTCCACGCTGGATACCTGCCCGCCCACTTCCAGTTGGGTCTTGGAGAGGATAGTCGCCGCCCGGGAGGCAGTTGCCCTTGACTGGGAAATATTCTCATCGGTCAACTTGGGTGAATGGGCCAGGCCACAAAGGAAGATACCTTCAGTGGCGAACTCGACAGGTCGCAGTTTAAGATGAGCCTCCACATAGAAGCCATCAGCATTCAACGGTACCTTGAGAATGTCTGCCAGTTTACGGTTATCCTTCGGGGCATCGACACCCGTGCTCAGCACAATGGCATCGGTCTCGATCTCTACCCGCTCCGGGAAGTCAGGGCTATTCAGCGTAACCAGATCATGATTACCGGAAATAACCGGCGGGTTTTCTCTTTCGTATCGCATAAAGATAACACCTGCTTCTCGGGCCTGTTTATAGTATTTTTCGCGAAATCCATAGGTTCGGATATCGCGATAGAGGATAATGACATTCGTATCGGGATTCAATTTCTTCAGTTTGAGTGCATTCTTCACCGCCATGGAACAGCAAACGCGACTGCAATAGGGTCTCTCTTCATTCCGCGAACCGGCACATTGTATCATTACAACGTTGCGGTTAGCGGAAGAAAAAGTACCAGAATGTAAGGCAGTTTCCAATTCTGATTGAGTAATAATATTGGCAGATTGGCCGTACTGGAAATCTTTGGTGACAGCCGGGTTAGCGCCGGTCGCAACAATGATTGCCCCGCATGGCACGGTAGTTTCCTTTTTACCCTCCTTAAGAGTAACCTCAAAATTACCCACAAAACCGGCTACGTTCTTTATCTCGCTGTTCATGTGGAGAACAATATTGCGGCTGCTCTCAACACGTTTTACCAGGGTAGTGAGAGAATCGCCAACTTCCTGGCTGCTTTGAACATGGTTGATCAAATCGGTGAGGAATCCGCCAGTTTCTTCGTGTTCCAGTGTGTAATGCACATTAAGGAAATTACCGCCCAATTTATCCGACTTTTCGACCAGATGGGTCTTGAATCCCTGATCGGCCAGAGCAAGGGCGGCCATCATACCGCTGACGCCTCCGCCGATCACCAGACCGTTCTGGACCACGTCGGAATAAGAGCCCTGCAATGGAACCAATCGACGGGCCCGGGCAACAGACATCTTTACCAGTTCAACAGCTTTCTGTGTAGCCTTCTCCGGTATCGTCGAGTGAACCCAGGAGCATTGGTCACGGATATTAGCCATTTCAAAGAGGTATTGGTTCAAGCCTGCTTCCCGCAGTGTATCCCTGAAAATGGGTTCGTGAGTCCGTGGCGTGCAGGAAGCCACAACGATGCGGTTGAGCCGGTTGTCGCGGACGGCGTCACGGATATTCTCCAGGCTGGTATCGGAACAGGTGAATAACGTATGAGTGGCAAGAACGACATTCGGTTCCAAAGCCACGGCATCAACCACTTTTTCCACATCTACCACCGAAGCAATGTTGCGACCGCAGTGGCAGATAAAAACACCGATCCGAGGCTGCTCGTCAGTAACATCGTGCTCATCGGGGTAGGCTACTTTGGTTATCAGTGTGTTTCGGGCAGGGGAAAGCAGTTCCATAGCCATTGAAGCCGCGGCGCTCGCCTGGGTTACTGTTTCCGGGATATCTTTTGGTTCCTGGAAAGCACCACCCACAAAAACCCCTGGCCGTGACGTATTCAACGGCGTAAATCTATCGGTAGCGCAGAAACCGTATTCATTCAACTCAATGCCCAGACGTTTGGCGCTATCTACGGCAGACAAGCCGGGTTCCATGCCCACAGATAAAATCACCAGGTCAAAATCTTTTTCCTGTAATTGATTGGCTTCATTGTAGAATGTTGCCCTCAGGTCTTTCGAGCCCGGTACCTGGATGATTCGGGACGGTATACCCTTAACATAATAAACACCCTGTTTCTTTGCCCGCTCGTAATACTGGTCAAAATCCTTGCCATGAGCACGGATATCCATGTAAAAGATGGTTGCCTCCAGCCCCGGCAGATGATCAGCAGCAATCATCGATTGCTTGGTAGAAGCCATACAGCAGACCGATGAGCAGTACTCGTTGCCACAACGGGTATCCCGTGAGCCGACGCATTGGATCCAGGCTATCCGCTGGGCAGGACCGCCATCGGACCGCCGGATAACGTGGCCGTCAAAGGGCCCGGAAGCGGAAAGCATGCGCTCGAACTGCACGCTTGTGATAACATTCGGGTACCGGCCATAACCGTATTCGCCCTTCTTCCTCGCATCGAATTCTTCAAAACCAGGTGTAAGGATAACAGAACCGACATTAAGTCCGATTATCTTTTCCGTCATCGAATGGTCAACAGCATGCTGCTCGCAGGCGGCGACGCATTGCTGGCACTCGGAACACAAAGCACAATTAAGGCAACGCTCTGCTTCTGCCAGCGCAGCTTCTTCGGTAAGACCCTCTTCAACCTCGGCAAAATTACCGGCACGTTGAGCAACCGGCAGCATCGCCTGCTCGGCACGGGAGATCTTTTCTTTACCTTTGGTTTCAGGAAGTAATTCAGGGGCAACCGGTTTTACGGTAGACTCGAAGCGGGCCGACAACATGTCCTCGCCTCTGAGATAACGATCGATCGACTCTGCTGCCCGCTTGCCGGCACCCACAGCACCGATAACCGTAGCGCTGCCCGGAATGTTATCACCACCGGCAAATACACCCTTTATGGATGTTTCCAGGGTAATCTCATTTATCTTGTAATAATTCCGATCGCTTGACACCCCCATGTTATTGAGGGATCCTTGATCTATAGCCTGTCCAATGGCAACGATGATGTGGTCGGTTTTTAATGTGGTTGTCTGGCTATCATTGTAAGTGGGACTGAATCGACCGTTTTCATCATAAACCCTGGTGCAGCGTTTCAGCTCGATGGCATTGACTTTGCCATTTCCGAGGATCCGCTTCGGACCCCAGCCGTTGTTAATTTTGATGTTCTCTTCGAGTGCTGCGGCTACTTCTTCGGGTAAGGCCGGCATCTCGTAATGCTGTTCCAGGCTGACCATCTCGACGGCATCGGCACCGAGGCGTAAAGCAGAACGGGCGCAATCGACCGCAACATTGCCTCCGCCGATAACGACTATTATACCGTTCAGCCTGGGAAGGTTGTCTTTGTCTCCGGCCTGACGAAGGAACTCAAGACCGTAGTCTACACCGGTTTTGTCTTCGCCTTCAACACCCAGCTTCCTGCTGCTCTGGGTACCGACGCTGAGAAAAACGGCTTTATTTTCCTGGCGCAGCTTGTCCATGGTAATATCGACGCCTACCCGGGTGTTGTACACGAATCGAATACCCTTGCGTCGGATAAGTTCTGCTTCGTATTCCAATATATCTTTCGGCAAACGGTACGCGGGGATGCCCCATCGCAGCATACCACCCGCCTCGGAGGTAGCTTCGTAAATGGTCACGGCATAGCCCCTGTCCGCAAGGTCTGCGGCGGCGGTGAGACCGGCAGGTCCGGCACCGACGACGGCAATCTTTTTGGCTCCGGCAGGAGGGATCTTTTCCTCTGGCAGGGCCAGTTCACCGGAATTGACCATCTTCATTTCCTGGTCAGAAGCGAACCGTTTCAACAATCTGATGGAAACGGCTGAATCAATATTGCTGCGTGTGCATTGAGACTCACAGGGATGAGTACAAACCCGTCCGCAAATTGCTGAGAGCGGGTTTCGCTCCCGAACGAGATTAACAGCCTTGAGATATTCCTTCTTCTTAATTAATTGAACATAACCCTGGACGTTAATGTTCGCCGGGCATTCAACTTTACAGGGGGCATGGCCAGTCTTGAGAATACCAAATTTGTTCGGCGTTGCTTGCGCGTAGAGCTTAGCGATTGCCTTTCTGGTTCCCATTTCACGGTCAAATTGATTGGGTACGTTTACCGGACAGGCATCCGTACACTGACCGCAGGCATTGCATTTGGCTTCATCAACATAGCTGGGAGAGACCTTGACTTTAGCAGTAAAATTACCCGGTTCTCCTTCCAACCCAACGAGTTCGGAAAAGGTGAGTATCTCAATATTTATATTGCGGGCACATTCGACCAGTTTAGGCGAGACAATACAGGTTGCGCAGTCGCCGGTGGGGAATGTCTTGTCAAGATGAGCCATCATGCCGCCAATGGCTGCATCACGCTCCACAAGATAAACTTTAAACCCCGAATCAGCGAGGTCGAGAGCAGCCTGGATACCGGCAATACCTCCGCCCTGAACCAGAACAGCGCCTATTAATTTCTTTCCACTATTATCCATATGGTAGTTATCTCCCGGCAGTTTCACCTATGCCGCCCCTTTTGCTGCCTTTAATACGGCTGTCGGGCTGACCATGAGTTTGTCAAATCCCAGTTCTTTGGGTGCAATACCAAGGGCAAGGCCGACTAACTGCGTAACATAAATAATCGGCATATCGTATTTTTTGCCGAGGAGCTTTTCCATGTCGGCCTGTCTTACATCGAGGCTAATCTGGCACATAGGGCAGGCGACGACGATGCACTCGGCACCGGCAGCCTGCGCCATCTCAATTACCGCAGCTGACCGCCGGACGGTAATCTCCGTTCGGGTAAGGTTTTGCATACCGCCACAGCAATCCACTTTACCTGACCACTCTACATTCGTGCCACCCATCACATCGATCAGGCCTTCCAGAATAGTAGGGTTCTCAGGGTCATCAAAACCGGTCGCTTCCGGCGGACGGACCAGATAACAGCCATAATAGGAAGCCACTTTGAGCCCCTTCAGGGGGTTAACAATTTTTTTACGTAACGCGGCTACTCCAAGATCTTTTGACAGTATCTCGACAAAGTGTCGAACCTGAACAGATCCGTCATATGCTTGATCGAGGCTATCAGCAACTGATTGTCTCATCTCTTCGGAATTAAGGATTTCATAGTTGGCCACCTTCGAACGGTTATAACAGGCGGCACACGTCACCACCATATCCATGCCCATCTTCTTGGCCAATAAGAGATTGGCAGAGGCTAACGAGGCTGCAAGTTCCCGGTTTGTCTGATGGGCAGCGCTGGCGCCACAACATGTCCAACCTTTTATTTCATTGAGTTCAACACCAAGCGCTTTCGCTACCGCCAGACATGATTCGTGCATGTCTCGAGCGGTGGAATGGGCAGAGCACCCGGGATAATATGCGTATTTCATTTTTCCGTTCCTTTGTCTTGAGCAGCTTTTTTGAAAATACGTTTGACAGTGCTTTTGTCAGCGCCGGACGGAGGTAGAATTGCCATCTTGCCTTTTTTCAGCATAGCAGGAAATTTATCCATATCCTGTTTTATGTTTCCGGTGCGAAGCTTATACATTGCAATGGCCTGCAGGTCGTAAACACGACCATACGACTTGACCGTATCCAAAAATAAACGATTGAACAAAGGAGCGTCGCCCTCCGGTCTGGCAACCCCTTTTTCCACAGCGAGCGCCTTCAAGGCATCTATGACGGCAGCGAAGTTTATCTCATTGGGACACCGTGCATAACACGTTTCGCACGAAAGGCATGTCCAGATGAGGTCGGCCTGCAATAGTTCGTCGCCGGCACCCAATTGAAGTCTTCGTATGATCTCGGATGGGGGTGACTCAGTCTGGTCGGCCACAGGACAGCCAATGGAACATTTCTTACACTGGTAGCAGGCATATAAATGCACATCTGCTTTTTCCTGGACCACCTTTAGAAGTTCTCCGGGAGCTTTCTGTTTTGTAATTCTTGTCGTCATTTTCGATACTCTCTAATTTAAAATTACCATTCGTCCGACTCCATTTTATCGGTAGCCGACAGTTTTGCCGGGGCAACTTTTCGGTAGACTTCACCGGGTTGCTTTCGTTTGCCGTCCACAGACAGCAAGTCATCTACTGTAATCCCGAATAAACGCTCATTCTCCTGGAGATAGGGCAAGATTGTTTCCCAGTCCTGATCAGTCATCTTGAAGAAATTACCGCCGTTCAACTGCTCCCAGACAAGATACTTATGGGGATCGCGGACGTATATGGCGCCTCCGGAAGCAAGGGAGAACAGGTTGCTGCCAGGATAGGGTTCTTTCAGGTCAACGACGTTGCCCTTGTCATCGAATGTAATGCCGTTTAAAATAACAAAACCGCCACCTGCAAAGACATCACCTGCCATGAAGGATTCGGCAAGAAAGTCAAGGCAGGTTCCGTTAATCACTACCCTTGGTTTACCCACTGAATTAATCAGGGGGCGGCCTGCAGCATTACCCAGAACAAAAATTGAACCACCCTTGGCACCGTACAGGAATGTTTGTCCTGTGTCACCGTGAATAACCAGTTTACCAGCTTTAATGATCTGACCTAACTGGTCCTGGGCATTACCGTGGACAGTAATAGTTAAACCGTCAATACCGGAAGCGAGGTAATCGCCGTCACTATCGTAAACATCGATGGTAACGCCCTCTGTGTGAGGTCCCAGGCCGCATCCGGTAAAACGCTGTCCGGCACAGTTATAAATAATAAAATGTTTCCATCCCTTTATATAAGCGTCCACCAAAAGCGAGGCGTCACATTCGTTCCCTTCCGGAGGAAAGCCGAGCGTATCTATCACCAGAGTTGTCTCACCAACACGGGGTTCTCTCAAAAGTTCTTTTGTTTTAACATTGATCAGCCGGAACTCACTGGCCGAAGTTTCCCCAATCAGAGGCATAAGAGCAAATAATGAGCGCAAAGCGGTCCGAACTATTTGCAGGATGTGCTTACGTTTCTTAAAGCCAGTGGCATATCTCCGGTCGTTCAGCAATGTTAGTATTTCAATGGACTCAGCGAAACGATTGGAATCTTTAGCCATAGCAATGACAGTTTCACAGGCAAATCCGACATCTGCTAAGGACCATTCGGCAATGTTTTCAGTAAAATATCGCAAGACTATCTGGCTGCCGGCATCGAAGTGCTCGCGAATGCTGTTCTCAATATTACCGCTATCAGTATTTGGTAGTTTTATTTCTTCAGAAAGACTGACAACCTCTGCTCCGGACGGTAATTTTACAGAAACCCCGAATTTGTCGGTACACTTCAACCGGTATTTGTTGCCTTGTTCTTTTTCAAGCGTAAAAATAAACGAACCGCCATCCGTCGAACTGCCACCCCGGGCATTCCAGTACTTGTCAGCAATAGGGCAGATACGGCTATCATCTTTCGACATGCTCAGTAAAGTTGCGTCGATCGCTTGCTTTTCAGAGCAGATCAGGCCGACCTGAACTTCACCATCAGCGAAAGCAAAGACCTGCGGGCGGAGCATGGCGGTATCGGTAATTCCCATGAGCTGAAATTGGTCAGCTCTCTGCAGGGTGCGGGCAATAATAAAGAACCAGGGGCCATCCGGCGAGGCATGAATGTGGGTTGCCTGAATTGCACGGTAGATGGACTGTTTCTCTTTGGGTAGCCTGTCGAAATCCAATTCCGTAGTGGGTGCCAGAGCCTCGATAATATATTCCAGGGGATAGCTGTAAGTCCTATTCAGTAGATCAAACATCTGAACAGAGACCTCAGTATCAGTCAGGAATTGCGGGTAAATATTACGTTGTGCCAGATATTCACATACGGAACTGTAGTTGGCAAAGTCGCCGTTATGAACCAGTGCGGTATTTATCGCTCCGAAGGGATGAGCACCACCCGGATGCCAGACCCGTCCTTTGGTCGGGAACCGCTGGTGGGCAATCCAGACATGGGCTTTCAAATCGTCGATCTTGTAATAATCGGTAATTGACTCCGCATACCCAACGACCTTCAGAATCATGATATTCTTACCGTAAGACATGACGAAGGCTTTTTTGTCACCAAGCGAAGCATAGTATTCCTGGTTTAATTTAATGCTTTGTTGGCTTAAGAATTCTTCTTCTGCCTCATCACGTATCATGTCATCCAATTCATTTTTTGAAATAAAGGAGTCCAGTACTTCCGGCTTAACACGAACGAAGTAGCGCATAACATCCGGGGGCTTGGCTTCCAGTGAAGGAATCGCCGTCCAGTCGGCAACGGTATTCATCTGAGAGGAAGTCTGAATCTCGAAATAAGGAGTAATGTATTTCTTCTCAAGTTCGGGCCGGATATCGTTATCCAGAAAAGCGATGTGCACCATGTAATAGTTTTCTAGAACCTCGCGGGTTACCCCGAGTTGTTCCGGTACAAAACCCAAAGCAGCAATCCCGCCGCCTTTACCGTTACCGCGGTTATGCATCTGCTTGGACGGCTCATGAATATGGCGGGCTGCAACCGGCTCTGTGGCACAAAAACCAACTACGCCACAGCCACCCTCTTCCTCGCCTTTATAAGCAGGGTACGGTATTTGTAATTCCTCGAGTAGTTTTTTTCGGGAAAGTAAAAGTTTTTCTATAATCCCGTTGTTCATTTACTGGTCTCCACATCATTGGTATAATCAAGGTGCATCAAGAGATCGCTACGCCCTCGCAACTCACTTACGCTGCGCATACCGAATCGTTGTAATAGAGCTACGAGTTCTTTTCGCCATGCGCTATAGAGATTGATAATCCGCTGGGTGCCCCATTCGAGCTCTACATCTTGGGCAAGCTCAGCATCGGTGGTGGCAATACCGCGAGGGCAGCCACGACCGCTTTCACAGCGTGAACATCGAATGCAGCCCAGCGCAACCAGTTCGGAAGTGCCGACAACTACACCATCTGCCCCAAGCGCGATAGCCTTAGCGATGTCATGGAGTGTCCGCAATCCGCCGCTGACGATTAGTGAAACTTTATCACGAATGCCTTCCTGCTCCAGGAAGCGATGGACTTTTACGATAGCATATTCAATCGGCATGGCAATGTTCTTTTTGGCTATGTCAGGTGCGGCACCTGTGCCGCCGTATCCACCGTCCAGATGCACTATATGGGTTCCGGCGGAATAGCTGCCCACAGCAACCATATCCACGTCATTCGGTGTCGATACCTTGGTGGCAATAAGGGCTCGACGGTTTATGTGCTTGATCCAGTCCATGTGTTTCTGGTGATCTTCGATTGAGTAGACGCTATGAAACGGAAAGGGTGAAAAGAGTGAAATACCAAGGACTGTTTCACGCATCTTGGCGACTGCCGGGGTAACCTTATCGGCCAACAGGTGGCCTCCCAGACCTGGCTTGGCTCCCTGGGCATATTTGAATTCAACAATGCGGACACGTTGGATCGTCTCTTCACAAACGCCAAAAAGACCGGTAGCTATTTGGGTGATGACATGGTCATCGTACGGTTTCATACGTTCCATATAACCGCCTTCGCCCGTACAGGTAAAGGTATTAAAAGCAGTAGCAGCCCGAGCTTTGGAGAGCTGGACAACGTTGCTTACCGAGCCAAAGGACATGCCGCCGCCGTACCATGGAACATCGATCTTTACTTGGGGCCGGCCGTCGTTACGCCTGTTGAGTACTATACTGGTATCGATTTCATCGTCTCGCAACTCCACAGGTGGTTTTTCGGGAAACTTGAACCGCAATCTGTCAAAACCGCCCCCGGAAGCGCCGGTCTCGTAATCGTAGCCGTATTCCGGTGACGGGGGTTCACCTGTTTCTGCCATCCTCCAGGTGGCAATGATCATATCCGGTGTCCAGCGATAATCACCCATGGCCTTTAACATGGGATTTTCAACCATTTTCAATGCCTTATTCGGGCATATGTCAATACAGTAATGGTCTGTCTTCTGGCAGGAAGGACCCACGCAGACGTTCAAATGGGGGGCAGCAAACAACTTATAGCCGGGCTTCATTACATGCACACCGTGGGGACAAACCTGTGCACATTTGCCACAGAGCGTGCAATTACTATCACGGCGAATGATATATTTGGCTATCTCATTACGATACCGTGGGGGCACCGGTCTTATTTCTCGGGATACCTCAACCTGGGGCACCAACGTTTTAATCGTATTTTCGGGCAGGATTTCCCTAATTCCCGATTCTTTTGCCAAAGAGCCTTCCAAAGGTCTCCTCCTCGATGTCTTCAAAGAATAATGCGCGGCCGGTTTCGCCACGGAGACGGCGAGCTTCTCTCATACCCATTGCCCCCATAACCTCGATCAACTGGTCATGCCAGACTGCAATCAAATTCGTCATTCGTCCCACACCATAACGGGGGGCAATACTCTCAATCTTCGCGGGACAGGCAAAACCATCGCGGCAGCGTTCACAAAAGCGACATTCAAGGCCGATTAATAACGGCATATTAATGGTTATTGCATCCGCGCCGCAAATAATTTCTTTTGCCATGTGTTCTGCCAGGGCAATTCCACCACTCGCGATAATAGTGACTTCATCCCTGATGCCTTCTTTTACAAGAGCGGTATGGATGTACCGTGTCATATCTTTGATGAATTTGGGCTTTTCTACCCCTATCTGATTGCCGTTGATGTCAGACACAATGTGAATCACCTCGACGATGGGATTATGAGCGAGTTCAATAGCTCTTTGCTCGCCACGAGAGTCCAGTTCAACCCTCACCGCGACAACCAGTTCCGGATTAACAGCCTTGATCTTTTGTATCCGTTGTTCAGTCCTGTCATCATCGGCAACTTCAATGAGATGAGACTTCTTGAGGATGTCCGGCGCTGGCAAAAGAGTATCTTTCCCAAGGTAGAAAATAATGTGTGACAAGTATTTTTCTATATGCGTTTCAATGAGACTTCGCTGCTCCCAATCAACGATCATCATCGTGCTGGTCTTAACAGCAGCAGCCAACAACATGGGCATGAGATTGGAAAATTGATATTTCTCTGGGAACATATCAATAATGATGGGAATCTGCAGCTCTACGAGCGGTTGCAATGGGGTTATTAGCTTGCCGTCTTCAAATGAGAGTAATTTTGATTTTCTTCCAATATCAACAGAGGTGCTAATATACTCGCGACCATGAATTCCATCGCGGGTAGGTCGAACAATCTCCGACATATCAGTCCACATGGAATCAAAACCTGTTCCCGTAAACTTTCCCCGGTAGCCGGCTCCGGAAACAGGAATGCCGGCAGTCTCTGCCTGGTTCCAGGTAGTGAGAATGATATCGGGCGTGTAGTAACCATTTCCCATGCGTTCGTATTCGGGATTCGCGGTTAAAGCCAGTAATCCCTTCGTACATTTTTGAACGCAAGAGAAACAGCCCATACACTCAAAATACATGTTGTTAAATTCATCCATGTCTTTGATGTACTGCATTTCCTGGCGGTACCGGTCGTACACACAGGCTTTTTTCACGCAATTATGGCACCGGGCACAGTCTTCCCGCCAGTCAACAACCCCGAATTTACCTATTTTCGGTAATCTCGGTGGAATCTTTTTTGTCTCTATATGATATTTCTTCGGCATTGTATTTAGCCTGTGTTCTTAAACAACCGCTAATAGCTCCCTAATACTTGACTCGTTGCCGCCTGAAAGAATATGGACCCCCTTGAGCCCGGAAAGGCCCTTGAGTTCATTGATAATTTCAGCAGCTATTTTCACACCCTCTTTTCTCTGAGCCTCGGCATCACTAGCAGATGTTAGCCGTTTGACTATAGTTTCAGGAATAACGAAGTCGGTATGGGTGGTGGTTAATTCTTGAGCATGGGCAGCACTCTTGAGGGGCATTACCCCGGCAAGGATTGCAGTCTTATCTGCAAGACCCGCATCACGGACGGCTTCCAGCCAGACTTTAAATGTATCGACATCAAACACGGACTGAGTTTGAATAAAATCTGCACCTGCGGCCACTTTCTTGCTTAACCGTAAGATATTCAATTCGAGGGGCTTCAAACTCGGGTTAGCAGCAGCACCTATCAGCATACCAAAATTCCCTCGGATTTTAGAACTATCCAACAATTGGCCGTTATTCATCTTTTTCACAATATCGATCAGTTGAATGGAATCCACGTCATAGACATTGGCTGATTCACCGCAGCCAATAAGGGTTTGGTGAAAACCGGAAAGGCATAACACATTTTTGATGCCAAGATAGGCGGCTCCAAGCAGATCGGACTGAAGTGCAATACGATTGCGGTCTCTCGTTATTATTTGCAATACTGGTTCGATGCCGGTCCGACTTAAAGCTAAAGATGCTGCCAGGCTAGACATGGATACACCATAGTGGTTATCGGCTACGTTTATTGCTGTCACTCCGCTACCGAATATTTTAGAATCAATCGTTATCTCGGTACCTGCCACTGGCAAATACTCAGCAGTATAAATAAACTCTTGGCCGCTAATTTTGACTGCTAATTTGCTATCAGGCTTCATACCCTTTTACTCCTTGCGTTATAGGCTAACAAAACATTATTTAGTCTGGGATGTTTGCAGAGCCGGAGCGTTCTGTACCATTGTCTTTATTTGAAGTCGGAAATCTTCTAATTTCCGGATAGCCCCTGTTACGCCCTCTTCATCCATCTGAATTACTCGAATCCTGCCTCTTCCGAGCCCTGTTTCCTCGAGTAATTCGTCGATGGCCTCTGCACGTTTTCTTGCACGCATATTGCCTTCCATGTAACGGCACTCACCTTCCTTACATATCATAATGGCAGCACCGTCTGCACCGGTATCAAATGCCTTGGTGAGGTAAAGAATGTCCAGTTTTCCTGAACAGGGCATCGAGATTACTTTAATTTCTTTAGCCTGCTGGGAATAACTCCGCATTAATTCACCCTGATCGTAGCTTGTTGCACAGTGGAAAAGATATATTTTAGAAATTTGATTTTCCAATTCTAACGCCTATACTTATATTTGTATGCCCGAATTTCAATAACTAAATCTTGCTTATATAGTTTAGCATTTTACTGTACTAATTTCAAGACATCTCCCACCAGCAAATAGCCTTTTTCTCTGCCCACGTCCTGTCTTCTATGTACTGCTTCATAATTCTTTTAAACCTTAGGGAAGACTCAACAATCCTCTGGAAGTTTGAGAGAATCACATATGTCTGCCTCTCCAGGAAATCACGCTTCTTGATCGCTCCCTTTATGATCTTTTTGACATCAACCTTATTCTCCTGGTCTTCCATCCAGGCAATCACCATATCAGGGGTAGCTTCAATGTGGAACTGCAAACCATACGCATAGTGGCCTACCTTGAAAGCCTGATTTTTACATGTTTTACCCTGAACGAGCAGCGCACCGCCCTCAGGAACGTCAAAGGTGTCCCCATGCCACTGAAAGACAGTCAGGTGTTCCGGCAAACCATAAAAAAGGCTGTCCTGTCTGCCCTCAATAGTCATATGCACAGTGTACCAACCAATCTCTTCGGAATGCGATTTAAAAACCCTTCCCTGGCAGGCCTTGGCAAGAAGCTGCGCACCGAGACAAACTCCTAAGAAGGGTATCTCTTCTACTATCAGCCGTGTAATAAAGTCATCCTCCTTTTTGAGGAATGGGTACTTCTCTTCTTCATACACATTCATGGGTCCTCCGAGCATCACTACTGCAGAAATACCATGAAGGTTGTTGGGAAGCACATCTCCATTACTGAAATCGACAAGTTCCACCGGCCATCCCTTGTCTTCAAAAAAAGTCCTTATGAGTCCCGGACCTTCATTGCTTATGTGTTTGACTACAAGGATCTTGCCGTCCATTGTTCTTCTCCTTGCCTAGCCCTCCCTCAGCCATGCACTTCAAGGTGAAGTTGGAGGTTATGCGAAGGACGATCATCCCGCCACGGGCGGGAAGATCGTCCTTCGGGGTTTAGCCGATTGCTACTCCGCCTCTTTCCTCTGTCCTGATCCGGATACACTCTGCAAGGTCAAGAATGAAGATCTTCCCGTCGCCTATGTTCCCTGTTTGGGCACCCTTGAGGATCGCTTTGACTGTGGGTTCAACAAAATCCTCATTGACCGCAATCTCAAGGCGTATCTTCCTCAAGAGATTTCCCATCTCTTTAACGCCGCGGTATACCTCGGTGACACCCATCTGCCTGCCGTGTCCCAGGACCTCGCTCACCGTGATAAGGTTGACATCAGCCTTGTAAAGTTCTTTTTTGACAGCCTCAAGCCTGTCTGGTTTGATAATCGCTATAATTAATTTCATTGTAGTCTCCTCCTATTCAATCATTGTATAGGCATTTTCGTGATGTTGTGTAAGGTCGAGACCTAAATTCTCTTCCTTTTCAGGAACGCGGGCCTTCATAATAAAATCGACGATCTTGTAAAGGATCAGGCTTACCACAAAACTGTACACCAATGTAACCCCCACAGCTATTGCCTGGATGAGCAATAGCTTGGGATTTCCGAAAAATAACCCGTCAGCGCCTGCAGGATTTATTGCCTTTGAGGCAAAGAGACCCGTTGCAAGGGCTCCCCATATGCCACCTATGCAGTGGACGCCGAACACATCGAGGGCATCATCATAGCCAAACTTTGGTTTCACCACTGTTACAGCAATGTAACTGAAAATACTTACGAACACCCCAATCACAATAGCAGACATGGCACCTACAAATCCCGCTGCAGGGGTGATTGCAACAAGCCCCGCAACAGCTCCGGTTGCCGTACCAAGGACAGTCGGCTTTTCATGGAAAAACCAATCAAGAATCGCCCAGGCCAGGCCCGCTGCTCCGGCTGCCGTGTTTGTCACCACAAAGGCATTGACTGCCAGTTCATTGGCGCCCAGGGAGCTCCCTGCGTTAAACCCAAACCATCCGAACCAGAGGAGGGCTGTCCCAAGTAGTGTAAAAGGAAGGTTATGAGGAAGGATTGCCTTGTTCTCTGCGCCTTTTCTCTTTCCTATGAAAATCGCCGCCATAAGGGCCGCAATACCGGCATTGATGTGAACCACGGTCCCTCCGGCGAAATCAAGGGCGCCTAAGTCCTTCAGCCAACCCCCTACTCCCCATACCCAGTGGGCAACAGGATCATACACGAAGGTCGACCAGAGGACCATAAACACCATGAAGGCAGAGAATTTCATCCTTTCAGCAAAGGCCCCGATCATAAGGGCTGGTGTAATAATTGCGAACATGGCCTGGAACATCATAAAAAGCTGGTGGGGAATTGTTGCTGCGTAATCTTTATAGGGCGTAAAACCAACCCCCTTCAATCCGGCCCACTCAAGACTACCCCAGAAACCTTTTCCTGGTGCAAATGAAAGGCTGTATCCATAGAGAACCCATTGAACGCTTATTGCACAAAGTAAAATAAAACACTGCATTAAAATCCCTAGAACATTTTTGCGACCAACCATTCCACCATAGAAGAAGGCAAGCCCGGGGGTCATAAGCATGACAAGTGCTGTTGATATGAGAAGCCATGCTGTGTCACCTGTATCGACTTTCAGGGGAGCCTCAGTTACCTGGGCGCCCTGTGCGGCAGGGGCAGCTTGAGTTTCTGTTGCCGACCCAAGAGGGGTTTTTGCTTCCTCGGCAATCGCTACCCCTACCAATGCCATACCGAGCAACAACAACACCAAAACCATCCATCGTTTCATAATGCACCTCCGTTTTGATTAATAAAAAAGGTGTCCGAACCCATCATTGGGTTAGACACCTCTGTCTAAAACAGAAACAAAAAAAGCGCTCCAAAAAATGGAACGCCTATGTTTCGCTACACATCAATGTGTTGTGGATCGTACTTACTTATTAAAGTTATTATAACTACTGTTTGGTAACCTGTAAACCAGGGAGAGGAAATAATGTGAAATAATATTCATTTTATTGCTATTTTGAAATTCACCGCTATATTTATTAATGAGGCACAATAAAAAAACAAGGAGGTTTTTATGATCACCTTCGAGATGAGCAAGGACGAGGCGAACATTGTTCAGAATGTAATCGAACGTTACCTCTACCACCTGCAGGTCGAGATTATGCACACAGACAAAAGAGAGTTTCGAGATGCCCTGAAACAAAGAGAAATATTTCTAAAGGAAATTATCGACCGGTTAAAGACAAAGATTCTTAATGAATCCAAAGTAAGTTGAGGTGGCCAACCAATACACCCTGGCCTTTTTACCTACAGCCCTGGCTCCAATACTCCATGTTTGGCTGAGTGACATCTTCGTCTGTTCCGATACACGATATCTTCGCACAATCTTAGAGCTGGAGAGAAACTATGACCGACAAAGACAAAATTAATTTTCTTAAAAACATCGCCCCTTTTACGTCTCTTGATGATGCTGATCTGCAGGAAATTGCTGGAACCATGGAGCTCAGCAATTTTCCTCCAAAAGAAATCATAATCAGGCAAGGTACTCAGGGGACAAACTTTTATGTCATTCACAGCGGCTTGGTAAAAGTATCCCTTCAAGATAAGGATGACAAAGAGAAAGTCATCGGCTTTCTTGGTGAAGGAGACTGCTTCGGTGAGATATCACTTCTCTCCCAGGGGCCTGCCACAACAGACATCCAGGCCGTGGAGGATACGGTATGCATGATACAAGGGGGGAAACAATTCCTTCAAATGACCCACAAACATCCAATCTTTATCAAATTTTTCAACCAGCTTCTAACCCAGAGGATGAGGGTTGTATATAAGGGCCTTCTTGCTGAAAACACCGGGATGAGCGCCATCGAGCCATATCTTTATACAAAGCAGGTCAAGGACATGGTTCCTCCCCTGGATACATTTACCGATGAAACGACATCCATCAGGGATGCGGCGGCAAAGATCATCGGGAATAGCCTTGAGGCCATGGTTGTACTTGACAGAGACCGACAGGCAGCAGGCGTCCTTGGGCTTGATACGATTGTAAACGCTGTGGTTCTAGAAAACAAGGATCCTGCCAAACCCGTCAAAACAATCATGGAAGAGGACTTCTGTGAAATCGACGGCAAAAGTTACTTTTTCGATGCCTTACACTGGATGATCAAATACAAGACAAATATTATGGTAGTGAAAGACCGGGAAAAGGTGCATGGTGTCCTCACGGTCCACGACCTTTTGAGATTCAGAGGGAGGGAGGTATTGTCCCTTATCCGCAACATAGAAGATGCAGCAAACCTCTCTCAGCTCAACCTGATGAGGCAGGAAGTGGAAAAGGTTTTAAGGGTCTTGATGGCTGACGGGGCCATGGCATCCCAGGCATGTAAAATTGTGAGTGAATTTAATGACAAGGTAGTAAAAAGGGTGATCCAGTTTGCAGAAGATGCATGCGGTCAACCACCGTGCAATTTTACCTGGCTGGGGCTTGGGAGCGAGGGGAGGCGGGAACAGACGTTATTCACCGACCAGGATAACGCAATTATTTTTGAAGACCACCCATCAGGCAATAACCATGAATATTTCAAGAGGCTTTCTGAAAGGATCGTCCAGGGCCTCAATGAGTGTGGCATCCCCCTGTGCAAAGGCGATGTCATGGCCACGAATCCCAAGTTTTTTGGAAGCCTTAGCGACTGGAAGGACCGAACCGCCTCCTGGATCAAAAACCCCGATTTAAGCGAATCGGAGCTCATGGATACTTATGTCTTTCTTGATTTCCGCTCCATTCACGGTGACCAGAGCCTCGAAATAGAACTGAAAAAATATACGAATACACTTGTCTCAAAATATTCCTTTTTCTTGAAAACTCTGGCAGAGAGCATTGTGTCCATCCCTTTACCCATAGGTTTCTTCAAAAATTTCATCGTTGAGAAGACCGGAAAGTATAAGGACAGGCTGAATATAAAATTGTATGGCCTTGTTCCCCTCATTACGTGCACAAAAATCCTTGCTCTCCAGCAGGGCCTTATGGAAACCAACACCCTTGAAAGGATAGAAGGGCTCGTGGAGGCCAAGGTTATCTCTATTGATCAAAAGGAGGCCCTCGGGCAGGCCTTTGAAACCTTCCTTACGCTGAAGATTAGGAACAATCTCGCAGACATTGACCAGGGAAAGGATTTTGGCAGCTATATCGATCCCAAAGACTGTTCAACACGGCAGAAGCAACTACTTAAGGAGGCTTTCTGGGCTGTCTCTGAATTGCAGAAGAAGACAAAGGAAGCGCTTAAGGTGGAAGAGCAGCGATTTTAAATATCGTATCTCGT
>Ga0209253_10001738_pt1 | contig 19199 bp, 11 predicted proteins | sample FrelakmetBRP12BR_FD_187145 | JGI IMG/M metagenome (GOLD analysis project Ga0209253, IMG submission 187145) | Freshwater lake sediment microbial communities from the University of Notre Dame, USA, for methane emissions studies - BRP12 BR (SPAdes)... | ecosystem: Environmental > Aquatic >... | reverse complement strand
TTTGAATCTTTATAGAAGACGCCCTGGCCGTCCCAGGTGCCAAGCAAATCCACGCTTCCGTCCCCGTTCATGTCTCCAGCCGCGATATGCTTAGCCGTCGAGGAAAGCTTTGACCAGGCGCCGGTCTTGGAGTATCTGACCCAGACGCCTGGTTGTCCCGACCACGTGCCGATGAGGTCCCCTCTGCCGTCGCCGTCGAGGTCGCCCGCCGCAATTATATTTGCGGGTGTAGCCAGCTTAACCCACTTTCCTGTCTCCGAGTTTCTGAAATAGACACCCTGGCCGTCCCAGGTGCCGACAAAGTCTTCCTTTTGGGATATCTTGGCCACGAAGGCGTCGCCGCTGCCGTTGAAGGTCTTGTCGGGTCCCACGATAACCGGAAAATCGGTTTCAGCGGAGGACGTCTCGCCCGCGATATAAACATTTCCTGAGCCGTCGGCAGCAATGCCCCAGCCATAGTCAGCAGTCGCGCCGCCGATGTATCCGCAGTAGCCAAGCGCGGTGCCATTTGACCTGACCTTAGCGGCAAAGGCATCAGTGCTGCCGTTATAGGTCAAGTCAGGGCCATGAGCGATAGGAAAGGAAGTCTCCGCCGAGTCGGTTCGGCCGGTGACATAGGCGTTTCCTGACGCGTCAACGGCAATGCCGTAACCATAGTCAGCAGCCGCGCCGCCGATATAGCCGCTATAAACCAGCGCCGACCCGCCCGCGTTGACCTTGGCCACAAAGGCGTCGTAGGTGCCGCCGTTGTAACTGAGATCCGGCCCGACGATCACAGGGAAGCCGGGTTCAGTCGACCTCGTATAACCCGTGATGTAAGCGTTTCCCGAGCCGTCGACCGCAATATCCTGGCCATAGTCCACATCAGAGCCGCCGATGTAGCCGCAGTAGACGAACCCTGTGCCGTTGGTCTTAACCTTGGCGACATAGGCATCATCGTTGCCGCCGTTATAGGTCAGGTCAGGTCCGGCGGTGAGGGGAAATGTGGCTTCATCAGAGTTGGTGCTGCCTGTGACATAGGCGCTCCCTAAGCTGTCAACGGCAATTGCGTTTCCGGTCTCCATGCCGCCCCCCCCGACGTAGCCGCAGTAGACAAGGACCTTGCCGTCCGCTTTGACCTTGGCCACAAAGGCGTCATGATTTCCGTGGTAAATCAAGTCGGGTCCTACAGCCACCGGGAAAGAGGACTGATCAGACCAGGTTGTCCCCCCGACATAGGCATTTCCCGAGCTGTCAACAGCGATCCCTTGGCCGCTGTCCCAATCAGATCCTCCTATGTAGCCGCAGTAAACAAGGGCTGTGCCTGCGGAATTGACCTTGGCTACAAAAGCGTCATACGTGCCGCCGTTAAAAATCAGGTCGGGCCCGACAAGCACGGGAAAACTTGTCTGATTGGAGTATGTCGTCCCCACAATATAAGCATTTCCTGAGCCGTCCAGGGCAATATCCGAGCCCATGTCGAGAAGTGAACCGCCGATGAAACCGCAGTAGATGAGCGCAGTTCCAGTGGCGTTAATTTTGGCCACAAAGGCATCCGTTGAGCCATTGGAAAACAAGTCAGGCCCCACTCCCTCCGGAAAAGAGGCCGCGGTGGACATTGTCTGGCCTGTGATATAGGCGTTCCCTGAACCGTCAACGGCGATGGCCCGGCCGCTGTCATAATCCGTGCCGCCGATGTAGCCGCAGTAAACCAGGACTGCCGGATCAAGGACTAACGAATGGGTCCGGTCGTAGTCGCCGACCTTGAATCCGTAGGCAAATGATTTGGCCTTGAGGCCATTTCCCTGTGAATTCAGGTCATAGGCGAGGGGGACATCGATACGCTTCCCGTCTATCTCCTGATAGGCCAGAGGAGTCTCATCCCTGAAACTGCCCAGGGGTGTTGAAACCTCGAGCCGGCCCTCTTCATCGGTGCTTAGATTATCAGTCCCTCGGTAGGCCAGCCGTATTTTTGATGGGTCGGCGCCGGGATGAACGATGAATTTGTATTTCATTTTGTTGAATGTTCCGGAGTAGGCCAGATCGATCCCGGGCCACAGGTCGGGATAGACAATTTTTGAATAGGTCGGCACCCCGGTGTGCCAATCGCCCGGCCGGCCCTTAAAATAAGAGATTGCTGTCTGAGTCCGATCCTTACCTGCGGGACGGACATTCGGGTCGGCGCCGATAAAGTCCAACTTGATGACCCACCGTTCTGTCCTTTCTTTCCCCAAAGCATCTTTCCGGTCCGGCCCAGTCAAGTGACCTTTAGGGGCGGGCAAGTTGGGGTCGCCTTTGGAGAAGGAGGGGTCGGACAGAACAATTGTCAATCCTTGACCAGTAAAGTAGATGCTCTTATCTTTGCCTTCTACATAATACGCTACCTGCTTATCCAGCTGGCCCTGATTAAGAATAAAATGGAGAGGCATCCTCCCAAAGTCAGGAGCGGCTTTCAGCGTGGAATTTTGGAAGACAAGAGATTGTTCTCCGGGCGCTCTCCTAGAAGTCGCCCTTTCCGCGCTTGAACCTAAATAAAATCCAAAGATGAGGACGCCGCTAAGGACTGCTATTAGTTTCTTCATTTAACTTCCTTTGCCATGGCTAACGAGAGATCTGTTTACGGCGGGAATGACAGCACGCATTTATGAAGTTGCCTTTTTCCTTGAATCAAACCTTCGCTAGCTGCCTTAGTTCATAACACAGAACGCTTTTAATGTCAATATGATAGGGGCTTTATGAAGGATAATAATTTGGTTTTCGGCTGCGCTGTCCGAGTAAGCCTTTTAATGTTGATTCTCCCCTCCAACCATCGTGAAGGAGTATAGATCATGACTCGAAGAGGTATTAAGGACAGCTGGAATTGCTCCAAGCTGGCAAAAGAGCCGCGGGAAAACATCAAAGCGCCTGAAATTGCCTGGACCTCTGCTTGCCCTCAAAAAGAAGATCACGAAAAATACTCGCCGCCGGTTTCAGCGGCCATCAAGAATTCCTGATAAGCAATCCGCGGAGGGGGAGGCCTCTTTGCCATGAAGGTGAGCTTGAGGTGATCGATGATCCTATCCACCACCGCATAGTCGGTGAGGAAGGCGATGACCTTCATCGTGGCGCCGCACTTGGGGCAGAGCATGGGGTCAACTTCATAGACCTTACGGATCATCTCGGCCCAGCCCTTGGCGGGGACGGGCTGGAGCTCCTCCTCTAGTATCCGGAGGGGGGAAAGCCCCAGGCTTGCCTTGGGGACCTTCCCTCTGTGGGCACTGGCGTAGAGGCCGTAATAACTGACCGTGACCTGGCCTTTGTCAGGGATATACGAAGTCACCCTGGCGATGAACTCGAGGTAGTCCATGCGCTCCTCTTGCTCACCCTCTTTCCCGTAGCGATAACTGACCTTGACCTCCTTCTCCGAGAAAGAGAGCCGCTCCAGGGTCAAAAGGGGTCGGATCATGCATTTCCCCACCTGCTCGGCCTCTTTCAAACACTTCAAGGAATGGGGAAAAATGAGGAAGTAAAAACAGATTGTTCAGACTGAGCTACTCCGAAAATGCTTGAAGGAACACATCGACCATTTAGACGATCACATTTTCTGGTCTAACCTGCACGGGCGAAACACTAAGGATGTAGAAGAGGCAAGATTGATGATTGAGCGTTGCCGTCAACCACTTGTTGATCCTTCCAGGGCAGGCAAGGAAGAGAAAGCTTTCCTTATTACTGAATATTCACGTGCCATCTGAACCGCTTTGAAAACACTTCTTCTTCGGTCACCTAATACTATCTTGTTACTTCGCTGCCATTGCTTACGGCCTGTCACCGGTGGATAACGCGGGGTCATTCTTTCGCGAGAGGAAAACCGGCCGCCACCCACGCTGTGATGCTGCCGGGGACGTTATACACCTTCGGATAACCGGCCCGGAGCAGGATACTGGCACTGAGCCCAGCACGGTGCCCCGTCTTGCAGTATACCGCCACCGGTTTATCTCTAGGGACTTCAGATAGTCTCTGCTCAAGATGGCCAACGTATATGTGTAGCGCACCACCAATGTGGCCCGATTTCCATTCCTCATCTCCTCGCGTGTCGAGTACGGCAAGTTGCTCATGCCGGTCTAGCATGCTTTTTAACTGGCGTACCTGGAGCAAACTCATACTCTCCATGGTGAATCCCGCGTTATACCAGCTCTCAATACCGCCCTTTAGATAGCCATGAATCCGGTCATAGCCAGCTCGTATCAAATAATCTACCGCCCTTTCCGGATGATCCTGCCCTTCCAGCACCAGAATAATTGGTCTGTCATAAGGTAATACCCATCCGGCAAAAGCAGGCAACCCTTCAAGCCAGATACTGTAGGCTCCTTTGATATGAATCCCCCCGAAGGCAGCAGGTTCACTCGTGTCCACCACTATAGCTCCATTGTCAATTTCCTCTTTGAACTCATTTGCTGTGAGTGGGGCGGGTAGGGGCATGCATCCCAACAGAGGCGGTCCTTCCTGATTATACTTTTCCATCTGAGTGAAATAGTGTGGCCTTTCGGGCTTTTCGGCTACCTTGTATTTTACAAACTCGTCTTTGCTCTTCCTCTGAAGCACCGGGTTCTGGACCTTCTCCATACCGATAGTGCTTTCATCCCTATTGGCAATGTGCATCCCGCAAACCGAACCTCCACCATGACCAGGATAAATGATGACGCCGTCGCCTAAGGGAAGGAGCTTCTTAAATATGCTTTCGTACAAACCAGAGGCCAGCCTTGGCGCTTCTTTTTCTCCATAGAGGTCAGTACGGCCTACGTCGCCAACAAATAACGTATCACCAGTAAACACCATTGTGGCGGCTTTGCCAGTAGTCAAGTCGGCAACGGCATAACACGTGCTCTCGTCGGTGTGGCCCGGTGTATGTATAGCGGTCAATTCGAGTACACCCACACGGAATACTTGATTATCCTTTAGCGAAACCCCATATTTCCATTGTAGGCCAGGGCCGTGATAGATTTCGGCCCCAGTAATACTTTTCAGCTCCACTGAGCCGACCACATAGTCTTCGTTGCGAGGCATCTCAAAGATGTACCTGATCTTCAGGCCTTTCTGCTGGGCAGAGTCAGCATAGACCTGGCAATCACGCCGCGGGTCAATGACGATGGCCTCATTTCCGGAACAAAGCAGATAAGAGTTGTGAGCTATGCCTTCTGACTTAATCCGTTCGAGTATCATAGAAAACCTCCTTATTGGCGAAGTATAGCTGATATTTTTTATTATACCTCAAGCGGATTCTTAGTTATATTATTCGAGTCCTGGTATATTCTTTACTGGTAACAATGGACTATAATGTTTTTCAGATGCAAACCTGTTTATATTGCTAAGAACGCTTCACACTCCGATAGATGTGTATGATCATTAGCGTGTGTGATAATTATGGCTACAAGCTATTATTGGTCTTGAGGCCTATTTATTAAGATGTTAGGAACTTAACTCAACAGTTTTGTGATGAAGACAGAAATATCTGAAGCTATTCGAGCAGGCTCCTCACAATACAGCGCGTGCCCGGCACCAGGATAGATAATCAATTGTGAGTTAGTTATGGCATTCGCCATGGCCTCTTGATCACTTTTAGCGACAATCGTATCCTTGTCACCCCATATTAACAGAGCGGGGCATTCAATCTTGTATAGATGGGTTGACGTATTATCTTCTAACAAGCCCTTGAGTGCTGATTTCCAGACATGCGCCGGAACTTTCAGGTTTTCTTTTATGATTTTATCCATAAACTCTTGAGGTATCGCCAGCGAAAATGTGCTTTCAGCGAATTTACGAACGAAGCTTGGATCGATAGGGTCTGTCAACTTCGAAATAGTAGAATTCCATAACTCGAGTACACCGGGTTTGTCTCGCAGCGAAAGTGGCGATCCAATAAGCACGAGACCCGAGGTGCGCTCTGGGTGGTCTATGGCAAAACGACGGGCAGTAAAGGCACCGCTGGAACCACCTGTTACAACTGCCTTTTCAACATTAAGCTTGTCCATAAAGTCTAAGAGGTCTGCTGCCAGGATTTTCACACTGTAACCTGTCATCGGTCGGCTTGATTCGCCGTGGCCTCGCTGTGTTAATGCAAAGGTGTGGATGGACTCTGGCAGATAAGGCAGCACCAGTTCAAATGAGTGCCACGAGTCAATATATCCGTGGAGAAGCAATAGGGGAACAGGCGAAGAGTCTCCTTGTTCGGCGAAGTTGATATTCAGGGCGTTGGGAAGCTCAACGGTTTTAACAACATAAGTCATATCTGATTGGCCCATCCAATTGCTTGTTAAATTGATAATAATTTCCTTTTCTGCTGAGCCGGCTCGGTGAGCGTCCATGGTATCGATTTTGTCTCATCCCATCCGTAGGGATGGTAAATCCAGGAGTCGCCTCTTGTCAATCTTATCCCCGCAAGCCATCACTCGGAAGTGTAAATCATGACAAAAAAAGAAGTCAAGAAAAGCTTGGGCGCGTGGGTGATGTCGGCAAAGCCGCGTCTTTCACTAAGAGTGCCGAAAATCAGAATTTGCGTCAATGACGCCAAAGATCCCTGTCAAACGTGGAGAGCCTCAGCGGCCAAATGACCGGCTCTGTCGCCCTTTGGGTTGGGAACAGCTCACCAGGCAAGTTCGCCGCCTTGACGATCTGGTCACAGCCGGACTTTCTCAAGCGGGGCCTTCCAGGTCTGCAACATGGACGCATCGATCCTGATATTTAGCCATCTTTCCAGATTCTGGATGACCAGGGCTTTTTGATCCAAGTCGCTGATTTTCGCCCTATGATTGGCCCCCGGCTGAACGATTTTCAGGGCGTCCAACCCTGGCGCCGGCTCCAGCGCGGCTGCAGTCCAGGGGTCGATGCCGCCATAAATATAGATGATTTTCTGGCCTTCGGTTTGCAGCCATGGGATCACGTCCTGCATAACCCCGGGCCGAAAAACCAGATCGACGCCGTGCGGAGCAAAGGCGCGATAGTCCGGGTGGGGAACGGCCTGAAGATAATCCTTCACTTGATCATATACATAGGGACAATAGCCGATCTCGGTGAAGGCCTGATAAAAAAGGGGCTGATAATAGAGAAAACCATCGTCTGAATAATAGTAGGGAGAAGAGACGGTTACGAGGTGGTCAAGGATCTGCCGGTCAGTGGCATCGGCGTCCGGGATGAGGCCGCAGTCGCTCTCTTTGCCGTATTGCCAGAAGGCGAACCGGTACTCCAGGACAGTGTACTCGTAAGCTTCATCCAGGGAAATGATGTTAAATGCGTAATTCTTGCTTTGGGCATACTCGGCGAACAACGGAATCAGCCAGGCCCGGCGGGAAAGGACGAGACGCTGGAAATTCACGAGCTTCTGCCGGCATCCGGCTGTTCCCACCTGTTCAAAAAACGGGGCGAAGCGGGGATCGTCAGGAAAATACATGAGAGGCGCGACATAGGCCACTGTCGCGTCAACATCGGCAGGGTAAAAGCGGCGGTAAAAGAGGGCCGTCATGCCGCCCTTGCTTCCTCCGGTGCTAACCCATTTCCCCTTGTAGATGCCCTTCAATGTTTCCCGGATCCGGTGCTGGTCGTCGGCCGCCTGCCTGATGGTTAAATAATTCCAATCATGGAGGACCGCGTTCGGAAAGAAGCGATGGACCAACAGGATTTGATTCGCCTGGAGCAGAGCAGAGAGTTCCGGCTCAAAATTGCTGCCGATTCCGTAGCCGGATGTATAGAAGACCATAGGAGCATTTTCGTTCCGGTGGGAGAGGTAGAAGCGCTGCGTAAATGTCCCCAGGGCTGTATTCTGATGGTCCGCTGGCTGGGTAATGTCAACCTGGAAAGATTCGGTGAACCCCGGCAGCGTTTGAATCGGAGTCACCTGGAGACCGGGTAGCGCCTGCAGGCGAGAAAGAAGCGTCTGCTGGGGAGGCGGCTCTTCCGATCTGCGGGAGCAGGATACCGGAAGAAGGATTAAGATAAGGACGATAGACAGACAGCGAAAAAACCTCTTGGACCGCTTTATTATGCGGGGGATTTTCTTGATCCTGCCTGGGCAGTCACCGATGTGCATATCTTATTTTTCATCCGGGGCACGAGGCCCACTTTTAACCGGTTGAGGGCCAGGCTCCGACTCATGAAGAGAAATAACGGAAATCGCGAACCGATGTCAAGAATAACCTTGAATTAGGGCCGCAGTCTTCATCCCGGCTGATGCGGCCGCCCTCATCGTGCTCGCTCGCAACCTATTGATAATAATTTCCTTTTCTGCTGAGCCGGCTCGGTGAGCGTCCATGGTATCGATTTTGTCTCATCCCATCCGTAGGGATGGTAAATCCAGGAGCCGCCTCTTGTCAAATTGGATTAAAACAGGCGGAAAGGGGCCGGAAAGCCTCCGACAGGCAGAAAAGCACCGAAAATCGGCCGGAAGAAGCCGTACTCCTTCTCGAAGCGATGCTCATACTCCGTGAGGAAGCGGTCGAAGTAATGGAAGATCACCCGATAGAGGACCGTGCGCTCGGGATGTCGGGGACGATAGACTCCGGCCATGACGGGAGAATGGCCTCAAGAAACGGGCCATCGTCACGGAGCCGGCTGGATGCGCCTGAAAAGACGGGAAAAGCCCCGGTTTGGCGAGCCAAACCAGGACAAGAAAGCATCAACCGGAGTTGCCGCCTGAAAAGAAGAATGGAAAGGGCAGTAAACAGGGCAATGCAGAGAGAATATTCAACACCCGGGATAAATTGATATTAACAATCCTGTACGATGGCCCTCGAATCTCTGCAGGTTGATGAGCGTGACCAGGTCTGGATTCAGCATTATCGGCTCAAGTGGACCGACCGGATAAGTGAAGAAGCGCCGTCTTAGCCTCTTCTCTTAAGCCGGGTGAGTGTTTTTCCAGTCGGCAAAGGCCTTATGCGCATATTCAAGGAACTGGTCGCGCCGGCTCGGAGAAACCCTGATCTTGAGTCTATACTTCCTGATGATTTCGATCTGGCTTCGGTAAGATGTAATCCAGCTATGGGCCCACCAGACAATGATTCCCGAGGCGGGTTCAATCGATCTAATGGTTGCGAAGGGGATATTCCAGTTGAAGGCGCGAAATCTCAGGATCAGGACTTCTTGAGAGACAGCGATCGTCCGCGGGAGAATCAGCCAGTAAACCGCCAAGAGGAAGATCGCCGAGGCAAAAAGGACGAAGGAGCCTGCCCTGGATTCGGCAGCAGGTTCTCCTGGGAAGATGTCGGACTCTTGAGCATCCACGTAAAAGAGAATTCCCAGGACAACGAGCAGCACGAGAGAAAGCGCCAAAATGATCTTGATCCCCAGATCATACTTGATGCTGTCTTCGAAGATGATCAGGTCCATCCGGGCTCGTCGAATAAAATGCCTTCAGATTCTCCTCTTTGTCGGTCTGAAATCCCAAGTCAGGTCGTGAATGACCTCGGCGATCAACCTTCGATTCGCCTCATCTTTATCCTGGACGCCAAAATAGGGAACCTTGCCAGACATCAATCCGAAATGGGCCACAGTCTCCTTGCGCTCTACGGAATCGGTCCAAAGCACAACTCCGGAGTCAGTCGACTGAAGTTTAGCTGAGACATAAATTGTGAAGCTTGCTCGCACACCCAGGTCTTTAATAAAAGCATCAACCGAGACCTCCGGCTTCACATCAGAGATCGTGATCTCTCCCGTAAAGACCGAATCAATTCCGTGGCGCGATCGGATTTTTCGTACGGCATCCGCATCAAGTCTTTCCGCCTGCACTTCAGCGAGGACTTCCTGGAGTGTTCCCAGCTCCAGAAGGCGCGCTCCTCGTTGGGCCTGCATGACTTCCTCAAGAAAGCGGTCCGTAGCGAAAACATCAAGACCGCCTTCAGCATTTTTGAGGGTGAACTGGATCAACCCGACCTTCTGTTCGGGAGGGATATTCACCTCAGGAGGAAACCAAGCATAGTGCCAGCAGCCGGAAAATAACAAGAGAAGCGAGAATAGCGCCAGGATTTTTCGCATCGTCCTTCTCCTCGCAGCTTAATATATCACATGCGGGAAGAATTATTAACGATCTTCTTTTGAATTAGGAACTGCGGATTCCCGGCCACGTCTCTTCAAAGCTCATCTTCAAAAACGGATTCATCTATGCCTTGAAAAGGACAGAGTCAGGATATCCGAAAGCGGTTTGGCTCAAGCTCGGGGAATAGAATCCGTTCGGAACATACGTCGAGTTACCCTACAAATCTTCACATCCGTGGAATTGTAGGGTAATTCATGAAAAAAGAATCTGCAGCCTTTGGACAACGCCCTGCTCAAGCGGCGCGATGTCCATGGCCTGAGGCAACGTTCTTTTAATCGCGGCTTTCCATTTTTTCGGCAAGCTGCTCCAGAGATTCCGGAGTTTGGCTTCTTCCGCTTTCTCGCTGAGCACGAACCCCGCCGTATAAATGGCCTGGCGGATGTCCTTTTCTTTTTTGGCCCGGCGTCCCGGTCGCGCGGCGATGATCAACTTATGGAGGAGGAAGGCAGACGGAGCGGGGACCTTGGCCCGAATGCCTTTTTCCACCTTCAGGACCATAGGCTCGACAAAGAGAAGGTCCATGAACCTCAGCTTTTGCGGGGTGATGGAGATGGACTCTATATAGCGCTGTCGTTTTTTCGTTTCTCGTCGCTCAGGCATCAAAAACTCGACTTTCATCCGGTTACCGGTGAAAAACATCGAGCCGTCCGGATGGAAATTCTGGCTGAAGCCCAAATGCTGCAGATAGGAGGCGAGATCAAACGGTTTCGCCTTGAAGGGCCAGGGCACAAGAATATCCAGGTCCTCTGTCTTCATCGGATATTTCTTCATGGGCAAATGCCTTTGATAAAGAAGGAAACACCAACTGCCGATGATCTCCAGGCCTGCTTCCCATAATTTCTTTTCGGTCAGCTTGCGCAGCACCGCAAGCAGTGGATCTGTGATGTCCGTCTCAACTGTTTGACGTGACCTCAGAGACTTAAGCCCTTCGCGGACACGTCGCAATTCGGCCTCCAACCGTTCTCTTTCGGCCAGGTTGTTGGACAACTCGGGCGGGACAGTTTTACCGACATAATCAGTTTTAACGGCTTGACCCTTACGATACTGAAGATAGCAATAGACCTCACCCCCTATTTTTTTCTTCCGAATCCTGCCTTTGGGAAGAAGGGCAAGGCGGGCGGCGATTGTCTTTTCTTGATCCCTCAAGAATTCGATATTTTCTCTTAGGGTGTCCTTGAAGTCCTGCATGCTTTAATCTTACCCTACGTTATTAACGATGTCAATGTTTTGTAGGGTAAGGGAATAATTCGCCTCTGATTTGACGTCCGGCAACCTCCAGATTCAGCATTCCCCGCGACGGCGTGTGGCAAAAGGGGTGAAATTCATTTAAAATGAACGGATCAGGCTCAATTTGGAGGCGCCGCATGAAAGCGATTGTAGCTGCAAAATACGGTCCGCCGGATGTTCTTCGGCTCAAAGATGTGGAAAAACCTGCCCCCAAGGATGGTGAAGTCCTGATAAAAGTCCAGGCGGCATCCCTAAATGCGTACGATTGGCATCTCCTGACAGCCGACATATTCTTGGTCCGCCTCATGGGCGGAGGGCTTCTCAAACCAAAAAACAAAATACCCGGAGCTGATATAGCGGGGCGGGTTGAAGCGGTTGGCAGAAACGTCACCCAGTTCAAGCCGGGCGATGATGTCTTCGGGGAGATTAGTCACGGCGGGTTCGCCGAGTATGCCTGCGCTCGCGAAAATCGATTGGCGGCGAGGCCGGCCAATCTCTCGTTCGAGGAGGCGGCGGCCGTGCCCATGGCGGCACTGACCGCCCTCCAGGGTCTTCGCGATAAAGGACGGATTCAGCCAGGACAGAAAGTTTTGATTAACGGTGCGTCCGGCGGTGTGGGCACGTTCGCGGTGCAGATGGCCAAATCATTCGGGGCTGAAGTCACTGCCGTATGCAGCACCGGGAAAATCGATATGGCGCGTTCGATCGGAGCGGACCGGGTCATCGATTACACAAAAGAAGATTTCACCAAGAGCGGGCTGCATTATGACCTGATTTTTGCGGCCAACGGATATCATCCTATTTTAGATTACCGGCGTGCATTGGCACCCAAGGGGATTTATGTCATGGCCGGAGGTACCACGGCGCAAATTTTCCAAGCTATGCTTCTGGGACCGTGGATTTCAATGGCCGGGGGCAAGAGGATGGGTGGCGTGTCTGCAAAAGTGGACCAAAAAGATCTGGTTTATCTAAAAAGGCTTCTTGAAGCCGGCAAAATAAGGCCTGTTATAGATAGATATTACCCGTTAAGTGAGGTCCCCGAAGCTCTCCGGTATCTTGGTGAAAAACACGCCCGAGGAAAAGTGGTTATATCTTTGGAGCCGCGCAAATTTGGAGGCGCTTCATGAAGGCAGCTGTCTACACAAGATACGGACCGCCGGATGTGGTCCGGCTCAAAGAGGTCGAAAAACCCACTCCAAAGGACAATGAGGTCCTTATAAAAATATATGCGACAACCGTCAATCGAACGGACTGCGGCTTCCGAAAACCTGAATATCCGCTCATTATCAGATTGGCCAACGGCGTCTTTAGGCCCAAAAGAACGATATTGGGCAGTGAGCTGGCCGGAGAAGTTGAAGCAGTTGGCAAAGATGTCCGGTCATTCAAAAAGGGTGACGAGGTTTTTGGATTGACCGGCAAATTTGGCGCCCATGCCGAGTACATATGCCTGCCTGAAGACGCCTCAATTATTACCAAACCAGCCAACATGAACTATGAAGAAGCGGCCGCAGTTTGCGATGGTCTGATGCTCGCTTTCAACGATATTAGAAAAGCAGATCTTCAAGAGGGAGATAAAATCCTGATCTATGGAGCCTCCGGATCCATAGGCACTGCGGCTGTGCAACTGGCCAAGCATTACGGGGCCAAGGTTACCGCCGTGTGCAATACCAAGAATTTGGAATTGGTGAAATCTCTGGAAGCCGATGAAGTCATTGATTACACAAAAGACGATTTTACCAAGACCGATCAAACGTACAAGGTTGTTTTTGACGCGGTCGGCAAGACTTCGTTTTTCCGCTGTAAGAACCTGATAAAGAAAGGTGGGATTTATTTTTCCACCGACCTGGGTTTCTTAGCCCAGAATCTATTCTTGGTCCTATGGACCGGGATCTTCGGCGGCAAAAAAGTCATGTTTCCAATTCCAAAAGACCGTAAACAAGACGTGGCTTTTTTTAAAGAGCTCATCGAGGCCGGAAAGTATAGAGCGGTTATTGACAGACGTTATCCGCTCGAACAAATTGTCGAGGCTTACCGGTATGTCGAAGAAGGGCAAAAAACGGGAAATGTTGTCATAACCGCGGGATATAACAACAAGATCTACAAGCTGTCCGTTCAGCGCTCTACTTGATCGTCACGATATGCCCGGCCGAGTAGGCGGCGAATTCCGGCGCGTACATGGATTGGAGCGTCGCCGGGGCGGCCTTGAACACGCCGGCCATGGCGCAGCGCAGCCGGTGCTTCAGTGTGTACTCGCCCTGGGGAAGCCACTCGACAAAAAAGTTCGTCCCGCTGTCCCGGATTTCCTCGTAGCGGACAATGCCCAGGTCCCACTTGTATCCGGACGTCAGGGTCACGGGCTCGCAGCCGGAAGGCCTGGGGTCGCGCAGATGCACATACTCCGCCGGATGGCGGGCCCGGATGGAAAGCTGAACCTCGATCTCATCGCCCACGGCGAGCAGCGCACCCTCAGCCAACGGTTTTAGGACAATCTCGTCTCCGCTCTTTACCCGTCGGAAGAAGCTCCGCTCGACGGCGAAGAGATCCCCCTTCCCTTTTTCGGGCATCTTCTCCGTGCTGAAATGCCAGGTCGCCGAAGCGAAGGCCATCCCTTTTCCTTCTTTTTCGACCTTGACAGTCGCGCAGGCCGCCGAAAGTTTCTCGCCCGGGATCACGACCTGGTTTTTCTTGCCCGTGTATTTATCCGGCTCGAAGAGGAACGTCGTCCGCACGCTGCAGGCATCGACCAGGACCGATTCGCGGACTCCCAGGGCGCCCGTTGTCTTCAGGAAATAGGCCACCGAATAGATCACCTCGGCCGTCGCCCGCGTGGATTTCCAGTGGTTGAGCTTCTTGTTGAGGAAGAGCCACTGAACGAGCCCCTCGGAGCGGGCATCTTTGGGCTCGAGCTCCATCAGCGTCCGCAGGGCGAAGGCGTGCGTCTCGATGGTATCGTTATACCAGAGCCAGCCGCGGTCCTCGGGCGCCCAGGAACTACCCTCGTCGACTGTCGTTTTGGCCGAATCCATGACGCTCGCCCAGACGAGCTCAGCGTCTTTCGGCCGCCCGGCCCGCTTCAGGGTCAGAGACAGATAGCCCTTGAGATAGGGGGAATGCTCCTTCCAATGGCGGAAGGAGAATTCGAGCATCTTCTTCCGTTCCTCGTCCGTAAAGACGCCCCCCGTCCAGGAGGAGTCGGGAAAATTGCTCAGTGTATAGTTGAGAAACGTAACGAACTCCCAGCCCGTGTCATGTGCCATCAGCCGCTCTACGATTTCGTCCAGGTAATGGCGATGGAGATAATCGAAGGCGCGGACGATGGGCTCCTTGGGCACCTCGACGCCGAACTCGAGCGCCTTGGAGAATCCGTGCACGATATAAAGCGTCATGTAAGGCGACGGCGGACCGCCCGGCCACCACGGAAAAGCTCCCAAAGACGTCTGGGCCTTGAGCAGCTTGGCCAGCGATGCTTCCCTCTGCGCCCTGGCCACGCGGGGATCGAGCACTTTCTCGACTCCGTATCCGGCATCCTGGCCTCCCTTGGCCGTGATCAGCCACGGCGTCTCTTCCAGGGACATCTTCCGGTTGGGGTCGGCGGCATCAAAGGTCTCGTAGACCGTTTCACGTTTGCTGAGCGCCTCGGCCATGCGGGCGACCTGGGGGTATCTATCGTAAAGACTGGTCAGGATTCCCGTCGAGAGGAAGCGATTCAGAGTCTGCTCCGTGCACTCATACGGATAGTTGATGAGATACGGAAGGGCTTCTAGGAGGCCGTAAAAGAGCTGTGCGTCCACGGTGACCACGAGCTGCTCATTGATCCGCGTCGGGTCGTCGGTTTTGGCCAAGTCGGGAAAGGTCAGCTCGCGCTTCATTCCTTCCTTGAGCGTAGCAAAGCGGGACTGCACAAGATGCATTCGCCCCGGGAGGACGGGCAGAGGACGGAGCTCCCCGTCGCTGAAGGACCCGGCTTTGGCCGTGACCTTGAAGGCCACGGTGCCGACGCGCGCCGGCGCTGCAAGGGCAAACGTCACCGGCGTCCCCCCTCCCGCTTTCACAATGAACGGCTGGGCGGGAACGATAGCGGGCAAGCCGAAGGCCGGGGCCAGGTTTTCGTTTGTGGACGGGTCGAAGACTTCGAGCAATACCGCTCCCGTCAGGCTCGACTCGCCGGCGTTGTTGACCACGACCCTGAGCTCGGCCCGGTCGCCCTCGCGGAAAAAGCGCGGCAGGTACGGCCGCACCATCAGCTCCTTGACCGAGCGGGCCTCTTTCTGCAGCATCCCGGCCATGAGATCGCAGGTGACGCCGTGGACGAAAACGCGCCATCCGGTGACCGAATCGGGCACGGTAAATTCCACGATCGCCGTGCCGTCCGGCTCGGTCAAAAGATGCGGCTGCCAGAACGCGGTCTCATCGAACTTGGAGCGCAGCGGGACCGGCTCCTGAGCGGCTTCGGCTTCAGCGGGCTTCGCTTCTTCTTTGGCCACCGCCTTCTGCGCCGCCACCTCGGTCATGGCATCTTCCCGCCCTGCTTTCGCAGCGGAAGCTGGCGCAAACACAACCCCTCTGCGGACTCCTCCCACGACTCCGCCGCGGACACCGGGCCCACCGACACCATAGCCGTCGACCGTCACCAGGACATCCGGACTGAACGATGGGTAAGAGGGCACGTCCCGCCAGCCGGATTCTTCGCTGAAGGCCTGCGGTCCTGTGCCCAGGATCGCTTCCCATCCGAGGGCTCCTGCCAGATTAGGGTAGACATTGAGCACATTCGGCGGCCGATGGGGAGCGAAAAGATCAAGGCTACGGTCATACATATAGGCGAGGATTTCGGCCGCACCCTGGACAGCCGGCTTTCCGGCCGGCGTCTTGACGGTGACCCGCCAGGTTTCCCGGCTCCCCGGAGTAAGCTTATCCCGGAAGGAAGAAAAAGAAATATCCAGTTCCTTGTTGTCCCAGGGGACGAAAATAGCCGCTTGTTCGGTCATGAACTGATGGTCCCTGAGCGCCGTGAGGCGGGCGCCGAACCCGCCGCGCAGCTCCTCGGTCACGGGAATCTCCAAGACTCCTCCGTCCTTCCCTGCGTTGAGCCAGCGGCGCTCCCACTGCGCATCGCCCTTGAAGGTCTCAAAAAGAAGGGGCTGTCCGGCCCACCCGCTGTGCAGGAGCAGGCGGGCGGTCCCGCCCACCGGGACTGTCGAATGCTCGGCAGAAAGGATCAGGGGGAGCCGGGCCTCCGCTTTCTTCGCTGTCACCAGGAAATCCAGCCGCTCCCGGCAGACAGCCCCGAAATCGTCTTTTGTCCCGTAGAGAAGCCTGTAGGCTCCGGGTTCAAGTCCTGGAATAATGACTGCCGCTTCGCCTTCTTGATCGTGTTCGACGGCCCCCCTGGCCGCCTCGGCCCCTTCCTTCCAAAGATAAAGGATGGACTCGGGAGAAGGAGCGGACCCCCAGCGCGGACGAAGCCGGTCACCGGGGGTTTGAAATTTCAAAGCCTCTTGATCTAGAACCGGTTCGGGCAGTGGCTGGTCGGCAGGCAGAATCGTCGTCTCCGGTTGGAGGAGCCTGACGGCGCGCCAGGTTCCCGACCCGGGCTTGGGCGTGCCGTTGAGGTCGGCTCGGAATACCGTGAAGTTGCCCTTTGTTTGCTCCAAGAAATAGCCGGATGCGGCCGCGATCCTGGCCTCCACGCTCACGAAGCCGAGCCGGAAAGAGCGCGTCGTCGAGCATGTCTCTCCGCCCTCGTCGGTGACGTCCACCGAGAGCGTGTAGCTGTAGGTCAGCCCGGAGCCGGGCTTGTCCTTCCGCTCATCGGCCTTGGGCGTGAAGCTCACTTCGAAGCTGCCGTCGTCCTTCAGGGGGCTCCGGCCTCCGGCGATGATCTGGGTCTGTGTTCGCCCGGTGTCCCACCACCACCAGCGGGGATAGACCGGAGCCCTCTTCACCTGCCAGACCGCCGTTCCGGAGGCGACGGGAAGACCGAAATAATAGCGGGCTTCGGCGGTGAGGACGGCAGGGCGGTTGAGACGGAGAGGCTTGAGGGGGTCCTTGATGGCCACCTCAAAGGTGGGCCGCTTGTATTCCTCGACCCGCACTTGGGCATACCCTTCCGGCTGGGTTCGCAGGCGCCAGGCGCCCAGCGGCCTCCCCGCGGCGGGGATGACAAACTCCCCGCTGGCCGTCCCGAAGTCATTGGTCGTCCGCACGGCTTCCGCCACCCGCTGGCCGTTGATATCCTCCAGCCAGACCGAGGCCGTGCGGTTGGCGGCAATCCGAACGCGTCCGAGGTCCGGCCGTCCCTGATAAGCCAGAATTTTCCAGTAGATCTTCTGGCCCGGGCGGTAAATGCTCCGGTCGGTGTAAATCAGGGCAGAGCTGATATCGCTCGGCTTGGGACGGCCGTAAAAATACAAATAGGAAGAATCGAGCGCCGTCTCCGTCCCTTTTTTCGCCAGAAGAAAGAAGTTGCCGTCTCTTTGACGGGACGAAAAAACCACGGCTCCCTGATCATTCGTGCTCAATGATTCCGCCAGATGATGACCTTTCCGCCAATCATAGGCATAGAGATCCACCGCAATCCCGGCCAGCGGATTCCCGGTCTCCCCTGAAAGGACGAGTGCCTCCTTGCTTCCGTCGGCTCCGTCACGCCTGAGCAGGACGAGGTCGGAGATGATGATGTACAGTCCCTGGAGATAATTCTTCGGCCGGGCGAAATCCGCCCGGGCCGAGACGGCCACAAGGTAGAGTCCGGACGCCAGGCTCGAAGGGAACTCGACGAAAGTCCTGTGATCGCGGAAATCGGGTGTCGCCGGAAGGTCGACCTGCCAGGCGGCGGCCGCCTTCCGCTTTTCCATGATGTCCAGGGCTTCCCGCCATTCCGGAAAGAGGTTGAAGTCCTTGGCCACCCGGATTCGCTCCATCAGGTCTACCGGGCAAGCACGGAAAAAAAGCCGATCGATGTTGCGGTGAATGAGCTCGATCGATCTTCGACCGGGTGCATCCGTTTTCATGATCTCGACGGAATACCCGGGGGCCTCGATGCTCTTGACGATGTGAAGGCAACGTTTTCCTCCCGGCGAGCCCGGATAGGCCTCGACACCTTGCTGAGCTATCTTGCGGGCGCGAATCAGAGCGTCCGGCGCATCCTCGGCTTGGGTGAACTCAGCCAGAAGCGCCTGGCCCGTGGCCCACCAGGGATAGGCGTGGTATTTCGACAGCGCCTCCGCCAGACGCCTGCGGATCAGAGAGCGGTCCTCCTCCTGGCTGAAAGACCCATGCAGGGCTTCCAGTCGAGTTAAGCGTGCCTCCAACGCTCCCTCCGGCCGGCCGGACCGGCGGCACCAGGTTTCATGCTCTCCCAGGAGAGCGCAGAGTTTCTCGAGAGGGTGGGCACCGTCTGACTTAAGCACCGCGGCAGCGGTTTTCTCGGAGACAGGTTCGCCGGTGAGCTTATCTAAATCTAAAAGATACGTCTCGTTGCTCTGCCGGGGCGTCCAGAAATCCGTGTCCTGGAGAAGACGGTCCATGAGGTAGACGACCGAATCGCGGAGCGTCTCCCGGATGCCGGGAGGATAGTCGCCGGAGTTCCAAAAATCGGGAAAATCCTTGGCCCGGGAATCCTGCAGCCTGGCGCGATCCTCCCAGACCCGCATCAGAGAATTCCGGGCCTCGATGAATATCTGGTCCTTCGTCCAGGCCTTCAAGTCGATCGGGCCTTTGGCCTCGACCCTCTCGCGGCGGTTGATCTCCCAGGAATAAGCGTTGTGGTAGGTAACCAGAGAATCAGCATAAGACAGCTCCAGCATGTCCCGCTCGAGCGGGCTCTGCGGCCAGGGTTCTTCCTTGAGGAAGCGCACGGCCGTTTCGTAGCCGTGAAGGGCGACGCGGAGCTGAACCTCTTTGATCAGGGCCCATGTCCAGACCTTTTCGTCTCCTC
>Ga0209253_10001737_pt1 | contig 19199 bp, 21 predicted proteins | sample FrelakmetBRP12BR_FD_187145 | JGI IMG/M metagenome (GOLD analysis project Ga0209253, IMG submission 187145) | Freshwater lake sediment microbial communities from the University of Notre Dame, USA, for methane emissions studies - BRP12 BR (SPAdes)... | ecosystem: Environmental > Aquatic >... | reverse complement strand
ATACTGGTAATTGTCCGCGTGGGCCACATTCGGGATAGTCTTTGCGTATGCTTCAACTTCCTTGATGTCAATTGAACCCGCAATGTTGGTACCGCAGTGGCAGATGAACACACCGATGCGTGGCTGTTCTTTCTTACCTGCAACCGGGACTTTTCCGGCGGGAACCTGCTTGGGTGCGGGTGCTGCCTGTATTCTGGCTTCCTGTTTTACGGGGGCTTCCTTCTTTGCTTCCATCTTCTTAGAACCTGCTTTCTTCTTTTCTGCCATTGTACCCACCTCACAGCACCTTCTGCAGGAACGGCTCGCAGCTGATCCCGTGGAGGTCCAGCCCGAGGTCCTGCGGACTCATTCCCTGTGCCAGTCCGAGAAGTTCTGCATAATGCAGGACCGGCAGGCCGTACGTGACACCGAACTTTTCCTGGATCTCGATCTGGCCGCGGTCGAACTGGAGCTGACAGAACGGGCAGATATCCGTCAGGGCATCCACCTTTTGTTCTTTAAGGTTGATCAGCTTCTCGTTGGTGATATCCAGCGAGTGGACGATGTCGTAGCCACGCACACCGCCACCGGCACCGCAGCACTGCATCTTGTTCCGGTACTCCACCGGTGTTGCACCGAGTGCGGCGACCAGTTCTTCCATCCAGGTCGGGTGTTCGGTATTCAGCATTGACTCCTTTTCAAATTCCCTGTCCTTATGGGGTTTCATGAGGTGACAACCATAGTGGACAGCGATGCGTGCCCCTTTGAGCGGGTTGGTCACGCTGTCGCGGACTTTCTGGACACCGATGAACTTGTCATTGTAGAGAAGTTCTGCAGTATGGTAGACATTGATCGTGCCCTTATACTCCATGTCGAGTTCTTTGAGCACTTCATTGACGCCATCCTTAAGGTCCTGGTTGTGCTTGAGCTTGTGGTTGACCTCCCAGATGGACTTATAACACCCGTTGCAGAGCAGGGCGATGTCCATCTTCATCTGTTCGGCGAGGACGAGGTTTCTTGCTGCCATTGCATAAAAGACATTGAGATCGATCGAACCGAACGCGCCGGGTGCCGGGCAGCAGCTTGCACCCTTGAGGGGTACCAGCTCTACACCGAGTTTTTTCATGGCCTTGATGGATGCGGCTTCGCAGCCGGGATACCGGTTCGGGGCGATGCAGCCAAGATAGAATGCGAACTTGTGTTTTGCTTCTGACATGGTATCTTACCCCTCCCTCTCCTTCACGATCCGGTCGGCATTTGCCTTCAGTTTATAGTGGTCAAGGATCTTCTGGATGCCCTTGACATATTCCGGGTACATATGGGTGGTCGGCGGGTCGCGGGTGAGTCCGAGCCGTTCGCGGGCTGCCCTGTTGACATCATTGTTCGGCACACCGTGCCCGGATGAATAAATCGCCTGCACGGTCTTGAGGAAGTTCACCGGCACAATATCTCTCTTAAACGCGAGGTTCCTCATTGCCATGATAACATCTGTGGGTGCAATGTCCCGCGGGCACCGGTCTGTACAGCTGTAACACGTTGTACACAGCCAGAGGTCGGGATCGGTCAGTGCCTCGTTCTCGAGCCCCAGCACCGCCCGCCTCATAAACTGGCGGATCCGGTAGGTGCTGCGGGGGGCTGACGGGCAGGACCCGGTACAGGTACCGCACTGGTAGCACATGTGTGCAATGGTGCGTGAGATTGCTTTCACTTTCGGGAGAAATTCAGGATTTGAATCTTCACGGTAGTATCGCTGATCCCGGAGCTTCTTCTCCAGTGCTTCGGGGTAACCTTTTGCTCGTGCCATATGCATCACGCCTTCTCCATCACTTTGATCGAGACCTGGCCGACTATATCCTCTTTGACCTTGGAGGTCCTCTTGGTGAAGAGCTTCTCCTTGATCTTCTTGAACAGGTCGGTTTCGGTGCCCTTGATGCGGATGCCGGTCCTCTGCATGATAATAATATCCTCACCCGGGCACGCGTTGACGCATGCGCCGCAGAAGATGCAGAAGTCCTTGTTGACCGCAATCGTGGGCTCGACTTTGCCCTTCATCTCTGCTGCCGGGACTACTGACGGGAGGTAGATCGCGTTTGCCGGACAGATATCGGCACACGTGGAGCATCCGCCGGGGCACTTTTCCGCGTGGAACTCGATATCGCCCTCGAAGATCTTCTCGACAGTGATCGCCTCGGGCGGGCAGTTCCGCGAGCACCACTGGCAGGTGCAGCAGTTGTCCTGGATGATCTCGACCTTGCCGTCCACTTTATCGGATATGACCTCACGCTCGACCGTGATGCATTCCTCCGGGCAGACTTCGACACAGACCTTGCATGCATCGCACTTGGTCTCGTCCCACGGGAGCCCGGTGTTCGGGTCCGCGACGGTCTCGGGTTTTCCGGTTTCAGCGGTAAACTCCTTATGTTTGACCGTGATCGCCGGACAGAGTGCACCGCAGAGACCGCAGAGCGTACATTTCTCCATGTCAACTTTAAACGTCGTCTTGGTCTTGATCGCGGTCTGGCGCTCCTTTGCTCCTGCCACCGGTTCCTTGTAGGTCCCTTCATAGGCAGGGACGTCGCGGTTGATTGCGTCACGCGGGCAGACCTCTTCGCAGATCGTGCACTTGATGCACTTCTCCTGGTCAATCTCCGTCTTCATGTCATACTGCGGGAAGCCCTCCTTCTCAATAATCGGGAGCTTCTCCTGTCCATCCACCTTCAGAGTAAATGCATTGAACGGGCACATGACGACGCAGACGCCGCAGTACGAGCACTTGACCTCGTCGACATCGACCGGTGCGGCGTAATCAATAGCGCCACGCCGGGCGGCCCCGACGAGACCGAGCACAATCGCCTCTTCGGGGCACGCGTCAACGCATATGCCGCATCCCGTGCAGGTCTCTGAATTGAGAATCAGGTTGTTAACGCTCTGCAGGAGGCGCTGCTCCATCACAACGTTGACACCGTCTCGCTTTTTTGAAAACTTGGGAAACAGATTGTTCATGAACTAACCCTCACGCTACTCCTCTATAGTACCTTTGCCGGTATCCTGGATTCCCAGGGTCCTGTCAGCCTGATAACATCATGCGGGCATGCCTCGACACAGACGCCGCAACCGGCGCAGAGCTCACCCTTGAAGTCAAGAACAACGGATTTTCCGTCCTTGACCTTGTAGATCTTGTCCTTCTGGGCAGAATCCACGGTAAAGAGCTCCAATGCGCCCACGGGGCACGCAACAACACAATTGTTACAGCCGGTACAGTTTTCCATGTTTATATGCACTGCAAATGCCATACTTTCACGCACCAGCTATGATCGATTCTAAAAATCGACTATCCAAAGAGTAGTAGAAGAATGTAGATAAATGTTCTGAAATTACTTGTAGAAATTGGGATTTTTCGAGAGGATTTTTAATTCTATTAACTTGATTTTTTATTTAAGTAAATTGTTTTATTTGTACTAAATTGCCAATTTTATATGCGCTCCTGATCACCCGATCAAATTAGAAAATTTATTCTGTTGCAATCATGCAACTGTTGTAGTACCGGAGGTTATGTATGGAACTCAACGGCGTTACTATTGACAACACGTATGCAGAAGCATTCCCGACCTGGATCTGCCGGATAATCATCACGGCAGTCACAAAGGAATGGGCATTGAAGGCAGCAACCGAGGCGACAGGGTTTGCGACATCCGCGATCGGCTGCCCGTGCGAGGCGGGTCCCGAGTGTGCAATTCCCGCGAGTGAGACTCCCGATGGAAGACCCGGGGTCGCGATCATGATCTGTGCAAGCAAGAAAAAACTTAAAGAACAGGTTGTGGAAAGGCTTGCGGAATGTGTCCTCACGGCACCGACCACCGCAGTATTTAACGGCATCACCACTGCAGAGGAGAAGATTGCGGTGAAGCTCCACTTCTTCGGGGACGGGTACGAGTACCAGAAGGAAGTCGGTGGCAGGAAGTGCTGGGTCATCCCGATCATGAACGGCGAATACATCGGCGAGGAAGAGTTCGGCATCGTCAGGGGAGTTGCCGGTGGCAACTTCTTTGTGATGGGTGAGAACCAGATGTCAGCGCTCATCGGTGCTCAGGCAGCAGTCGATGCGATCATGGAACTCCCGGGAGTTATTACCAGCTTCCCTGGCGGCATCGTTGCAAGCGGCTCGAAAGTCGGCAGCCTGAAGTATAAATTCATGCCGGCATCAACAAACGAGAAGTACTGCCCCACGCTCCGCGACAAAGTGCCGGACAGCAAGGTTCCCGCAGGTGTAAAGGCGATCTACGAGCTCGTGATTGACGGGCTGGACGAGAAATCCGTTGCTGCAGGAATGGCAGCAGGCATCAGGGCAGCGGTGAAGGTACCGGGTGTGAAGTTAATCTCTGCAGGGAACTTTGGCGGGACGCTCGGGCCCTACAAGTTCGAGCTTCACAAGCTGCTCTGATTTTTTCATCAATCGCTTTTTTTATATACTTTTATTGCCGAATATCTTGTTAACGAAATATTCGGCGATAACATGATCTTCCTTTCTCACGACGAGGTTACGTTCAGGTTGCCATGCCTGCTCTCAAAGCAGAGGGGGAGGGTTATTGGCCGGGGTGTCGGCATGGCAGGGAGAACCATACCCTGCCGGATTCGGCATAAGATCGCACATGACGCGATGAGCCGCCCACGGGGAACGGGAAGATGCCGGGGAACAACCGCCGTCCTTGAGGGGGTGGGGCACTATGGAAAACATTTCTGAACCATATGTGATCCACTATCCCCGAATCGTGGCAGTCGCAGATGAGGGCAGCAGACATGTGGAGCTCGTTGAGTTCTTTGACTGCGTGGGAGGAGCGATGTGGTCACAGCACCATTATGTGCAGAGCCCGCTCGTTGAATCGGTGCGATGCATCGGAGGGACGATGCGGTACCTGCTCAGGCCGGGAAGTGTCGATCTCGCGCTCGAAGGTTCGAAATTCCCGGCAGGCATCTCCGCTGTTGCTGTTGACGGTGCTGAAATCTCCATCACCTATATCGGCATGGGGGGTGGCGGCGTGGGCGCGACGAGTTGTCGCGACACTGCACAGGGCGTGCTGCGGTCAAGAAGCGATGAATCGGGCGGCGGGAAAGTCGCCGGTTCAACGATCTGGCTCCCGCGGAGGGAGCGTGTGCTGATCGGGGTCGACGATACGGATACACCGGAAGAGGGGGCGACATGGACGCTGGTCCACAATATTGCACGGGCGGTAGAGGACGACCGTTCCGTGTACCTGTCGCACACCATCGTCCAGCTCTATCCCGTGCCGTACCGGACGAAAAACTGCGTGAGCCTTGTCGCTGAATTTGCATCCAGTGAACCTGACCGGCTCATCAGCCGGTTCCACGGCCTGCTTGCACGCTATACCCTTTCAGAAAAGACCGGGATGGCAGCATATACCGGTTTTGCCCCGTCGCAGGAACTGGTGGATTTCGGTATGAAGGTGAAGCGGGGCGAGGTCAGGCCGGATCTGCTCGGCAGGCTCAAGGACAAAAAACTGAAACGTATCATGGAAGGAAGGGGGATCATCGGGGCGGTTGCCGCCCTGCCATTCTTCACCCGGTACAATGAGGCGCTCGAACTATGCGATGGAAAGAACTGAAAACCCGGGTGCTCGCGGTCGGATCGACCCGCCTGAGCGGTGAGCCTGCAGACCAGTACATTGCCCGTTCCGCGGCCGGGCCGGGTGCAGGAGGTGAAGGCTCGGTCTTCTTTTCCATCGGGCGTCACCGGGTACGGCTCGCACTCGATCCCGACAGCCCGGTTGAGATTGCGCACCGCGGGGGCGGGGTGGCTGACCTGTTTTTTGAGAGTACCCTGCAGAACGGCAGGCTGGAGGAACCGGGGTATCACTGCCCCAACCAGGCGTTCATCACGGTCACGGGCTCGTGCATCTTCAAATGCACCTACTGCCCGGTTCCGCACCTGGAAGGGGAGCGGAAAAGCATTGATGAGATCGTCAGCATGGTCCAGGCGGTCCGGCACCGGATCAGTGCGATTGCGCTCACGAGCGGCGTCCTCTCGAGCATCGAGGAGGAAGAGGCGTATGTGCTGGAGGTCGTGCGACACCTCACACCATTTGGCCTGCCCATCGGGGTCTCGATCTATCCCACCGAACAGTCACCGGACCGGCTCCACGCGCTCGGGGTTGTCGAAGTGAAGTTCAATATTGAAGCGGCAACAGCGCAGCTCTTCGGGGCGATGTGCCCCGAACTCGACTACGACCTGGTCTGGGGGGTGCTCGAACGGTCAGTGCAGCTCTTTGGCAAAGGAAGGGTCTTTTCCAATGTCATCATAGGGCTGGGGGAGACCGACGCAGAGATGGAGCGGTGCATCCAGCGGCTCACCGCCCGCGGGGTCATCCCGGTGCTGCGCCCGCTCAACCCTGTTGCCGGCGCCTCCCTGATGCAGCGCCCGTCTGCCGAACGGCTTGCCGCGGTCTCTGCGATGCATGAACGGGCGCTTGCAGCAGCAGGGCTGGACACGCGGCAGGCGCTCACCATGTGCACGAACTGCACGGGATGCGATCTTGTCCCGGGGAAGGATGCATGAAGGGCACCGAAGTGATCGCGGAATCACTGCAGGCCTGTGCAGACCGGTTGTACACGGTGCCCGGGTACCCGGTGATCGGCATTGCCGAAGCAGTCGGGGCCGAGCTGGTCATCAATGAGAGGGTTGCGCTGGAGTATGCCCTTGGCGATTCGCTTTCAGGGAGACGTGCGGCAGTGATCATCAAGAACGTTGGTCTGAACGTCTGCGCCGACCCGCTGGTGAACGCGACCACGCAGGGGGTGCGTGCAGGGGTGGTCATTATCGCCGGCGATGACATCCATGCCCGCGGCTCCCAGAATACGCAGGACTCCCGTTATTTCGGGGAACTCGCACAGGTGCCGGTCATTGAACCCGGCGCCGGGACCTGTTACGGCGCGATTAGTGCCGCTTTTGAGGCATCGGAGCGTTTCTCGCGTGTTGCAATCGTGCGGGTCACATCACAGCTCCTGGAGGGTGAGGTGCAGGTGGGCACTTCCCTGTGCCACCGGAACCAGGGACGGCTTGCAGATCCCGATCTCACGATGCAGGGGAGGGCGCAGGCAGCTGACCGGGTGACCGTTGAGATGTTTTCCTGGTCGCGGGCATCCCCGCTGAACCGGTGGAAGGGAGGTGTCGTTGGCGTGGGGGCTGCAGATGGCGACTCTCACGCGGTGACGGTCTACCCCCCGCCCCGCAACGCCGACACCCTTGCAACGACACGGGAACTCGGGCGACCGTTTGTTCACGAGCACCGTTACGTAAGCCCCCCGTCAAACCCGGGCCAGCCGGAGACCTTCCATGACCGGGGGTTCTGCCGGACGTTCTGCCATAATTGCCCCTTTACATCCCTCATGGACAGTATCAGGGAGAAGGGGATGCAGGTGATCTGCGATATGGGGTGTGCGGTGCTTGCAGGCAACCCCCCGTACCGCATCGGTGTCGCCTCGTATGCACTCGGGTCATCGGTTGCGGTGGCAGCAAAAAGCACGCAGGTGGCGCTCATTGGCGACTTTGCGCTCCTGCATTCCGGCATCAACGCACTCATTGATGTGTATGAAAAGCAGTCCCCGCTGCTCTGCATCGTCCTCAAGAACGACAGGATGGGTATGACCGGCGGCCAGCCGGTCTATGACCTGGAACGGTATCTCGCATGGGCAGACCCGGTCACCTGCCCTGCCGGTGAGACAGGACAGATAAAGAACCTCCTCGAACTCCCCGGACGACCACAAACGCTTATTATTGAAGGAACATGCCCCGAGGGGTGCCACCATGAAACCGTGGAATGTTGAGATCTGTGACGTTACATTAAGGGACGGCGAGCAGACGCCCGGCGTCTCGTTCTCGTGTGAAGAAAAATCATCGATCGCCTGCAAGCTGGACGAGGTGGGCGTAGAGATGATCGAGGCGGGGTTCCCTGCAGTCTCACCTTATGAGCAGCAGTGCGTGGCCGCAATCTGCCGGCTCGGGTTGTCCGCCCGCATCTGCGGCTTTGCCCGTGCAAGGAAACCTGACGTGGACGCGGCGATTGACTGCGGCGTCGACATGGTGAGCATCTTTATCCCGACAAGCGAGCTCCATGTCAGGCTCAAGTTCAAAAAGCCCCGCGAACAGGTGCTTGACGAGGCGCTCCTGATCGTTGACTATGTGCATGATCACGGGTTACCGGTGAGGTTTGCTGCGGAAGATGCCTCCCGGACCGACCCTGCCTTTTTAAAGGAAGTGTACCGGAAAGGGGCAGCGCACGGTGCGGCACTCCTCAGCTTTGCCGATACGGTCGGCTGCCTCACCCCCCTTGAGATGCACCGGATCATGACAGACCTCGTTGCATCGGTGAATGCGCCGCTCTGCGCCCACTGTCACAACGATATGGGCTGCGCCACGGCAAATACGATCACCGCGGCAGAAGCCGGTGCGTTCCAGCTCCACACCACGGTCAATGGTATCGGGGAGCGGGCGGGGAATGCATCGCTCGAGGAGGTGCTTGTCGCCCTGCGGATGAAGGGGGGTATCAGCCGGTACGACCTCTCGCACCTTACCGGGCTCTCCCGCATGGTCGAGAAGTTCTCGGGAATCCGGCTTCCCAAAAACAAGCCGGTGGTTGGTGAATTCGCCTTCTCGCACGAGAGCGGCATACACATTGCCGCAATCCTCGAAGACCCGCTCACGTACGAGAACTTCCCGCCGGAACTCGTGGGAGGAGAACGGCATTTCATCCTCGGCAAGCATACGGGGAAAAAGGCGCTCGAATACGTTGTCGCCGGCATGGGCTGCGAACTCTCCGAGCCCCAGATCTGCCAGGTGCTCGACCAGGTGAAAAAACACTCGGAGCAGAAGTGCAGCATCACCCCGGATATCCTGAAGAAACTGATCAGGAAGGCAAAGGAGGAAAAGCCGCAATGAGCACACTTGCGGAGAAAATACTCGGTGCAGCGGCAGGTGAGTATGTCGACCGGAAGGTCGACCGGGCGTACGTGCATGACGGCACGGGGGTGCTCACCCTCGAGGCATGGAAGGGCATGGGTGCACCGGGGCTCTGCGACCCCTCGCGGCTCTCGGTGATATTCGACCACATCGTGCCGGCAAACACCGGCCTGACAGCGACGCTCCAGCATGAGCTGAGGGAGTTTGCCGTGTCCTCGTTCATGAATTTCTCTGATATCGGCAGCGGGATCTGCCACCAGTGCATGAGCGAAGGAATCGTGCTTCCCGGGGAAGTCGTCGTGGGAGCGGATTCGCACAGCTGCACGCTCGGGGCGTTCGGTGCGTTTGCCACAGGTGTCGGTGCAACAGACATGGCGGCGATCTGGATGACCGGCGAGACATGGTTCCGGGTGCCGGCAACAATCGGCATTCACCTCAACGGTGACCTCTCCGGTGCGGCGGAGGCAAAGGACTGTGCGCTTGCCTACGTGAACCGGCTTGGAATGGACGGGGCGACGTACCAGGCGCTGGAGTTTATTGGTGAAGGTGCGGGGCACTGCTCGATGGATGAACGGCTGGTGCTCTGCAACCTTGCCGTTGAGACCGGCGCCAAGGCAGGGATGTTCTACGCGGATCACGTGACCGCGGAATACCTCAGACGCTACGGTGCAGCTGTGGCAGAGCAGGTGCCGGAACGGTGTGATTACGTGCAGGAGATCACAGTTGACCTGGGGGATGTCGTTCCGCTGGTAGCCCTTCCGCCCCGCGTAGATACGGTAAAACCGGTGCACGACATTGCAGGGCTTCCCATCGACCAGGTCTTTGTCGGCACCTGCACAAACGGGCGGTTCTCCGACCTCGCCCGCTTCGCCCGCATCGTCAGGGGGAACCGGGTCGCGGTGAGGACGATCGTCGTCCCCGCTTCCCGTGCGGTGCTTGCTGAGGCGATCCGGACCGGCGTGCTTGCCGATATCGTGGAGGCCGGCTGCGTCATCGGCACCCCCGGCTGCGGCCCCTGCCTGGGCGCCCATGCGGGTGTCCTTGGCATAGGGGAAGTCTGCCTCTCCACGGCGAACAGGAACTTCAGGAACCGGATGGGCGTGGGCGCCGAGATCTACCTCGCTTCAGTGGCAACCGCGGGGGCAAGCGCTCTTGAAGGCGAGATTACAGAACCGGGGGGAGTCTGATGCGGGGAAAGGGAAGGGCGGTCTGCCTTGGTGCCGATATCGACACGGACCTCGTCATTGCAGGCAGGTACCTGCGCACGAAAGACCGGAGCGTCTGGGCGGCGCATGTCTTTGAGGACCTTGACCCGGCCCTCGCACGGCGCCTTGCCGGTGCAGTCATTGTCGCGGGCAAAAACTTCGGGTGCGGCTCGTCACGTGAACAGGCGGCAATCGCCCTGAAAGAGGCTGGCGTAATCGCTGTTGCCGCACCCGTCTTCGCCCGCATCTTCTTCCGCAACGCAATAAACATCGGGCTCCCGCTGATCGAAGCTGACCTTTCCTGCATGGATAGTGCTCCGGTTGCCTTCGATCTCGAAGCCGGGTGGGTGGAAACAGGGGGCAGGCGCAGGCCGGTCCGCCCGCTCTCCCCGCGGATGCTTGCGATCCTGCGGGCTGGCGGGCTCGTCGAATACTGGAGGGAACAGCGGTGATCTTTCCGGAGATGTGCAAATACATCGGTATGGCAGCTACCCGGCCCTGCGGGGAACAGGTCTATTTTCTGAGCAGGTACCTGGTCCACCAGGTCGGTGAAGGGTACGAAGTGCTTGAAGTAACCCCTGATCCGGCAGGGAAAGGTATGATGCGTCGCATTGTATCGTCGCGGGTGATCGCAGAACCCGGTGAAGTATACCGCTATCCCGAAAAGGTCCAGATCCATGACCGTACACGCCTCGTCCAGCTTGCGTCCGACACCGGGTTCAGGTGCACGATCTTCTCCGGGCTGGACGAGCACATGACATTTGTGCTCGACCCTGACCTTTCAGGATTGTTAACTGTGCATGTATACGACGTCACCCCCCCGCGCCCGAGCCTCTCTTCCTGCATCCGGGAGCTCGAAACCTGCGGCCTGTTCGGAGAACTTGACGTGACTTTCTCTCACCATATCCGTGACCTCTCGCAGGTGCATGCAGATGCGTACCCCTGCCGGGCCGCAGGGTTCTCCCGTACACTTGACGCAGACGCAATGCAGGGCGGCGAGCGGGTGGCAGGCTGCATGACGGGTTCGCAGCTGTATACCGAATGCTATGGGAAGGATTTCACGCTGGAAAACATCTGCCCGGTCGAAGCCGTGGAAGAGGAGCCGTTTATTGCCCGCTGCTGCCGCTCGGAGCGGGAAGGCGTGGGTGAGTGCCACGGCAGGTTCGGTGCGATCGTCTTCTGGGGTGCGACTCCCGCACAGATCGCCCGTGCAGTCCACGGGATGGTCAGCGGGTGGAGGGCGAGATGAAAAAAATCGCCATCGTGGAAGGGGACGGGATCGGGCACGAGGTAATACCGGTTGCACGGCAGGTGCTCGGGGTTCTCCACCCGGAATACGACTTCTATTCTGTCGATGTCGGCTACCACCGGTGGGAGGAGACCGGCTGCCCCTGCGCTGACCGTGATATTGCTGCGTTAAAAGAAGCGGATGCAGTCCTCTTTGGGGCAGTGACAACTCCCCCGATGAAGGATTACCAGAGCGTCGTGCTGCGGATACGAAAAGCCCTTGACCTGTATGCAAACCTGCGCCCAATCAGGGACAGCGGTTTTAGTTTTGTGATCGTGCGGGAGAACACCGAAGGGCTGTATTCAGGTATCGAGGAGATTGACGCCGACCGTGCGACCACGCTGCGGGTGGTGACCCGGAAAGGGACCGAGAGGATCGTCCGCTCGGCAATCCGGCTCGTGCAGAACCGGCACGGTTCTCTTACCATCGGGCATAAAGCCAACGTGCTCAAGTCCGATGTCTTCTTCCGCGACATCTGTTTAAAAGAGGCAGAGGCTGCCGGGATTCCCTACAATGACAAATTTATCGATGCACTCGCGCTTGACATCCTCCAGCACCCCGATCTGTATGATGTTGTCGTAACGACGAACATATTCGGTGACATACTCTCCGATGTCGCGTCCTATCTTGTCGGGGGTCTGGGGCTTGCACCGAGCGCAAATATCGGTGACCGGTACGCCCTCTTCGAACCCGTACATGGGAGCGCCCCTGATATTGCAGGAAAGAATATTGCAAATCCAATAGCGGCAATGCGGAGCGCCGCGCTGCTCCTGTCCCACCTTGGTGATGATCCGGGTGCTGACCTCATCGAGCAGGCGATCCAGCGCACCCTTTCGAGCGGCATCAGGACAAGGGATCTTGGCGGGAGTGCAGGGACGAGGGAGTTTGGCAATGCGGTGGCGCATGGGATCAGCCGCCTGATGAGAAGATAAGTAAGCCCTCACCCGTTACGGGAGGGCGAATCCGTAGTACCGTGCAAGGGCAAAACCTGCAATCATGGATAAGGCGAGCAGGATCGCACGGGTGTTGACCGTGCCCACAAAGGTCGGTTCGTACTTCTCGTCCCGCATTGCCTGCCAGACAGGGTGGACAAGGAACAGGCTGAACGGGACGAAGGGAAGCAGCCAGTAAACCTGCGGCTGCAGAATTGCGGCTGCCGCTGTGCCGGCGATCGCAATGGTCATTGCGGCAAGAGTTGCGGCAAACGCCTGCTGCCTGCCAACGAGGACGACAAAGTTCCTGCGCACGGCCCGGTCTTTTGAATAATCCCGTATCTCATTAAAGACCTCTGCAACCGCCCCGAAGATGAAGACGAGCAGGATGAAGATGGCACCGGTCATATCGGGAGCTCGGTACAGGAGGTACCCCATCGCACCGTACAGTGCGGGAAACAAACCATGGTATACAAGATCAAGCCCCGCGATATTTTTTACTTCAATCCAGAACGAGTAGGTCGCAAAGATGAAGAGTTCGAGCCCGCCGAGCAGGATGAGAGGCAGGGGAAGGAAAAGAAGGCAGATACCCGATATGACCAGGAGCAGTACCGCGATCGCATATGCCGCAAAAAGCGGGCACGTCCCGTCAGCAAGCGGGTTCCTGGGATCCGGTTCCTGCGCATCGAGATCCCGGTCGGAGATATCGTTGATGACAAAGCCGAACGCCGAGGATGTGGCAACGAAGAGTTCGAGCACGACGAGTCCTGTGTCAGGTTGGGCAAAGGAAAGAAGGGCGCCGAACAGGGCGGTTGCCATAAAAAGCGGCCCGTACGCCCCGAACCGGATCAGCCTCCGGACTGCAGCGGCGTGTACGGTTGGGGCAGAATTCCTGATGTCCATCCCTTTAGCGTGTTAATCGGCAAGCTCTTGAATGTATGGCGGTCCAACACTGGGGTGCATCCCTGTCCTGCCCCGAATCAGCGCATTTATTGACCACGCCGCCCCACCATTCACGAAAGGGAATCGTGCACTTACTATGGGGAGCGTGCTGGTATCACCGCTGAACTGGGGCCTGGGCCACGCTACCCGTGATATCCCGGTCATCCATGAACTGATCCGGCGCGGGCATGATGTGACGCTTGCCGCATCTGGCAACGCCCTTTCTGCGCTGCGACGGGAGTTCCCTGAAAACCGGTTCATTGAATTTCCCGATTACCCTGCGCCGTACAGTTCAGGCAGCCTTTTTCTGCCAAAATTCTGTGCATACCTCCCGGTGCTCCTGCGTGCACTTGCCGCGGAGCGCCGTTCTCTCAGCCGGATCCTGTCCCGTGACCGCTATGATCTCATCATCAGCGACAACCGGCTGGGTGTGTACTCCGACCGCGTCCCTTCCCTGTTCATCACGCACCAGCTCCATTTCCATTTTCCGCCTGTTATCTGGCCCGTGGAACTTTTTGCGCTGCTCCTCAACCGCATGGTGCAGACCAGGTTCGAGCGCGTGATTGTGCCGGATAACCCGCCCGGCCCCGGTTCGCTCGCCGGGAAACTGTCACGGCCGCTCCTTGCGTCATCGTTTTCCCGCCTCTATTATGCCGGCATCCTGGCGACTGCACAGAAGCTGGACATACCCGAGGATCTCGATCTCCTTGTCATGGTATCCGGCCCGGAACCCCAGCGGACGATTTTTGAGCATACCGTCCTCCCCCAGCTGCCGGCACTGGATGGCACGAAAGTGGTGCTGCTCGGCAGCCCCTCACGCAGCACCTTAACAAGCCCTGATCCCGATACCAGAATTGTCAGTTACGCCGATACCAGTGAAAAGATCTCGCTGCTCAACCGGGCACGGTTTGTCATCTGCCGGTCCGGTTACACGTCAATGATGGAGCTTGCCGAAGTGCAGAAACGGCATGGGCTCTTTGTCCCGACACCGGGCCAGACCGAACAGGAATACCTCTCCGCGTACTACAGCGAGAGGGGCTGGTTTGCTTCGCAGAGCCAGTACCGGCTTGACCTTGCCCGCGATATGGCAGCAGCGCAGCCGTTTGCAGGGTTTCCTGTCATGCCCCGCACCGTGCAGAATGTACAACGGCTATACGAGGAGGTGCTCGCCCCGTATGCCGAGTAATGGGTGGTTGGCCGGGGCGTATCCCCCAATTGCTATGGCTGTGCGGGGTGCATGAACGATGGACTCCCTGATCGCGTACGGGGTCCTGGCGGTTGCAGTGTTCTACGTAATTATTGCCGCTGGTGCAGCGGTGCTCGTGTATGGTGCATACCTTCTGTTCCTGGCGGTTCTGACGGGAAATTTCACTCCTGTTGCAGGCCCGGCAGCAATCATCGGGATACTTGCGTTAACCTACGGGTGTATCGGGGGTGTGCTCGCACACCTGCGGGTGATCTGAACCCTGAAAGTGAACCACCGTTGAACAGGGATCCGTTCGGGATCAGAACAGGCACTCATCAGAAAAATCATCATACCGGGTAACTGCCCATGCGTTCTCCCGCAATTGCAACAACGGCGCCGCACACTTTGATATTTCATGAGATGCTATGTATACCACAAAGGATGCCGAGGATAAAACTGTCGATGACCCCCACAACCTTTGCAGCACTGCTCTCAAAAATCCGGACCGGGCGTCCGCTCATCCACCATATCACCAATGCGGTCACCATCAATGACTGCGCAAACGTTACGCTCTGTATCGGTGCTGCGCCGGTCATGGCAGAAGCACCCGAGGAGGTCAGGGAGATGGTCGCGATGGCGGACGCGCTCGTGCTCAATATCGGGACCCTCTCGCGCCAGCAGGTTGGCGCCATGCTCTGTGCCGGGCGCGAAGCAAACGCGTGCGATGTTCCCGTAATCCTTGATCCCGTCGGGGCGGGTGCGACGCAGATGCGGACGGACAGCGCCCGCATGCTGCTCGATGCGCTCCACATCGCGGTCCTGAAAGGAAACGCCGGGGAGGTCGGTGTGCTGGCGGGTGCGGATGCACAGGTGCGGGGCGTGGATTTTCTGGGCATTGGCTCTGACCCGGTTGCAGTTGCGCGGGCATTTGCAGAGGATGCGGGCATCACCGTTGTCATCAGCGGGGCGACCGACATCGTGACGGACGGCAAACGCGTTCTTTTAGTTGACAACGGCCACGAGATGATGGGGAGGCTCTCGGGCACCGGCTGCATGGCAGCTTCGCTCGCGGGTGCGTTTGCCGCGGTCGCTGATGATCACGTGGTATCGTCTGCGGCAGCGCTCGCGGCATTCGGGATTGCTGGTGAGAAGGCAGCCGCCGTCGCATCAGGCCCGTACTCCTTCAGGGCGGCGTTGTTTGACGGACTTGCAGCACTGCGCCCTGATGATATTGTGCGGGGGGCGCGGGTGAGAGTGCTCTGATTCCATGCGCTACGACCTGTACGTGATCACGGATACTGCCGTATCGGGCGGGCGGACACACGAGGAGATTGCACGCCTCGCCATTGAAGGAGGCGCCGATGTTGTCCAGCTCCGGGACAAGGCACGCAGCATTCGCGATCTCGTTTGTGTGGGGCAGCGGATCAGAAAACTCACCCGCATGGCGGGCACCCTGTTCATTGTCAACGACCGTCTGGATGTCGCACTCGCGTGCAGGGCTGATGGCGTGCACCTTGGACAGGATGACCTCGCTGTTGCTGATGCAAGGGCGCTTGCCCCCCCCGGTTTTATCATCGGGGCCTCGGCGGGATCAGCAGGTGAAGCGGTGCGGGCAGAACATGACGGTGCGGACTACATCGCTGCAAGCCCCGTCTTTTCAACCCCGCAAAAAACAGATGCCGGATCATGCTGCGGGCTTGAGGGCCTGCGCAGGATCAGGGCGGAGATCTCAGTCCCGCTTATTGCGATCGGGGGCATCGGGATGCATAATGTACATGAGGTTATACATGCGGGAGCCGATGGGATTGCCGTTATCTCTGCGGTGGTTGAAAGCCCGGATATCGCCCGTGCAGCCCGCCAGCTGAAACAGAGGATACTTGAGTGCAAGGCAGAACAGGCCGATAAATTTTTTTTAAGACGTTAAAAACCCTGTCGTTTTGGAATCGGGCCTCAGGGACAGACCATTAATCATAATATCTCTCCTGACCATGGTGAAGTATATGAAACGGATCGTGTGTTCTCCAACCCTGATTCCCTGCATTCTCCTTATCGCGGCACTCGTCGTACTTCCCGTGTCCGGTGTTGCCCCGCTGAATACGACGGTAGCGGCAACCACCACCGCCATGATGCCCGGCTCTGACCGGGACAGCCACGGCTGCATCGGGTCTGCCGGGTACACCTGGTGCGAGGCAAAACAGAAGTGCCTGCGTACCTGGGAGGAGCCGTGTACTGCAGAATCTGCTTCCCCGCCGGCGACCCCTGTCCCGGCTGCCACCCGGGCACCGCTCCCGCCACCTGTTGCAATCGCCGGCATCACGTTTGCCTGCGGGCTGGCGGTGCTGGTAAGGAAACGGTGACTCCATTTTTCCTTTTTGTCGATCATTAACAGTCATATCAATTCCTGCGCCGATCTCATATCAGTGATTTAAAAAAGACAGCCGGAATTCCGGCCAATCGTGTGCAGAACTATTATCATTACCCTTCTTGCAGCCATCCCCGGTGCCGTCACCCTTATTGTCCGGTCGCCCCCATTGCCGTTCATGAAGCACCGGATCAACCTGCTCGTAGTACTCATCCTTGTAACCGCTGTATTGACAGGGGGCTGTTCTGCGCCCCGGTCCCCGCCAGCCTCCCCTGTACTATCGACCACGGCGACACCTGCCGCTCCTGCGCAGGCACCCGTGACCGTGCCGGGGGTTTTCTCGCTCCATGTTGACGCGCTGGACCCCGGTGCGGTGCTCCCGGATGAATATACGTGTAAAGGAGCTGGCGTGTCTCCGGAAATCTCCTGGGAGAATGTGCCGCAGGGAACAAAAAGCCTTGTTTTGATCGTCGATGACCCTGACGCACCGAAGGGGACATTCACGCACTGGCTCCTGTATAACATCCCGCCGCAAACCCGGCGGATCGACCGTGCGCAGCCTAACGCAAAAGTGCTTGCAAACGGCGCCCAGCAGGGGGACACGGGCACCGGCAGCCGCGGGTATTTCCCTCCCTGCCCGCCGATCGGGCCGGCTCACCGGTATGTCTTTTCCCTGTACGCGGTTGATTACGATATTGGCATGCCTACTGCAGACCGGGATGGCATCGACTGGGCAATGAGCGGGCATCTGCTCGGTCAGGCAACGGTCACAACGACATTTAAGCGGTGATCACGTACACCGCACCCTTCTTTCAGGGCGCCCGGTCCCGCACTGACACTGCGAATATGCCCGTAACTGCGACGGCAAGCAAAAAACTTGTAAAAAACCCCGTCGTAAATCCCGCCACCGTGATGATGATGCCGGTCACAAGCGGTCCAGACGAGTGCCCGATATCCATCACCGATGAGAGTGCGCCCATCGACGCCCCGATCTGCTCTTTTTTTGCAACATCTGCGACATAGGCACTCGTGGCAACGGTCGAGAGTGACATGCCCAGCCCGAGTGCAGCGCTCACAACCAGAAAACCGGCAAATGCCTGCATGAGCGGGATTGCGGCAACAGAAACCCCTAAGAGGAGAAGCCCCGTGCCGATCTGGATGCGCTTGTCGACCCGGTCGGCAAGCCTGCCGAAGAAGGGTTTTGTTGCCGCAATAATCAGCACCTGCACAGCAAAGATAATCCCGGTCTCGTACGCGTTGATATTGCGGGAAGAAAGAAAGACCGGGAGGAACGTTTCAAACGCCCCGAACGTAAAATAGGTCGCCATATCGACAATTGCAGTCGCCCGGAGCCGGCGGTTGGCAAAGAACGCAATAAAACTATCGTAAAAATTTGAAAATACGGGCGCATCAATCGGCGCCGCATGCTCTTCGCGGTACATGAGGGTCATCAGAAACACCGGAATGGCAGCAAGCGCAGCGGTCATATATACCGCCCGGTACGGGACAAGCCCGGGGCAGGTGGCAAACAGGGAGAGGATGATCCCGCCACACAGCGGCGCAAGTGACCGCCCTGCGAGCGTTGCCGATGAGTACTGTCCCAGCATCTCCCCTTTCTGTGCCGGGTAACGTTCTGCAATAACCGCAGAGATGACAGGACCAAGGATTGCCGTTGCCGTGCCATGGAAGAACCGGACCGGAATCAGCCAGAGGGCATCGGCAATGAGAAGATAGAGCAGGGGTGCGATCAGGAACACTGCACCGGATGTGACGAGCAGGAGCCGGCGGCCATATTTATCTGAGAGTACGCCGACCGGAAATGAGAACAGGATCCCGGCAACTGGTGATACAGCTGCAATAAGGCCGATCACCGTCTCGTTTGCCCCCAGTGCCTGGGTAAAGAGGGGGAGCACGGGATTTTTCGCAATTGTCGTGGAAAATATCGCAAAAAACCCGAGTAAAAAGAAATAGTATATCATCCGGCGGTTATGAGAGAATGCCCCCCTGATATTGGAACGACCGGCTGCCATGGTCAGGACAAGGGTTGGTCTGTATCTTCTTTAAGCATTGCCGGTGCATTGCTGGAGCGGTGCGCAGCTCCTATTTTTCTGCCGGGATTGGCAGGATGACCGTCGTGATCCCGCTGTACTGCAGCCTGCGCTGGATCGCAAATGCAGTCTCATTGTGAAGGACTTTCTGGAACGGGTTCTCATGGCGGAACACGATCTGCCCGGTGAAGAAGGTGGAGTTCGGGAATTCCTTTGCGATATTCTTGCAGAGAGGGATGGCGAGGTCAACCACATCGGTGCCGATGTCCATGCGGTAATCGGCGGA
>Ga0209253_10001736_pt1 | contig 19211 bp, 19 predicted proteins | sample FrelakmetBRP12BR_FD_187145 | JGI IMG/M metagenome (GOLD analysis project Ga0209253, IMG submission 187145) | Freshwater lake sediment microbial communities from the University of Notre Dame, USA, for methane emissions studies - BRP12 BR (SPAdes)... | ecosystem: Environmental > Aquatic >... | reverse complement strand
GATTGAGTCATTGCTCCTCCTCTTTCTCATTGAAAAAGCAGGATTAATCATGACCCCTAGGCGCGCTAAGAATCAATTTGTTTTGTTACGTATAGCTTCTTGTAATTGTTAATCTTTGTCTCTCTTTTGGATGCAATACTCGTAGGTGAACCGCTCAAGCTGGGAAAGAACTTGAGTGTGCACATTTGATGAGGGAGTCAACACAGCACTTGATATAGACCATAAGGATCAAATCTTACTTTTATAGAGTAATCCAAAAATTCACTTCCTATTTACTGAATGCATCCTTGTAATAATGTTTCTGATTAGAGTCAAGGCGGCTTTTCAGGATGATTTATTAAACCGGAAATAGTTATGATACAAAGGTTAAATGCATAATTCAGAGAGAACACAGCAATGAAAGGTAAAGTCTATTTAGTAGGCGCCGGTCCGGGTGATATTGGTCTTCTCACCATTAAAGGCCTGAGATGCCTGAAAAAAGCAGAGGTAGTTGTTTATGATTTTCACCTCAATGCCCAGGTTCTGAATTATATCAACCATAATGCAGAATTTATATATGCAGGTAAACGCGGCGGATATCATACATTAACCCAGGATGAAATAAATGCCATCCTTGTAAAAAAGGCAAAGGAAGGCAAGAATATCTGCAGGCTGAAAGGCGGGGATCCCTTTATATTCGGGCGTGGAGGAGAAGAAGCTGAAGCATTATCAAGAGAGGGGATAGAGTTTGAAGTTGTGCCTGGTGTGAGCTCATCTGTTGCAGCCCCTGCGTATGCCGGAATTCCATTGACCCACAGACTTGTCTCATCTTCATTTGCTGTTATCCCAGGGTATGAAGATGTTACGAAAAAAGAGAGCACAATTGACTGGTCAAAGATTTCAACCGGTGTGGGTACCCTTGTATTTCTCATGGGTGTAAAAAACATAGACGTGATTACTGAAAAATTGATTGAGAATGGACGTTCTCCTGACACCCCTGTTGCTGTAATCAGATGGGGCACAAGGTCTGATCAGAAAACGGTCATCGGGACATTAAAAAACATTGTGGAACAGGTAAAAGAAAAACATATCAAACCGCCTGCTGTTATGGTAGTTGGAGATGTAGTGAAACTCAGAGACTCCCTGAAATGGTATGAGAAAAAACCAATGTTCGGCTACAGGATACTTGTGACAAGGGAACATATGGAAGGGTTTGAATTGTTAGAGGAACTTGGGGCAGAGATAATCGAATTTCCAACGATCGAGATTGTTCCTCCGGAAACATATGATGAGCTTGATCTCTCAATAGATAAAATAAATACTTATAACTGGATCATCTTTACAAGCAGAAATGGCGTTAAATATTTTTTCAAAAGGTACTTTGAAAAAAATAAGGATATCAGGGATTTGAAAGGGATACATATCTGTGCTATCGGCATCAGGACTGCTCAGGAGATACAGAAATACGGTATGAAGGTTGATTTAGTTCCTGAAGAGTTCCGCGCTGAAGGACTGATTGAGGCGTTTACAAAAGAGCAAAGAGCAAAGGGCAAGGAGCAAAGTGCACTCCTAAAAGGTATACGGTTTCTTCTTCCGAGGGCTGAGAAGGCGAGAGAGATTTTCCCGGAAAAGGTGAGGGAAATCGGCGGCGAAATAGATGTGCCTGTAACATACAGGACAATAAAACCGGAATCCCGCGGGAAGAGACTCAGGAGGTTTCTAAAGGAAGGACGGATTTCGATTGCCACTTTCACGAGCGCAGCAACCTTTAATAACTTCAGGGAGATAATGGGAGAAGATGCAGAAGCACTCCTTAAGGGCGTAACTATAGCAGTCATCGGGCCTGTCACAGCTAAGGCTGTTGAAAAAGCAGGGCTTCATGTTGAAATAATGCCGAAAGAGGCAACCATCGAGGCAATGGTCGAAAAGATAATCAAATGGACAGGAGAAAAAGAAAAAAGAGCAACAAAGGATGTGAGCAAAAACCCCGATGAGCCTTCCTGAAATAGATACCCTCGCCTTTTTTTTAATCAATAAAAATCTCCAGAACAGCCTCTTTGATATTGCAATGCCATTTGTAACGGATAAGTCTTATCTAATTTTCCTGCCTCTTTTTTTATTGTTTCTTTTTAAAGACAGGGAAAAGGCGCTCATAGCCTTAATATTGGGTATAGTCTCTCTATTGATCGCTGACTGGTCTGCTAACATTCTCAAGCACTATTTTGAACGCATAAGACCGTGCAATGCGCTTGAGGGTGTGAGGCTTCTTGCCGGATGCGGGAAATCATTTTCGATGCCTTCAAATCACTCTGTGAATGCCTTTGCTTTTATCACTCCGCTTTGTATGCTTCTGAAAAACAGGATGCGATATGCCTTTGTTGCTGTTGCAATCCTTGTCGGGTTTTCAAGGGTTTATGTCGGAGTTCATTATCCTTCAGATACTATTGCAGGAGCACTGATCGGGGTGATGTTAGGGATATCCGTTGTTCAATTTTATCGCTGGTCATCTGAACGGTTTAAAGAAAAACCGGATACAACTATACTTTTTGTTTTTCTCCTTTCACTCTCTCTCTTCCGAATATATTATATCCAGAACGGACCAATGGATTTAAGTCCTGATGAGGCCCATTATTGGGAATGGTCTCGGAGGCTTGACCTGAGTTACTACTCGAAAGGCCCGATGATAGCATACCTGATCCATCTGGGCACTTCTTTGTTCGGGGATACTGTCTTTGGCATTAGGTTTATGGCTGTTCTTTTTTCAGGGTTAAGCAGTATCCTCATGTACAGTCTCGGCAAGAATATGTATGATGAAAAGGTCGGGCTTTTTTCAGCCATTATGATCCAGATCATCCCTCTTTTTTCAACATATGGTATCTTATTTACGATAGATTCACCTTTTATTTTCTTCTGGATATCATCCCTGTTTTTATTCCGCGAAGCAGTCAATCAATCTCAATCCTCAAATCTCAAATCTCAGAAATATTGGCTTCTCCTTGGCCTGTCCATCGGTCTTGGTTTGTTGACAAAGTACACCATGTCCTTTTTCTATTTATGCGCATGTTTATTCCTGGCGGTTTCCGTTGAAAAGAGAAGGCTCTTATTAACCAAAGGACCTTATATTGCATTGCTTATCAGCCTTATAGTTTTCAGCCCCGTGGTACTGTGGAATGCACAGCACGATTGGGTTACACTGAAACATACCGCAGGGCAGGCACATATAGCACAAGGCATTCAGTTATCCCTGAAAAGTTTTGCAGAATTCATAGGGTCCCAGTTCGGCGTGATAACGCCTCTTTTGCTCATACTCATGATTATTTCAGTCCTCAGGCTTAGAAAAGAGCAGGAAGGTTCTTACCTCTTCTGGTTTTCGATCCCTGTGCTTGCATTTTTCCTTTTCAAGAGCATTCAGGCAAAGGTGCAGGCGAACTGGGCGTTGCCCGGATATATAACAGGAATTATATCCTTTAGCGCTGTGTATTTGAGAAGGTTTGATACTGATGGAAAGGGGAAGAAAATTCTCGTATCAGCTTCTCTTATACTGTCTCTTATACTGACTTCAATAGCTCATTATCCCTCGATACTGGACCTCCCTGCAGAACTTGATCCTGCATCCAGGATTCAAGGCTGGCAGGCGCTTGGAGAAGAGGTTACGGGAATATATGAGCAGATGTCTTCAGCAAATCCTGTGTTTATATTTTCTGACAGATATCAGGTATCGAGTGAGCTTGCTTTTTATGTTAAGGGGCATCCTGCAACCTATTGTATAAATCTCGGCCGCAGAATGAACCAGTATGACCTATGGCCAGGGTTTCATAACCTGCGTAATTATGATGCAATCTTTGTCAGAATCGGGGACAAAAGATTGCCGGAAGAGGTATCTGCTTCTTTTGATAAGGTTGAGAAAAAGGTTTATACAGCTTATACTAAAAAACATGCTGAAATCAGAGATTATTCGATATTTATGTGCTATGGTTTTAAGGGATTAAAGGAAGCGAGACCGGAGGCCTATTAATGACCCTTTCAGTAGTCATACCTGTTTACAATGAAGAAGAGAATATTCAGTTGCTGCATGCAAAACTGAAGGAAGCACTGGATATTCTTAACAATGAATACGAAATACTTTTTGTGGATGATGGCAGCACCGATGGAACTCTTTCTATCCTTGAGGAGATTCAGGCAGGTGATAAACATGTGATAGTCCTGAGTCTGAGACGCAATTTCGGACAGACTGCAGCCTTTGCAGCAGGATTCGATTTTGCACGAGGGGATGTTATTGTGACAATGGACGGTGATTTACAGAATGACCCCGCTGATATACCAAAGCTGCTTGAACGCATAAAAGACCATGACCTTGTCAGTGGCTGGAGGAAAAAAAGGAAAGACCCGTTTTTCACAAGAAGGCTGCCTTCCATAATGGCAAACTGGCTGATCAGTAAAGTAACAGGTGTGAAGCTCCATGATTATGGATGTTCACTGAAGGCATACAGAAGGGATGTGATAAAAAATCTGAAACTCTACGGAGAGATGCACCGGTTTATCCCTGCTGTTGCAAGCTGGTACGGTGTCCGTATTGCAGAGGTGGAAACTGTTCATCATCCAAGAATGCATGGCAAATCAAAGTATGGTATTTCACGAACACTAAAAGTTGTCCTGGATTTAATTACGGTAAAATTTCTCCAGAGTTTTTCTACAAAGCCGATCCAGTTTTTTGGCCCTGTCGGTGTATTCAGCGGCTTCCTCGGTTTTCTCATATCTTTATATCTTGCGGTCGACAAGATATTTTTTGGCCGTGATATTGGAGGCAGGCCGCTCCTTTTGCTTGGAGCCCTCCTGATTATTGTCGGCATCCAGCTTATAGGGATGGGACTGTTGGGAGAAATGCTCGTTAGGGTTTATCACGAAAGTCAGAGAAAACCAATCTACGTGATAAAAAAGATCATTGGCCCCGAAAGTAAATAAGATATTCCTCCTCATTTTAAAGCTTTCGGTGAGCTCTACGCTCCTTTATATTGTTTTATCGAAAACAGGAATCGATCGTGTTTTATCGACGATAAGGGGTATGAGTGTTTCAGCCTTTATCTTTGCTGTACTGCTGTATATTGTTGCCCAATTCGTGTCTACATTCAGGTGGAAACTCCTTCTGCCGGAAGGCCCGGATATCAAGAAGCTGTTTTCCTTAACCATGATAGGATCCTTCTTTAACACTCTGCTTCCAGGGATAATTGGAGGGGATGCGGTTAAGGGTTTTTATCTTTACCGGGTAACAGGGAATGCAAGTCTTGCCTTTGCTTCTATTTTTATGGACAGATACCTTGGTTTCGCAGTTTTGATCGCAATAGGCGCCATTGCTTATCCCTTTGGGTACGGATATATTCGGGGGTCCCGTATAGAGTGGATCCTGCCGGCTATAGTTTTATCCTTTATTATCGGAAGCATACTTTTTTTTGCCCTGCGTATCGGGCAAAAAATAAGGTTTTTCTCGGAATTTTATAATTATTTCCAGGCATACCGAAATCAGAAAGCAGTTATCAGAAAAGCAGTGGCATTGTCAGCTTTGGTTCAACTTACGGGCATGTTTGGTGTATATATCCTTGCGCTCGGACTTGGAGAGCATATCCCTTTCCTTGCATTCCTGGTTTTTTTGCCGCTCATAATACTGTTCACTACGCTGCCTATATCTATTTCCGGCCTGGGAGTAAGGGAAGGCGCTTTTGTCCTTTTTTTCGGACTTATTGGAATAAAGCCTGAGGTTGCGACTGCCATTTCCTTATTGTGGTTTCTTGCAGTCTCAACAGGCAGTCTTTTAGGTTTACTTGAATATATCAAATACAAAAAAGAAATAGTGAATATTGAAATGAGATGAACAGGCAAAGGAGGAAGAAAGATGTTCTTATATCTTGTTCAGCACGCAGAAGCAAAAAAGGAAGGGGAAGATTCTTCAAGACCTTTAATAGTAAAGGAGAGTTGATATGAAACTGAAATTCCTTGGTGGAGCGAGGACTGTTACAGGATCCTGTTTTTACATTGAGTGTAATGATCTCAGGATTCTTGTTGACTGTGGTATGCATCAGGGGGAGGATGCAGATGAGGTAAACAGGGCTGTTTTTGAATTTCAGCCTGAAGGCATCGATTATGTTTTTATCACCCATGCGCATATAGACCACTCAGGCATGCTCCCAAGGGTTGTTAAGGAAGGTTTTCAGGGCAGAATCATTACTACATCTGCAACAAGGGATCTTCTCGAAATGATGCTTTATGATTCAGCAAATATACAGGAGAACGATGCAGCCTGGCTTACCAGGAAGGCTGTCAGGGCCGGAAAACCTGCTGTTCTCCCGCTTTATACTACAGAGGATGTAGCAGATGTAATCCCGCTCTTTGATATAAAACCATATGACCAGATATTTCATCTTGGCAGGGGCATTAAATACAGATTCCTTGACGCAGGGCATATACTTGGTTCAGGGACCCTTGAATTATGGTATCAGGATAGCGGGAAGGAAAAGAAAATTGTATTTTCCGGAGATATAGGCAAGAAAGGCAATCCAATCATCAGAGACCCGTTAACCCCTGTTGAAGCAGATTTCATAGTTATGGAATCAACCTATGGCAACAGGCTGCATAAACCCATGAAAGACAGCATCAATGAACTGGCAGAGGCGATAAAGATAACATTCAAGAAGGGAGGTAATGTCTTCATACCTTCCTTTGCAGTCGGAAGGACACAGGACCTGCTTTATATCTTGAATAACCTTGTAAGAGAAAAGAAGCTGAATGCTATTCATGTCTATCTTGACAGCCCGCTTGCAGAAGAGGCAACGAAAGTATATCTTGCACATCCTGAATGTTTTGACGATGAGGCAAAGAAATTCTTTTCCACAAAGAATTTCGACAGCTCTATCAAATTGCATTTTGTAAAGAGCGTTAAAGATTCAATGGCATTGAACAAAAGAAAATCAGGCATCCTTGTGATTGCCGGCAGTGGCATGTGCGATGGCGGAAGGATACGGCATCATCTGAAACATAATCTCTGGAGATCTGAGTGCAGTGTTATATTCGTTGGGTTTCAGGGACAGGGCACCCTTGGAAGAAAGATTGTGGATAGAGCAAAATTTGTTCAGATCCTCGGAGATGACATAGCTGTTAATTCATCTATCTTTACAATAAATGGCTTTTCTGCACATGCAGATCAGTCAGAACTAATCGGTTGGCTGTCATGTTTCAAGAATTCTCCGGAGGTATTTATCGTGCATGGTGAAGAGGAAGTGTCTCTTTCTTTTGAAGAGCTTGTAAGAGAGAAATTTGGATATAAAACGCATGTTCCTGAAAAAGGTGAGGAGTTCGAACTGTAGTTACGTTCAATGCTGCCGGAGGTATAAACTTCTATGAGAATAGTCTAAAATAGTAGTATGAAAGCCGAGAAAAATCTGATCATCGTCGGCGACAGGGTATTGATCGATCCTGATGAAGGGATAGATAAAAGAAGTTCAGGACTCTATCTCCCCCCTACTGTCAGGGAAAAGGAAAAGGTGCTCGGCGGGTACATTGTCAAAACCGGCCCTGGCTATCCTGTTCACGATCCCACCGCCACAGAGGAACGCTGGGCAGTCAGCAAGAAAAAAGAGGTCAAATACGTCCCGCTCCAGGCAGCCGGCGGCGATTACGCGATCTTTCTGAAAGAGGCAGCAGTCGAGATTGAATTCGAAGAGAAAAAGTATCTGATCGTCCCCCACACCGCCATCCTCGCCCTCGTCCGTGTTGAGATAACAGAAGGAGAATCAGAGGATTAAACTATCTTTTTTAATATTTACTCAAAATTAATGTAGCCCAGTTTGAGGTGATCAAATGACTTCAACTATAGTTTTATTTCTTTTGGGATTAATAATCGGTGGAATTGGGGCATGGTTTGTTGCTTCTTCTCATCGGCAGAAAAAAAATGCAGAACAAATTGCTGCTATTCAGGCTTCTCATGCAAATCAAATCACTGAGATTGAAAAGCGCGCGAGTGGCGCCGAGGCAATTATCGTTGAACTAAGGCAGCAGGTTCAGCAGAGGGATACAGAGATAACGCGAATAAGAGGAGAGCTTAATACTGAAAGCGAATTAAGGGCACGGCTTGATGAGTCACAGAGACATCTTAAGGAAGAGATAGCACGGTTTCAGGAGATGGAGAGCAAACTCAGTGAGACATTTAAAGCCCTATCTCTGGACGCACTCAGTCAAAATTCTGACGAGTTTAAAAAGTATGCAGATGATTTCATAAAACTGGCTGAGGAAAAGCTGAAAACCCAAACGGTTGAAGGGAAGAAAGAACTTGAAGGGAAGAAAGAACTCATAGACCAGAATATTGAGACAATCAGTAAGACGCTTTCTGAAGTTCAGAGAAGGATTGAGGAGGTCGGGAAGTCAAGCGGTGAAAAATTCTCTGAGGTCTCTACCCTCATAAAAAAACATGAAGAGGTTACCTCCAAACTGAAAGATACGACTGAACACCTGAGCCATGCCCTCGCAAACCCGAAGAAAAGAGGCGAATGGGGTGAACGGATGGCGGAAGACATTCTTCAGCTTATTGGAATGATAGAAGGTATTAATTACATAAAACAGAAGACCTTAGACAGTTCAGCAGGCAGACCTGATTATACTTTTTTTCTTCCGAACAGATTGAAAATCAATATGGATGTGAAGTTCCCGATTGATAATTACATGCACTATCTCAATGCCGAATCCGAGCATGATAGGAAAAGGTATAAAGATGAGCTTTTAAAGAATACGAAAGTCATGATTAAACAGCTAACAACGCGTGATTACATCAATCCTGCAGAAAATACCGTTGATTATGTGATTATGTTTATCCCGAATGAACAGGTCTACAGTTTTATAAATGAAGCGGACACAAGAATAATGGATGAGGCATTGAAGCAAAAGGTTATTTTATGCTCGCCATTTACCCTCTATGCGGTACTGGCCGTGATACGGCAGGCGGTCGAAAACTTCAACCTTGAGCGGACTGCCTCAGAGATACTTAAACTGCTCAGCGAATTTTCAAAACAATGGGATGCCTATAAAGAAAAATTCAGGCTCATGGGCGAAAGACTGGATGCTGCCAAAAAGGAATATGATGCGCTTATCACGACACGAAGTAGTATGCTTGAGAGGCCCTTAAAGAAAATAGAAGAAATGAGAAAGCAGAAGGAAATCGACTTTGATGAAAAGATTAAGCTTGATGAAATAGCCCTACTTTGATAACGTTATGGAGAATAACCATATTCGAACATATAGGATCAACATAAAAAATAAATTACAAAAAAGGAGGAAGAGATCATGTCAGAGAAATTAGGTCACGAGGAGTTTGTAAAAAAGGCTGTTGTAAGCTTAAGAAAAGAAGGATACAAAGGGATTCATACAGTATTTTCAGGGTTTAACACCGCTTTCAAGAAATACTTCGATGGAGAAAATCCTGTTGAGGTTACCAACAAGCTTGCACAGGAAGGAAAGATTGTAATCAGACCTGTCAAAGGTGGAGTGATGCTGTATCTGCCCGAGGATGCGCCTGCTTCAAGGGATACGGCAGGTGAGGCATTGAAGAAAATGGGCCTTGAATGAGATTAAGTTCTGCTGGACGGGAAAAAGACATAACAAAGGCTTATTGATGATACAATCCTGATTGCAGGAATAGAACAATTGAAAAGTAAAGGGCTTATGAGGTTGGTTTCATTCCTATGGAATCCAGCCATTCAGTAATCTCTTTTTTCATTGCCTTTGCATTGAACCCATGCCATTTTTTCCTTACTTTTGGATAACCGGTCAGAATATCCTTAAATCTCCTGAAAGCGCCTTTACCGTTAAGGGCTTCGGAAAGCTCTTCTTTGAGAAGAGGGTCTTCCACAGTCTCTATGAATGCAGCTATGGATTGATAAGCCATTGCAGAGTTCCTTTCAGGTATGCGGATGAACCGGCCTTGTTCGTCGAGGAGGATCTCCAGTGCCAGTTCTACTTCATCTACCATCCAATCCGGGATCTCAGGTTCCTGATCGAATTCTATATACTCTATGTCATCATCTATCTCATCAGAATCACTATCATATAATTTAGATTTAACCTCCGTCAGAATCTCATCTGAAAATGTCATAACTTCACCTGTCTCCACATCAAGAAAGTAGTCGAAGGTATCTCTTACAACGTCTTCCATAGCCTTCTGGATCTCGTCAAAATTTATCTTCGGCAGCATCAAGCTTTGCCTCGCAGACCTTTCTCCAGTCACATGCTCTGCAATATATCTTTGACCATTGGCTGAAAACCTCTGGTATTTTATTTTTTATATTCAACCATACAACTTTGTCCAGGTGTTTTACCCCTAATAATTTCAGCGCATTCCTGTCCATCTCTTTTATCTCAGATTCAGACTCATTATCATAAAAACATATTTTACCCTTCAGATAAGGACACATTGTGCAGACATCATCTGGTCCCGGATAAACCTCTATATCTTCTCCATACTCAGCTCTTTTAATGATTTTCCGAAGATTTTTTATAAATTCAGGATTATAACCTTTACCCTTGAAGAAATGGAGACAAATAAGATGATGGCCTCTGAGCTTTATTGGCAGTTTTGGCAGAGACTTCATGTATTTAAGATTTGATCAGCGGGTCTCTTATCCCTGCTTCTCTGAACCCCTTTGCCCTGAAAACACAGCTGTCACATCTGCCGCAAGGAACGAGTTTTAAGTGTTGAGTTTTAAGTTTTAAGTTTTTCACTTTTAACTTTTCACTTTTAACTTTTGCAGGTTGCGGGTCATAGCAGCTCCATGTGAGTGAGAAATCGAGGCCCAGTTCAATCCCTTTTCTGATGATCTCTGACTTTTTCATGGAAATGAGAGGCGCATTCACTTTGAATCTTAATTTGCCTTCAACAGATATTTTTGTCGCAAGGTTTGCCATCTCCTCAAATGCCTTCAGATATTCCGGTCTGCAGTCAGGATAACCGCTATAATCTATGGCATTGGCTCCGATAAAAATATTTTCCGCCAAAAGAACTTCTGACCATGCCAGAGCAAAAGACAGAAATATCGTGTTTCGAGCCGGCACGTAAGTGATTGGAATAGTTAAAAATTGAGAGTTAAGAGTTGAGAGTGAATCTTTAATTTTTCTTTTATTCTGGCTTCTGACTTCTGACTTCTGACTTCTGTTCTTTTTAGGTACTTCTATCTCTGATGTTAAGGCAGATCCACCGATCTCACGCAGGTCAAAATTAATGATGAGATGTTTTTTGACAGCAAAGGCTGATGCAACCATTTTTGCGGACTCAAGTTCTCTCTTGTGGCGCTGGTTATAATCAAAGCTCAGGGCATGTACGTTGTAGCCTTCAGATTTTGCAATTGCAAGTGCAGCAGAAGAATCAATCCCGCCGCTTAGGAGAACTACGGCCTTTTGAATATTTTTTTGCATAAATATCATCTTTCATCAGTAAATATCGTCAGATGTACCCTCCCGGGCGTCTGCCCCTTTGCTGAGAATGATGAATGTAAAGTCGTTATGTTTATAAATGTAAGGTTCCCCCCAGGGATCTAATCTTTTAGAAACCAGATCAGGTGACTCAGGATACGAGCCATGCTCGAATTTGTATGACTCTATTTTAAACCTAAGCCCATCAATGGCCTCTGAAGCATGGAATCTCTTGAATGTATCAGCAGAGCTGAAAAATACTGAAAACAGGGAGAGTAGAAATGCAGATAGAATAGCTAATATGGGTAGAAAACGATATGAAAATACAGCACTCCTCGACTCTACCGGAGGAGCATCAGTAATAACAGGCAAAACCTCTTTAGGCTGAATAATTCCTTTTTCAATAAGAGAAACAAGAGTCTTTGATACAGAGAAATCATCTTTCCCGGTAAAATCTATTATTGTACTGACATCGTTTTCTCCATCAACAAGTGAAAGAATTTCTCTTTCCTCTTCAGTCAATTCCTTTATATCTGCAGCCTTCTTTATAAATACAGTATCAAGTGTTATCTTGCCCTCAATAAGAGTCCATTCATCAACTATCCTCAACCCCTCCATGAGGATGTGCTGAGTATCAATTAAGAGGGGGATTTCCTTATCGACCGGGACTTCCTGTGGTGTAAACTCATATGATCCTTCTTTCCACCCGAATATCTGAACGACTGTCTCTTTTATCTGTCCCGTGATTATTTCCCCGATCTGTTCTTTCTGTACCATCCCCTTCTTAACAAGGATATTCCCGAGCCTTGCATGAGAACTGCGTTGTTCATCAAGCACAGCCTGTAATTCTTCTTCTCGTAAAATGCCCTTTTTTACAAGGACTTTCCCAAGCCGGTTTGCCTCTAACCTTCTCTTTGATTCTGCGCCTACAATATTCCCGTTGATGAAGAGCAGTCTTATCTTATCCATGCGGCCTTCAAGGGTGAGCACACCTGTCTTCCGCTGGAAAAAAATCAGCTGGAGTATGTCAGCGAGACCAAAATCTTTCAGAGATCCTTCTAAAGCCACCCTTTTGCAAGCCTCCGTCTTGTTATCATGTTAGATATAAAATATACCGCTATCATCAAAAATAGCGAACTTAAGTTTAACCAGAGATGTGAAAAGCCGGACATCTCTATTACGAATACCGAATTCGTTAAAGGAATAAAAAGGAAAAATAAAAATGCCCAGAGAAAGATGAAACCGTATAAAACACTTCCTGCATATATTTGACCTAAGCCAGGTATTATGAAAGAGATGATTTTTATTATATCTCTTCTCTTTTTCTGGTATTCATAAACAGTCAGAATTCTTGCAACCCGCTCCTTCGCGTCCAGTTCATCAAGCTTTACCAAAGATCTGTAACATTGCAGGCACATATGCCCCCATAGGATGTGTTTTTCACATTTATTGCAAAGGATCTTTCCGCACCTTTTACACCTGTAAGCTGTTTGTTTAAAGCGTTTGTCCATGATATAAAAAAAGATTGCCATTATTAATGCAAGCACAGGCATGAAGATAACCGGTACTGTTGATAACCCCAAAGCCGGAGTGCGAAATGTCGTTCCCCTGGAATATTTCCAGAGAGCAGAGAAGGGTAACCCCTCATCAACAACAAACCTGTTCGGGTTCCTCCCTGCTATGGTTCTGAACCTTGATACAGCATCATTATCCAATCTTTGTGCTGAGAGAAAATATTCCTCGCCTTTGTCAAAGTCGAGTGTTTCTCTGTATACCTGGCTGAGATTGTAAAGTACAGAAGGAAGTGCTTTCAGTTCAGCAGCTTTTCTGTATAGTTCCTTTGCTTTTTCTAAGTCTTTGATGGCAACATAGCAATTTGCAAGATTATTATATGTCCGGGGGTCGGGTTTTAGAGCAAGGAGTTTATTGTAGATATCTATTGCTTCGATATAACCGCCTTCACGCTTTAGTGCCAGAGCATATGAGAAGAGTTCGACAGAGTTATCCTTGTTTTTTAAGACTGAGAGTGCGTATGTGTTACCCTTTGATTCATTGACCTGCACAACGGCCTTTAATGTTCCCGAGGAAGGTGCGTTGAAAATCATTGAAAATGCAGAGAAGACAAGAGGCATGGAAAGCAGGAAGAGGAGGTAAAGATATACAATGACCCTGTCCCATTTTTTCATGTAGAAACTAATGATAATGAGTAATCCTCCTAATAAATAAAGAGGTCCGAACAAAGAGAACAGAAGAACAAGCAGGATAAGCGCCTTGCCGCCGGCCTCTTGTATATCATGGGAGAACAAGGGGATATCTTTCGGAAGCCTTATCATGACAATGATGAGCATGGCAGAAATAAAAGAGAGTATAGTACTCATGAACAAAGAGGAGGCCATCATGAATGACCACCAGAAATTCCTCTTATAAGCAGCTATCCCCTGCAATATGTAATCAAAGGCCTCAAATACTCCTTCAGGCTTGATATTAAAGCTGGCCTCTGATAATTCGAAGTAAACAGCAGGCAGGTCAGGAGAATACCTTAAGGCATCTCTCAGAAGACTCTTAGCCCGGGCATTGTCAACTTTTGATTGCTGTATGAGAAGGTATGAATAGGGCTCTGAGTTTCTTATGCCCCTGTTCAATTGTTCTTCATATACATCTGCACCAAAGGACAGACAAGGAATAAGGAGCAGATGTAAAAAGAGGAGAAAGGCGAATTTTTTCATGCCCGCTCTCCTATTTTCCTTTCAGTGCCTTTCATAAGCTTCTGAATATTATCTCTATGTCGAATTAATATAAGCATAGTGATTAGAATTGCTATGGTTAGTTTCCCTTTACTATCAGGGTCAAAGAGCAAGATATTTACCGGGAAGAGTCCGAATGCAACAATTGCTCCAAGGGATGAGTATTTTGTAAAAAAAACGACTAACAACCAAAGTAAAAGTGTTATCACAGCTGCCTGTGGTGTATAGATAAAAAGGACTCCAAGACTTGTCGCAACGCCCTTGCCTCCCTTGCCCCCTAAGAAAATTGAGAAATTATGTCCCAGGATCGCAGATATGCCAATAAGCCCTTCATATAAAGGTCCCACTCCCAAATACCTTCCTATTGCAACTGCAATGACGCCCTTAAAGATGTCCCCGAGAAGGGTTAAAGCAGCCGGCCATCTGCCGAGCGACCGTAATACATTTGTTGCACCGATATTCCTGCTGCCAACCTTCTTTAGATCGACCCCTTTCGCCTTTGCTATTATTATACCAAAGGGGATGGATCCAAGAATAAACGCAATAATCAAAAGCAGGCTTATTTTAATCATATACTCTTTTAGATCTTTTTCCCGAAAGATATTGTGTATTGTATGCCAGAAATAATGGACAACAGAAGAGCTATCTTCATGAGAACTATGCCGATGTCATAGAGATCTATCTCCATAATACTCCTCATAAGTATAAGACAAAGGACTGCTATTATCTGTAAGGTTGTCTTTATTTTTCCACCCATTTCAGCAGAGATTACTATATCTTTTGATAGTGCAACCACCCTTAAGCCTGTCACAAGGAATTCTCTCACGATAATGGTGATAGCTATCCACGCTTCAAGTCTATCCATGTCAACAAGGACAATCAGGGCAGATATGACCAGGAATTTGTCAGCAATCGGGTCAAGAATAATACCGAATTTTGTTATTTCCCCGGAACGCCGTGCAAAATAACCGTCGAAGAAATCAGTCAGCGAGGCAATACCAAATACAAAAGCACCGAATACAGGATGCAGATATACTGTGAAAACAAAGACAGGGATAAGAACAATCCTGCTTAGTGTAAGAGCTGTTGGAAGATTAAGTTTTAGAGTAGCCATCTAAAATGTCTTTCCATAACCCCTTTGCTTTCAGGAGAAAGTCGCAGATTTCTCTCACTGCGCCCTTGCCTCCCCTCTTGTTCGTAACCATTTTTGCAAAAGCCTTAACCTCATCATCTGCATCAGAAACAGCCACTGGTAGTCCGCACATCATGAGAACAGGGATATCAACGATATCATCACCAACATATGCTATCTCATCACTGTTCAGGGAATATTTCACAGAAAGATCCTTGTAAGCAACTCTCTTGTCATAACACGCCTGGAATATGTCTTTGATGCCCAGTTCGAGAGCCCTTCTCTCAACTACCTTTGAATGTCTGCCTGTTATCAGGGCTACCCGAATCCCTGCATTTATAAGCATTTTTATCCCGTGTCCGTCCCGAACATGAAAGGATTTTAATTCATTATCCTTGTTGTCAAGTATGATAGACCCATCGGTAAGGACACCGTCTACATCAAGGACGAGCAGTTTGATCTTTTGAGCGATTCTGCGTAGTTCTGTATCAGAAATATTTCTCATTATTATGTCGTAGCTTCAATAGTATAAGGTGTAAGAAAGAAAATTATTACATGAAAAGTATATCAAAGAAAATGAGAAATGTCATTGAGAAACATTGATAACTACGTGCAGGTATGTAGTCGTAACCGGCTATTATAAATCGATATTTTTTTCTTCCCTGGAAATGGAAGCAGCTGTAAAAAGATGAAAAGGCTTATTTGGCGGCAGATGGTCTCATGCTAAAATTGTAGATTCTCTGGTGGATATGCTTTGTTCCATCACAGAGCAGTTCAAATATATCTTCATATTTTGAATCGATTTTTTGAAAAATTTCTCTGCCGATAAAATTGTGCTTTGATGCCAGTTCCAGGCATGTTTGTGTTTTTGAGGCTGCCTGCGCTGCATCTGATAACTTATTCGTAAAAATCGATTCCTCCTCTTTTACGCGCCAGGCTTCTGCAAGATTGGTGCATACGAGCCTGGAATGACTCCTGACTTGATCAATTAAGTGATATTTTTCTCTCGGGAAACATTTTGATACCTCAAAAATTTCTTCAGATATTTCAACTGCAGTTTCGAACACAAAGTGATAAACCTCATAATCCAATCCACCATTTGTTCCTTTTTTCTCGTACTTCATCTTTTCAACCTCCTTATATTGAAATGTTATTTATTATCCCAAAGCTTCTTAATGCATCTCTGATAATATTCGTGGAAACAGGCTTCTCAAAATAATATGCTGCACCAAGGGTATATGCCTTTTTCATAATGTCCTGGTTCCCATAAGCTGTCATGAGAATAACCTGGGTGTCCGGATGACGTTCTTTAACGTAGCGAATAATGTCCAGACCTTCTTCTCCTGCAATGCCTGAAAGCCTGAGATCTGCGATAACAGCATCATAGGGGTGCTTATTCAAGAGTGCTTCAACCTCTTCGAAAGTTTCAGCTGTATCAACTTCAACTCCTGGCGATTGAAGCAGTTTCTTGAAAGCAATCAGAATAGTTATTTCATCATCTACTATAAGCACATGTTTAGGCATGTTTAATCCTTATATATAAAAAGCAAGATGGATGCCATACCACGGAAACTGTTGTAACTATAAGCCGAATAAAGATATTTTATATATTGTTAACTGGTAATGGATTCTCAGATGCGTAAACCCGAGTCTCATCGATGAGACTTGCAGATACTTTATGAGGGTGACTTTAGGGCTGGTCAGGCAGGAAATCTCTGCACATACAAGATGTTGTTTGATGAGAATGTTATTTTGGGGCTTGCTGAAATTTTTTCAGTTTCCTGTACAAAGTGGCTCTTGAGATGCCCAATGATTCTGCAGCCTTACGGGTATCTCCGCTGAAACGTCTGACAGCTTCTCTGATATGTGCTTCTTCGATATTTTCCAGATTATTCATATCCTTATCATGACTCATGAAAACGGGCTGCGATTCAAGGCTTGAGAAATGCTCAAGGGCTAACGACTGTCCGTATGCAAACAAAAGGCCTCTTTCTAATATATTTCTTAATTCGCGGATATTTCCCGGCCATGGATAAGCTTTCAGCAATTGCATTGCTTCTGAAGATATTTTGACATTGGGTGCCCCAAGATTTCCGAGAAGATGCAATACAAGTCCGGGCATGTCTTCTTGTCTTTCCCTCAGAGAAGGAATAACAATAGGAAGCACATTAATGCGGAAATAGAGGTCTTTCCGGAATCTGCCATGATGAGTTTCTTCCAGAAGATCCCTGTTTGTCGCACAGATAAGTCTGAACTCACTTCTTCTAACCTTCACCTCACCAACCCGCCGGTACTGTTTTTCCTCAATTACCTTAAGAAACTGGGCCTGTACACCGATATCCATATCACTTATTTCATCCAGGAAGAGAGTCCCGCCATCTGCAACCTCGATGAGTCCCTGTTTATCCTGCACTGCTGTTGTAAAGGCGCCCCTTGCATGACCAAAAAGTTCACTGGAGAGAAGATCTCCCCTGAGACTTGAACAGTTGACCTCAACGAAAGGCGCTGAACTGCATAAGCTGTTGTCATGCAGCCATCTGGCAAGAATGCCTTTGCCGGTACCGGTTTCTCCCAGCAGTATTACAGGAGAATCATTTTTTGCTGCAAGCGCGGCAAGATTCATAACTTTTTTCATGGCAGGGCTTTCGCCAAAATAGATCTGGTCCTTTTTCTCAAGCCGCTGGCTGGTTAGATCCTTTCGTCTGAGGGTTCCAAGTTCAAGGCTTTTTCTCAGGAAAATATCAAGATCCTGCATATTGACTGGTTTGGTGAGGAAATTATCTGCTCCACGGCGCATGGCATCTACAGCTATGGAGATGTCACCGAAACCAGTGATGACAATGATAGGGATGTCAGGGTAGTTCTCCCTGAACTCTATTATCCATTCCAGACCGCTTCCATCAGGCAGGTTGAGATCAAGCAGTACTGCATCAAAACGCTGGGATAAGAGCGCCTTGTGCGCATCAGAGAGACATGAGGCTTCCTGAACAATATAACCTGACCTCGAAAGATACTTCGTGAACCCGAATCTGGTTGCCTCTTCATCTTCAATTAAGAGTATTTTGGGTTTCATAGTTCAACCTCCTGAAGAACAGGAAGACTGATTTCTACTGTGCATCCAGGCGAAGGATCATTGTTCTTTATTGCTATATTACCACCGTGGGCCAAAATAGTGTTTTTGGCCAGGCTTAAGCCTAAGCCATTCCCTCTTTTTCTGGTGGTAAAAAACGGTTCGAAGACTTTTTGAAAGTTTTCTGCCGGCAATCCGGTACCCTGATCAATTATATGTATCCGTACAGTTATCCCCTTAGGGTTTGAGACGATAATCTGCATTTCACTCCCTTCAGGGCTATGCTGTGCTGCATTCTCTAATAAATTCAGGAAGACCTGCTGAAGTCGTGAACTGTCTGCCATAACAGTTAGATTGCTGTTGTGACCGGGCAGAACCATTCGGACCTTATGCGTTTTTGATAAGGGAGTCTGTTTCCATAAATCCATGGTAGCAGTGCATATTGATGGAATAAACTCCTGATGCAGGCTTGATGGCTGAATCGGTTTCCCGAGATCTAATAAATCCCCCATTAAACGGGACAGGCGCTCAACCTGGGTTCGAATGTGATCAAGGAAAGGCTTGTATTCAGGGTTATCTCCAATGTCCTGGAAGAGGGCTTCAGTGATTGCCAGTATAGCATTCAGCGGGTTCCTTACCTCGTGAGCAACGCCTGCAGCCACCTGTCCAAGAAGCTTCATCTTTTCCAATTGCCTCAGCTGCGTCTCCATGATGTTGCGTTCATACTCATAAGCAACATACCGCGCAAAGATTTCGATAAGGCGTATTTCATCTTCGCTCAATATCCGGTCTTCATAATCCATAGCACAGAGAGACCCTACTACTTTGCCACTAATATTTT
>Ga0209253_10001735_pt1 | contig 19213 bp, 13 predicted proteins | sample FrelakmetBRP12BR_FD_187145 | JGI IMG/M metagenome (GOLD analysis project Ga0209253, IMG submission 187145) | Freshwater lake sediment microbial communities from the University of Notre Dame, USA, for methane emissions studies - BRP12 BR (SPAdes)... | ecosystem: Environmental > Aquatic >... | reverse complement strand
GCAAGTACGATCCCATCTGTGTGGGGAGCTGTTACTGCCGCCACGAAGCAAAGCTCAGAGGGGAAGATGTCCACGGCATGCCGATCGAGGTGTGTATGTGGTTCGGAAAGCGAGGCGAGTTTGCAGCTGAGCGCCTCGGTGGACGAAAGGTGTCCAAAGAGGAAGCCATGAAGATCCTGGACAAAGCCGAGGAAGCCGGCCTTGTCCACATGAGCCGAAATACCACGGAGGAGATCGAGTTCCTGTGCAACTGCGACCGCTGGAACTGCGGAGTGATCAAAGCGGTTCTCAAACAACCGAAACCTGGCCTTATCTTCAATTCAGGTTTCCAACCTCTATTTGACGCGGAACGATGCACGGGCTGTGAGATCTGCGTGGATCGCTGCCCGCCGGGAGCATTAAAAATGGGGGGCGAGAACGTACCGGTCGTCAACCTCGACCGTTGCTTTGGGTGTGCCATGTGTGCCGCTGGGTGTGAGGAAGAGGCGATTGTCATGGAACCCAAGCCTGGTTTCCCGGAGCCTCCGAAAACCATGAAGGACCTTGTGACGGCTCTCAAGACCAGCGCGGCACGGCAGTAGCGGGATAAACTGGAATTGAAAGGCGCGAGGAAAGTCCCCCTTTGAAATCCCCCTGGAGGCTGTCCGGCAAATAATTCCCCCTCCCCTGGTGGGAGGGGATAAAGGGGAGGGGGCACAAAAAAGCTAATGAATACTCGCCCTCTTTTCCACCCCCACCCTTACCCTCCCCCGTCGAGGGGGAGGGGTTTTAGAAAGGGGGGTGGGATTGAATGGCAACCCCTTGATACCGTCTCTATTGACGAGTGTCTCCCGTATTTAGAGTGAAAGTGTCGTTCGGTCTGCATGGAAGCCACTCACGCCGCGCAGGAGATTCGGGCTTTGCGCCGGGGGGACGGAGACCTCAGCCTGGCGTGGAAGTCGAGAACGGCCTGGATGTATTCTGCGGGCCGTTCCTCGTAGGTGTTGTGGCCGCAATTGGGCAGCACCATGAGCTCTCCGTAGAGGAGATGCTTGTAGAACGCCACGCCCTGTTCCACGGCAAAGATAAAACTCCTGTCCGGGTAAATGACAAGGCTAGGGCACGTCACGGAACGAAGGGTGTTCCTGAGGTCAAAGTAATCTTTTCCGTAAGCCCCTCCGAACAAGCGGAACTGGTTAAAGAGAGTTTCCGCGTTTTTGTCTCCGTGCCAGTCCAAGAATTTCGCTCTCAGGTCCAGATCCAGCTCTGAGAAGGTCTTTGTGAACTTGATCGCGTTCAGTTCCGTCATCGGAACTTCACTGAAACACTGGGTGCTTGAAGTCACCAGGCTTCTGACCTGCTCGGGATACTTCGCCGCGTAATCAACGGCAACCACACCGCCTTCACACTGTCCCACCAGATGGCAGGGCCCGATTCCAAGGTGAGCCTTGAGCTCGGCCAGCCCTTGCACGCTGTCCGACCGAAATCCGTCACTCACATAAAATTCAAGATACTCAGCGCCTCCCTCAGAGCGGCCGTATCCTCTCCTGTCATACTGGACGACCCGGTACCCGGCCTTCACCAGGGCCGGAAAGATGTCTTTCCACATCTTGGTGCAGCCGAAACCATGGTGCAGAAGAATCAGGGTTTCCCCTTCTCCGTGGCTTTCGTAGTATACCTTCAGGTTGTTGATCGTGATATACGGCACAGAAACCTCCATTTCTCCGGAGTCGCGTCAAGAACGAACCTCCGGAGTTTTTACTGCAGTCTAATACGCACTAAATGAATTGTCATATTGCTGAGTCGCTCAAAATCCCCCCATCCCCCCTTTAGCAAAGGGGGGTGAGGGGGGATTTGGGTTTGCGTTCGGATTAGGAAAAATGAAAAGGTGGAAGAGGTGGGTGCCGGAGGTCATTTCCGGTGCCCCAGGAGTTCTCCCGCCTTTGCAGAGAGCTCTTTGATGCTGAAAGGTTTTTGGATAAAGCCGTCGCAACCCCGGTCCATAATCTTCTTGGCTTCTCCATCGAGGCTGTATCCGCTCGAAAGAAGAAACTTGACTCCGGGATCTGAACGCTTCAGGCTGTCAAACACCTCACCCCCGCTTAATCCGGGCATGATCATATCCAGCATGACGAGTTGAATCTTGCCCCTTTGGGTCCCGATCAGCTCAATCGCCTCCTCTCCGCTCCCTGCCACCCACACCTGGTATCCAAGCCCCTCGAGCATTCCTCTGACCACTGCGCGAACCATCTCTTCGTCATCGACAAGGAGCACGCCCTCTGAACCTCTTCTGATTTCCACTTCTAAACCCGGATCTTTTGTCACCTCTTTATCCGATACCGGGAGGTAGATATGAAAGCTTGTCCCCACTCCTTTTTCGCTTTCCACGTCGATGATCCCGCCATGGTTCTTGATGATGCCATAGGCTGAGGCCAAACCCAAACCCGTCCCTCGCCCCATCTCTTTTGTCGTAAAAAACGGTTCAAAAACCCTCTGTCGCGTCTGCTCATCCATGCCCACGCCTGTGTCCATGACCGTCACTTTCACATATCGACCTGCCTTCACATTATGGGGCTGCACTTCTTTTTCAGTGAGAAGAACATTTTCTGTCTCTATATAGAGGTCTCCCCCTCCAGGCATCGCTTGCCATGCATTCACATAAAGATTGAGGAGGAGCTGTTCGATCTGGCTCTGATCGACTTCCGCAGGCCATGTCCCTTCCTGATACTTGCCGTGAATCCTGATCTCTTTCTTCGTCCGGCCAAACATCTGAGCGCTTCGGTGAATCAGAACATTCAGGTCCGCAGGTTTCACCTCGTATTTTCCCCCTCGCGCAAAACCCAGAAGTTGCCTTGTCAGAGCGGCCGCATTCTGCACATACCTCTCAATGCCCTTCAGATGCTCGAAAGAAGGGTGGGAAGGGGTCGAGTCCAGAAGCATGAGCGAGGTCCTCCCCTGGATCCCCATCAGAAGGTTATTGAAATCATGGGCTATCCCTCCAGCGAGAGTTCCAATCGCATGCATTCTCTGCGCATGGTGGAGCTGGGACTCCAGCTTTCGCCGTTGCTCTTCAGCTCTTTCTCGCTCTTGGAGTTCCTTTCTCAACTTGGAGTAGAGGAGGGCATTGTCAAGGGCGATCGATGCGATCTCGGCGAAGCGGGACAGAACCGAGATCTCGGTGGTGGTGAACTTCCTATCGGAACTGAAATACCCCAGTCCGATGACCCCGTTCACTCTACTCTCCGACTTAAGCGGCAATCCCACAATGGCACAAAGATCATCAAAACGGCTGTCCGGGGACCGGTTAACCCAGGAGCGGTAATCGTCCACGATCATGGGTTCGCCCGACAGGAACACTTTTCCGGAAAGGCCCTCTCCAGGCCTAAGCCGAAAATCCACCATGTCCCTGTAAGCTCCTACCCCAATCTTCAAAACCAAATTGCCGCGATCCGGGTCGTACAGATAAATGAACCCGTGAGGTGTTCCAATCAACCGGGCAGCCCTTTCGACGATGGCCCCGAGGACTTCTTCTGCTTCCAGCCGGCTGACCAAACCAAGGGCTGTTTCATGCAGGGCGTCGAGGTATCCTTTTTCGCTTTTCAACGCGAGCTCCGCCTCTTTGCTCCTGGTGATATCCATGGCCACCTGCAACCGGACGATGCGGCCGTCCACCCATTTGATGGCCCGGTCGTAGTTGATATACCATTTACCGGTAATCGGGTTTCTGTCTTCCCGAACGCAGACGCCCGTGGGTTTGCCATCAGAGTCGACGAGCTGGGGGTTGGTGCAATGAGGGCAGGGCTTGGAATCCCCTCGAAAAACTTTCCAACAGGTCTTCCCTACCAAATCGCGGCCGAAGATGTTCTTCATATACTGATTCATGAAGAGGATCTTGTATGTTTTCATATCGGCCACATAGATGGTGGCGTCAATACTGTCCAGCACCGTAAGAAGGGTTGAATGGGATTCCTTCAACGCCTCTTCCGCTATCTTCCGACCCGTCACATCCCTCACGAAGGCCCACATTCCGATAGTTTTCCCCTTTTCGTCCTTGCGGAGGTATGTCCTCAGCTCCACCGGGAATGTGGAACCATTTTTCTTGATATATTCCTTTTCATAGACATTGGAATAGCCTCTTGTGAAAACCTGTTTCTTTAGAATACCCGCTTCCATGGAATGCCATTCCTTAGGGGTTAGATCCTCATAGGTCTTAGCTTTGAGTTCTTCTTCCGTGAATCCCAGTAACTCCTGAAAGGCCGAGTTGGACTCCAAGATCTTGCCGCTCAAATCCACCAGGGCATATCCGTCACGGCTTCCCTCAATAAGCTCGCGGTATCTCCTTTCAGAATCCCGCAGCTTTTCCTCAGCCTGTTTCCTTTCCGTGATATCCACGATGACACAGTCAAAGTAGGCAGCTTTTCCCGAGACGGCATCGCAAGCCACTCTCGCGCTGACGGTGGCCCAGAGGAGAGTGCCGTCCTTTTTTTTCAGGTGCCTGTCCGTGGCCAGGATGCTCTTTTTCTTGAGGAGGGAATCAGAGAAAACTTTTCGCCGACCCGGGTCCATATAAATGTCGGAAACCTTGGTTTTCTTCAGTTCCTCCTCGGAGGTGAAACCGAACATGCGCAAAAAAGTCGGGTTGGCCATCAGGAAACGGCCGTGGGGGCCTGGCGTGCAGCGGTATATGCCCACGGGTATGTTTTCGATCAGGGTCCGGTATCGCGCCTCACTTTCTCGCAGGGCCACTTCCGATTTCTTCCGTGCGGTGATATCCCGATAGCTGGCGTATGTGGCGATCTGCTCTTTCCCGGCCCAAACCGGCGCCGCCATCAAATCCACGTAGACTTGAGAGCCGTTTTTCTTATATCGAATATCTTCCATCCGGACCTTTTGCCCGTGGCCGACCTGATCCGTGATATGAGCGGCTTCATTAAGTCTGTCTTTTCCGGCGACAAGATCATCTGCTGTTTTGCCGAGAGCCTCTTTGGGTGTGTAACCGAACATCCGTGTGAACTGCGGACTGACCCTGGTGATGCGATGTCCTTTGTCCGCCAGAACAATCGCTTCAGGAGCGCTGTCAAAGAACAACTCGAGATAGGCGTTCTGAATCTTCAACGCCTCTTCCACCCTCTTTGCCTTGTGGGCATTCCTCTCCAGCGCCTTCACTCGCTTTTGAAGGTCGTCATAGGTTGGTTTTCGTCTGATCATTTCAGCCTCCAAGAAGGAATAACAAACCCATGCCCTTGTAGGGAAGGGGTCGTGTGATTCATGGAAGGGAGCTAAGACCCTGAGGATTGATTTAATCCAGGACGTGAATGTTTTTCGTCCTGCACATGTCCTTGAGGACCTTCGGCCAGACCGTGACGCTGACTTCGCCGAGATGAGCCTTCTTGAGGAGAAGCATCAGGGTGCGGGACTGGCCGATGCCTCCTCCGATGCTGAGAGGGATTTCATTCCTGACGATCGCCTGGTGATAAGGGAGCTTGAGCCAATCGAGCTGGCCGGTCATCTCCAATTGCGTTTTTAGGGTTTCAGCGTTCACACGGATGCCGCCGGACATGAGCTCGTGGCGCCGCTTGGTCACCGGGTTCCAGACCAGGATGTCCCCGTTCAGCCCGTTCATGGGCCGGCCCTTTTCGGAAACCGTTTCCGTCACCCAGTCATCGTAGTCTGCGGCCCGCATTTCGTGGGGATATCCATCCTGGAGGGTCCATCCGATGCCGATAATAAAGAGGGCAGGGTATTTTTGAATGACCAGGGTCTCGCGCTGCTTGCGCGGGAGGTCTGGGTACATGTCCAGGATTTCCTCGGCGTGGAGGAAGGTGATCTCGTCGGGAAGGCTTGGGCACTTGTCCGACCTGAGTTTAGGAAAAAGCTGCTGGAGGTAAATTTCCGCGCCCTTGATCACTTTCCAGATCTTCCTGACCGTGTCCTTGAGTGTGTCGAGATTGCGCTGTTCCGCGGTGATGGCTTTCTCCCAGTCCCACTGATCCACGTAAGCGCTGTGGTCGTGATCCAGAAAGTAGTCTTTTCGCACGGCTCGCATATCCGTGCAGAGCCCTTCACCGACCTGCATCCCGAACTGCTTCAGGGCCATCCTCTTCCATTTGGTGGCCGCCTGCACCACCTGGGCGTCCACCGGATGCTTGTCGTAGTCATTGGAAATGTGGAACTGGATCGGAGTCCGTGAGCCGTCCCGGTCCAGCATGTCATTGACACCGGTCTCCACGTCCACGATGAGAGGAACGGTGACCATCATGAGGTTGAGTTCCTTGCAGAGATTCTCCTCAATGAAGTTCTTCGCTTCAAAGACGGCCTTTTGAGTTTCCTTGGGGGTGAGCAAGGATGAATAATCTTGAGGCAGGGTTTTTTCCAACTCGGCGTAGTTTCCAATGCCTGGTCCAACGAGATCCGCTTTCTTGTCGTGGAAAGGTTTGGCCATACGTTTTGCTCCTTTTGTCATTTACTTTGCAGGTTGTGGGTCTGCCCTTGCGGAAAGGTTTGCCGATTCTAATGGGATTCATCGGTCCAGTCAACAGCATCCTTCAGAAGCTTTTTTGGCAGCCACCTCAGTCTTCTGGTATAGAAAGTCCGTCGTTGACAGAACAGGGTTTCTCTTTCTATACTCGCCCGAGAAAGATCAGGGCTTCGAGAGTCTCGATTCAAGAAAGGCAGTAGGACGTGCAAAAGGATTCTGTTCTTGAAATCATCGCTCACGGCGCGTGGAATGGGGGGACGGTCCAGGATAATTCCCTCTATGAGAACAAGGGGATGTTTTTCAAAGGGGACATCCCTGTTGATGATCAATCTATTCAGAGCCGGATTGGTGTGAAGACCAGGGTCGTGGCACCGGAGGATGAGAGAATCGGGGTCACGGCCATGTCGGCCCTTCTTCAAGAAAACCCTATTGACCCGTCAAAAATCAAACTGGTCATTGGCGCGACCAATGTGGGAGAAGACAAATATGATCCGGGGCCGCTGATCAGAACTCCTTACGAGCTGATTCGCAACGCTTGCCCGAATGCTATGGTTCTTGACCTCTACGCCGGTTGCCCGGGTTTCAACGTGTCTGTTGAGGTTGCTTTTGTGCTTTCTGTTTCGGGTTTGCTGAGGGCAGGAGATATCACGGTCATAGTAGGAGCGGAAAACATACACAGGGCTAAGGCGTTCAAACCTCTTGACACTTCGAATATTATTTTTGGAGATGATTCCCTCGCCACAGCGCTCCAAACAACGACCGACAGCAAAGCCACAGGTCGCTATTCCTGTGAGGGCAGAGAGAGATTCCCCTTTGGCAGTGATTTCATGACAGACATTGCTCAGGCATTGGTCCGCTTGGGTGAAGGTTATCATATCGACGGCATTATCGTCGACAATCAGCTGGGGAAACTCCTCCACAGAGTCCCTGCAACCGCAGCAAGGGTGCAGCACCGGTTCGTCGAACTCCTTTATCCCGAAGAGCAATCGAGAGGAGCGTTCAGTCGTTTTGGAGAAGCCCTTGCCTTCTATGAAAGGAAGGTGAACTCCTTTGCCTTTGACATCATGACCCTATCCAAAGGCCCCGGCTTGCTTGAAACGATTGCCAAAGCCTATCTGGAATCCGGAAAATGCGGTGTCGTAGCCTCCGTGTTTCTGTCCCACGAGGGCATCGAAGTGGCTTTTCACTGCGGCGAAGGCTTTGCCCAGAGGAAACCTTCCCATGGAATCGTGGATACCCACACCAGAACTCACGGATGCTTCGCGGATTATATACAGGCCGTTTCTGAAAACGGGGATATTTTTGGAGATATGAACGGCAAGGGCGTTTTCCTGTACGCCACCCGGGGAGCGAAGGCCCATGTGGAGGATTTCCTTGGAAGAAACAGCCTGAGTCTCGAGGACCTGAATCTCCTGATCGAGCATCAGGCCAATTTTGCCATGATCCCCATGACCCTGGAAAGGCTGATGGATAAAGGCGGTGATCGCCGAGATATCAAGCAAGCCGTTATGGACTATCTCGCGAACCGGATGATTACGAACATCCACAGAAGAGGAAATTGCTCTGTGGTTTCCATGCAGAGGCTCCCCTATGACCTGCAAAGAGGTGCCCTTGAGGAGGACGTGGTTCAGGGGTATCCGGTCAACAAGAATCTCGAAAAGCTAAAATCGTCGAAGATCATCCTGAGTGACTCCGTGGGGGCAGGCATGAGCCGGAGTTCCTTTCTGCAGAGACTGTGAGGAATGAGAGGAAAGATTTCTCGCGATGGGTCGCTCGGCACCCATAAGGCCTGCCAGGGATTCCTGCTCGCCCATAGAAAAACCCGCAAGCAAGCATTGTAAAATCTAGTGAGTTGGCCGGGTCGTGAGAGGCAATTCGTACTTCTTCATCTTCTTGTAAAGGAGAGAGCGGTGAATACCGAGGGCCTGCGCAGCCCGTGCCTTGTTGTAATTCACGGACTGGAGGGCATAAAGGATGGCTTCCCTTTCCGCCCTGCTCTGAACACGTCTGAGGGAAGGGTTGTTGGAGAGCCCGGTTCCTCTGTTCCCCCGATGGATGTGCGGAGGAAGATCGCAGGGGTAGATGATGTCTCTTTCCAGGTAGGAGACGACCCGCTCGAGCACATTGGAGATCTCACGCACGTTTCCATGCCAGTCACAGCTCGTGAGAATTTCTTGAGCTTCGGGACCAAGGGAAATTTTCTGAAGTCCTGAATCATGGGCAATGCGTTTCAGGAGATGCTCCACAATAGGGAGGACGTCTTCCCTTCGTTCACGGAGCGGAGGGATGTGCAGGGTGATGACGTTGAGGCGGTAAAACAGATCCTTGCGGAAACGGTTCTCCTCGAGCATGTGTTCAAGATCATGGTTTGTTGCGGCCAGCAATCGGAAATCAGTTTTAATCAGCGACGTTCCTCCAACCCTTTCAAACTCTTTTTCTTCCAGCACGCGAAGCAGCTTCGGCTGCATCTCAATGGGCAGATCACCGATTTCGTCCAGGAACACGGAACCATAATTGGCCAATTCAAATTTCCCCGGTTTCCCTGTGGAACTCGCGCCGGTGAACGCGCCTTTTTCATAGCCGAAGAGCTCTGACTCAAAAAGATCCGCTGGAATGGCGGCGCAGTTGACCCGGACAAAAGGATAAAGCCTTCTGGAGCTCGCGTGATGAATGGCCTGTGCCAGAAGCTCTTTGCCGGTGCCCGACTCCCCGGTGATGACCACCGGGAGACTGGTTGCCGCGGCTCTGAGGGCTTGTCTTTTAAGGCCGCGGAGCGCCGAGCTCTCCCCTACCATGCTGTCCATGGTGTATCGCGTGGAGCGAAGAGAGAGCAGTTCCTTTTCATAAAGGCTCAGTTTGGATTCAAGGAAAGACACTTTCTCGGCCAACTTGCTCGCTGTGCTGGCGCTGTCAAACAAGACCAGCCCGAGAACGGCAACGATTCTCCCGTTCTCCTTGATGGGGATGCGGTGGACGAGAAAAGCCCTGTCTTTGAACTGATGAGGATAGTTGACTTCCGCTTGTCCGGTTTTCGCGACTATGTGAAGTCGGGAATTGACCCCGAGTTCCGAGGCATGCTTGCCGATTTCTGCGGCGGGGTCAATGTTGAGGAATCGAGCATAGGTGTCGTTGATATAGACGATATAACCTTCATGATCCGCGACGATCACTCCCACCTGCATGTTGTCCAGGAGTTTCCTGAAGAAGCCTCTTTGCTTGGTCAAGGCCTGGACCCGGTCTACTGCTTTGTGTTCTACAGCCATGACACCCCTCCGTCTCGATAAAGGGACATGTCTCTAGATTGAGACACGGTAGGCTTTTTCTTTTGGAAAAGCAACAGGGATAAACGGCTGGACGAAAAGGGCAGAAAACCACGAAATAAGAAAGAGTTAAGCCACAGAGACCATCTTTTATCCTTCCTGGCACCGATTTCGCAATACTAGAAATGTGGATTCTGCGAAGAGCTGATGGGCTCTGAATTCCTGCCGTGTTTTGGACTTCACCGTAACCCTTTCTTCCACCTCTTAGGCCAAGGAGGGGGCCATGAACATCGGATCACTATTCACGCATCACGCCCGTTATCGACCGAACAAATTAGCCGTGGTCTTTCAGGACAAGCGACTGACCCATCTGGAGTTCAACAAGAGCATCAATCGCCTCGCGAATGCCTTGCTGGCGCTGGGCATCCAAAAGGGAGACAAGGTGGCGACCGTGCTACCAAACAGTTTGGAGCAACTCGAGGTTTATTGGGCCTGCGCCAAGATTGGAGCGGTTGTGGTTCCCCTCAGCATTCTGCTGCGAGGCAAGGCCATAGCGACCCTGCTGCGGGACTCTGACTCGGTCATGCTCATCGCCAACAGCAGCTTTGTGGAGACCATTGATGCCATCAAGCCGGAACTCCCGGCGATCGCGCATGACCGGTATCTTCTGATCGACGGGTCACGCACAGGGTACCGGGACTATCATGCTCTCAAAGCTGCGGCGAGCGAACAGGAACCCGGTGTGGAGGTCCATGAGGACGATGCTTTCAACATCATGTACAGCAGCGGGACCACCGGGCTGCCGAAGGGGATCGCGCACACTCACAAGATCCGGGCCGCCTATGGGACTTCTTTCGCGGCCTGCTACCGGATGACTCCGGAAAGCTTCACCATGCATGCGGGCGCCATCGTCTTCAACGGCGCTTTTGTGGACATGATGCCCACCGTCTTCGTAGGCGCGACCTACATGCTCCTCCCGCAGTTCGAGCCGGTCTCGTACATCGAAACGATCGAAAAGGAGAAGGTCACTCATGTCATGATGGTTCCCGCCCAGATCATCGCGGTTCTCAATGCGCCGAACTTTTCACCCAAGAAACTCCAATCCCTGGAAATGATTCTCTCCCTGGGCGCGCCCCTTCATCGAGAGCACAAGGAAAGGCTCAACAAGCACCTGCCCGGGCGATTCTACGAACTCTACGGGCTCACCGAGGGATTTGTCACGGTCCTCGACAAATACGACTACCCGTCCAAGCCGGATTCCGTGGGGGTGCCGCCTCAGTTCTTTGACATGAAGATCCTGGACGAAAAAGGAAAGGAACTGCCCCCGGGGGAAGTGGGTGAAATCTGCGGCAACGGGCCCATTCTCATGCCCGGCTATTACAAACGGCCGGATCTGACAAAGGCTGCCGTTGTGGACGGCTGGCTTCATTCGGGCGACCTGGGCTATGTGGACGAGGACGGTTTTCTCTATCTCGTGGACCGCAAGAAGGACATGATCATCTCAGGAGGGGTGAACGTCTATCCCAGGGACATCGAAGAGATCGTAGTCCAGCATCCGGCAGTCCGTGAGGCTGCTGTTTTCGGCATACCGGACGACCGATGGGGCGAAACCCCGGTCGCGGCGGTCATCTTGACCTCTGCCGGTGCCGTAACGGCTGAGGCCCTCAAGAACTGGATCAATGATCAGGTGGAGGCCAAGTTCCAGCGGGTTTCCCAAGTTATGATCATGGATGGTTTTCCCCGGAACGTGGCCGGTAAGACCTTGAAAAGGGAAATGCGCGAGAAGTTTTGGGCGGGCCGGGAAACAAAAGTGTAGCCGGGTTTGAATCTGCAAAAGAAAGGAGGTGAGCCAAGAGAAAAGCGTTTGGAAGCCGACTTCTTCTCAACCCTTTTGGTTCTCAAAAGTTCTTGTGGATGGAGGAGTCAAGCGGTCTCCCCACAAGGTCCAGAACCCTTTACTTAGTGGAGGTGGGATTATGAAGAAACAGACCCTGTTGGTTTTCTTGATATTCGCCGTGGCGATCAGTTTCACCCTAGCCGTAGCGGTTGAGGCTCAAACGGTCAAATGGAGAATGGCCACAGGCCGCACACCCGCCCTGACTCCCTACCACGAGGCGGATTTGCACTTCGCAGAGATGGTCAACAAAATGAGTGGGGGAAAGATGGTGATTACCGTCCACCCCGCGGGTGAACTCATGCCGGCCTTTGAAGTGTTCGACGGCGTCAGAAAGGGCGTTGTCGAAGCAGGGGCTGCCTGGTCCACCTACTGGACCGGCAAGAACACAGCCTTTGACCTGTTCTGCTCGCTCGGGTTCATGATGACCGCCTCCGACTGGATGACATGGCTTTATGACGGCGGGGGTTTGAAACTGGGACAGGAGCTTTACGGGAAATACAATATGATGTTTTTCCCGATTTGCGTGACCGGTCCTGAGTCAGGCTTTCGTTCCAACAAACCCATCAAGACCCTTGCGGATTTCAAAGGAGTCATGTTGCGAACCGGCGTCCTTCAGACCATTTGGGCTTTGGAACAGGTCGGCGCCAAGCCGGTCAGAATTCCGGGCGGCGAAGTGTATATGGCGCTCAAGCTGGGAACCATCGACGGTGCGGAGTTCGGAGCCCCGTCGACGGACTGGAATTTGAAATTTCAGGAGACCACAAAGTACTGGGTGACCCCGGCGGGTTGGCATCAGGTGGGCTGCGTTTCCGACCTCATGATCAATTTGGACGCTTGGAAGAAACTGCCGCCGGACCTGCAGGCCGTTGTGGAGAATGCCGCTATGGCAAACATGGTTTGGTCCTACGCCAAAGCGAATTGGGATGCCATGGAGGCCGTGGAAAAGTTCAAAGCAGCAGGCATTCAGGAAAGCCGCCTGGACCAGGAGGCCCAGGACAAGCTTGAAGAGCTGTGCGTCAAGTTCATGGAAATGGAGTCGGGAAAAAATCCGGATTATGCAAAGATCGCCAAATCCATCAGCGACTACTTGAAGCGGTTTGACAAGGTTCGCGACATGGAGGGTCGCTTCAAATCCGGAACAGTCCTGAAAACTTATCCTGAGATCAAGTAGCCTGTTCCCTGGGAGAGGCTCCCCGGATCTCCAGGTCCCGGGGAGCGTCTCTTCTTCCTTCTCCCCACGGCTCCTCGACATACGGGAGGATCTATGAGCCTGCGAACATTTGTAAGAATTTGCGACAGCATCAGTGATTGGGTCGGGCGGAAATTTGCCTGGGTTGCGGTTCCCATCGCTATCCTGGTCCTGTATGAGGTGATTTCCAGAAGAATATTCAACAACCCTCATCTTTGGGCATTAGACACGGCCACCCTCTTGTATGCCGTTCATTTCATGATGGTGGGCGCCTACGGTCTGCTGCACAACAGCCATGTCAACATCGATACGATTTACGTGTATCTCCCCCGCCGATGGCAAGCCGGTTTGGATTCGGCCAGTTATCTCCTCCTGTTCTTCCCCTATTTCTTTATCTTTCTGTATGCGGGAATGGACCTTGCCGTTGAATCCATAGCAGCGGGAGACAGGACCGTCACGGGTGTACCCATCATTGTTCCGGTGATGAAAACCTTAATCCCCCTGTCCTCTTTTTTCATCTTGCTGCAAGGTCTTGCCCAGTTTGTGCGTAGCCTGCACCTGTGCCTTCGCGGGAGGGAGCTATGATCGAACTTTTCAGTGTTGAGACGATGTCGATTTTGATGCTGGCCGTTCTCATTTTCGTGATGATGTTCGGCCACCCCATCGCCTTTGTTTTCGGCGGGGTAGGGCTCATCTTCGGCTATCTCCTGCGGGGCCCGGCAGTCATGTACATGTTCACCAGCCAGGCCATGGGGACCATGGACAGCGGAATTCTGGTCGCCATCGTGATGTTTATCTTCATGGCGAATTTGCTGGTCAAATCCGGCATTGCTGAGGAGCTCTTCGAAGCCATCCGCTGGCTCATGGGTCCTTTGCGGGGAGGAGTCGCCATTGCCGTGATCATGGTGTGCATGATAATTGCCGCCTGCACCGGGATTGTGGGCGCCGCGGTCGTGTCCATGGGACTTGCGGCGTTGCCGGTGATGATGAAGTACAAGTATGAAAAGAAATTGGCTGCGGGGACGATATGTGCCGGCGGCACATTGGGCATCATGCTCCCTCCGAGCGTCATGCTGATTGCGCTGGCAGACTTGACAGGGTTGTCAGCCGGCAAGTTGCTCGTTGGCGGGCTTTTCCCAGGGTTCGTTCTCGGAGGACTTTACATCACATACATTGCGATTCGATGCGGGCTTAATCCGAAACTGGGTCCGCCGCTCTCGCTCGAAGAGCGTGCCTCTACGCCGGTCAGCGCAAGAATCACCATGGCCTTCAAGGCCATACTGGCGCCCGGCGCATTGATCGTGCTCGTGCTGGGGAGCATTTTCACCGGGACCACGACAGTGAGGGAAGCGTCAGGTGTCGGAGCGGTCGGCTCTTTCCTGATCATCTTGATCTACCGTCGATTCAGCTGGAAGATGCTGCAGGAAGCCCTCCAGGGTACGGCGAAGAGCGTGGCCATGGTCATGTTCATCATCCTGGCAACCAACTGTTACACGGCGGTCTTTCTGGACTTCGGCGGCGGCAAGGTTATCATGGACTACATGGTGGCATCGGGCCTTGGGAAGTGGGGCGTCTTTTTCATTATGATGCTGATCATTTTTATCCTGGGCATGCCCATCGAGTGGGTGGGCATCATCTACCTCGTCATACCGATTTTCCTTCCAATTGCTGTCAAGTTTGGCATGGACCCTCTGTGGTTTGTGATTTGCGTTGCCGTCAATCTGCAGAATGCTTTTTTGTCCCCTCCTGCGGGTGCTACCATATTTTATCTCTTGGGGATCTCCAAAGGAACATTGACGACGATGGACGTTTTTAAGGGGGTGATACCCTTTGTTATCCTTCAGCTGATTGGCTTGGGTATCTGCATTGCCTTTCCGGAGGCGGTCCTGTGGCTGCCTAACATGATCAAATGAACAGGTTGAAATCCGGGTTGATGTCGGCCCCGACTGGACTGGACGCCGGATAAGAATCGAGAGGGAGGGCACCTCCCTCTCGTGAATTCTCCCAAGAAAGGAGCTTCAAAATGAAAAAAGCATTCATGCTCGTATTGACCAGCTTCATTGCTATCGTCTTGTTGGTGAGTTCTTCTTATGGTCTCGATCAAGTGGTGGAAAAGAAGACCTTCACTCTCAAAGAGCTGACCCTGACAAGCGGAAAGAGAATCGCACCGGTCCAGGTCGGCTACGAGACCTACGGCACACTTGCGCCGACCAAGGATAACGTCATCCTCATCTGCCACTTCTACTCAGGGACTTCCCATGCTGCCGGCAAATACTCTGCTGACGACAAAGTGCCCGGATATTGGGATGCCATCATCGGGCCGGGCAAGCCCTTTGACACTAACAAGTATTTCATTGTGAGTTCGGACACGCTGGTGAACATCAACCCGAAGGACCCGAAGGTCATTACGACCGGACCGGCCTCGATCAACCCTCAGACAGGGAAACCCTACGGGATGTCCTTTCCCATCGTCACCATCCGGGATTTTGTGAATGTCCAGTATGAACTTCTGAAGTCCCTTGAGGTGAAGAAACTAAAAGCGGTTACGGGAGCCTCCGGGGGAGGCTTGCAGACTTTTCAGTGGGCCGTGGCCTACCCTGATTTCGTAGAGAGGATCATTCCTATAATTTCGACGCCGAGGTTGCACCCCTGGCTCATCGGCTGGCTGAAACTGTGGGGAGACCCCATCAAGCTGGATCCCAAGTGGAACAAGGGGGACTACTATGGCAAGGAGGAACCCAGGGATGGAACCGCGTACTCCTTTATGGTGGTCACCCTGAGTGCCATGTGGGAAGAGTGGGCTGAAAAGAGCTTCGAGCGTAAATGGGCGGACCCGGGTAAGAACCCCTCTGAGAGTATGGAGAACGAGTTCCTTGTGGATGCCGCCCTTTACAAGGGGGCCCTGGGGAGGCTGGCCACCGCAGATCCGAACTCCATGCTGTACATGAACAAGGCTTGCTCCCTCTTCGATATCGGGCAAGGCTTCAGCTCCTTTGATGACGCGGTGAAGACCATCAAGGCGAAAGTTCTCATGATCGGAGCGGATACAGACCTTCTTTTTCCCGTGGTTCAAATCAAGGAGCATGTCAACCAGTTTAGGAAGCTGGGGAAAGACGTCTCCTACTTTGAGATCACAAGCGGTTTCGGCCACCTCGGTGGGGTGATGGCCATCTCTCAGGCCGCTCCGATGATCACCTGGTTCATGGAAAACTAGTTCAGTGTCTCAGTGACGCCTTTACAATTCTGTCATTTCGAGCGAATGCGAGAAATCTTGCGTTGATCAGCGGTTACAAAGATCTCTCCCTCCGGTCGAGATGACAAGCGATGGTCGAGACACTACACTAGATTGGATCGTTTTCTTTGCAAAGGGAGGACCTCTATGCAAAAGCGGAGAAAACTGGGAAGAGGCGTGGCGATCGTCGGTGCAGGCATGTCCAAGTTCGGCATGTTCAAGGACCGGGATTCCAAGGATCTTTTTGCAGAAGCATTCAAGGAGATGTTTTCCAGCGTTGACAAGGGGATGGATCCCAAGGACATCGATGCGCTCTACCTTGGAAACTTCAGCAATGATTTCTTTGTGCACCAGGCCCATTGGGGGCCCATTATTTCCGATGTCATCGGCCTCTACCCGAAGCCTGCAACGCGAACAGAGGGTGCATGTGCGTCGAGTGCCCTGGCGTTCCGAGAGGGAGTGTTTGCCATTGCCTCGGGGTTTTACGATATGGTGCTCGTGGGAGGCGTGGAAGAAATGTCCAAGCGGACCACGGAAGAAGTGGCTGAAGGGCTGGCTTTAGCCACATCGCCCTACGAAAGCCGGGTAGGTTTTACCTTTCCCGGGGCGTTCGCTGCCGTGGCAACAGCGTATTTTGCAAAACACGGAGCCACCAGGGAACATCTGATGAATGTGACGATCAAGAGCCACAACAACGCACCCCTCAATCCTAAAGCCCAATTCCCCATGACCATCCGCGATATGATGAACATGAAAATAGAGAGTGCCAAAAGGAAGGGAATTCCCGTGCCCGTGTGGGAGGATGAGAAGGCCTTTCTCCGCGATCCGGCGGCAAACCCATCGGTTGCCTGGCCCATGCATCTCTATGACTGTTGCCCCATCAGCGATGGGGCAAGCTGTATCCTGCTGGTGGCGGAGGAGATTGCTCGAAGCTTTACCGATGATCCTATTTACGTCGCCGGAATAGGGCAGGGGAGTGGAAGAAGCTTTCATGATTGCGAGGACCTCAGTTCCTTTGAGGCGACGAAATATGCGGCACAAGAGGCCTATGGGATGTCCGGGCTGAAACCTGAGGACATCCAGTTCTCTGAGGTGCATGACTGCTTTTCGATAGCAGAGCTGGTGCACATCGAAGACCTTGGCTTTTTCAAGCCGGGCGAGGGGTACAAGGCCGTAGCCGAGGGAGCCACGAGGCTGGATGGCCCCATGCCCATCAACACCTCCGGAGGCCTCAAGTGCAAGGGCCACCCCGTGGGGGCAACAGGGACCTCTCAACTCTTCGAAGTCTGGACGCAACTCAGGAGCCGGGCAGGAAAACGTCAGATACCGAAAAAGAACCTTCGGGTCGGGGCTGCCCACAATCTGGGAGGGGTCGGCGGAACGTGCACCTTCACAATTCTCGAAAGGAGATGAGGCGATGGGAGAGAGGCCTTTCAGCGATATCTCGTACAACGAGCATTTGCACGAAGAGAAACTCATGGGGGTGAGGTGCAGACAGTGCGGCGCGGCCTTTGTCCCCCCAAGACCCTTTTGTGTGACCTGCTACAGTTCGGACCTGGAATGGAGGGAGATGAAAGGGAGAGGGAAGCTGGCGGCCTTCACCTGCATCAACATCCCCCCGCCCTTCATGATGGCGGAAGGGTATGACCGAAAACGGCCTTACTGTTCAGGGGTCGTGGAGCTGGAAGAGGGAGGCCGTGTGGCAGCCAGGATCGAAGGGGTGGATGCCCGAAACCCTGAAAAGATCAGGATAGGCATGCCTCTCAAGGTAACGTTCATTCATCGGGGGGAAGGGACTGATGCAAGAACTTACCTGGCTTTTGAGCCCATAGGAGACCAGAAGAGTTAGGAGTCGTGGCCATGAAAGAAGAAAATCTGTTGCAAGGGAAAAGGATTATCATTGTTGACGATGAGAAGGATGTTCTCGACGCTCTGCGACAACTCCTTTCCATGTGCGAAATCACCACAGCCGCCACCTTCGAGGAGGCGAAGAGCTTCCTGGAGACAAAAGAGCTCGATCTTGCGATTCTTGATATCATGGGTGTGAACGGCTATGAACTCCTGGACATTGCGAAGAAAAAGGGGATTATCGCTGTCATGTTAACAGCCCATGCCCTCAGCGTGGAGAGCACGATCAAATCCTTCAAGAAGGGGGCCGTCTACTTTCTGCCTAAAGATGAGATGCACAACATAGCGGCTCACCTGATGGACATGTTGCGAGCCGCAGCCAGAGGGGAAAGCCTTTGGGCGCGATGGTTGGAAAAATTTGATGAATACTACGAAAGAAGATTCGGACCTCACTGGAAAGACAAAGACAAGGATTTCTGGGATAAACTCCCTTATGTGACCTGAAGGATGATCCTCCCTCTTGGTATGGGGCGGGACTGCTTAAGTGCGCCCCTTTGAAAAGGAAGGGCGAATCATGCGTGTCAAAGACAAAGTGACCCTCATTACCGGAGGCGCGGCCGGCATCGGCCTGGCGACCGCAGAGCGCTTTGCCGAGGAAGGCGCCAAGGTGGTGATCGGCGATGTGAACCAGGAGGCCGGTGAGGCTGCGATAAAGCGTCTCGGCCCGGATTCAAGCTTTTACAAATTCGATGTGCGGGACAGAAAAGAGGTCGGAGATTGGATTCAGGGGGTCCTTTCGAGATATGGCCGCGTCGATGTGCTTGTGAACAATGCAGGCATTCTGCGTGACAGCCTGCTCGTCAAAATGAAGGGGGATGAGGTCATCAAGCAGATGACCGAGTCCGAATTCGATCTGGTCATTGCCATCAATCTGAAGGGTGTCTTCAATTGCACTCAGGCCGTGGCGCCTGCCATGATCCGGCAGGGTAGGGGCGTCATCCTGAACGCTACGTCCGTTGTGGGTATGGACGGCAATGTAGGCCAGACCAATTACATAGCCACCAAGTCCGGAGTGATCGGCATGACCAAAGTCTGGGCCCGTGAACTGGGTCGTTACAATATCCGCGTCAATGCGGTTGCTCCGGGTTTCACGGAGACGGAAATCCTGAAGTCCATGCCCTCTCAGATCCTGGAAGGGATGAGGGTGCGCACTCCTCTGGGCCGCCTTGGCCAGCCACGTGAGATTGCCAATGCCTATCTGTTCCTTGCATCGGATGAAGCCAGCTTCATCACCGGCACCGTGCTGCGTGTGGATGGAGGGATTGTCATT